>OMGI01000764.1_pt1 | contig 22941 bp, 10 predicted proteins | sample 1645801 | NCBI WGS metagenome assembly OMGI01 (sample SAMN05578584, study PRJEB25193) | human gut metagenome | biome: Human Microbiome; feature: human-associated habitat; material: feces | host: Homo sapiens | place: USA:Birmingham
GACGCACCTTCGGTGCTATAAAAAGCTTTTCAAGCTTTTTAACAGGTTTTGGTATCATACTTCGGCGCTGTTAAAAACTTTTTAACAGGTTCTGGTATGAGACAATGCGGAGAGCGGAAAACTCCCTCTCCGCCATCATCCTATGCACTCCCCCGCCCCGTGGTTCCCGGCAGACGCAGCGGGGTGGGGCGCGTAATACGGCATTTTTTCATGGGCGGTTGTCCGCAGGCGGGCAACGGACGGCGGTTTTTCCGGGGGAATGCAGGAGGTGGTTCATTATGGCCAAGAAAAAACACATTCCCCTGTTCGATGACCAGCTGGAAATGCTGGAGCTGCTGACGGACCAGGAGGTGGGCCAGGCAGTGCTGGCCGCCATGCGCTTTATGCGCAGCGGCACGGAAACCGATCTCACCGGCGGCGCCGGGGTGGTCTATCAGGTGCTGCGCGCCCAGTTCATCCGGAACCAGAACGACGCCGCCGTCGGGAAAAAGGGCGGGCGTCCCCGGAAAAGCCCCGCCGAAACCCCGGTTTCGGAAGCCGAAACCACTGAACGGAACGAAACGGAACCGGACGGAACCGGACAGGACGGAACAGAACCGGACGAGACGGAATCGGACCGGACGGGAGGTGGAGACGGCAGCGCCGGAGGGCGCTTTGTCCCACCCACCCTGGATGAAGTGCGGGCTTATGTTTTGCAGAGACGCTCGCCGGTGGAGCCCCAGGCCTTCATCGACTTTTACCAGGCCCGGGGCTGGATGGTGGGAAAGGCCCCCATGCGGGACTGGAAGGCCGCCTGCCGCAGTGCGGAGTCCTGGGAGCGCTGGAGCAGGCCCCCGGCCCAGACCCAGGTCACCAACCCCGACCGCATAGCCAAATACGTGGATTGGTGATGGGCAGGCCGCAAGAACGGGGTGTTTTCCCGGCAACCGTCCGTAGGGCCCGGGAATCGCCCCATTTCCGCCACCGTTGCCCCGATTCCGGCAACCGGATGGGCACCACTCCCCTTTTGTCCCGGTACAGGTGAAAGGAGGAGATCAACATGCGATTTCCCAGAATTTATGAGGAGGACGGCTGCTGCACCGCGGCCGTCTGCGACCTGTGCGGCGGCGAGATTTATCAGGGCCAGGCCTACTACCGCATCAACGGCCGCACCGTCTGCCGGGACTGCCTGGCGGACTACGCCGAGAGCTACTTCGCCGACTGCCTGTGCGGAGAGGAGGCGGCCCCATGGTGAGACGGGAGGACATCCCCTGGGAGGAGCTGCAGAGGCTCAACGCCCAGGGCTGGAGCTATCGCCGCCTGGCGGAAAAATACGGCGTCTCCTCCTCGGCCATCGGCCGCCAGGCGGTGCTGGAGGGCTGGCACGGCACCAACGACCAGCGGGCCAACGCCCGTCTGCGGAATCTGGCGGCCCAGCTGCGCCGCCAGGCGGAGCGGCGGCTGGCGGAGGACCTGGACACCCGGGAGATCAAGGAGCTCACCGCCGTTCTGCGGGAGCTGATGAACCTTCAGCAGACCCTGGAGGGGCAGCAGCCCGGCGGCGGCGTGGTCCGGGTGGAGCTGGCGGAGGAAACGGAGGACTGGAGCCTGTGACGGAAAAAATTCTCACCATGGACCGGCCCAACCCCCGGCAGCAGGAGTTTCTGCGGTGCCGGAAGAAGTATGTGGCCTTCGGCGGGGCCCGGGGCGGCGGCAAAAGCTGGGCCGTGCGCACCAAGGCCAAGCTGCTGGCCCTGCGCTATCCGGGGATCCGTCTGCTACTGGTGCGCCGGACCTATCAGGAGCTGGAGGCCAACCACATCCGCTTTCTGCGGCAGGAGCTGGCCGGTCTCGCGGAATACCGGGCCACCGCCCGGCAGTTCGTTTTCCCCAACGGCAGCGTCCTGGACTTCGGCTACTGCGCCGCCGACGGCGACATGGACCGCTATCAGGGGGCGGAATACGACGTGATCTTCCTGGACGAGGCCACCCAGCTGAAGGAGGAGTGGCTGCGGCAGTTTGCCGCCTGCCTGCGGGGCGTCAACGAATTTCCCAAGCGGCTGTACTACACCTGCAACCCCGGCGGGCCGGGGCACAGCTATATCAAGCGCCTGTTCATCGACCGGCGGTTCCAGGCGGGGGAAAACCCCGATGACTATGTGTTCATCCCCGCCAAGGTCACCGACAACCGGGCCCTGCTGAAAAAGCAGCCGGACTATCTGCGCCAGCTGGAGGCCCTGCCCCGGCGGCTGCGGGACGCCTGGCTGGAGGGCAAGTGGGACGTGTTCCAGGGGCAGGTGTTCCAGGAATTTACCAACGACCCCGCCCACTATCAGGACCGGCGGTTCACCCATGTCATCGCCCCCTTCGACATCCCCCGGGAGTGGCCCGTCTACCGCAGCTATGACTTCGGCTATGCCAAGCCCTTCTCCTGCGGCTGGTGGGCGGTGGACTATGACGGGGTGATCTATCGGATTTTAGAGCTGTACGGCTGCACCGGGGAGCCGGATGTGGGCGTCCGGTGGACGCCTGAGAAGCAGTTTGCGGAGATCCGCCGGATAGAGGACACCCACCCCTGGCTGAAGGGCCGGGAGATTCAGGGGGTGGCGGACCCGGCCATCTGGGACACCAGCCGGGGCGAGAGCATCTATGAGACGGCCCTGCGCCACCGGGTCTATTTCACCCGGGGCGACAACCGGCGTATCCCCGGATGGATGCAGCTGCACTACCGCATGAGCTTCGATGAGCAGGGGTATCCCATGCTGTATGTGTTCTCCGGGTGCCGGGCGTTTATCCGGACGATTCCGGAGCTTTTGTTCGACCAGACGGACGCGGAGGACGTGGACACCCGGCAGGAGGACCATGTGGCCGACGAGAGCCGGTATTTCTGCATGTCCCGGCCTATCCCGCCCCAGAAGCGGGACACCGGGCTTCCTCTGCGGGATGACCCGCTGAACATGCGGACGGGGACATGAGAAGGCCCGCGGACGGCAGCCAAAGCTGCCGCCCACGGGCTATTTTTGTGCAGTATCCAGCCCGGCAAGCGCCTCGCAGCGTTTGCCGCCCGCAGGCGGCAAATCAAGTGCAATCCGTTTTTTGCGGCGGCGTGTACGTCGCAAAAATAGCCAGCCCCCGGCGGAATCCGCCGGGGGCTGGCTCTATAGGGGGTGGGGCATCTCAGCTCGTGGGATGGAGATCATCCCAGGCTGTTTTTCCGTTTAGCGGGAGTGCTTCTTGCGGGGCAGAACCACAACAGCGGCAGCCAGCAGAGCCGCGGAAGCCATCACCAGGACCCACAGGGCGGTGTTGCTCTCGTCGCCAGTCTTGACAGAGGGCTTGTAGTTGGGATCAGCGGCGCCGCAGACGGTGCACTTGCCATCCTTGTACTGATGGCCGGTGGCCTTGATGACCTCGCCCTTCTTCACAATCTCGCCGCAGATGGTGCAGACTTCGTCGCCGGTGTAGCCATCCTCGGTGCAGGTGGGCTCCTTAGCACCCACCAGCTCGATCTTGTGACCCAGAGCGGGGATGACCTCGCCCTTGGTGATGACCTTGCCGCAGGCCTTGCAGACCACGTCGCCGGTGTAGCCATCCTCGGTGCAGGTGGCGGCCTTGGCGTTCACGGTCTCGGTCTCGGTGTGCAGGTCAGCAGTCAGAGTCTCGGCGTTGTTCACGGTCTGATCGTTGCGCTCGGTCTCGGTAACGGTGACGTTGATCTTGTCCAGAGCGGTGGGATCATTGACGGTGAAGGTCAGGGTGGCCACGGTGGAACCGGCGGCCACGCCGTTGAGGTCCACATAGCCCAGGGTGACCTTGCCAGCCTCATCCTTGTGGGAGGAGTACTGGGTGTTGAAGGAGACGTTGGTCAGGGTCAGGTTGGCGGCATCGTAATCCACGGTGAACAGGCCGTTGGTGGCAGCATCCTTGGCCAGGACGTTGACGGTGACGGTCTTCTCATCGGCGGACACGGTGACGTTGGAGGCGGTGGCGTTCTCAGCAGCGTCGCCCATGGGCAGGTTCACCACGGCAGCCACGGGGGCAGCGGCGTTCAGGGAGCCCTTGGCAGCCTGGGTCTCGGCGCCGTTGTAGCGCTGGATCTGAGCGGGGGTCATCTCCACAGCCTGAGCGGTGTGGACGGTGGTCTTGCTCATGGCAGCGTTCACGGCCTTGGCGGCGTCCTCATTGGCGTGGTACATGGTGCCCACCAGGGTGGCAGGCCACACGCCGTCGCCGAAGTTGCCGATGTCGGCAGCTTCCCACTTACCAGTGTCCTCATTCAGGAGGATGCGGTAGACATGGCTGGCGTCGCCGGTGAAGTTGGCCAGGTACAGAACCAGTTCCTGGCCCTCGACGGTGGCGTACAGGGAGTCATACAGATCGCCGTCATCGGTGGGGTTGGCAGCGTAGCCAACGTTAGCCAGGTTGGACTCGATGATGCCGAAGGAGGCGTCCCAGGTGTCCTTGCCGGTCTCCTTATCCACCGAGGGATAAACATTCATGGTCCAGATGTTGCCGGCGTCATCCAGCGCCAGGAACAGCTCGGTGTCGGTATCCTTCACGCCGTCTTTATCGGTGTCGATCTTGTTGGCACCCAGAGAGGTAACGGCGGTGAAGTAGGAAGCGTCGGCAAAGAGCCACAGATACAGTCCGAGGTCGAAAGCGGACAGATCCAGGTTATCCACCGGCTTGGGAGACATGAAGTAGGTGTTGTACACGCTGGCCAGCATGGGCTTGGCCTCGGTGGAGTAAACCAGGCTGTACTCCATATCCCACATGGGGATTTCGCCCTCGAAGCCGGGATAGGTAGCCAGGGTCTTACCGGTATCCAGGTCCATCTTGTTGATGTTGAAGCTGCCATCCTGCAGATAGACGTCGCCGGTGCGGGCGTCGAAGGTGGAGGCAGACACGCTCTTGGTGGTTTCGAAGTTCACCAGCTTCTTCCAGGTGGTGTCGTGCTCCATATCCCAGGTGTAGAACTGGGCATCGCCGTTGGTATCCATCAGTGCGCCCACCAGGGTGGTGTCCACGGTCTGGACGGTGACCACGCAGGAGGCGGTGGCGGTGGGATCCTTGATGGAGGCCGCCGTGATGGTGGCAGTACCCTTGTTGACGCCGGTGATGATGCCGCGCTCGTTGACGGTGGCGACAGTCTCATCGGAGGACTTCCAGGTCACGCCATCGGGCTTCACGCCGAAGGGGCTGACCTCAGCGTTCAGAGCAGCAGTGCCGCCCTTGTACATCTTGATGGACTGCTTATCCAGAGTCACGGACACGGGGCCGCTGAGCTCTTCCTTGTTGAGGTTGATCTTGTAGGTGGCGGTGTTGTCGGCGTAGTCGGCGACCTGAATGTACAGGTGGTCAACGCCCTCGGCCTTGCTCAGATCCAGGGAGATATCCGTGGCAGCGCCCTCGGCAGCACCCTCGGGGGAGCCGGCGGTGCGGTCCAGAATGGACATCTTGTCATAGTCGATCAGGAAGGCGGCCGCCACATAGCGGTTGTCCTGAGCGGTCAGGACCAGGCTGCGGGTGCCGGTCTCAACGTCTTCCTTGAAGTACACGTTGGACAGGACAGGCTCGGTCCGGTCGATGAAAGCGGTGTAGGTCCGGCTGGCGCCATCGCCCAGGGCATCCCAGTTGGTGGTGGCATTGCCCTCGGCATCGTAGGTCACATAGTACTCGGGAGCCTCGGTGACCTTGACGGTGATCTTCTCACCCTCAGCAGCCTTGGTGGGGGCATTGTTGATACCGATGTAGCCCTGAGCATTGCGCCAGCTGCCGCCGTTGCTGTAGTAGTAAGCGCCAGCGGTGGGAGAACCGGACGCCTTATCATAGTAGACAGTGCCGTTCTCGCCGGTGATGGTCGCCCGGGAATCCGCAGCGTTGCGGATCAGGGAGAAGGTAGCACGGGCAAAGACGGTGGTGTCGGGGTTGATGGCGGCGCGGTTGGGATCATAGGTCTCATCCACGTAAGGATTGCCGCCGAAGTAGTACATGCCGGAATCGCCAGCGTACTGGACGGTCAGGGCCTGATACTTGGTGGCGTTCTTGTTGTAGGCGTACATGTAAGGCACACGGGACTCGGTCTTGGCCTCATGATACTCCAGATAGCTGCCGATATCGAACATGGAGGGATCGGTCCAGCTGCCGTAGTAGCCCAGGACGGGGATGGAGTGGCTGTCGCCCTTGACACCCTCGGCGGAGGCAACCTCGTCGGCGTACACATAACCCTCGACATAGGTGCCGGCGTTGTCGCTGGCCTTGTCATACTCGTCCAGGCCCAGGACCTTGGCATTGACTTCCACATGGATGCTGCCGTTTGCGGGGATCTCCACGGTGCTCTTGTTCAGCTGCTGGAAGAACAGGTAAGCATCGTAGGTGTCGATGTTGTTGTCGTTGTCGAAGTCGGCGTTGTCCTTATTGGAGATGGAATCCAGGACGCCGGTGACATAGTCCAGCAGAGCCTGGCCGTCGGCCTTGGTGACCTTGCCGTCGCCATTGAAGTCGCAGTTGGCAAGACCCGCGGGAGCGGTCATCTCCACCACCTGGCCGTCCACGGTCCAGGTGACGTTGGAGGTCAGGTCGGTGGTCCAGGTGTCCTCGAAGTTCACCACGGAGCCGTCCTCGAACTGATTGGCGAAGACATTCTGGGTGAAGAAGTCGGCGCTGAGGTTGAAGGAGGTCGCAGCATCCTTCAGGTTGTAGATGGTGAAGCCGAAGCTGTAGTCACCGGTGCGGTTGGGATCGTCGCCCAGCTCCACCTTGACCTTACCGTCGGCGGCGCCGGCGTTGGCGTTCTTATCCATCTTGATGTAGGTGCCGGCGGAAACGGCAGCGCCCACATTGGCAAGGCCGGCGCCCTGCTGCATAACGGAATAGTAGCCATACTTGCCCTCGCCGTAATCCTGATACATGGGGACAGCGGTGGACATCAGCAGGGACTGAGCCAGAGCACGGGCGGTGAGGCCGGTCTTCTCCGTCAGCTTGTTGGCGCGGATGTACTGGGCCACCACAGCGGCCATACCGGCAACCTGGGGAGAGGCCATGGAGGTACCGGACATATTCTGGTAGCCGCCGCCATTCTGCAGGGAGTAGATATTGCCGCCAGGAGCGGTGATCTCAGGCTTCAGCTCCAGGGAGCCGGGAATGCCCCAGGAGGAGAAGTCGCTCATGGTGTAGTAGTCGGCGGTCTGAACGTTCACGCCGGGCTTGGCGCCCACGGTGAGCTTGCCCACATAGTAGGTCACGCCGTTGGCTTCCTTCTTCTCGGCATTGGCCTTGATGATCTGGCCGTCAGACATCAGCAGGGAGACGTAAGGAGCGGTGCCGGTGTAGCCGTCGGTGGACATATTGATGGTGCCCGCCGCGTTGTTGACCACGATGGTGCCGATGGCACCGGCGGCAACGGCGTTGTTGCCCTTGGCGGTGAAGTTGATTTCACCGCGGTTGCACATGGCAATGGCGCCCTTGAGCTCATCGCCCGCAGCGGCGAAGTCCTCGGGATTGCCGACGGCATCCACATAGACGAAGCGCTGCTCACCGGCCAGAGCGGTCATGGGCTGGATGGGAGCCTCGGAGGTGTCGTTGTAGAACATCTTGGTGCCGGCGAACTCAATATAGTTGCCGGTGGAGCCCACGTTATCCACGGAGGCGATGCCCAGAGAGTTGGTGTAGGAGCCGGGGCTGCCGTTGGTGGCCCAGCTGACGCTCTCGGCGTAGGGATAGGCATAGGGGGTGTTCTCGAACCAGTGGCCGGAGTTACCGGCGGACATGGCAACGACCATACCGCTGTTGACAACAGCCTCCAGGATGGCCTGGTACTTGGCGTCAGACTGGCGGGAATAGCCGGGGTTGCCGCTGCCCAGAGACAGGTTGGCGGAATCGCAGCCCAGGATCATGGCGTCCTCGATGGCTGCCATGTAGTCGGAGTCGTAAGCGCCGCCGCCCTTACCGAAGACCTTCATGGTGTACACCTGGGCATCAGGGGCAACACCCTGGGTCAGAGCGGTATCCAGAGCGGGAGCGAAGGAACCGTCGGCCTGCTCAATGTAGCGGTTGCCGGCGGCAATACCGGTGACGTGGGAGCCATGGTCACCCTGCTTGTCGTTGTCGTGGGTGACGTCCAGATCGGCGTCAATGTAGTTGAAGCCGAAGGGGATCTTGGCGCTGACATACAGGTCGGAGGCCTTCAGGTCGCCGTTCTTCTTGAGGGCGTTGAGCTTCTCCAGCTTGTCAGCGTAATCCGCAGCGGTGACGGGGGTGATGCCCAGGCCCTTGACAGCGTAGCTGTAGGCAGCGCCGTTGAGGGAGGGGTGATCGGTGTCAGCGCCGGTATCAATGATGGCCACCTTGGAGCCTGCGCCGGTGTAACCGTCAGCCCAGGCAACGCTGGAGCCGATCATGGAGGAGGAGGTAGCCATGTTGGGGTCGGTGGTCTCCGACTCCTTGACCACGCAAGGCTCATACTGCGTCTCGATCAGGACGGAATCAACACCCTTGATCTGCTCGATCTTCTCGATCTGGCCATACTGAACGTTGGCGGAGATGATGTTGGTGGCCAGGGTCAGATTCCAAACCACATCCAGAGACTGGCCGTCCAGGGCCTTCTTGGAGATGGTCTTGGCCATCTTATCCTGCTTGGATTCCAGCTTGTCGCGATACTTCATCGCCTTTTTGCTGCCAGAGGCGATGTCGGACGCGGAAAAGCCCTTGTCCAAGGTGGAGGGGTCGCTCAGCACGATGGAGACGCGGACCACGTCCGTGTCGGCATACTGCTGCTGGGCTTCTTCCTCAACAGCCGCGTTTTCCTTGATGGGCAACTTGATGTTGTCCACCTTTTCCCAGGTGATACCGTTGTTCTCGCCCTTGGTCGCAACGGAGCTGCTGCTCATGGCCCAGGTGGGGGTCACGAGACTCAGCGTCAGTACGAGGGCAAGCATCACGGCCATCGCCCGTTTGAGGGTATGCGCGTGTTTCATATGCGTACTCTCTCTTTCTCCGGTTTATACCGGTAAAGTTGGATACCGGATCGGTTCGGGCCGCCGTGATGCCCTATCAGCCGGCCCGTCCGATACAGCTATGGTTACTATACCATGTTTCCTTGTCCAACGCAATGAAAAAGTCGTGTAATTTGCCACAAAATTTATAGAAATTTCGACAAAAACAAAAATCAGCACTTTGTTCGCGCTATAACGACACTTTGTGAGTTTTTACACAAATCAGGAATCATGAACCATTTGGTTTGGTTATTTCAACACTTTCATGCGATAAAGTTCAGCGAATTACTCAGCTAAATTCTGGACCATTCTCCGTGTATGGCGGTTTGGCGTCGTTTTATCTCGCTTATTTCGACAGAGTGTTCATTAACGTGTGTCGAGATTTGAATCATGTGGATTTTTATGCATGCCTGGTTGAACGGGGATTGTGAACAATTTTTGTACAAAACGCCGGAGACCCGGAGGCCGTTTCCGGTCTCCGGGTCTCGCGGGTCACTCTGTCTCCGGATCAGAGACAGGTGTCATATTCAGCGGGTGTGCTTCTTGCGGGGCAGGACCACCACAGCGGCAGCCAGCAGAGCAGAGACGGTCAGCAGCATGACCCACAGGGTGGTGTTGCTGTCGTCGCCGGTCTTGACGGCGGGCTTGTAGTTGGGGTCAGCCTCGCCGCAGTCGGTGCACTTGCCATCCTTATAATGGTGGCCGGTGGCGGGGACGGTCTCGCCCTTCTTCACGGTCTCGTTGCACACGGTGCAGACCTCATCGCCGGTGTAGCCATCTTCCGTGCAGGTGGCGGCCTTAGCGTTCACCAGCTGGGTCTTGTGGCCGGTGGCGGGGATGACTTCGCCCTTGGTGATGACTTCGCCGCAGACCTTGCAGACCTCATCGCCAGTGTAGCCGTCCTCGGTGCAGGTGGCGGGCTTGGCGTTCTTCAGTTCGGGGTTGTGGCCCACCAGCTCCAGAGCGGCCAGCAGGGTGGCGTAGTTATACACCAGCTCCTTCTGGGCGTCGGTGAGGGCGTTGTACTCGGCCAGCAGCTGGCGCAGGTAAGCCTCGTCCTCCTTGGTCAGATTCTCGATGGGCTTGAGGGCCTCGATCTTCTTGATCAGCTCCAGCACCGCCATTTCATCGGCGTTGTTGGGGTCGGCATCAATATACAGATAACCGATGGCTGCGGGGCCGGTCTCGCCGGTGAGGCTGTAAGCCGTGACCCGGTAAGCATAGCTGCGGCCGAAGGGCAGCGTGGTGGTATCGGTATAGGTGCAGGCAGTGAGGCCCTCGGCCAGGGTCTCGAAGCCCTCGAAGGTCCAGGTATCCTGGGTATCATCCTGGAAGTGGGCAGCCACGCTGCGCTCCACCTTATAGACGATATCCTCGGCGTTGGACTGCTTGGCAGCGGTCCAGGTCAGCAGGGCGTTGCGGACGCCGGTCTCCGTGACGGTCAGGTCCGTGGGCGTGAAGTAGCTCTCGTCCATGATGTTGACGCTGCCCTTTTCGGTGTTGAAGTACTTGTCCCAGACATAGGCGGTGTAGCCCACAGCGCCCTGGGGATAGTACAGGTTCAGGCCCCAGTCGTTGTACACGAAGCCGCCGGTGCCGGTGGTGCCCCACAGGCCCACGAAGTTGGCGTACAGGGCCACGTTGGCATAGGCTCCGGTCAGGGAGACGGTGGTCTCCAGCAGAGGAGCGGTCATGCCGTTGAAGTAGTAATCCTTCAGGTTCTCGCAGCCGAAGAAGGCCTTGGTGCCGATGCGCTCCAGGGTGGTGGGATAGCTGACGCTCTTGAGGAACAGGTTGCCGGCAAAGGCGTTGCCGCCCACGCGGATGGTGCCCTCGGGGATGCGGTAGCTCTCGGCGGTGCGGCCCTCGGGATAGTAGCGCAGGTTCGCGCCGTTCTTATCGAACAGGACGCCGTCCACGCTCTTGAAGTACAGGGAGCCGTCGGCCACATAAATGTTCTGCAGGCTGGTGCAGTCGTTGAAGGCCACGGAGGTGTCGGTGACGCCGCAATCCTGGATGGAGGCGGGCAGAGTCAGCTCCGTCAGAGCTTCGCAGCCCACGAAGCCCCGGCTGGGGACGGCAGTCATGCTCTTGGACAGGGTGACCTTCTTCAGATTGTCGTTGTAAGCCAGTGCGCTGCCGCCCATCTCGGTGACGGTGTCGGGAATGACAATGGTCTCCAGGCCGGTCTTGGAAATGGCGTTGGCGCCGATGCTGGTCAGGCCGTAGGGCAGACGCAGGCTGGTCAGATTGGGACAATTGTAGAAGGCGAAGGTGCCGACGGTCAGCCCGTTGGCGGAATCCTCGAAGTAGATCTCCTCGATCTTGGAGCTGGAGAAGGCGTAGCTGCCCACCTTGGTGACGCTGGCGGGAACGATGACCTTCTTCAGGCTGGTGTTGTTCTGGAACATCTTATCGGGGATCTCCGTCATGGTGGCGGGCAGGGTGAACTCGGTGGTCTCGTTGCCCTGGGGCCAGATGTAGATATCGCCGGTATCCTTCAGCATGACAACGCCGTTGGAGGACGCATACACGGGGTTGTTGGCGTCCACCACGATGTTCTTCAGGCCGCTGGCCAGATAGAAGGCATCCTTGGCCAGGCTGGTGACGGAGGCGGGGATGTTGACCTCGGTGACATAGGCGGTCTTGTTGTAGTTCAGATAAGCAAACGCCTTGCTATCAATGGATTGCAGGGTGCCGGGGAAGGCCAGCGTCCGGGCCTCATAGGGCTGATAGAAGGCGCTGTTGCCGATGGACTCCAGCTGGGTGCCGGAGAAGTCCAGATTCTGGAGCTTCCGGGCATAGTAGAAGGCCTGCCTGCCGATGGTCTTCAGCTGAGAGGGCCAGTTGATGGTCTCCAGCACCATGCAGTTGTAGAAGGCGCGCTCACCGATGGAGGTGACGTTGTCGCTGAGCTTCACGGTCTTGACGGCCTTGGCGTTGTAGAACGCGCGGTCGGGGATGACGGTGAGGCTGCCGCAGTCGATGGAAGCGGCGGCGTTGCAGTCATAGAACGCGGAGCCGCCCAGGGAGGTGACGGACTGGGGAATGGTGATGGCCTTCAGAGCCTTCCAGCCGTAGAAGGCGTTGGCGCCGATGGAGGTCAGGCCCTCCTTCAGGGACAGGGCGGTGGCCTTGGCGCAGCCGCGGAAGGCGTAATCGCCCACGGTCTCCACAGTGGCGGGCAGGTCCACAGCCGTCAGGGCGGAGCAGTTGCTGAAGGCGTAGGCGGGAACAGCGGTCAGGCTCTGGCCGAAGGTTACGGTTTTCAGGCCGGAGCAGCCGTCGAAGGCGTGCTCACCCAGGGTGGTGAAGCCATCGGGCAGGGCAATGGACGTCAGCTTGGTGCAGCCCTGGAAGGCGGCGGTGCCGATCTTCTTGAGGCTGGCGGGCAGAGTGACGGACGTGATGGTGGTGTTCTTATAGAACAGGTAGTCGCTGATGGTCTCCACGCCGTCGGGCACGGTGTAGGAGGTGCCCTTGAAGTCCCGGGGCAGGCTCACCAGAACCTTGCCGCCGCCGGCCAGCAGGGTGCCGTCCTCGGTCCGGACGATGCTGGCGCCGTCCTCGATGACATAGCCCTCAAAGGCGGGGCAGCTGACAAACGGCGTCAGACCGAAGGACAGGGTCTCGGCCTTGTAGGAGGCAGGGAAGGTCAGGGTCTTCAGGTTGGTGCAGCCCTGGAAGGCCCTCTCGCCGATGAGGGTGACGTTGTCGGGAACGATGAAGTTCACCAGCGCGGTGCAGCCCTGGAACATCTGCTTACCGATGGTGGTCAGCTTGGGGGCCACAAAGGTGGTCAGGTTCAGGCTGTTGTAGAACGCGGAGTCAAGGCCGGTGGGATCGCCCAGCACGGTGATCTCGGTGAGGCTGCTGCGGGCGAAGGCGTTGGCGCCGATGAAGGTCAGGCTCTCGGGGATCACCATCTCCTCCAGGGCGGCGCAGCCGGCGAAGCAGCTGGTGCCCACGGAGGTGACGTTGGACAGGTCGGGCAGGTGCTTCAGGCCCTTGCAGGTGAAGAACGCCGTCTTGGGCAGCTCGGTCAGGTTCTTGGACAGGGTCACGGAGGTTACAGCCGTGCAGTTGGCGAACTGGTCGCCGTTTGCGTCCATAGAGGTGACGGTGTCGGGAATGGTGATGCTGGTCAGGGCGTAGGCATTATAGAAAATACCGGCGCTGAGGCTGGTGACGCCCTCGGGGATCACCAGGTCGCCCTCCAGGGCCTCGCAGAAGTAGAACGCCTTGACGCCCATGGAGGTCAGGCCCTTGGGCAGGACGCCGTCGTCGGTGTGGCCCAGCGTCTTTAGGTTCTTGCAGTAGTAGAACGCGCCCTCGTTGATGACCTTCATGGTCTCAGGCAGGCTGACGCTCTGCAGGTTGTCGCAGTCGTAGAAGGCCCGATAGCCGATCTCCTCCAGGGAGTCGGGGCAGATGACGTTGAGAACGTAGTCGTTGTTCTTGAAGGCGTTCTCCCCGATGACCCGGACGCCGTCGGGAATGGTGACGGTGCTCTCGGTGCCGCTGTAGCTGACCAGGGTGTCGCCCACGATGTTGAAGCTGCCGGAGCCGGTGGCCTCGGTGACGGTGACGGCCAGGTCATAGGAGGCGGTGCCGTTCTTGGCCTTGGCGGTAACGGTGGCCGTGCCGGGCTTCAGAGCGGTGAGCTTGGCATACTGGGTCAGCTCATCGCCCTCGCCGTTGGGCTCAACGGTGACCACGGACTCGTCGGAGGAGGTCCACTCCAGGTTCAGGTCGGTGGCATAGAAGGGCGCGTAGCCATACAGCCGGACATTGGTATAGGTGGTGCCGGCCAGCATGGTCACGGAGGAGGTGTTCAGCAGGAACTCGCTCATAGGCACGTCCGCGCCCACCTCGTCGGTGACGGTGATCTGGCACTGGGCCTCCACATCGGGCCAGACGGAGGACTTGACGGTGATGGTGGCGGTGCCGGGAGCCTTGGCGGCCACGATGCCGTTCTTCACCTCGGCCACGCTGGAATCAGAGGAGCTCCAAACCAGGTTCTGGTCGGTGGCATCGTCGGGAGTCACAGTGGCGTTCAGCTGGACATAGCCCTTCTGGGGCAGGGTCACAGCGGTCTGATCCAGAGTGATCTTGGTGACGGCGTTTTCAGGCAGGGTCACGCGATAGGCACACTGGTTCATGGCGTAGTCGTAGGCCACCACATAGAAGGTGCCCTGCAGGAGCTTCTGATAGAAGTCCGTAACGTCGAAGGTGTAGGTATACTCCTCGTAAGCCCGGGGAGAGGTGCCGTCGGCCTTCAGGGCGGGGATGATGCCGTCGTAGTAGTTGGAGCCGATGCTCATTTCCTTCTTGCCGTTGTTGACGTTGGTCTTCCACTGGGTGGAGTACAGGGTGGCGCCGGCCAGGCAGAAGTTATCGGCCAGGGTCACGTCCAGGTACTTCCGGCCGTCGTCGCCGGTGCGGAACTGCAGGTTCTCGCGGTCGACGATATAGGGCATTTCACCGTCGGAGGTGAAGTTGAAGGAATAGGTGTTCTTCAGGTTGTCCTGCACGTCGAAGCCGTCCACATAGGCGGCGGCGGTGTAGGTCATGCGGGTGTTGTTGGGGATCAGGTGGATGCCGGTCAGCGGGGGGAAGATCTCGCCCACATAGCCGGGCCGCACAGCGGCGGAGCTGGAGTTGTACATGGCCTTGCGGACATTGAGGCCGTCGCTGTTGAGGTACACCTCACCGGTGTCGCTGTCGGTGATGGTGACGTTGGTGGTCTTGGCCGCCCGCAGCAGACCGGCCTGCAGGTAATACAGGTTGCTGACGCCGTTGCCGCCGCCCAGGTCCACGCAGATCTTATCGGCGGAGGTGGAGGGGGTGTCGTAGCCCTCGGGGACCACGAAGGGATACATGCCCAGCTTCACCACATACATCATGGCGTAAACACCGGCCACGTTGGTGGCGTACATCTTCTCGTCCAGGCCGTTGTAGATATCGGCGTCCTCGAAGATGGGGGCCTTGGTCCAGTCGCCGTAGAAGCCCAGGAAGGGCACGGACAGCGCAGGATCGTCGTTGTTGGTCAGCTCCACGAAGCCTTCCACATAGATGCCGTTGGGGAACTTGGCCAGATACGCCCGGTCCGCGTCAGACAGGCGGACGGTGACGGTGACGGTGGCCTCGCCGTTAGCGGGCACGGTAACGGTGGAGCCGCTGAGGGCGCCGCCGGAGACCTTGATGGCGCTGGTGTCAGCGGAGAGGACATAGCCCTTCTGGGCGATGTACAGCCCGTCGGAGGTGGTGCTCTCGGTCTGGACGGTGGTATTGACGTCATAGGACAGGGCGGAGCCGGTGAGGTTCTTCACCACGAAGCTCAGCTTGTACACGCCCAGCTGGTCGGCGTCGTCGCCCAGCTCGATCTTGGTCTTGTCCTGACCCCGGACATACAGGTAGGCGGGGGTGGTGACGGCCTCGGCCAGGTTCACCATACCGGAGCCCTGCTTGCGGGGAGAGTAAGCCACGCCGTTTTCATCATACAGGATGTCGGCGGTGCTCATCAGCAGGCGGTTCACCAGCAGCTGCTTGTCGGTATCGGAGGCGCCGGGCATCAGGGTGTTGACATACTGCAAAGCAGCAGCGGACACACCGGCCAGATACGGAGACGCCATGGAGGTACCGCTCATGTAGCCGTACTGGGCGAAGGGCAGAGAGGAATAGATGCTGCCGCCGGGGGCGGTGATCTCCGGCTTCAGGGACAGAGACGGCAGGGGGCCCCAGGAGGAGAAGTCGCTCATGGCCACGGAGCCCTTTTCGGTCTTGGAGACGGTGAGGGTCTTTTCCTGGGCAGCTTCCATCATCTGGCCGTTGGCCAGGCTGATGCACACGGTGGGGATCTTGTAGTTATCCACGGACATGTTCAGCAGATAGCCGTCGCGGTTGTTATAGATGATGCAGCCCGCAGCACCGGCAGAGGCGGCATTGAGCTGCTTCTGCTCGAAGGACAGGCCGCCGCGCATGACCACGGCGATCTTGCCGGTGACGTCCAGGCCCTGGTAATCGGCGGTGTCGCCGGTGTTGGGCACCATGACGTACTCATAGGTTTTGGAGCTGTCATTGCCCAGCAGCAGGGCGGTGAAGTCGTGGCCGGACACGTCCTGATAGGGGACGCGGCCCTGGGCGGTGACAAAGGCCGCCGTCTCGTTGGCGTTGACGGAGGCAACGGACAGCGCCGCGTCATAGGAGGACGAGGAGCTGATGATGCCGGTGTCGGGGTCGGACACGGAGGTGAAGTCACCCTTTGCGCCGCCCTGGGAGGAGGAATAGGAGTTACCGGCGGAGCAGTTCAGCAGGATACCGGCGGACTTGACCAGGTCGTAATACTTGGTGGTCAGGTCGCCCTCGGCCTCCCGGCCGAAGCCGCCGTTGGAGCCGAGAGACATATTGATCACGTCCACGTCCAGCAGCAGGGCGTCGTTCAGGGCCGCCAGGATGGTATCCGTGGAGGCTCCGTTGGTGGAGTCGGAGAATACCTTGAAGATGGCCAGCTGTGCCTCGGGAGACTGACCGGCGAAGGTGACGCTGCCGTCGGCGTCCACGGTCTTGCCGGCGGTGATACCGGCCACATGGGTGCCGTGGTCATTGCCGTACTTCTCCACGGCGTCGGCGGAGGGGATCACGTCGGCGTCGGCGTCGGCATAGTCGAAGGCGAAGGGCACCTTGCCGCTCTTATACAGGTCGTCCTCGGTCAGCAGCACCAGGGAGCTGGAGCTGTGCTTCTGGGCATACCAGAGGGCGGCATAGCTGTATGCGGTGATGTTGGTCTTGCCGTCCTCCCCCTGGCTGATCTGATAGAGCAGCTTGGACAGGCTGGACTTCTGCAGCTTCTGCACGGCAGGAGCGTTGGCAAAGGCCTCGTGGTTCACATCCAGGCCGGTGTCCAGGATGCCGATGAGCATCCCCTCGCCCTGATACTGGGTGTTGTTGGAGTAGGCCGCCACTTCCGCGGCGGTCAGGGCCTGGCCCAGAGTGGCGGAGCCCATGGAATCGGTGTAGTAGGTCTGGCACAGCACCACGTCCTCTACGCCGTCAATATTCTTGATGTCATGGATCTTGCCGTAAGGCACCTGGGCGGCAAAGCCGCTGACCACGGAGGTGTAGCTGAAGGTGAAGGAGCTGGGAATGCCCTTGCTTTCCATGGTGTTCATCACGGAGAGCTGCAGGTTGGCAATGTCCTTCAGCTGGGCCTTGGCTGCGTCCGTCTGCTGGAAGTCCAGCATGGACATACTGGCATTGGTGCGGTTGCGGACATCCAGCAGGCTGTCTGCATCCAGCTGCACAATGACCTTGACCATTTCGTCGTCTGCCGGGATCTCGGACTTGGACACCTTGCTGGAGTCCATGTTCTCCTCGAAGATCGCCAGACGGTCGCTGTCTGTGAGCTCATTGGTCACATCGGTGGCCGTCAGCCCGGTCTCGGGGTCAGACGGCGTCAGTTCCGCCGCCATGGCGCTGACCGGCAGGACGCTGATGAGCATCATCAGCACCAATACCAGAGCAAGCAGCCGCTGCGGCATTCTCGTCTTTTTCATCGATCGACTTCCTTCCTGTTTTTTTCGTTCCGCTCCCCTGCTGTGTTGAGGCGCTTTCCGATTGCATAATTATACTTCCTTTCTCCTGCAAAAGCAAGGAATTTCTTCCAAAAACAAGGATTTTTTCAGGAAACGTTTCCGGTGTTTCCGCCGGGGGGACGGCCGGTTGGTGCTTTTTTCCGATGCTTCGGTATCACATCACCGTAATAAACGTCCCATTGTTTTTTGTACTTATCTCACGAACAGTTTCCTGGCTCTGCGTCCGTGTTGGACAAATCCACCAAAATGTCAGCCTCCCCTTTTCCGCCCCGCTGATTCCGTCCACAATACACGCACATTTGTGTTTGTTTGCGCCGGGTGGACGGCAGTGGAAAAAGCCTGGAAATATCTTCCATGAATATTGCGTATATTTTTCAGCATTCTTCCAATATTTCCACTTTACAGGGCCGTTTTGATCAAATGATTCGGCGCGGCGTATCCACAAAAGGGGGCAAAAAAGCCGCCGCTCCCGCGGGAGCGGCGGCAGAGTCTGTCAAAAAAGCCTCGCAGAGTTTGCCGCCCGCAGGCGGCAAATAAAGTGCAACCCGTTTTTTGCGGCGGCGTGTACGCCGCAAAAAACACTTCTCGGTCTGCAAGTGTGGAATTTGTTCGCTTTCAGCGAACAAATTATGCGCGCGGCAGACTGCAAGCCTTTTGTCAAAAAAGGGCGAAGCCCTTTTTTGACAAGCTGATTACATTCTGGCGGCGTAGTAGTTCATCAGGCAGCCGTCCAGGATGATCTCCTTCTCATCCTGGGTCAGGCCCCGGACGTGGAGCAGCAGGTCATGGGTGCTGCCGTCGCGGCAGATGACCTGGGCGGGGATATCCTCTGCGCCGTTTTCGATGGCGGCCCGGATGCCGGGCACGAACACGCAGTCGCCGGGCTGATAATCGAAGGGCGTGCCCTGGTCGATGGTGAAGGGCAGGATGCCCCAGTTGATGCAGTTGCTGCGATAGCGCTTGGTGGCGTATTCATAGCAGATGTTGGCGAAGCCGCCCAGGACCTTCTGGCAGGAGGCGGCCTGCTCACGGGCGGAGCCGTCGCCGGGCTTGTTGGCAAACACGCAGGAGCCGAACTGGGTGTTCTTGGCCAGTGCCTGGGCGTCGCCCACCCGGCCCAGAACCTCAAGCAGGGAGGCGGGGACGTCGCCCTGGCGGCGCTGGGCCTCCCGGGCGGCCACGTCCTTGGCCCGGGGGACATACTCCGGCACCCGGCGGGACAGGGTAAACTCCGCCAGGCGCAGGGGGTTGGAGCGATAGGAGGAGGTCTCGCCGGAGGGGATCAGCTCGTCGGTGGTGGTAACGGGATCATGGATCACGGCGACCAGCTCCACCAGCAGGTTCTCGGTGAGATTGTACATCTTGGGCCAGTCGGTGATGTTGGGGCCCATCACCAGCTCCACGCTGGGATCGGCCTTGCCGAAGCCGTAGTACAGGCGGTTGTCATACACTTCCTTGTCGAAGTGATACTCGTGGTGAACGGGGGTATAGTCCACATCGGTGGCGGCGGTGATGCGGCCGCCGTTGGCGGCGGTGGCGGCGATGGAGCGGGCGTCCATCAGGCACACGGCGGCAAACTGGCCCTCGCCGGGCTTGGAGCCCTCGCGGTTGGGGAAGTTGCGGGTGGTGTGCCGCAGGGACAGGCCATTGTTGGCGGGCACGTCCCCTGCGCCGAAGCAGGGACCGCAGAAGCTGGGCTTGATGATGGCGCCGGAGGCCAGCAGGTCGGCGGTGGAGCCCACCTTCATCAGCTCCAGGGACACGGGCACGGAGGTGGGGTACACGTCGAAGCTGAAGGCGCCGGAGCCGGTATAGTGGCCGCGGACGATGTCCGCCGCCTCGGTGATGTTGTCAAACAGACCGCCGGAGCAGCCGGCAATGACGCCCTGGTCGGCCCAGACGGCGCCGTCGTGGATCTTGCCGGTGAGCTGGGGGTTGGCCTTGGGGAAGCGGCGCTTGGCGTCGGCCTCCACCTTGGCCAGCAGCTCCTGGGCATTTTCCAGGAACTCGTGGATGGTCCAGGCGTTGGAGGGGTGGAAGGGCAGGGCGATCATGGACTCCATCTTGGACAGGTCGATGGTGATCATCTTGTCGTAATAGGCGTCCTGGCCCGGGTGCAGGGGCTTATAATCCTCGGGCCGCTTGTGGGCCTCATAGAAGCCCCGGGTGACCTCGTCGGTCTCCCAGATGGAGGACAGACACGTGGTCTCCGTGGTCATCACGTCGATGCCGTTGCGGAAGTCGATGGGCAGACTCTGGATGCCGGGGCCGGCAAATTCCAGCACGCAGTTGTTCACAAAGCCGCTTTCAAAGGTGGCCTTCACCAGGGCGATGGCCACGTCGTGGGGGCCGATGCCCTGCCGGGGCTTGCCGGTGAGATACACCAGCACCACCTTGGGCATGGGGGTGTCCCAGGTGTTCTTCAGCAGCTGCTTGGCCAGCTCCGGGCCGCCCTCGCCCACGGCCATGGTGCCCAGGGCGCCATAGCGGGTGTGGGAGTCGGAGCCCAGGATCATGGAGCCGCACTTGGCCATCTGCTCCCGGGCGTAGGAGTGGATCACGCTCTGGTTGGCGGGGACGTAGATGCCGCCGTACTTCTTGGCGGCGGACAGGCCGAACATATGGTCGTCCTCGTTGATGGTGCCGCCCACGGCGCACAGGCTGTTGTGACAGTTGGTCAGGGCATAGGGAATGGGAAATTCCTTCATGCCGGAGGCCCGGGCCTGCTGGATGATGCCCACATAGGTGATGTCGTGGGACACCATGGCGTCAAACCGGATGCGCAGCTGCATGGGATCCGGGGACTCGTTGTGGGCCTGCAGGATCTGCCAGGCCATGGTCCGGCGGCGGGCTTCCTCCTGGGCCGTGGCTGCCGTCTCCTGGGGGACGCCGTTTACCAGGTACATGCCGTGGTCGGTGAGCTGGATCATAATGGATATACCTCCTACACATTTCCTCTGCGGCGGGCGCAGAGTCCTTCTTTTTCTGGTCCATGTTAAATGTAGCACACCCGCCCGGGGTTGTGAATCGGTTTTCCGCAAAAATCCCGCCCGGGGCGCATTTTCTCCATTAAGCACATGAAAACACCGAATGGTTTGGTAAAAATGCGTTCCGTGCAGGGCAGACTTGCAAAATGTTTCGCCAGAATAGAATCTGTAGCCCGGTTTACAAAATCACAAGGCGGGCGTCCGGTTTCATACTGCAAAACCGGCAAGGGAAATTGCACAAATTTTCCGTCTCTAGGACAAACTTGCGACACTTGTGCGTATATGACAAACAAAAAGAGGGGGAATACACGATTCCACGCTTTAACTTGACAAAGGGATTGGCATATGATAAGCTGATAGAAGTTTACAACACGTCAACTATATAAAGGAGGTCATTTGATATGCGTGTTCGCGATATGGAGATCGGTGAGGTGCAGGAGCGGTTTGCCAACCTGGTGTGGGACCACGAGCCCATCCCCTCCGGCCAGCTGGTGAAGCTGTGCGAGCAGGAGCTGAACTGGAAAAAGCCCACCACCTATACGGTGCTGCGGAAGCTGTGCGAAAAGGGGCTGTTCCGGAATGAGGACGGTCTGGTGTCGGCGGTGCTGGCCCGGGAGCAGTTTGCCTCCCGCCGCAGCGAGCAGTTTGTGGACAACGCCTTCCACGGCTCCCTACCGGCCTTTGTGGCGGCCTTTACCGCCCAGAAGGGCCTGTCTGCCCAGGAGGCGGAGGAAATTCAGCAGATGATCGACAAATTCCGGAAGGAGGAGTGACCGTGCTGAGCCGGATCTTCCTGGCGGTGGCGGGTATGAGCGCCAACGCCGGACTTCTGGTGCTGGCCATCCTGGCGGTGCGGCTGGTGACCCGGCGGCGGATGCCCAAGTGGGGCAACTGCCTGCTGTGGGGGCTGGTGGCGGTGTGCCTGATGTGCCCGGTGCTGCCGGAAAGCGTTCTCAGCGTCCGGCCCCAGCCGGGGCAGGCGGCGCTTCCCGCCGCCGCGGCCATGGAGACGGCCTCCCCCGGAGCGGGGATCACCCTGACGGACCTGGCCTGGGTATGGCTGGTGGGCATGGCGGCGGTGCTGGGCTGGGCGGCGGCGAGCTATCTGCGGCTGCGGCGGCAGGTGGCGGCCTCCATCCGGGTGGGGAAGCAGGTTTACCTCTGCGACGACATCTCCTCCCCCTTTATCCTGGACATTTTCCGGCCCCGGGTGTATCTGCCCTCGGGGCTGGAGGGGGAGACCCTGCAAAGCGTGCTGCGCCACGAGGGGGCCCATCTGCGCCGCCGGGACCACTGGTGGAAGCCGCTGGGCCATCTGCTGGTGGCGGTATACTGGTTCCACCCCCTGATCTGGGCGGCGTATGTCCTGCTGTGCCGGGACATTGAGCTGGCCTGCGACGAGCGGGTGGTGCGGGATATGACCCGGGCCCAGCGGGCCGCCTATTCCCAGGCCCTGCTGGACTGCGCCATGCCCCGGCGGCGCAGGCTGGTGCTGTGCCCCCTGGCCTTCGGCGAGGTGGGGGTCTGGGACCGGGTGAAGTCGGTGCTGCACTATCGCCGCCCCGGGGTGTGGCTGTCGGCGGCGGCGGTGCTGCTGTGCGCCGCGCTGGCCATGACCTTCCTCACGGAGCCAAAGCCCGCCCGGACCGGGGTATCCCCGGAGGCCGCCGGTCAGATGGACCCCGACCGTCTGCAGGAGGTCAGCTCCAAGGTCCTGATCGTCTCCTCCACCCTGGACCCCGCCGCCCAGCGGATCAGCTACACGGTGCAGCTGACGGAGGAGCCGGAGGACTGGATCGCCCAGAAGCAGTGGTACGGCGTGGCCAGCTACGCCGACGTGGAGATCTTCTACCCCACGGAGGGGTCTTACTATCGGCAGACGGATGTGCCCCATCTGCGGTTTTACGAGTGGGGCCTTGCCGACCAGCCCACGGACCTGGAGTCCCAGCGTCCGGACACGGGCACCCGATACGATGACTACATCGTGGATTCCGTAACGGTGCTCAGCGTGGACGGGGTGCAGCGCTCGACCTTCCGCCGGGTGGGCCAGTCCCTGCTGCTGGAGGAGGACACGCATTACTCCGGCGGCAGCGTGTCCTTCCAAGCCTGGCTGCAATAACATCCATTACATAACGGAAATCAAAGAAGGGGGGAAGGCCGTATGTTTGCCAGACACGGCATTCAGAACGCCCTGCGCACCCGCAGGCGATCGGTGGCATTTCTGCTGCTGATGACCCTGCTGGTGACGCTGCTGGGCACATCCCTGGGACTGAGCTTCGCCCTGCAGGAGACCCTGCGCCAATGCCGGGAGAATTATTCCACCATCGGACTGGTGGAGTATTTGGAGATCGGAAGAGCGTCGTGTAGGGAAAGAGTGTAGATCTCGGT
>OMGI01000776.1_pt1 | contig 22769 bp, 28 predicted proteins | sample 1645801 | NCBI WGS metagenome assembly OMGI01 (sample SAMN05578584, study PRJEB25193) | human gut metagenome | biome: Human Microbiome; feature: human-associated habitat; material: feces | host: Homo sapiens | place: USA:Birmingham
AGTTCAGACGTGTGCTCTTCCGATCTACTCCTTGTTTATAATCAAGCATAACATAGTAAAAATATATCATAATTGTAACAAAAATTACAGAAAAAACAGTAAAAAAATTAAGAAAACAGCAAAAACTATGTATCAAAAAAGTTATATAAGACAAATTCTCTTGAGAAAATAACAATAGTCCAGTATAATAGAAAGAGAAAAATGGAAGAATAAAAGCTGAAATTTTCAAAAGAATGGTGTATATTATAAAGCAATGGGAAATTCAGGTGATAAAATGGAAAATATAATTATTATCGGAGCAGGTCCGGCAGGCATATCTGCGGCACTGTATGCTGCCAGAGGTAATTTAACCCCACTGTTGCTCAACAATGGAATCGGAGCACTGGCAAAAGCAGAAAAAATTGAAAATTATTATGGTCTGGAACGACCACTCTCAGGAGAAGAACTTTATGAGAGAGGAGTTGCACAGGCAAAGGCTCTGGGCATTCGCATAATTGATGCACAGGTGCTTGGAATTAATGGATTTGATACATTTACAGTCCAGACGACTGCTGGAAACTTTGATACAGTAAGTGTGATTCTGGCAACAGGCGGAAAGCGGTCTGCACCGAATATTCCGGGAATTCGGGAATTTGAAGGCAAGGGTGTCAGTTACTGTGCAATCTGTGATGCGTTTTTCTACAGAAACCGTGATGTGGCGGTAATTGGAAACAGTGATTTTGCACTTCATGAGGCGGAAGAACTGCGAAATGTAACTTCATCAGTGACAATATATACAAATGGCAGAGAACCGGAGTTTTCAAGAGAACATCCGATTGCAGTGAACACAATGAAAATTCAGGCAATCGAGGGCGGAGATACCGTTTCGGGTATTCGGATGGAACATGATGTTGCTTCAATGGAAAATGAAGACAGGGAATCATTTTATCCGGCAGACGGGGTGTTTGTGGCACTGGGGACTGCCGGCAGTACTGAGATCGCACGACAGATGGGCGCGGAACTGACAGATAAAGGAAATGTCAGAGTCAATTCTGAGATGGAGACAACGATTCCGGGTCTGTTTGCGGCGGGGGACTGTACAGGCGGACTCCTGCAGGTATCCAAGGCAGTCTATGAGGGAAGTATGGCGGGAATCAATGCCGGTAAATATGTTCGTCAGAGAAAAAAGGCAGCAGACTGAAAAATAACAAAATGAATAAAATATCAAAGTAAAAATACTGAATAATAGTATATACAGAAAAGGAGAATTAGTATGGCAAAAACAATTACATCACAAAATTTTGAAGAAGAAGTTTTAAAATCAGAAAAACCAATCCTGCTTGATTTCTGGGCAACCTGGTGCGGACCTTGCATGCGTCAGGGCCCAATCGTGGAAGCACTGGCAGAAGAAGGTTATAATGTAGGCAAAATCGATGTGGACCAGGAAATGGGGCTTGCACAGCAGTTTAAGGTTATGAGCATTCCGACTCTTTTGATCTTTAAAGGCGGACAGGAAGTACATCGTCTGGTTGGACTGACATCCAAAGAAGACCTTAAGAAACTTCTGGATGAATAACAGCAGGAAGGGTTTAGTATATTCATGAAAATCTTACTTGCAGCATGCAATGCAAAATATATTCATTCAAATCTGGCAGTGTATGATCTGAAAGCATATTCATCTGATTATGATGAGCATGTGATTCTTAAGGAGTATACGATCAACCAGCCAAAGGATGAGATACTGAAAGATATTTACAGCAGTGGAGCAGACGTTGTCTGCTTCTCCTGCTATATCTGGAATATTTCTTTTGTACGGGAACTGATTCGTGATCTTGTTAAGATACTTCCAAAAACAGCTTTTTGGGCAGGCGGTCCGGAGGTTTCTTACGATGCTGAAAAATTCCTGACAGAAATGCCGGAGATGACCGGAGTTATGGTAGGAGAAGGCGAAAAGACATTTCATGATCTTCTGGAATTTTACATAGATGGGAAAGACAGCCTTGAAGAAATTTCGGGAATTGCATACAGAACTGGTGATAAGATCATTCATAACGGCTGGCGGGAACTGATGGATTTAAGTGCAATTCCATTTGTTTATGAGCATCTGGAGAAATTTGAGAACAGAATCATTTATTATGAGAGCAGCAGGGGATGCCCGTTTTCCTGTAGCTACTGTTTGTCTTCCATAGATAAGAAACTTCGTTTCCGGGATTTGGAACTGGTCAAAATAGAATTGCAGTTTTTCCTGGATCACAGAGTTCCACAGGTGAAATTTGTGGACCGTACTTTTAACTGTAAACATGAACATGCTATGACAATCTGGAAATATATTCTGGAACATGATAATGGTGTGACAAACTTTCACTTTGAAATTTCCGCAGATCTCCTTCGAGAGGAAGAGATGGAGCTGATGTCACAGATGCGCCCTGGACTGATTCAGCTGGAAATCGGTGTGCAGTCAACGAATCCGGAGACGATTCGGGCTATTCATCGACATATGGATCTGAAAAAACTGGAACATTGTGTAAACAGAGTTCACAGTTTCCGAAATATCCATCAGCACCTGGATCTGATTGCAGGGCTTCCGTATGAGGATTATGATACTTTTCATCAATCATTTAATGATGTATACCAGATGAAACCGGATCAGCTTCAGCTTGGATTTCTGAAAGTTCTGAAAGGCTCGCTGATGCAGAAAGAGGCCGAAGTCTACGGGATCGTTTATAAAGAAAAAGAACCATATGAAGTGCTTTCCACGAACTGGCTTACCTATGGAGAAGTTCTAAAATTAAAAATGGTGGAAAGTATGGTAGAAGTGTATTATAATAGTGGTCAGTTTTGGCATACACTGGAATATTTGGTACCGTTTGAAAAGGATGCTTTTACTTTTTACGAGAAACTGGGTTCTTTTTATGAGAAAAAAGGTTACAGTGAGATCTCGCATTCCAGGATGCGGCGTTATGAGATACTTTTGGAATATCTGCAAGAAGAAACAGATGTTCCGACAGAAGTAGCTGCACAGAAAATGTTGTATGATCTTTACCTGAGAGAAAAACTTAAGAAGCGCCCTGCATTTGCTTCGGATCAGAAACAGTATGAGACAGCAGTATGGAACTACCGGAAGAATAACCAGGTTTCCAAAACAGCACATATTGAAGTGTTTGAGAATGGAACGGTGATTCTGTTTGATTATGAGAAACGTGATCCATTGTCGAAGAATGCATATACAGAGGTTATTCAGTTATAAATGGCTGAGTGGAAAAAGTTGATTATATCAGATGTGAGATGACTCCCACCTCTGCAGGTGGCGAGCAATAAAAATGCCGAGGCATTCTTGAAAATAGGAGAGGTGAGGACGAAGATGGGAATGTTTGACCCGAAAAAAAGAAAAATTATTACAGCGGTGATTGCAGTGATACTGGTTCTTGCGATGGTTGTACCAAGTGTTCTTTCTATTTTATTATAAAAGGAGAATTGGAAATTAGAACACTGGAGGAAGAGTATGAAACTAGGACAGCAGGCGTTAGAAGCACTGCAGGCGGAAATTACAGGAAGAATATATCCGGGAGATGACCTGGTGGTGGCAGGAGAGACAGGTATATCAGGTACGTTGGAACTGATCTGCCGGGAGTGGGATAAGCTCAGAACATATTTTTCAGAGAGTTTTCTCCGTATGGGGGTGGAAACACTGAAAAATTGTATGATTTCAGAAGAAGATGGATTTTGGAAAGAAGCTGGGTTTTCTGCATTGTATTTTACAGAGAACGGTGGAATTTTAAGTGGTCTGTGGAAAATGGCAGAAGCTTCTGGAGTTGGTATGGATGTAGATCTTCGCAGAATTCCAATCCGGCAGGAGACGATAGAAGTCTGTGAACGGCTGGATGTGGATCCGTATAAACTGGAGGCGAAGGGATCTGTGCTGATTGGCACTGCGCAGGGAGATGCACTGGTGCGGGAATTAGAGGCACATGGAATCCATGCAGCTGTGATTGGATATGCAGACAGTGGAAACGACCGTCTGCTTCACAGTGGAGAAATTACCAGATATCTGGAACGTCCGAGACTACATTTGACGGAAATTATACCTGGAAAGGACAGAAAAGATGGCAAAGCTTAATATTGTACTGCTGGAACCTGAAATTCCGGCAAATACAGGAAATATAGGAAGAACATGTGTTGCAACAGATACGAAACTACATCTGATCGAGCCTCTGGGATTCAGTCTCAGTGAGAAGGCACTCAAAAGAGCTGGTATGGATTACTGGAAAGATCTGGATGTAACGACATATCTGGACTACGAAGATTTTGTGGAAAAGAATCCAAATGCGAAAATTTATTATGCAACAACGAAGGCGTTGAAGACTTATACAGATGTGCAATACGAGGAAGATTGTTATATTATGTTTGGCAAGGAAAGTGCCGGAATCCCGGAAGAAATCCTGATGGAACATAAAGATAACTGCGTACGGATTCCAATGATCAATGAGATCCGTTCACTGAATCTGAGTAATTCAGTGGCAATCGTGCTTTATGAGGCACTGCGGCAGAATCATTTTGATCATATGCAGCTTCAGGGACAGCTTCATAACCATACGTGGGAATAAGAAAAAATATAAACGATAAAAGGCAAAGTGGATGAATTCTCTACTTTGCCTTTTCAAAAGTAAAAACTTAACTGGTGACAGTGATGAAACCATTGATTTTACAGCGTTTCCAGACTTTACAAAATTCAATCAGACAGCAGATTATTACAATGTTATCACAAATGCTAAAGAAATTCATAAAAATATCGAGATTAGACATATTGATTTACAGAAATGCATATGCTATAATTGCCGTAGGCAAAAGAGATTGCAAGTCCATGGGACAAAAAAGAGTGAAGCCCTCAGTACCGCAAATACTGGGGGCTTCTTCTTGTTTATTTATAGTAGACAAGAAACTACTAGGCTAGTGTTGTCTCACTTATCACCATCTAACCATTTGCAAACATAATAGGCGGCTATGCTTGCCAGACAGGAGATAAGAAAAGAGATTGCAATGTTTTCCAAGGAAACTACACCTCCTCCCGTTGCCGGGTATCGGTTGGACAACATGATTAGTATAGCATGCTTTAGAACAAAATGGAACATGCATAAAATAATTACCCGACACAAATTAATGCGCCGGGCGGTTTTATGAATTAAAAATAGTTCTTTTTTCTATTTCTGTAAAACTGATAATCATTCATATAGTAAGAAAGTGAATGAGGCAATTCTTTTTCGTATTTTTCTAGAAAATCAGGTGATAATGTGTAATCATAAAACTCCGCAAGTTTTATTAAAAAGCCTTCCAATATCTTTTCTGGCGAATATCCTAAGATAATGCTAGTTTCGTCAAGTTCACGAATCTCTTCAAGACGGCGAGAGATAATCTTTATTATTTTGGAGCGAGGAATATTAAAATAGTTTTTTTCTATAAATTCCAATAATTGCAGTACCATGATTTTAGCGGTATCAGAATCTGTAAAACCAGAAAAAACAACTTTATCGGTAAGTATTTCGTCAAATAGTGAAATAATTCGATGTTTCAGTATTTTTTTATCAGCTACTTCCGTTTTATAAGCATCTTTTAAAGAATCATTTGTCTTAATTAAGACTATACTTTCTTCAGCAGATTCAAATAATAAAGTGTAAGTTAGTTCAACTAGTTCGATTATTTTGTTTGAATTAGCTAAAAAATCTATAAAAACGCAAAATTTATAAGAATATTCTTTGGAACTTCGCGTGATAAGGTCAATGGCATATGTCCTATCAGCATACTCATTAATACTTCTTTTATTCTTCTTTTTTGGATATGCCGGATAATATTCACGTGCCAGTGCATAAAATTTATCATCCCATTCTAAATCATCTTGAAAATCGCGTTCTCGTGTAGCCAATCCCGTTGTGTTTGCAACAGTAAGAGATGTATGTTTTGGCTCGTCTATTTCTCCAATAAGATAAGCAATATCGACATCAAATTCCTTCGCCATTAAATCCAGATATTCCACAGGAGGAAACGCATTATTGTTTTTTCTCATATAGTGCTTTAGTCCATTAACACTTATTCCTAAAGATTCCGCAATTTCTGCTTGTGTTTTCTTTTTAAGTTTACATAACTGCTTAAAACGTGTAGTAAAAATACCTTTATCAATCAAATAAAAAACCTCCTGTGTATATTTTGGTGTAGTGACATTATACCACATGCGATATATAATATCAATAGATGAAACACCAGTGCGCTAGATGTTCCACAATAAATTATAAGGAGGAATTTCATGAATGCAGCAGTAATCAACAAAAAAGCAAAGTTTCAAAGAGTTCCAGAAGCGTGTGCGGATACTAATTGGAGTCGAAACACACTTATGCGGGTTGCAACAGAAGCAAATGCAATCATCAGAGTTGGTCGAACTGTAAGAATTGATATGCCAGTACTTTATAGGTACATCGATGCTGTTTATAAAACCAACTAACACATTTCTGCAAAAGATGATCAAGCACATTAATAGTGCATCTAATACAAATGATAAAGTCGTCAAATCTGACGAAAAATCCAACTGAATAATAAATACAGTAAAAAACAAATGGAAGGAGAGACAACGAACGAAACAAGATTTTGAAGAAATTAAAGCGCAGATCAGCGTTGAAGCAGTGGCAGACTATCTGATGCAGAAGCAAGGGAAGAACTACATATATCCGGGCGAAAGAACTGCGTCAATTAAAATCTATCCAGAGAGCAACAGCTTTTACGATTTTGGTAGGGCTACCGGCGGCGATTGCGTTCGGTTGTGGTCTCATATTAAAGGCTGTGATTCATGGACAGCATTAAATGAGGTTCGGAAAACATTTGGATTGAATACGCCCGATAAGCAACACAGCCGGGAATTAATTGCACAACAGCAGGAAGCTAGGAAACGGCGTCAGGAAGCCAAAAAGCAGAAGCAAGAACGCTGGATTCGTCAAGTTGACGAGTTGAAAACAGAGGTTGATCTGCTCTCAGCTATCATTAGTTCAGGTCACTGTGAGCCGCTTTCGTGGTTGTGGTGTGTCTGCCAGAACAGGTTGACTACAGTTGAAGGAAAACTTGATTTGCTGTGCGGAATTTAACAAAAATAAGAAAGGTGGTTGGACAAAAATGCAGAAAGCACCATTAAGAAGTGGGTGGCAACCCAGTCAAAGAAATTATGGAAAATTTAGATCAGATATTAAAAAAAATTCATGCAGAACGCTATGAAACATCAGACAAAGGTTTCGGGCGGTTATATGCAGATGTTTTTAAAAATCAACACAGATACAATCCACAGCGGAAAGATTTTATGTTTTATGATGGAAAACGCTGGGTTGATGACACGGAAGGATTAGCTGCTAAAGCAGACGCCAAAGCCTTGTCAGATGCACTTGTTAGATATGCAGTATCTGTAGATGAACAGGGCAAATATCTTAAAGCGGTAATGCCGCTATGTAACATAAGAAATCGAAACAATATGTTGCAGGATAGCAAAGATATATATTATTTCAGTAATGAAGAACTTGATCAAGATGATTACATTTTAAACGTGCAGAATGGAATACTCGATTTATCGGGAGATGAACCAAAGTTTATGGAACATAACCCGAATATGCTATTATCCAAAATCTGCAATGCACAATATGAACCATCGGCAAAATGCGAAAGATGGGAAAAATTTTTAGATGAAGTGCTGGAAAATGACGCTGAAAAAATACGATATCTTCAAAAGATTGCTGGTTTATCATTAACAGGAAATACTGAAGAAGAAACTTGTTTTATTCTGTTTGGAAAATCGACGCGAAACGGAAAAAGTACATTTTGCGAGAGCCTTCTGCATCTACTTGGAGATTATGCCGTGAGCATGAAACCCGAAAGCCTTGCTCAGAAGCAAAATATTGATAGCAGACAGGCATCTGGGGACATTGCCAGATTAGCCGGGTGTAGGCTGTGCAATGCATCAGAACCACCTAAGCGAATGCTTTTTGACACGGCACTGCTAAAAACATTGCTTGGTAGAGACAGCATAACGTGTAGGCATTTGTATCAAAGGGAATTTTCATTTGTGCCTAAATTTACACTGACAATGAACACAAATTACTTGCCGACAATCACGGATGATACAGTTTTTAGTTCTGGGCGAATCAATGTTATTTCATTTAATCGGCACTTTAGACCAGAAGAACAAGATAAACATTTAAAAAGCAAGCTACAGATCCAACAAGAAATGAGTGGAATTTTAAATTGGTGCATTCAAGGATTATATCTTTACCGGCAAGAGGGACTAAAACCGCCTAAGATCGTGCAGGATGACACAGACACCTACAGATCAGATTCTGACAAAATAGGAAGTTTCCTGAAAGAATGTTATGTGAAATCTGGAAAGAACACCCCGGCAAAAGAAGCGTATGAAGTATATGCACAATGGTGTGATGATTGCGGTTATGGATGTGAAAACAAAGGCAATTTTTTTGCAGAATTGAAAACGAAAGGCATCTTTGCTAACAGTGCGACAGTAAACGGACGAACTGTCAGAAATGTGCTAAAGGGTTATTCGAAGGATGACAATTTTGTTCAAATTGAGGATGACACAGACATACCTTTTGAGTAACCAAAAGACTATATGTGCAAAATGTGTATTTCTTTTGTAAATGTGCATATAGGAAAAAACATAGAAACTTTACATAGAATTTGCATATTTTGCACAAGCGTTCAAAAAAGCCAGTAAATACGCCTGTTAGAGAAACATCTGCAATGTCTTTCTATCAGGCATCACATACGGTTCGACATTCATGTCGAGGAAAGGAGCATATGAACTTTAAGGAACAATATTTTTCAATTTGGACAGCCGCATGGAATCTGCACAAGAAATATTTTGGCATCCGGCAGCAGGACGAGGAACGCTGGAAGGAATTAAACAATGAATGCGAACAACTTGATCGGCAATACAGAAATAGACCAGAACAGAGGTTTTTGCAGTCTCTACTGCTTGCGGTCGTTGGAGAATTGGAACGGGAGGCAAGGTATGGAGAAACAGAAGCCACGACAACACAACCTTGATAATTTTGTCAAATGGAGTCAGAAAATAGTAAAAGAAAATCAGCAGAAGGGAGTTCACGAGAATGAGAAAAAAGAAATTAAAGAAGCAGCCAATTTATTGCGGACAGGATATTAGAAATTGGCTTGGATATAGAATTATAGCGGTTCAATCGAACAAATTGGACAGAAACGTGAGAATTAAGTTAACGAATGATGAAGGGCACATTGTCAAACTCTTTTTGAATGATCTGGACTTTGATGGCGACTCAATTTTTTACACTGAGTGGGACAGCGAGCCGCCAGCCACTCCGACACGATAAAAAAAGACAGGGGTTCGTTCATGGCGAAACGAATAAAAAGCGGCAGAACACACCTTGACGTATTAAAAAGGGCGGCTTTGATGGCATAACGCTAAAAAAGGCAGCAGAACCGTTCGTAAGATTGCTACGAACCATCGACATCAATGTCGAACGCAAGGTATCCTGCTGCCGCCCTCCGGGCATGTGGTTGAAGTCATGCAGATCAGGGCAAACACGAGGTTGACTGCTACCATTTGGTATACTAATTGGTATAATTTCGGATGCTGAACAGTGGAAAGCCTTATAATCAGGGCATTTCGAGACGCGTTATTACTTTATAAATTATAAAGCAATATGGTTTTCTTGCTTTGATTCCGCATCTGTGCGGAGGGGGTCTGTGCATACCCACCAGACAGCCGAATAACCCACCGAACTACTCGAGAAAACAAAAAGAGCCTTCCGGCGCAGGGGTAGCCTCAAAAAAATTTTAAAAAAACAAAAAGGCTTATAATTGACCTCGTAAAATGCTCTATTTTCGATTTTAACCGCAAATGTGGACAATTTACAATTAAAACACTTTAAGTCGATTCTAGATCAAAAATAAGCAATGAAAATCAATGAAATAAAACAAGCCTGTTCATTTATCAGGCAGAAAAGGAGAAAAAATAATGTTAAGTATGAATGATTTCGTGTTACGAACTGAGCTGATGAAAGAAGTCGCGCGTTTATCAGATTTGTGCGAACAATTTCACTTGAAGAATGTCACGATTAAGTTTGGCAGAGATGCCGGAGCGGATGCCTGGGCAAATGGTCAACTGGTTGTAGCTACTAAATTTATCGATGAAGAATAAGAAGGAGAACAAAAATGGCAAAATTTGACGAAATCAGAAAAATCATGAAGGATTTTAAGCAGGATATTGACGGTTTAGCAAACCGAAAAATCGAAGAAATGGATACTGCAAAGGCAAGACTGAACCCAACTGCATTACAAGAAGAACTAGTGAGTCTAAACGCAGAATATAAACAGCATTTCGATTTTACACGTAATATGTACCGCGAAAAATTAGCTGATGCGGTTGCGGATCGGCGAAAAGGCAACGCTAACAAGTATATAACGGGCTACATAGACTATGATTTACTGAACAAAATGAACATCATTTCTCAGAGTGGTGTGGAATTGACAGAGCCGGAATTAGCAGATTTTTGTAAAGCTGCTATGAAATCAAGAAGCGAATTTTGCGTTCGTAAATGTCAGCTACTGGCAAAAGAGAACCATTATAAACTAAATGTTCCGTCTGAAGCAAAAGCGAATGGCATACTGGACGAGGTTGCAAAGATTGCTGGTGAAGTGATTGGCGGCTACACAGGTGCACTGACCGGACGTGACAGGGGAGATGGTAACGATGGTCGGAGCATGACACTCAAGGTTAATTCAAGCGGTATATTTCTTGATCGTTATGAAAAAATGTACGAAAAAGAAACTATTGAAGACATTCAGATCAGCCGAATGAGTCAAAAGAATTTCGCAAAATTAAACGCAGAAGAGCAGAAAAAGAAAGAGCAAGAACCTGTTGAGATTGTTAATACTGATCATGTCAACATTTCGGCTAAGTCTGATGATTCAAGGTCACCAGCTGCACAATATGTAAAAGGACTTTCGCAGAAGATGGCGACACGCAATGAATGAGACATGTCTCAACTATTTAAAGTCGGAATTTTGCCGATACTACAAGTTGGCACCGGAATACATTGAAGAAGTTTATCGACAGGCAGAAGAGCCGGGACAAGATGACCTGAATACTTATAGGCGAGCGTATAAGAGGCTAAAGAAAGAAACGAGAGGCAAATAAAAAAAAGACAGAACCCCGTTCGTGTGGGCTGTGCGTGCCAGTCCCACCGGGATTCTGCCATAGAAAAGGTGATCATTTTATCTGTATTTATTATAGCACAATTAGAACAATAAGGCAATAAAAAAGACTGCCTGTTGAGTTAAGGCAGCCCTTTTTATTTGTTTATATTGACCTCTGTGTAATATATTATAACACAATTAGAACAAGTGGTCAAGACTTTGTATCTTATCAGGCATTATTCAGAACACTGGGTCATTGTCAGCGGTTTCACGTTCCATTCGCTGATCTATGGATTTACGGACATATGTGTTTAATGATTCGCCTGCATTTTCAGCTGCTGCCTTGATGATATCTTTCTGGCCTTTAGGCACTCGAATACGGATATCTTCAACAGATTCTTTTAAATATTTTTTTGCAGCTTTTGCCTGTGCTTCTGTATAACGCCCTTTCTTTTCTTCTGACATGAGACACCTTCTTTCTGTTATTGGATAGAGGGCACGAAAAGGAATAAATCTATTCCACCTTAATAAGAATTATATCATATGCAAATATATGTGTCCATATAAAAATGCACAAAATATTAAGTCTATGGGAACATATATTTTATAAAAAATGTCAATAGATAAATCTATGTGTCCATAGTATAATGTAATCAGTTCAAGGGAAGAGACAACAGCCGGGAGAGCCGAAAGCCCCAATACTTCAAGCCATATACCTGTGAGAATCGCAATAGGGCATATCAATAGTCAGAAAGATGCTTGAAGGGCTGAGAGACCTTGAAAAGCAAAGGAGGACAGCAATATGAAGTACAATTTATCAAAAATCATGTTGAAGGCATGGAAAGTTTATCGTAAGACAAAGGACATCAGCTTTGCAGAATCATTGCATAGAGCGTGGACGAGTGCAAAGGCAGAGGAAATCAATGCAAAAAGAATTGAAGATGCGAAACATGCAGCAGGTATCACAGAGGAAACTAATACCTTTGCTAAGTGGAAAGAGCTGGGTTATAAGGTAAAGCATGGAACATCAGCATTATTCGGATGTTCTCTGGTCTGGGGAAGCAGAGGAGACGGGGCAACATATAAAGCCAGTTTCTTCGGAAAGTCTCAGGTAGAAGCAATTTAATAAAAAAGCCCTTACCAGAGCGGCAACTCTGATAGGGGCAAGGTAACCCGTCAATCGCGCAAATCGAGGGCTGTGAACATTATAGCAGTTCATTCCCCTCGAATCAACAAAAGAAAGGAACGAACAAAAAATGATAGCAGTAGTGGATGTTCTTATGATTTTTGCAGGTGGATTTATCACCAGCACAGTATGTAACTATATTCACAGATTAGAGAGAGGGGAAATTTAAGATATGAATTACACACAATATTACGAAAGCCAGATCACAGAGAAACTTGACAGAGAAGAACGCAAAATATGGCAAGAGTTCTACACAAAGCGTTTACCAAAAAGAACTGAGAAGTTCAAAAAGAAATATGCTGGAAAGCCGGAAGAACTGTCGAAAGCTATCGAAGAATTTGAACTCGTGACAGCTGGTGAATATGCAGAAGTTGTTGACGCAAAGCTCACAAATATTTGTGAAGAAATGAGAGAACGATTTTATTTTGATGCGGTGAACCGTCTTGATCGGCTTTCAGAGGGTGTGCCGGATAAAGCAGACCATCCACAGCCGCTTGCATCTGAGATTATTACAGACCTCAAAGCCAAATTGCAGACAGCCGAAAAGGACAGAGATACTTTTTACAATCAGAAAGCTGTTTTAATCATGCAACAAGATATCATTAATTTTGCACTACATATTACAGATTTAGAGCTGTTGAAACAGGTTTACGGGACTGCAAAAGCGGTATATAAGAGACAGGAACAGGAGGAAATAAACGATGGAGATATGTAATTTAACCCAACGCCCTTGCAGAAAAGCAATTGCAGAAGTTGTTGAAGCGAATAAGAATAGATATTTCTTGCAGCGTACTTATGAAGTAGCGAAAATTCTTCTGGAAGGTAGCAGAGAATCAACTTTACAGGAGATGCCTGACGAAGACAGAGACAGATTCTTTCTAATCTAGAATATTTTAGTCTTGAATAATAGTGACGATATTGGAAGAATACTCAATTTGTCAAATTATTTAATAACTAAGAGATGCAAAGAAGATACAGCGATACAGCAACAACGGAGGAATGATAATGGATTACAGGAAAGAGATAGCTGAAATGCTTAATAAAATTCAGTCAGAGAAGATTTTACGGTACATTTATCTTATTATAGCTGACATTCCGAAAAGGTACTGGAGGTAATGTTTATGGATTATAAGAAAGAGATTATTGAGATGATAGAAAAAATGGAAAGTGTAAGATTCTTGGCGATGATTTATAGTTTTACACATACTCTTTTTGAGAAAGAAAAGAAGCAGGGAGATTAAACCAGAGGGCGGCGGTAACTGCTGCCCTTTTGTAATAAAGGAGTGAGTTGTAAATATGGCAAGAGCAAAGAGAACAGACAATAAAGGCAGAGTGCTGAGAGTTGGCGAAAGTCAGAACAAACAGGGGAGATATATTTATAAATGGACAGATTGCACAGGAACAAGGAATACAGTATATGCAATTACTCTGGTGGAACTGAGGGAAAAGGAACAGAAAATACAAAGAGATATTCAAGATGGTATCAATTCTACTTCTGCGAATATGACATTGAATCAGCTTTTTGATTTATATATGAGCACAAAATCAAATATCAGAGAAACAACGAGAGTGCTTTATTTGACATATTGGAGCGCAAATATAAAACCAAGCATTTTGTCTGATATGAAAATCAGCCAGATAAAACAGTTGCATGTGAAAAAGTGGATTATTGAGTTGAAAGACAAAGGAGCTAAAACATCGTCAATTAAGGCATACAAGACATTATTAACATCTGTATTTCAATTTGCAGTTGATAATGATTATATCCGACGAAATCCATGCAGAAATTGTGATCAGGACAAGGCAGAACCATCTACGAAAACAGCATTGACAAAACGGCAACAGGAAAAATTAGTTGATTTTCTTGAAAATGATGATTTGTACAAAGTATATTACCCGCTGATTTTGTTTATATTAAACACTGGATTGCGAGCGGGCGAAGTATGTGGATTAACAAAAGATGATATAGATATGAAAAAGGGTGTTGTTCATGTTCGAAAACAGTTAGGGTATAGAAATATTGGTGATGGATACCAGTACTACTGGCAACCACTGAAAACAGTAGCAGGACATAGAGATATACCATTGACACCAGCGGCAAAGAAAGCCCTGATAATGGAAAAGGAATTGGATTTTGCTTTAGGCAGGAGGGCAAAGGAGCAAGAAGTTGCCGGAAGGTCTGGGATAGTATTTATTAATAACAGAGGCATGGCTTTAAATTCATACAGTATTGACGGAACAATTAAAAGAATAATAAGTGTCTATAACCAGAGGGAGAGTAAAGAAGCAGAGACAGAAAATAGAGAGCCGGAACTGCTACCGCATATATCTGTGCATATCCTGCGACATACTTTTTGTACACGATCTGTTGAGAGCGGTATAAACATTAAAACAGTACAATATCTTATGGGACATTCAGAGATTGCAACAACATTAAATATTTATACGCATGTTAATGCCGAACAAGTAAAGAGTGAAATGAAAAAACTTGAAAATATTATGTAAAAAAGAAAGCCATTCCCTTATTATCGGGCATGGCTTTTCTGTCGAAAAAATTATCACAAAAATTATTACAAATGAAAGAGAAAAGACGAAACGAGACGAAATATAAAAATTGCTCAGAAGTCCTCAAAGCATTGATTTTACAGGCTTTTCAACACTTGATAAAACCAGACAAAACCTATAGTTATTTAGCCTTCTCTAATGTAAAAATAAATTCTGTTCCAACACCCTCTGTACTGATCACATTGATGTGTTGTCCATGTGCATGAAGAATCTCTTTGACGATTGCCAGACCAAGGCCGGTTCCTTTTTGATCCTTGCCTCGGGATCGATCAATCTTATAAAATCGTTCCCAGATCTTCTGGAGACTTGCCTTTGGAATTCCAATGCCATGATCTTTGACAGAAACAAAGATCTTGCCGTTTTTTTCGGTAGTCTCAAGTGTAATCGTGGAATTGTCCGGGCTGAATTTGATCGCGTTGCTCAAAAGGTTATACAGCACCTGTTGGATCTGTTCCATATCTGCCTGTGCCATCAGTTCCTTTCCGGATAAAATCAGTTCCAGAAGAATATTGCGACTGGTACAGGAGCCTTCAAAGGATGCAGCTGTCGCTTTGATCACACTGTTGATATCAAAGGGCTGGATATGAAGCATACGTTTCTGGATATCCAGTTCATTCAGAGTCAGAAGTCCGCGGGTAAGTTTTTCCAGACGTTCTGCTTCGTATGAAATAATCTTTAAATATTTTTCCTGCATTTCCACTGGAATCGTTCCGTCGATCATCGCTTCCACGTAACCTTTGATCGAAGTAAGCGGTGAACGGAAATCATGTGAAATATTGGAAATAAACTGTCGTTGGTATTCACCGTTACGATTTAGTTTATCAGCCATATAATTCAGATTCTTGGCAAGATATCCCAGCTCATTTTCTGAATCGACAGGAATCTGGTAGGAGAGATTTCCGTTTGCAAATTCTGAAGCTCCCTTTGTGATTTCCTGAAATGGCCTGCGTATACAGCGGATATACAAGAAAAACAGTAAAGCTACACCGAGATAAGTGAGAATATACAAAATCTGAATGATCCAGAGCAGAGTGCTGCGGTTCTGATACAAGTCACTCATCAGATAATGAATGGCAACGTATCCCCGCGTTGTCATATTCTCGGTGATTGGTGCAATCGTGCTGAGATGTGTCTCGGGAAAATATCCGTAGAAATCACCAATCTGATAGTAATTGCTGTCCCAGGAGGCTGGGTTGAAGCCTTCTAAGTTAATTGGATTATCCGGTGAGATATCTTTGCGTGTACTGAGGATGATCTGTCCGTTGCTGTTGATGATCCAGATGATCGTATCAGGATAGTTTGCAGCAAGGGAAAGATTGTTCCGAATCTCCTCCATATTAGAAGAAGTGATGTTGTGACTGACCAGATTATTTTCTGCAATGCGGTGAGCTGTCTGGTACATATCTGCACTTATGGATTTTTCCAGGCGATTTTCTAACAGGTGAGAACCGACATATGTTACCAGCAAAAAACCAAGGACACCAAGCAGTATATATGTGGTAAAAAACACCGTTGTCAGTTTCTTTTTCATTTGTTTTTGACCTCAAACTTGTATCCGATACCCCATACAGTAGAGAGGCTCCACTGAGGATGGTCTTTAATTTTTTCGCGCAGTCTTTTAATGTGGACATCTACGGTACGAGTGTCACCGATATATTCATATCCCCATATATGATCCAGTAATTGTTCGCGGGTAAATACCTGGTTTGGAGATGCGGCCAGAAAATAGAGAAGCTCCAGTTCTTTTGGCGGCATATCAATTTGTTTTCCCATATATGTGACAGAGTAATTTGTCAGATTGATTGTCAGATCTGGAAAGCTGACACATTTTTCATCCGGATTGCCAGCAGGCTGACGTACTTTGAATCGACGCAGGACTGCACGCACACGGGCAACCAGTTCTTTGGTATCAAACGGTTTGATAATATAGTCATCTGCCCCCAGTTCAAGACCAAGTACTTTATCGAAGGTTTCGCCTTTGGCAGAAAGCATGATGATCGGCACATCAGATGTGTGACGGATCTCTCGGCAGACCTGATAGCCGTCAATGCCAGGAAGCATCAGATCCAGGAGGATCAGATCTGGCTGAAAAGAAGCAAAGTCTTTCAGAGCCTGTTCACCGTCATTTACAATTCTGGTTTCAAAACATTCTTTTGTAAGATATAAAGAAATCAGTTCAGCAATGTTGTTGTCGTCATCTACGATTAAGATTTTCTGTTTTGTTACCATGGTATTCGCCTTTCACTTATTTTTTGAATTCTACAATTGTTACACCTGCATCACCCTCGCCGAATTCGCCGAGACGATAAGAGGCTACATGTTTCTGGCGCTTCAGGTAATTGTGAACGCCTTTGCGGAGTGCACCGGTTCCCTTGCCGTGAACGATTCGTACAGTTTTTAGATGCGCAATATAAGCATCATCCAGGTATTTGTCCAGTTCTGCAACTGCTTCATCGACTGTTTTTCCAAGAAGATTAATTTCCGTAGAGACACTGGCTGATTTGGACATACGGATTTTTCCGGCCCCGGTCTTGGAAAGAGACGGAGTGGTGATCACTGGTTCATCAATCAGCTCCAGATCAGAAATATGGACTTTGGAACGAATGATTCCCATCTGAACAAACAGATAACCTTTAGAATCCGGGCGGGTACTTACTGTACCTTTGAGATTCATGCTGAGAACACGGACAGTATCGCCCAGGTGGATATCTTTTGCTGTGAGCACTTTCTTTGGTTTCTTTTTGGGGGTTGGCTGAGCCATTTTCTGTTCTGCTTTGTTGAGACGTTGGCGAAGCTGCTGACGTTCACGTTCAACAGCGGCGGTGTCTACATATTCATTATGGAATTTATGGAAAAGCTTCATAGTCTGGTCAGCGTAATCCTTAGCATCCTGAAGAACTTTATGTGCCTCTTCGTTTGCCTGACGGATAATACGCTCTTTCTGAACATCCAGTTTTTCCTGTTTGTTTTCCAGCTGTTTCTTAAGCGTTTCAATTTCCAATTTGTACTGTGCAATCTCTGTGCGCTCGTTCTCAATTGTGATACGACTTTCTTCCAGCGAGGTCAGTACGTCTTCAAAAGATTCATCTTGTTCATTGATCTGTTCGCGTGCCTTTTCAATGATGGATTCAGGGATTCCGAGTTTGGAAGAAATTGCAAATGCATTACTTTTTCCAGGAATACCGATCAGCAGGCGATAAGTCGGACTCAATGTTTCTACATTAAATTCGCAGCAGGCATTTTCGATACCGGAAGCGGAAAGGGCAAAAACTTTCAGTTCACTGTAATGAGTAGTTGCCATGGTGCGGATTCCGCGTTCATGCAGATAAGAGAGAATCGAGATGGCCAGTGCAGCACCCTCCGTCGGGTCAGTTCCGGAGCAGAGCTCGTCAAACAGAACCAGGGAATGACGGTCTGCTTTTCCAAGAAAAGAGACGATATTTGTCATGTGGGAAGAAAAGGTACTTAATGACTGTTCAATACTCTGCTCATCACCGATGTCAGCATAAACTTCGTGGAAGAGAGCAAGTTCACTGCGGTCCAGAGTTGGAATGTGAAGACCGGATTGTCCCATGAGAGTGAGCAGACCGACTGTCTTCAGGGAAACAGTCTTGCCGCCGGTGTTTGGACCGGTGATAACAAGCAGATCAAATTCATCACCCAGACGGATATCGATTGGAACGACTTTTTTCTTGTTGATCAGGGGATGACGTGCTTTTTTGAGGTTGATGCGTCCTTCATCATTAAAGACAGGTTCGCTTGCATTCATTTCCATCGCAAGCGTTGCTCTTGCAAAAATAAAGTCCAACTGAACCATCAGTTCAAGATTGAGTGAAATTGCTTCCTGTTCAGTAGCAATCTGTTGGCTGAGATCAGCCAGAATCACTTCGATTTCTTTCTGCTCCTGAAGTTCCAGTTCGCGCATGTCATTGTTTAACTTGACTACGGACATTGGTTCGATAAAAAGTGTAGAGCCGGTAGAAGACTGATCGTGGATCATACCGGGAACCTGCCCTTTGTATTCGGCTTTGACAGGAATGCAATATCTGCCATTTCGCATAGTGATGACAGAGTCCTGTAGATAGGTGCGGGCACTGCCGTTTACCAGCCCTGCAAGCTGTGTATGGATACGATCGTTGGTGATCTTCATGTTTCTGCGGATCTGGCGGAGAGCAGGGCTTGCATCATCGCTGATTTCCTCCTCGGAGAGAATGCATCTGCGGATTTCTGTGGACAAAGGTGTGAGTGGAGAAAGTCCATCAAACATGCTGTCCAGAGAGTCACCAGGAAGATCGTTACGTTCTTTACGAGAGTAAGTTTTGACTCTGGAAGTGTTTTCAAGAAGTCCGCAGACTGCCAGAATTTCCTGAATACTAAGAGCACTGCCGATTTCCAGACGTTTCAGAGAACCACGGATATCTTTGACATTTCCAAAAGAAATGGATCCTTTTTGGAATAGTCTTGTCAAAGCATCTTTTGTCTGTACCTGCATCAGGCGAATCGTTTCCAGATCTGTAGATGGTTCCAGGTTTTTACAGAGCTGTTTTCCTATATAAGAAGACGCTTTTTCTGTAAGTTTTTCTATGATTTTTGGATATTCCAATGCATTTAATGCTTTTTGATTCATAATAACTCCTCGTTGCTTAAATTGGTTTAATTCACCAGTCTCTATTCTACATGATTTTGACAGGAATGAAAAGAAAAATGTGAAATTTTGTTCATAAAAACTTCATAAAATTTTGCTAAAATATAACCCGAATTATCAGGTTGGAATTTATAGGAGAATTCTTATGGTAAAACGAAATGACAAAGAGCCATCTTCGGAGAATTACCCTTTCATAAAGGAAACAATAAAAGAGCGTCCAGCGGACAGGAAAATGTTGCTGCATAAGTTCCTGATAGCAGCAGTATATGGATTGATTTTTGGTGGCTGTGCGGCAGGTACTGCAGCACTGATTTTGCCAGAAGTAGCACAGTCTTTGAGAAAACATTCGGAACAGTATACCGATGTTACATTGGTGCCATCTGTTACAGCTGCTTCACGTGTGGATGAAGCAGAGGATGAAAACACTTCAACAGCACTGGCAAATACTAAACCTTCAACAGAGATAGATGCAGAGGATGAAAAGTCGGGTACATGGGCTGAACAGGTGAGAAAAGTATCTGAGACACCGCGCAGAGCACTTGTGCGAATAGCAGCACTCGGTACAGATTCAGATCTACTGGATGATTCGTTCTTGAAATACGGAGAAGAAGAAGGTTTTGTTTTCCTAAAAAATACGGAAGCTTTTTACATCATGACATATTCCGACAGAATGAATGATGCAGGAAATTTTCAGGTGACATTTTCAAATGGAGATATGGCAGATGCACAGCTGTGTAAGAAAGATGTCCGGACAGGCTTTTATGTGTTCCGCGTTCCATTCACAGAGTTAAACGATTCTACAAAAGATGAGATTTCTGAGGCTGTACTTGCCACGGAAGATAACATGGAGCAAATGGATGATGTTATTGCAATCGGTAGTCCAACTGGGGATTATGACTCACTGGTCAGTGGTATGGTTACTTCTGTAACGGGCAGCATGAAAATTGCGGATGAAGAATATGGAATGCTTACAACAAATATGGTAGGAAGTGAGGACGGAGGAGGAATTCTTCTGAATATGTCCGGTGAAGTTGTAGGAATCATCTGCAGTCAGGAAAATGAAAACAGCAGCGTGATTCGAGCTGTTGAAGCAGCACAGCTGCGTCCACTTCTGGAAGGTATGGCAAATGGTGAGGATATCTGCTATATTGGAATTCAGGGTACAACGATTTCAAAATATCAGTCTGAAAATCTGGACATTCCACGAGGCGTATATGTAGATGCGGTGGAAGAAGATTCACCGGCTATGACGGCAGGAGTACAGAATGCAGATATTGTTCATGCATTGAACGGAAAAGAAATCAGTTCCATGAATAGGTATTCGGCGATTCTTCAGAGTCTGGTCAAAGGCTCAAGAGTCAAGCTTGAAGTATATCGTAAGAATCCCTATGGTACATATGTAAATGTAGAATTAAATGTATTGATCAAAGAAAAATAGAAAGAAAAGAGAAACAGTATATGCGTTTTATTAACGAATTACATGAGGGAGACCGTCTTAACGGAATCTACCTTTGCAAACAGAAACAGTCGGCAATGACAAAGAACGGAAAGCCATATGAGAATCTGATTTTACAGGACAAAACAGGGGTGTTGGATGGCAAAATCTGGGATCCGAATTCATTGGGAATCGATGATTTTGATGCATTGGATTATATTGATGTAGTCGGAGATGTGACAACTTTTGCAGGAGCTATGCAGTTGAACATTAAGAGAGTTCGAAAAGCACAGGAAGGTGAGTACGATCCGGCAGACTATCTTCCGGTCAGTGAAAACAGTACAGATGATATGTACGGACAGCTGTTGGCTATGATAAAAACAGTGAAGAACAGATACCTGTCAGCACTACTGAATAAACTTTTTGTAGAAGATAAAGAGTTTTTGAAATCTTTCCAAGAACATTCTGCGGCAAAAACTGTCCATCATGGATTTATCGGTGGACTGATGGAGCATACTTTAAGCGTAACAAAACTCTGTGACTATATGGCAAGTGCTTATCCGCTTCTTAAAAGAGATCTGCTGATCACAGCAGCACTTCTTCATGATGTTGGTAAGACGAAGGAGCTTTCCTCTTTTCCGCTGAATGATTATACTGATGAAGGACAGCTTCTTGGTCATATTATTATTGGCGCACAGATGATACATGACCTGGCAAAAGAAATTCCGGATTTTCCGGAAATGCTGGAAAACCAACTGGTGCACTGTATTCTGGCGCATCATGGTGAACTGGAATATGGTTCTCCGAAGAAACCGGCACTGGCAGAAGCGGTGGCATTGAATCTTGCTGACAATACAGATGCCCGTATGGAGACACTGACAGAAATCTTTGCAGCAGATAAAGGTAAGAAAGAGTGGCTTGGATACAACAGACTTTTTGAATCTAATCTGAGAAGAACAGGAGACGTTTAATCCTTATGGAATTTCGTAAAAATGATATTGTTACGTTAGAAATAGTGGATTGCGGAACAGATGGTGAAGGCATTGGCAAAGCTGATGGCTTCACTGTTTTTGTAAAAGACGCAGTCATTGGAGATACTATTACAGCTAAGATCATGAAAGCCAAAAAGAATTACGGTTATGGACGATTGATGGAGATCCTGAAACCATCGCCATACCGCGTAGAACCAGTGTGTCTGTCTGCCCGTCAATGTGGCGGATGCCAGCTTCAGGCAGTCTCATACGAAGAACAGAAAGTGTTTAAAGAGAAAAAATTAAGAGGTCATCTGGAACGTATTGGTGGGTTCACAAATCTTCCGATGGAACCATTGATTGGAATGGATGAACCTTATCATTATCGTAATAAGGCTCAGTTTCCGGTAGGCAGAAATAAAGAAGGAAAAATTGTCACTGGTTTTTATGCTGGACGTACACACGCTATTATTGAAAACCGTGACTGTGCGCTTGGAATCCCAGAGAATAAAGATGTACTTGACCGTGTGATAGCGCACATGGAAAAATATAATATCGCGCCATATGACGAGGTAACCGGTAAGGGGCTGGTGCGGCACATTTTTGTTCGTCATGGATATTTTACAGGTGAATTAATGGTATGTCTGATCATTAATGGACAGGATCTCCCACACCAGAAGGAATTGATCGAGAAGCTTTGCGAAATTCCGGGTATGACCAGCATCTCTAGATCGGAAGAGCGTCGTGTAGGGAAAGAGTGTAGATCTCGGTGGTCGC
>OMGI01000778.1_pt1 | contig 22737 bp, 18 predicted proteins | sample 1645801 | NCBI WGS metagenome assembly OMGI01 (sample SAMN05578584, study PRJEB25193) | human gut metagenome | biome: Human Microbiome; feature: human-associated habitat; material: feces | host: Homo sapiens | place: USA:Birmingham
CAGTCCTGCATATTATTCGCGTCGTGGTGGTGGCATCAAGAGCGTGAGAAAGGTTATGTATGTATTCGTATGTTAGAAGATAATTTATTAAGCCTTTCTCACTATAGTGGGAGAGGCTTTTTCATTAAAAGGAGATTTGAAAATGAAGCATCAGTTACGCAGCTCGTTCAGCACACAAGGTCGTCGCATGGCGGGAGCCCGTGCATTGTGGACGGCGAATGGTATGAAGAAAGAACAGATGGGTAAGCCCATTATAGCTATAGTCAATTCCTTTACACAATTCGTCCCCGGGCATGTACACCTGCACGAAATAGGCCAGTTTGTAAAGGAAGAGATTGAAAAGCGGGGATGTTTTGCTGCGGAGTTCAATACGATTGCCATTGACGACGGTATCGCTATGGGGCACGACGGAATGCTTTATTCCCTGCCTTCAAGGGATATCATTGCCGATAGTGTGGAGTATATGGTAAATGCCCATAAGGCAGATGCTATGGTTTGTATCAGTAACTGTGACAAGATTACTCCGGGGATGCTGATGGCGGCTATGAGGCTGAATATACCGACTGTGTTTGTTTCAGGCGGTCCGATGGAAGCCGGGGAATGGAACGGACAGCATTTGGATTTGATTGATGCCATGATTAAATCTGCTGATGAAAGTGTGGGCGATAAAGAGGTGGCACAGATTGAGCAACATGCCTGCCCCACTTGCGGATGCTGCTCAGGCATGTTTACCGCTAATTCCATGAATTGCTTGAATGAAGCGATTGGATTGGCACTGCCCGGTAACGGCACGATTGTAGCCACTCACGAAAATCGCAAGAAACTATTTGAGGATGCAGCCAGGTTGATTGTAGAGAATGCCTTTAGATATTATGAAGAAGGGGATGAGAGTGTACTCCCGCGCAGTATTGCTACCCGCGAGGCATTTTTGAATGCCATGACGCTGGATATTGCGATGGGCGGTTCCACTAATACGGTACTTCATTTGTTGGCTGTGGCTCACGAAGCTGGAGCGGATTTTAAGATGGACGACATTGACATGCTCTCCCGCAAGACCCCCTGCTTATGCAAGGTGGCTCCCAATACCCAAAAGTATCATGTACAAGACGTTAACCGTGCCGGTGGCATCATTGCCATCATGGATGAGCTTGCCAAGGGCGGATTGGTCGATACGAATGTCCGCCGTGTGGATGGAATGACGTTGGCAGAGGCAATCGACCGGTATAGTATTACCAGCCCTAATGTATGTAAAGAGGCAATCAAGAAATACTCCAGTGCGGCAGCCGGAAAGTTCAATCTGGTACTCGGCTCACAAAATGCGTCTTATAAGGAACTCGATACGGACCGTGCGACCGGTTGTATCCGTGATTTGGAACATGCATACAGCAAGGATGGCGGTCTGGCGGTTTTGAAAGGAAATATAGCTCAGGACGGTTGCGTTGTTAAGACTGCCGGTGTAGACGAGAGTATCTGGAAATTTACGGGGCCGGCGAAAGTTTTCGACTCACAAGATGCGGCTTGCGATGGTATTTTGGGTGGAAAGGTAGTCAGTGGAGACGTCGTCGTCATTACTCACGAAGGACCGAAAGGTGGACCGGGTATGCAGGAGATGCTTTATCCTACTTCTTATATCAAATCCCGCCATCTGGGTAAGGAGTGTGCATTGATTACTGACGGGCGTTTTAGTGGTGGTACTTCCGGACTGAGTATCGGACATGTTTCTCCCGAAGCGGCTGCCGGTGGTAATATCGGTAAGATTAAGGATGGGGATATTATCGAAATTGATATACCGAACCGTTCTATCAATGTGAAGTTGACGGATGAAGAGCTTGCAGCACGCCCTATGACTCCGGTAACCCGCAACCGTGAAGTCTCCAAAGCATTGAAAGCATATGCCAGTATGGTGAGTTCCGCTGACAAAGGGGCTGTGAGGTTGATTGATTAAAGGCCTCACCCCCGACCCCTCTCCGAAAGAGAGGGGAGGAGGGAATGATACAAATTTCCGAAGTTTTTAATAAAAAGATAAAGTATGGCTGATAATAATAAAAAGAGTAACTTTTCCTCCCTCTCCCAAGGAGAGGGTCGGGGTGAGGCTCTAATAACAGGCGCAGAAGCATTGATGCGCTCTCTGGAGCATCAGGGAGTAAAGACTATTTTCGGTTATCCGGGAGGGAGCATCATGCCGGTATTCGATGCCTTATACGACCACCGGAAGGAATTGAACCATATCCTGGTTCGCCATGAACAAGGAGCCACCCATGCGGCGCAAGGCTTTGCACGTGTGTCGGGCGAGGTTGGCGTTTGTCTGGTTACCAGTGGACCTGGTGCTACCAATACTATCACGGGCATTGCAGATGCCATGATTGACAGTACGCCTATCGTTGTCATTGCCGGCCAGGTAGGGACGAACTTCTTGGGTACGGATGCATTTCAGGAAGTGGACTTGGTAGGCATTACTCAGCCTATCACGAAATGGAGTTACCAGATTCGTCGTGCAGAAGATGTGGCCTGGGCAGTGGCACGTGCTTTCTATGTGGCAAAGAGCGGACGTCCGGGACCGGTCGTGCTGGATTTTGCTAAAAACGCCCAAGTGGAGAAAACAGAATATGCGCCTACTAAGGTGGACTATGTCCGTAGCTATCTTCCCGTTCCCGAAATGGAGCCGGAGGCCATACGGAAGGCTGCTGAATTAATAAATGGTGCGGAACGGCCTTTGGTGCTGGTAGGACAAGGCGTGGAGCTGGGAGAAGCCCAGCAAGAGCTTCGTGCTTTCATTGAGAAAGCCGGAATGCCTGCCGGATGCACTTTATTGGGACTTTCCGCATTACCTACGAACCATCCGTTGAACAAAGGAATGCTTGGTATGCACGGTAACCTGGGGCCCAATATCAATACCAATAAATGTGATGTCCTTATCGCCGTAGGCATGCGCTTTGATGACCGTGTGACGGGTAAATTGGAAACATATGCCAAGCAGGCGAAGATTATCCACTTTGATATTGACCCTGCCGAAATAGATAAGAATGTAAAGACCGATGTTGCTGTCCTGGGAGATTGCAAAGAGACACTGGCTGCCGTTACCCAATTGCTGGAACCCGCCAACCATCAGGAATGGATTGACAGTTTCCGGCAATACGAGGAAGTGGAAGAGGAAAAGGTAATCCGTCCGGAATTACATCCGGCAGGAAAAGCGCTAAGCATGGGTGAGGTGGTGCGTGCTGTGAGTGAGGCTACCCATAACGAGGCGATATTGGTGACTGATGTCGGCCAGAATCAGATGATGTCCGCCCGTTATTTCAAATACAGCAAGGAACGTAGCATTGTTACTTCCGGTGGCCTGGGTACTATGGGCTTCGGCCTTCCGGCAGCTATCGGTGCCACTTTTGGACGTCCGGACCGCACGGTATGCGTATTCATGGGAGACGGCGGCTTGCAGATGAACCTGCAGGAGCTGGGTACCATCATGGAACAAAAGGCTCCGGTGAAGATGATTCTGTTGAACAATAACTTCTTGGGTAATGTTCGTCAATGGCAGGCGATGTTCTTCAATCGTCGCTATTCGTTTACTCCGATGATGAATCCGGATTATATGAAGATTGCTTCGGCATATGATATTCCTGCACGCAGGGTAATGACCCGTGAGGAGTTGGCAAAAGCGATTGAAGAGATGATAGTAACTGACGGACCGTTCCTGCTCGAAGCTTGTGTGGAGGAAGAAGGAAATGTAATGCCGATGACACCTCCGGGGGGGGCGGTCAATCAGATGTTGTTGGAATGCTGAAGTCATGCGAAATTAAAGAATTTACTCTATCTATGGATAAAAAACTATATACAATCATTGTTCATTCGGAAAACTTTGCCGGTTTGCTGAATCAGGTGACGGCTGTGTTTACCCGCCGGCAGATAAACATCGAGAGTTTGAATGTATCGGCCTCCTCCATCAAGGGGGTACATAAATATACCATTACCGCTTGGACGGACAAGGATACCATTGAAAAGGTGACCAAGCAGATTACCAAGAAAATAGATGTGCTGCAAGCCCATTATTTCACGGATGATGAAATCTATCAGCACGAGATTGCCCTTTATAAAATAACGACCCCTACGCTGGAAGAAAAACCGGAGGTGTCCAAAGTAATCCGTAAGTACAATGCCCGTATTGTGGAGGTGAATGCTGTATTTGCCATTGTTGAGAAGAATGGCATGAGTGAGGAAATAACCAATCTTTATGAGGAGTTGCGCCAGTTGGATTGCGTACTTCAGTTCGTCCGTTCGGGTCGCGTAGCCATTACGACCAGCTGCTTTGAACGTGTCAATGAATATCTGGCGGACCGTGAAGCAAAATATCGTCAAAGTAAACACCAGGAATCATGATGAGCGAGAACAATAAAATAGGTACCTACAAGTTTGTTGCCGAACCGTTTCATGTCGACTTTACCGGACGGCTGACAATGGGAGTATTGGGCAACCATTTGTTGAATTGTGCGGGTTTCCATGCCAGCGACCGCGGTTTTGGCATCGCGACTCTAAACGAGGACAATTATACTTGGGTATTGTCCCGTCTGGCTGTCGAACTGGATGAAATGCCTTATCAGTACGAAGATTTCTCCATTCAGACTTGGGTGGAGAATGTCTATCGCCTTTTTACAGACCGTAATTTCGCTATCATCGATAAGGAGGGCAAGAAGATTGGGTATGCACGTTCCGTTTGGGCGATGATTAGCATGAATACCCGTAAGCCGGCAGATTTGCTGGCTCTTCATAGTGGCAGCATTGTAGATTATGTTTGCGATGAGCCTTGCCCGATAGAAAAACCTTCGCGGATAAAGGTGGCCTCAAAGGAACCGGTTGCTGCTTTGGTAGCCAAATACAGTGATATTGACATTAACGGGCATGTGAACAGCATCCGTTACATCGAGCATATCCTTGATTTGTTCCCGATAGAGATGTATAAGGAGAAGCGCATCCGTCGTTTTGAAATGGCATATGTAGCCGAAAGCTATTATGGGGATGAGTTGACTTTGTTCATGGATGATGCCGGTGAGGGCGTTTACGATGTGGAGGTGAAAAAGAATGGCAGCGAAGTGGTCTGTCGCTCTAAAGTGATATTTACAGAGAAATAAATAAATTTATCAACGTTGGCGTAAGCCACAAATAAAAATTAAAACAAAAAATGGCACAATTGAATTTTGGTGGTGTTATTGAGAATGTAATGACCCGCGAAGAATTTCCTTTGGAAAAAGCACGTGAGATTTTGAAAGATGAAACAATTGCAGTAATCGGTTATGGCGTACAAGGCCCGGGCCAGGCTTGCAACTTGCGTGATAACGGTTTCAATGTGATTGTAGGACAACGTCCGGGCAAGACATACGAAAAGGCTGTGGCTGACGGATGGGTACCGGGTGAGACTTTGTTCGGCATCGAAGAGGCTTGTCAGAAAGGTACTATCGTCATGTGTCTGTTGTCTGACGCAGCTGTAATGTCTGTATGGCCGACTATCAAACCTTACTTGACTCCCGGAAAGGCTCTTTACTTCTCTCATGGTTTTGCTATTACCTGGAACGACCGTACCGGCGTGGTTCCTCCTAAAGATATTGATGTTATTATGGTTGCTCCCAAAGGTTCCGGTACTTCACTTCGTACCATGTTCCTCGAGGGTCGTGGCTTGAACTCATCATATGCCGTCTATCAGGATGCTACGGGTAAAGCTTTTGACAAGACGATTGCACTGGGTATCGGCATCGGTTCGGGATATTTGTTCGAGACAACTTTCATCCGCGAAGCCACTTCCGACTTGACCGGTGAACGCGGTTCATTGATGGGTGCTATCCAGGGATTGCTGTTGGCTCAGTATGAAGTATTGCGCGAAAACGGCCATACTCCTTCTGAAGCATTCAATGAAACAGTGGAAGAGTTGACTCAATCTTTGATGCCATTGTTTGCCAAGAACGGTATGGACTGGATGTATGCCAACTGTTCTACTACGGCACAGCGTGGTGCGCTGGATTGGATGACCCCGTTCCATGATGCCATCAAGCCGGTTGTACAGAAATTGTATGCAAGTGTGAAGTCGGGCAACGAAGCCCAGATTTCTATCGACAGTAACTCCAAACCCGATTATCGTGAGAAGCTGAATGCAGAATTGAAAGCCTTGCGTGAAAGCGAAATGTGGCAGACAGCTGTTACAGTTCGTAAACTTCGTCCGGAAAACAATTAATCAGCTTTATATAAATAGGTGAAATACCCTCTTCGGTGTTACCGGAGGGGGTATTTCTTTATTATTGATTCCCTATATTTTGAATAAACTCCAATAGCTTCCGGTAAAAACCGTGATGTTTCAGCGTCTCTGCCTCTCCCAATATTACCAGCTTCATACGTGCCCGGGTGATGGCTACATTCATTCTCCTTAAATCATTCAGGAATCCTATCTGTCCTTCTTCGTTGGCACGGACAAGGCTAATGAAGATAACATCGCGCTCTTGCCCTTGGAAGCCATCCACCGTATTTACAGTGAACAAGCTGCGATAAGGCTTGAGTGAAGCGTCTGCCTTTATCTTGCTGCGGAGATATTGCACTTGTGCCTTGTAAGGGGAGATGATGCCGATGTCTATTTTTTCTTCCAGAATGCGGTTGCCACCGATACGGTTGATGTAGATTTTCAGTTCTGATAGGAGCAGGTCCGCTTCCGCCTTATTAATGCGCCCGAAAGTCTCTCCCACAAATTCTTCTTTGAAATCCATTTCGGAGGTGTCAATCCAGTGGATGGGGGTATCCCAGTCCAGGATGCCCCGGTAACGCACTTCGGGAGCGGCTTCCAACTCGCTATTATAAAACCATTGGGAAGGAAATTTCATGATTTCCTCGTGCATGCGGTATTGCACTTTCAGCAAAGAGACAACGGCAGGTTTGTTGGACACCACTTTCTCCATCAATGTTCGTTCCAGACCTCCACGGGCGGCTTCGTAGCATTTTATGGTGGGCGGAAGTTGGCAGTGGTCACCCGCCAACACCACGCGGTCTGCCTTTCGGATGGCTATCCAGCAGGCAGCCTCTAAGGCCTGGGCTGCTTCATCAATGAAAAGGGTGCCGAAACGGCGTCCGTTCAGCAGCCGGTGATTGCTGCTTACCAGCGTGGAGGCTATGACATGTGCCCCATCAAAAAGCTCTGAATTGATTTGTATTTCCAATGCGGTGGCGCGGTCGCGCAGGCGGCTCATACGGCTGCGTACTCCTTCGCGTTCGTCATAGCTGCCACGGCGGGCACGGCTGCCCAGTTCACGGAGATTTTTCCGGATGCTCCACAGTTCCGGATAAAGTGGATGGTTCTCGAAACGACGCTCGTAGGTAAAGGAAAGCATCTTGTCGTTGACACGGGTCGGATTGCCGATACGCAGGACATTGACGCCACGGTCCACAAGTTTTTCCGAAATCCAGTCGACGGCGGTATTGCTTTGGGCACATACCAGTACCTGCGGTTCCCGATGCAGGGTTTCGTAGATGGCTTCCACTAAGGTGGTCGTTTTTCCGGTTCCCGGAGGACCATGTACAATGGCCACGTCGCGGGCACACAGCACTTTGTTTACAGCTGTCTCCTGCGTGGAGTTCAGCCAGGGAAACCGTACGGGGTAGAGCTCTCGGAAACCGGCTTTCGAGGTTCCCAGCAATATGTCCCGCAATTCGGCCAGGCGGTTGCCTTTGGAGCGTAACGTATCTTCCAAGGCTTCGAACATGGTCCGATAGGATGTTTCGTCGAAATAAAGTTGCACGCCGAGGTTGTCCGTTTCCTGCACTTCCATAACGGCACCGGCTCCGGGCATTATCGCTACCATCCGTGTCTCGTCGGCATAGCTTACGGTAGCGGTGAAGTTCATATAGGTTATTTTCCCATCGGCAGACTGGCGGAAAAAACATACGGGACGGCCGAACTCAAAATTATGTTCTATATCGGTATTTTCTGTGTGTGTAATTTCTATTACTAATTGATTCAGTGAATTATAGTAACTTCGTCCCGGAGTGGCAGGATACCAGCAAAGTCCCCGTTTCACTTTCCGGGCAACTCCCATGTTTTCGGTTTGGCGTTTGAATTCCTCTTTTTCGTATTCGTATTCCATGCGCAGCAAAAGTTGTTGCTGCTGGAGGTGAATAATAGGACTATTTGAATCTTGTTCCTTCATGGTTGCAAAGGTAATCATTCTTCGCTTCCGACGGAAAAAATGCTTTATTTTGTTAAACTATTCAGCCTTTTTATTTGTTTATGATATTAATTTGTAATCTTTACAATAATGAAAAACTAAAAAATAGTGGTTATGGTATATGATTTAACGATGCTCAAAACGTTTTATGCCGCTTATTCGGAGAAGATAGAACGCGTACGGAACGTACTGCGGCGTCCGATGACTTTAGCGGAGAAAATTTTGTATGCTCATTTGTATGATGGGGATAAAGTGAAGAACTACAGACGGGGAGAAGACTATGTGAATTTCCGTCCCGACCGTGTGGCCATGCAGGATGCAACGGCTCAAATGGCCTTATTGCAATTTATGAATGCAGGCCGTGAGCAGGTTGCCGTGCCTTCCACTGTGCATTGTGACCATTTGATTCAAGCATATAAAGGTGCAAAAGAAGATGTTGCGACTGCTACGAAGACCAACGAGGAGGTCTATAATTTTCTCCGTGATGTTTCTTCCCGCTATGGCATAGGTTTTTGGCAGCCGGGAGCAGGCATTATTCACCAGGTGGTATTGGAGAACTACGCATTTCCGGGTGGAATGATGGTAGGCACGGACTCTCATACGCCCAATGCCGGAGGTTTGGGCATGGTGGCCATTGGTGTGGGTGGTGCCGATGCGGTGGATGTGATGACCGGCATGGAATGGGAACTGAAAATGCCGCGTCTGATAGGCGTACACTTGAAGGGTAAATTGAGTGGCTGGGTAGCTCCCAAAGATGTTATTCTGAAGTTGGCGGGTATTCTTACTGTAAAAGGGGGAACCAATGCCATCATTGAATATTTTGGACCGGGAACCGCTTCATTGTCTGCCACTGGAAAGGCTACCATCTGCAATATGGGGGCAGAGGTGGGGGCGACTACCTCCCTTTTCCCTTACGATGAGCGTATGGGTACCTACTTGAAGGCTACCGGACGTGAAGAAGTGGCAAAAATGGCTGCTTCCGTAGCTGCCGACCTTCGCGCCGACGACGAAGTGCTGGCAAATCCGGAAAAATATTACGACCGCATCATTGAAATAGACCTCTCGCTATTGGAACCGTATATCAACGGGCCCTTTACGCCGGATGCAGCAACACCGATATCGAAATTTGCCGAGGTAGTGATAACCAATAACTATCCCCGCCGGATGGAAGTCGGCCTGATAGGGTCGTGCACCAATTCGTCCTATCAGGATTTGAGCCGCGCAGCCTCCCTTGCCCGGCAGGTAAAGGAAAAGAATTTGAAGGTTGCTTCTCCGCTGATTGTCAACCCCGGTTCGGAGCAGATACGTGCCACTGCTGAACGCGACGGCATGATTGCCGCTTTCGAAGATATTGGCGCAACGATAATGGCGAATGCCTGCGGACCTTGTATTGGCCAGTGGAAGCGCGATACTGATGACCCCGAACGCAAAAATTCCATCGTCACCTCTTTTAACCGTAATTTTGCCAAACGTGCCGATGGAAATCCCAACACTTTTGCTTACGTCGCTTCCCCGGAGATAACGATGGCGCTGACCATTGCCGGTGACCTTTGTTTCGACCCGTTGAGGGATACGCTGGTCAATGCCAAAGGAGAGGTTGTGAAACTGTCCGAACCGGTCGGTGAAGAACTGCCGGCACACGGGTTTATAGGAGGAAAGGAAGGATACATTGCTCCAGGCAAAGGACAGACGGAAATTACGGTCAATCCTCATTCACAGCGCTTGCAACTGCTGACTCCCTTCCCTGCCTGGGATAGCATGGATTTGCTGAATATGCCTTTATTGATTAAAGTGCAGGGGAAATGTACCACCGACCACATTTCCATGGCAGGGCCATGGCTCCGTTTCCGGGGACATCTGGAGAATATTTCGGATAATATGCTGATGGGAGCTGTCAATGCTTTCAATGGAGAGACGAATAGTGTCTGGAATCGCTCTACCAATACCTATGGAACGGTGTCAGGCACGGCGAAATTGTATAAATCCGAAGGCATCCCTTCCATTGTCGTTGCCGAAGAGAATTATGGTGAAGGTTCCAGCCGTGAGCATGCTGCCATGGAACCACGTTTCCTGAATGTACGCGTCATTTTGGCGAAAAGCTTTGCCCGTATCCATGAGACGAATTTAAAGAAACAAGGCATGTTGGCGTTGACCTTTACGGATAAGGCCGATTATGACAAGATTCGGGAACGCGACCTGATTTCTGTCATGGGTTTGAAAGATTTTGCTCCGGGACGCACGTTGAAGGTGGTTCTTCATCACGAGGACGGGAGTAAAGAAAGTTTTGAAGTACAACATACGTATAACGAACAGCAGATAGCCTGGTTCCGGGCCGGTTCTGCACTTAATGCAAGATAGAATATGGAAAAAATTACTGTACCTTTTATTACCGGCGATGGGGTGGGAGCAGAAGTGACCCCATCCATGCAGGCTGTCGTGAATGCCGCTGTCAAGAAATCTTATGGTGACCGGCGTGGCATTGAATGGAAAGAAGTGCTGGCAGGAGAACGTGCCTTCCACGAAACCGGTTCCTGGTTGCCGGACGAAACCATGGAAGCCTTCCGTACCTATAAGGTGGGCATCAAAGGTCCTTTGACAACTCCCGTCGGCGGAGGTATCCGTTCCTTGAACGTAGCCTTGCGTCAGACGCTCGATTTGTATGTCTGCCAACGTCCGGTACGTTGGTATAAGGGCATTGTTTCTCCACTCAAAGAGCCGCAGAAGGTGGATATGTACGTATTCCGTGAGAATACCGAGGATATTTATGCAGGCATCGAATGGGAAGCCGGAACTCCGGAGGCTGAAAAGTTCTATCGTTTTCTCCATGATGACATGGGGGTGACAAAAGTCCGTTTTCCCGAAACCTCCTCGTTTGGCGTGAAGCCCGTTTCAAGAGAAGGAACAGAGCGCTTGGTGCGTGCCGCCTGCCAATACGCCCTTGAGCATCATCTGCCTTCCGTGACGTTGGTACACAAAGGAAACATCATGAAATTTACGGAAGGCGGCTTCAAGAAGTGGGGGTACGAACTGGCAGAACGTGAGTTTGGTAAAGAGCTGGCAGAAGGGCGTCTGGTCATCAAGGACTGCATTGCCGATGCATTCTTGCAGAACACGTTGCTTATCCCTGAAGAATATTCCGTGATTGCCACGTTGAATCTGAACGGCGATTATGTGTCCGACCAACTGGCTGCCATGGTAGGCGGCATCGGCATTGCACCGGGTGCGAATATCAACTATAAAACGGGGCATGCCATTTTTGAGGCTACTCACGGGACGGCTCCGAACATTGCCGGGAAAGACATTGTGAATCCCTGTTCCATCATCCTTTCCGCTGTGATGATGCTTGAATATCTGGGTTGGAAGGAAGCAGCCTCTCTTATAGAGAACGCCTTGGAGCAAAGTTTCACAGAAGCCCGTGCTACTGCCGACTTGGCCCGTTTTATGCCGGGTGGCGTCTCGCTGTCCACTTCGGCTTTCACCCGGGAGATTGTAAGGAGAATAGAAAATGGGAATAACGAATAAAACGAAACGATTATGAAGAAGGAGTATCTGATTTACAAGCTTTCCGAAGATTTGAAGGAAGCTACCCGGATTGAGAATGAACTGTTCAGGAAGTTTGATGTGAAGCGCGGTTTGCGTAATGAGGACGGCACGGGAGTCTTGGTGGGGTTGACCAAAATAGGCAATGTGGTCGGCTATGAACGCATCCCCGGTGGAGGGCTGAAGCCTATTCCCGGCAAATTGTTCTACCGCGGTTATGATGTGGATGACTTGGCACACGCCATCATCAAAGAGAAGCGTTTCGGTTTTGAGGAAATTGCCTACTTGTTGCTTTCCGGTCGCCTGCCCGACAAGGAAGAACTCTCTTCTTTCCGTGAGCTCATCAACGACAACATGCCGCTGGAACAGAAGACCAAGATGAATATCATTGAACTTGAAGGAAACAACATTATGAACATCCTGGCGCGCAGCGTGCTCGAGATGTATCGTTTTGACCCTGATGCAGATGACACTTCCCGCGATAATCTGATGCGGCAGAGCATTGAGCTTATTTCGAAATTCCCGACCATCATTGCGTATGCCTATAACATGCTTCGCCATGCCACCCATGGCCGTTCATTGCATATCCGCCATCCGCAGGAAAACCTTTCCATTGCCGAGAATTTCCTCTATATGCTGAAGAAGGACTACACGGAGCTGGATGCCCGCACACTCGACCTGCTGTTGGTTCTTCAGGCCGAGCACGGTGGTGGTAACAACTCCACTTTTACCGTACGTGTCACTTCTTCTACCGGGACGGATACTTACTCTTCGATAGCGGCAGGTATCGGTTCCTTGAAAGGGCCGCTTCATGGAGGTGCCAATATTCAGGTTGCCGATATGTTCCACCATCTGCAGGAAAACATTCAGGACTGGACGAACGTGGATGAGATTGATACTTACTTCACCCGCATGCTCAACAAGGAAGTCTATAACAAGACCGGTTTGATATATGGTATCGGACATGCCGTCTATACCATTTCCGACCCGCGCGCCATTCTGCTGAAGGAGCTTGCCCGCGACCTTGCCCGCGAAAAAGGGAAAGAACGTGAGTTCGCTTTCCTTGAACTGCTCGAGGAGCGCGCCATTGATGTGTTTGGCCGTGTGAAGAATAATGGAAAGACGGTTTCGAGCAATGTGGATTTCTATTCGGGCTTTGTCTACGAGATGATTGGGCTGCCGCAGGAAATCTTCACGCCTTTGTTTGCCATGGCACGTATTGTCGGTTGGTGTGCACATCGCAATGAAGAATTGAACTTTGAAGGTAAGCGTATTATCCGTCCTGCCTATAAGAATGTTTTGGATGAGGTGGCTTATGTGCCCATTAAGAAACGGTAAGGATTAGACTTGTATCTTTTAAATCGTTCCATCACGGGGGAAAAATCGTTCCACCATGGTGGAACGATTTTTTCTCCATGGTGGAATGAAATTTACTCCATGATGGAACGATTAGATTTTCGTATCTCTACTGCTTAATCTTCTCAGTAAAAAACACTGGTTTTTGCATGAAAAAACAATTATCCGGGGAAAACGATTTGTTTGTTGTGAGTTTTCTTTATCTTTGCTTCGCATAAATAAAGAACTATGAATCAGGAAACTTTTCAGATATTTCTGTGGGTAATGAGTGCTGTGGCATTGGTTGTCTTTATTGCACTCTATTTTGTCAAAGCGGGTTATGGCATGTTCCGTACTGCCTCGTGGGGAATCTCCATCAATAATAAATTGGCGTGGGTGCTTATGGAAGCGCCGGTATTCATCGTCATGTTTGGGTTGTGGGGGAAGAGTGGAGCGGGATTTGCCGTGCCGGTATATTTCTTCTTCCTGCTGTTTCAGTTGCACTATCTTCAGCGGGCCTTTATTTTTCCGTTCCTGCTGAAAGGTAAAAGCCGGATGCCGGTAGCTATTATGGCGATGGGTATCGTCTTCAACCTTTTGAACGGGATGATGCAGGCGGGCGGTTTGTTCTATTTCGCTCCCGAAGGCTTGTATGCCGATGGCTGGGCCTATTTGTTGAAACCTCATGCCTTGTTGGGAGTCATTCTGTTTTTTGCGGGTATGTTCGTCAATTTGCATTCTGACTATGTGATACGTCATCTGCGCAGGCCGGGTGATACGAAGCATTATCTTCCCGGAAAAGGACTTTACCGATACGTCACTTCTGCCAATTACTTCGGTGAACTGGTGGAATGGACGGGGTTTGCCATACTCACAGCTTCTCCCGCCGCCTGGGTGTTCGTCTGGTGGACGTTTGCCAACCTTGTTCCCCGTGCCGATGCCATTCACCGCCGTTATCGGGAGGAGTTTGGTGATGAGGCGGTAGGAAAGCGCAAACGCATCATTCCATTTCTTTATTAATGGAAAATGGAGAGTTGAAAATGGAAAATGAATAATTCATAACTTATAACTCATAACTCATAACGATGGAATCCAAGTTATTCACCCCCGTCACTTTCGGACCGTTGACTTTGCGTAACCGTACCATCCGTTCGGCTGCTTTCGAGAGCATGTGTCCCGGAAACGCTCCGTCGGACATGTTGCTCGACTATCATCGGTCGGTAGCGGCGGGAGGTATAGGTATGACTACTGTTGCTTATGCGGCAGTTACTCAGAGCGGCTTGTCTTTTGACCGCCAGTTGTGGATGCGTCCTGAGATTATCCCCGGACTCCGTAGGCTGACTGATGCCATACATGCGGAGGGGGCTGCGGCAGGCATCCAGTTGGGACACTGTGGCAATATGTCCCATAAGAGTATTTGCGGTTGTATGCCTGTCGGTGCATCTTCCGGTTTCAATCTTTATTCTCCTACTTTTGTGCGCGGACTTCGTGCCGATGAGCTGCCGGAGATGGCGCGCGCTTATGGACGTTCGGTGAATCTGGCACGGGAGGCCGGATTTGATTCTGTAGAGATTCATGCAGGGCATGGCTATCTCATCAGCCAGTTCTTGTCCCCGTCCACCAACCATCGGAAAGACGAGTTCGGAGGCTCGTTGCAGAACCGTATGCGTTTTATGGATATGGTGATGGAAGAAGTGATGAAGGCTGCCGGCAGTGATATGGCTGTGCTGGTGAAGATGAACATGCGCGACGGTTTCCGTGGAGGGATGGAGCTGGACGAGACGATGCAGGTGGCCCGGAGGCTGGAGCAGTCGGGAGCACATGCGCTGGTCTTGAGCGGTGGGTTCGTCAGTAAGGCGCCGATGTATGTCATGCGGGGCGAAATGCCTATCCGCAGCATGACGCATTACATGACCTGCTGGTGGTTGAAATACGGTGTACGCATGGTAGGCAAATGGATGATACCGAGCGTACCGTTTAAGGAAGCCTATTTCCTGGAAGATGCCTTGAAATTCCGTGCCGCCTTGAAGATACCGTTGGTTTATGTGGGTGGCCTGGTTTCCAGGGACAAGATAGATGAGGTGCTGGATGACGGCTTCGAGGCTGTGCAAATGGCACGTGCTCTGCTCAATGAGCCGGGGTTCGTCAACCGCATGCGTGCCGAAGAGAATGCACGTTGCAACTGCCAGCATAGTAATTATTGCATTGCCCGGATGTATTCCATCGAGATGGCATGCCATCAGCATTTGAAGGAGGAGCTTCCACCTTGTCTGAAAAGGGAGATAGAGAAAATCGAAGCGAAAGGCTGATTTTTAGTTTTTAATTTTCAATTTTTAATTATTAAAGTGAATTTAGCTGTTATAACCGGGGCAGACGGTGGCATGGGCATGGAAATTACCCGCGCAGTGGCAACTGCCGGCTATCAGGTCATCATGGCATGCCGTGACCCCCAAGCTGCCGAACCCAAGCGGCAACTGCTGATGCGTGAAACCGGTAATCCGCGTATTGAGACTGCTCCCATTGATTTGGCATCTCTGGCTTCAGTGGCCGCATTTGCAGAGCATCTGTTGAAGCGGGGAGAGCCGTTGGCGTTGTTGATGAACAATGCCGGAACCATGGAAACGGAACGCCGCATTACCGAAGACGGACTGGAACGGACGGTGAGTGTCAATTATGTAGGGCCTTACCTGCTGACCCGCAAGCTGCTGCCATTGATGGGAGAGGGGAGCCGTATTGTGAATATGGTATCTTGTACGTATGCCATCGGTCATCTTGACTTTCCGGATTTTTTCCTCCGGGGAAAGAAGGGTGGCTTTTGGCGCATTCCTATATATAGCAACACGAAGCTGGCATTGACTCTGTTCACCATCGACTTGGCCAGTCGCGTCAAGCACAAAGGTATTGTTGTGAATGCGGCCGACCCGGGGATTGTGTCTACCAATATCATCACCATGCATATGTGGTTCGACCCGCTGACAGATATGCTTTTCAGACCTTTTATCCGTACTCCCCGTAAGGGAGCTGCAACGGCTGTCGGCTTATTGCTGGATGAGGATGCCGGTAAACGTACGGGTACATTGAATGCCAGTTGCCGTCCCAAGTCTCTTTCGGAGAAGTATACCCGGCATGTACAGATGGAAGAACTGTGGGAGAGGACGGAAAATATAGTGAAGAAATGGTTGTAAAAAACAGAGAAGGCGCATATGTCGCCTTCTCTGTTTATGGGGTACCTGAACTGTCTGTCATCAGATCGACAGTTCTCTCAATACATTTACAAGGTCTTTTTTGATGGGTTTATCATTTTTGATGGCTTTCGTGAAAGGAACGTATACCACTTCATCGTGGTCAATGCCTATCATGACATTGCGCTGTCCTTCCATGATGGCGTCGATGGCGGCTGCGCCCAGACGGCTGGCAAGGATACGGTCGTGTGCCGTAGGACTACCACCGCGTTGCAAGTGACCGAGGATGGTTACGCGTACGTCATATTGGGGGTATTCGTTCTTTACACGCTCTGCATAGTGCATGGCACCGCCGGTCAGTTCACTCTCGGCTACCAGTACGATACTGCTGTTCTTGGATTTCCGGAAACCGTTCTTGATGAATTCTTCCAGTTGGTCTACTTCCGTACTGAATTCCGGGATAATGGCTGCTTCTGCTCCGGAGGCGATGGCGCCGTTCAGAGCGAGGAAACCGGCATCGCGTCCCATGACTTCTACGAAAAACAAGCGCTCATGGGAAGTGGCTGTATCACGGATTTTGTCCACAGCATCCAGGATCGTGTTCAGCGCGGTGTCGTAGCCGATAGTGGTATCTGTTCCATAAAGGTCATTGTCGATAGTTCCCGGCAGCCCGATACAAGGCACGTCAAACTCTTGTGCAAAGATACGAGCACCGGTCAGCGAACCGTCGCCTCCGATAATCACTAAGGCGTCAATGCCTTCTTTCTTCATGTTGTCGTAAGCAATCTGGCGGCCCTCGGGAGTCGTGAACTCTTTGCAGCGGGCTGTCTTCAGGATTGTACCACCCAGCTGGATGATGTTGCTGACATTTTGGCTTTTGAATTCTTTGATTTCGCCGGTTACCAGACCTTTGTAACCTCTATATATACCTTTAACTGAAAGTCCGTTGTAAATAGCCGAACGTGTCACGGCACGTATGGCTGCGTTCATTCCCGGAGCATCACCTCCTGATGTCAAGATACCAATGCACTTAACTGTTCCCATAACAATCTTTTTGTTTAGTATTAATAATCATGATGAAAAATAGATTTGGACTATTTTTTCATGCCGCAAAGATAAGGAAAAAGCTGAGGCCGTGACTAATAAATTACGTTAATTTGCTGTTCCAAAAGGATGACAAACTGTTATTTAAGTTTTGACTTTATGGCTTCTGAAATTTCTTCCATCAGCCATTTAGGGGTGGAAGTGGCTCCGCAGACACCGATGGAATTGGCACCGGCTAACAGAGAACTATCTATTTCTTCGGCACTGTCTATCAAATGTGAATTGGCATTGACTTTTTTACACTCACTGAACAGCATCTTGCCGTTGGAACTTTTTTTACCGCTAACAAAGAATATTAAATCATGGGAAGCGGCAAATTTTCGGATATTGGGTATCCGGTTTGCTACTTGTCGACAGATAGTGTCGTATGATTCAAAAGTAACTTCCGGTGAGATGTGTCCCTCTATGTATTTTACAATGTTTTGAAATCCGTCCAGAGATTTTGTGGTCTGGGAATAGAGCCGGATGTCTTTGCTGAAATCCAGTTTCCTTGCCTCTTCCTGCTTTTCAATAACGATGGCCTTTCCCGTAGTTTGACCTACCAGTCCCAGTACTTCGGCGTGTCCATTTTTGCCATAGATGACAATTTGTTTGTCTTGGCCGTCTTCCTGGACATACTCTTGCTTTATCTTCTTTTGCAGGCGGAGTACGACCGGGCAGGTTGCGTCAATGATTTCTATATTGTTGCGGCGGGCAATGTCATAAGTTTCGGGGGGTTCTCCATGAGCGCGAAGCAACACCTTGGCGTTGTGGAGGTGGTTGAATTCCTCATGGTTGATGGTAATCAGTCCCATTGCTTTCAGGCGTTCCACTTCACGGCTGTTGTGCACGATATCTCCCAGACAATAAAGGGTTCCTCCTTTCGCCAGTTCCTCTTCTGCCTTGTTTATTGCGGTGACAACTCCGAAACAGAAGCCGGAGCCTTCGTCTATTTCTACTTTTGCCATATCCGGTTCAGTTCTTCTCCTTTATAACCCGTTCGAATTGTTCGGCCAGCCATTCCTTTTGTTGGGAAATGGTCAGGTGGCTGTTGTCCAACAATAAAGCGTCAGAAGCTTTGCGCAGCGGACTTACTTCCCGGTTTTGGTCAATATAGTCCCGTTGTTTCACATTTTCCAGAATTTCGTCAAAGCTGGCTTCTTCCCCTTTGGCCTTCAGTTCATCATAGCGGCGTTGTGCCCGTATTTCGGGGCTGGCAGTTACAAAAATTTTCAGCTCGGCATCCGGGAAAACGGTAGTGCCGATGTCGCGCCCGTCCATAACGATGCCTTTGGCCTTGCCCATCTCTTGTTGCTGTGCCACCATAGCTTCGCGTACGAAATCCAATGCTGCAATGGGACTGACACGTGAAGACACTTCCATGGTACGGATTTTGTTTTCTACATTTATTCCGTTCAGGTAGGTGTCCGGGCGTCCGGTTTCGGGGTTCAGGCGGAAAAAAATATGTATATCCTTTATTAGACTTTTAAGTTTTTCGGTATCTATGCGGTCACCCTGGAAAATACTATTCTCCATACTATATAATGTTACTGCCCGATACATGGCACCGCTATCTATATATATGTAGCCGATTTCGCGGGCGAGGTCTTTGGCCATAGTGCTTTTTCCGCAAGAGGAAAAGCCGTCGATTGCTATTGTTATCTTTCTCATGACTTTTATACTATAGTTATATAGGTATAACACCTGCAAAACAGAAAATTTCAATATTTCATTTAAAATTCTTGCCAAAGATACGGTATTTTTAAAATATCTCGTTACATTTGTGGCACAAAAGCACATGGAGGCTTTTGAAGGATTAAAAAAATGAAAATGGAGCGCCTATTGTGTAAAAAAAAACAGCAGTGCGTGAACATTCTTGGGAAAAGTGCTATATTTGCCCCAAATGAGAAACACTAAAATTATATTATAAATTATGGAAATTAAGAAATCACCTAAGGCAGACTTGGAGAGTAAGAAGTCGACTTGGCTGCTTGTCGGTTATGTGATTGTGCTCGCTTTCATGTTTGTTGCGTTCGAGTGGACAAAGCGTGACATCAAGATTGATACGAGCCAGGCTGTTGCCGACTTAGTATTTGAAGAGGAAATTATTCCTATTACGGAACAACCGGAGCAGGTTACTCCTCCGCCCCCCGAAGCTCCTGCAATTGCAGAAACCTTGACTATTGTTGAGGACGATGCTGACGTGGAAGAAACTGCTATCGTATCTTCTGAAGAATTGAACCAGGCTGTGGAAATTAAATATGTTCCCGTAGCAGTGGAAGAAGAAGAACCGGAAGAACAGACTATTTTCGAAGTGGTAGAACAGATGCCTGAATTTCCGAATGGTGGTATGGCTGGTCTGATGCAGTATCTGAGCAAGAACATCAAATATCCTACTATTGCACAGGAAAACGGAACTCAAGGTCGTGTAACTGTACAGTTCGTGGTTAATAAGGATGGTAGTATTGTAGATGCTAAAGTTTTGAGAGGTGTTGATCCGTATTTGGACAAAGAAGCTGTCCGCGTGATTATGGGTATGCCGAAGTGGAAGCCTGGTATGCAGCGTGGTAAACCCGTTCGCGTTAAGTATACTGTACCTGTAATGTTTAGATTGCAGTAATAAAATATCTATAAGTGGGAGAGGCTGCCGGAATGCAGCCTCTTTTCATTATCCGCTATTTCCTAAATTCTGAAAATGTCATGTTTACAGCTTCCGAGCTTTTAGAAAGAATAAATTCTCATATTGCAGAATTGCAGTTTACCCGTACTCCTCAAGGTTTATATGCTCCCATTACCTATGTGCTGTCCATGGGTGGAAAAAGAATCCGTCCGGTATTGATGTTGATGGCCTACAATCTGTATCAGGAGGATATTACCCGTATTTTTAATCCTGCAATGGGTATTGAAGTGTATCATAATTATACTCTTTTGCACGACGACTTGATGGACCGTGCAGACCGTCGCCGTGGCAAGGATACAGTACATAAAGTCTGGGATGACAATGCTGCCATTCTTTCGGGGGATGCAATGCTTGTATTGGCTTATCAGTTTATGGCTCAATGCCCGGTTGAACATTTGAAAGAAGTGATGGATATATTTAGCTTGACCGCACTTGAAATCTGTGAAGGGCAACAGCTGGATATGGAGTTTGAACATCGGAAAGATGTGAAGGCAGAGGAGTATCTGGAAATGATTCGTCTGAAAACTTCGGTATTGTTGGCTGCAAGTCTGAAGATTGGTGCTCTTTTGGGAGGGGCTTCTTCTGAAGATGCGGAGCTGTTGTATGATTTTGGCATGAACTTGGGTGTCGCTTTTCAGTTGAAAGATGACTTCCTGGATGTTTATGGCGATGCTGCCGTCTTTGGAAAGAATATTGGAGGTGACATTCTGTGCAATAAAAAGACCTACATGCTGATAAAGGCTTTTGAACATGCGGATGAAGGCCAGTTGACTTATTTGAATGCTTGGGTGGATGCTGTTTCATTCAATCCGGAGGAGAAGGTTGCTGCGGTGACGGAACTGTATAACCAGATTGGTGTCAAGGAGTTGTGTGAGAAAAAAATGGAAGAGTATTGTGAGCGCGCAATGGAAAGTTTATTGGCGGTGAACGTGGCGGATGAAAAGAAGGAAGAATTGAAGAGCTTGATGGCTAACTTGATGCATCGGGAAGTGTAACTTAAATCCGGGAGAAATGCCTTATAGAAGATTGCCTAATACAGATCAAGCGAGAATACGGGCGCTGAAAGCAGTGGTCGTCAAGGGTGATATATGTAATGTGTATGATTTGGCCGTATCTTTGAAGGTATTGACTGATGCGCGGAATTTTCTTACAAAGTTTGAAGCTGCGCAAGCTTATTATGCCGACTGTTTTGAGCGGCAGGCTCGGGCGGGACGTAAGCATCAGGCTAATGTAAAGACTGCCCGTCTGTATATTTCTCATTTTATCCAGGTGTTGAATTTAGCTGTCATCCGTTCTGAAGTGCGTATTGCTCATAAGGAATATTACGGTTTGGACACAAGCAACAATAATGTGCCTGATTTATCGACAGAGCCTGCTTTGGCAGAGTGGGGGCGTAAAATCGTGGATGGGGAAAACAAGCGTATATCTCAGGGAGGAATTCCCATTTATAACCCTACGATTGCAAAAGTGAGGGTGCATTATGATATTTTCATGGATAGTTATGAGAAACAAAAGAATCTTCAATTTTTAACAGCCCGCAGTTTGGACACCTTGGCTTCGATGCGTGCAGAAGCGGATGAGTTGATTCTGCATATATGGAACCAGGTGGAAAAAAAATTTGAGGAGGTTACTCCTAATGAGAAACGGTTGGATTTATGCCGTGATTATGGAATAATCTATTATTATCGTACTGGTGAAAAACGCAAAGAGTAAGTTGAAGAATGAGATTGATTGATTCACATTCCCATCTTTTTTTAGAAGAGTTTGCAGGGGATTTGCCCCAAGTGATGGCCCGTGCCCGTGAGGCAGGAGTCACGCATATTTTTATGCCCAATATCGATAGTACCACCATAAAGCCTATGCTTCGGGTGTGTCGTGAATATAAGGGGTATTGCTATCCAATGATTGGGTTGCATCCCACGTCTGTGGATGCGGATTATGAAAAGGAGTTGGATATAGTGGCCCGGGAGCTGGCCTCATCGAACGAATTTGTTGCAGTTGGTGAAATTGGTATGGATTTGTATTGGGATAAGACTTTTCTCAGAGAACAGCAAAGGGCGTTGGGCAGGCAGATTGAGTGGGCTTTGGAATACGATTTGCCGGTAGTGCTGCATTGTAGGGAAGCGTTCGACCATATATATAATGTGTTGAAACTTTATCGGCAGACTCCTTTGAAAGGAATTTTCCATAGTTTTACGGGGACCTCGGAAGAGGCCTGCAGGATTATGGAATTTGCGGATTTTATGATAGGAATAAATGGTTTGGTGACTTTCAAGAAATCAACTTTGCCCGAAGTCTTGAAGAATATTCCTTTGGAACGTATCGTGCTGGAAACCGATTCCCCTTATCTGACTCCGGTTCCCAATCGAGGCAAGAGGAACGAAACCGCATATGTTAAGGATACTTTGGTAAAGGTGGCCGGAATCTATGGGAATTCTCCTGAAAAGGTGGCTCAGGTTACTTCTGATAACGCTTTAAAAGTGTTCGGAATGCTCAAATAAGCTCTTTAAGATTTTAAAGTTTATTAATTTTGAGATTTTATTTAATATAAAACGGGGAGAATGAGGCAGAACAACAAAAAAAAGAATACATTTGTAGCTGAAAACGCTTGTGGTTCGCATTTTTTTTGTAATTTGCACCCGATTTCAGAAAAGGCGTCTATTGGAGAGATGCTCGAGTGGTTGAAGAGGCACGCCTGGAAAGCGTGTATACCCCTAAAGGGTAT
>OMGI01000793.1_pt1 | contig 22332 bp, 17 predicted proteins | sample 1645801 | NCBI WGS metagenome assembly OMGI01 (sample SAMN05578584, study PRJEB25193) | human gut metagenome | biome: Human Microbiome; feature: human-associated habitat; material: feces | host: Homo sapiens | place: USA:Birmingham
TTGACCACGCGAACGCAGCCGTTGGTGAATTTCTTGAACACAGACTCACTCTCCTTAATTTGGGGGCGCGGCGCACCGCGCTGTTTCGTTTTCCGGTCCGCCGCCCTATACGCAGCGGACCCGTCCATGTTAATTCTATAACAGTCACAGAATGTTTACAATTGCCAAATCGCTGAATTTTTAACGAACATTTTGTGAAGTGTTACAGATTTCTCGGATTTTTCATATATCACGCTAAAATATCGCAGAAAAGCATAAAGAATCAATAAAGTAATGGAGTTTTCGCGTTAAGTTTTTGGTTGGAGTCACCGAGCGACAGAGCAATAAAAACGGATGAGATTCTCCGCTGCGGCGGACAGATTTTCCCGGCAGGAAACCCGCACCTGCTCAAAGGGCAAGGGCAGAGGATTGATGGGGAAGGCGGCGGTGAGGCCCAGCTCATAGGCCCGGGGCAGGGCGGAGACGTCCACCGCCCCGGCCAGGGCCGCGCAGGGAACTCCCAGCTCCCGGGCCCGCCGGGCCACGCCGATGACGGCCTTGCCGCCCAGGCTCTGGCTGTCCAGCCTGCCCTCGCCGGTTATGATCAGGTCCGCGTCCGCCGCCAGACGGGGAAAATCCGCCGCGTCCAGCAGCATCTCCACCCCCGGCCGCAGCCGGGCGTTCAGCAGGGCCGCCGCCCCTGCGCCGAAGCCGCCTGCCGCGCCGCCGCCGGGCATGTCCAGCACGTCCCGGCCCGTGTCCCGGCGCAGCACCGCCGCCAGATGGGCCAGGCCTGCGTCCAGCAGCTGCACCATGTCCGGGTCCGCCCCCTTCTGGGGGCCGAACACGGCGGCAGCGCCCCGGGGGCCGCACAGTGGGTTGTCCACGTCGCACAGCACCGTCACCGGCGGCAGAGGCTCCAGGTTTTCGGCGCAGATGCGGTGGATATCCACCAGGGTACCGCCGGTGGGGACAAAGGTCCGGCCCCGGCGGTCGTAAAATTCCACGCCCAGGGCAGCGGCGGCGCCGCAGCCGCCGTCGTTGGTGGCGCTGCCGCCCAGGCCCAGCAGCAGACGCCTGGCCCCATGGCGGGCGGCGTGCAGCAGCAGCTGGCCCACGCCGTAGGTGGTGGCCTCCGCCGGATGCAGGTCCGTTCTGGCCAGAGGCAGTCCTGCGGCGGCTGCCAGCTCCACAACGGCGGTGCCGTCAGGCAGCAGGCCGTAAAACCCCGGCGCCGTGCCGCCATAGGGGCCCGTGCAGGGGCATTCGATCCGCTGGCCGCCGCAGGCCGCCAGAAACGCCTCCACCGTACCCTCGCCGCCGTCGGCCAGGGGGATGGAGAGCACCTGTGCCCCGGGATCCGCCCGCCCGATGGCCTCCCGGGCCACGGCGCAGAAGTCCCGGGCGGACAGGGTGCCCTTGAAGGAATCGGGGATGAGAATGTATTTGTGCATATTGCACCTCCCGGTGTAGCTTGTTGTCCATAGGATACTCCATCGGGGGGGAAATAACAAGAGGGCGCGGCCCAGCCGCGCCCTCCTGGGGGTGTCCTCCCAATTGTACCATTTTCGGCGGCAATTCGTGCCCCTCCCCCGGCCCGCCGAGGGCAGCGGGCCCTACGGACTTGGCTCTCCCTCTGTGAGAGCTGTCGGCGCAGCCGACTGAGAGGGCCCGCGTCCCCCGCCGTTTGTTCACCGGATCTCGATGGCCCCTACCGGGCAGCTGTCCGCCGCCTCCTGGGCCGCCAGCCGGCACTCCTCCGGCACCGGGCCGCTGATGGCCCGGGCGGGTTCCCCGGGGTCCAGGGTAAACACGTCCGGGCATACTGCCGGACACAGCCCGCACTGGATGCACGTTTTTGCATGGACCATAGCCTGCATATTCCGCCCCTCCTTTCCGTTGATCTGCCCATAGTCTGCCCCGTTTCCCGGGGAATTATCGCCTGCTGCCTTGCCCGGGGCAACAAATCATGCTATACTGGTCTCATGTGTATAAAAAGGAGTGCGTTTCCATGTCTGATACCATCGCCGCCATTGCCACGGCTCCGGGGCCGTCGGCCATTGGCGTGGTGCGCCTGTCCGGGCCGGACACCTGCGCCGTGCTGGACCGGGTGTTCCGCCCGAAAAACGGCCGCCCCATGTCCCGGCAGGAGCCCCGCCGCCTGGTGCTGGGGGACGTGCTGGACCGGGACGGCCAGGTCATCGACAGCGCCCTGGCGGTGCTGTTCCCCGGCCCCGGCAGCTACACCGGCCAGGACTGCGGCGAGCTGCAGTGCCACGGAAGCCCGGTGGTGCTGGACGCGGCCCTGGCCGCCATGCTTGCCGCCGGAGCCCGCCAGGCCAAGGGCGGCGAGTTCACCCGCCGGGCCTTTCTCAACGGCCGCATGGACCTTTTGCAGGCGGAGGCCGTGGCGGACCTGATCGACGCCGAGACCGCCCAGGCCGCCCACAACGCCGTGGGCCAGCTGGAGGGGGTCCTCAGCCGCACCGTGGCGGAGATCTACGACGGCCTGATGGCCATTGTCTCCCGGTTTTACGCCGTGGTGGACTATCCCGACGAGGACATCGGCGACCTCCAGCGGGAGGACATGCTGGATACCCTCCGCCGCGCCGAAAACCGGCTGGAGGAGCTGCTGGCCACCTTCTCCCGGGGAAAGCTCCTGAAATTAGGGGTCCCCACGGTGATCCTGGGCCGCCCCAACGTGGGCAAGTCCTCCCTGCTCAACGCCCTGCTGGGCTATGACCGGGCCATCGTCACCGACGTGGCCGGAACCACCCGGGACACGGTGGAGGAAAAGGTCCGGGTGGGCCATGTGCTGCTGCGCCTGTGCGACACGGCGGGCATCCACCAGACGGAGGACGCCGTGGAGAAGATCGGCGTGGAGCGGGCCCGGGCCGCCGCCCGCCAGGCATCCCTGGCCCTGCTGGTGCTGGACGGCTCCCGGCCCCTGACGGAGGCCGACCGGGAGGCCATGGACCTGGCCCGGCAGGCGCCCAACCTGCTGGTGGCGGTGAACAAATCCGACCTGCCCCGGGCGGTGGACATCGGCCGACTGGCCGACGAGTTCGACAACGTGGTGTCCCTGTCCGCCCGCAGCGGCGAGGGGGTGTCCGTCCTGTGCGACGCCATCGGAGCCATGTACCCCGCCGGGGAGGGCCGCCCCGGGGAGCTGCTGACCAATGCCCGCCAGGCCGACGCCGTGTCCCGGGCTCTGGCCTCCGTCCGCAGCGCCCGCAGCGCCCTGCGCATCGGCATGACCCCGGACGTGGTGCTCACCGACGCCGAGGCCGCCCTGGAGGCCCTGGGGGAGCTGAACGGAAAACACATCCGGGACGACCTGATCCAGACCATTTTCTCCCGCTTCTGCGTGGGAAAATAAAAAGACCGCAAAAAACGCCGGGACAGGGCTTTCCGTCCCGGCCTGTCCCGGATAAAAACCGGGACAAAGCCCGGCTTTTGCGGGACGTCCCGCCGGAAACCGGGACAGCTTTTGGGGAGGTTTTATGGACATGAGTGAGGCAAAGAAAAAGGACCAGCTGCCCGCCTGCCCGGTGGAGACCACGCTGACCTTGATCGGCGACAAGTGGAAGGTGCTGATCCTCCGGGACCTGATGCCGGGCACCAAGCGCTTCAGCGAGCTGAGAAAATCCGTGGGCGATGTGTCCCAGAAGGTGCTCGCCGCCCAGCTGCGGGACATGGAGAAAAGCGGCCTGGTCCACCGGGAGGTCTATGCCGAGGTGCCGCCCCGGGTGGAGTATTCCCTGACCCCGCTGGGCCGGAGCCTGAAGCCCATTCTGGACTCCATGTGGGCCTGGGGCGAGGGATACAAGGCATCCCTGGAATGAAAAACCGCCGTGAAGCGCTTGAAAAAAAGAAGCGCTTCACGGCGGTTTTTGTTATTTTTTCAGCAGAACATAGGTGACGCCCCGGTTTTCGGCGTCCAGATCCCGGTCCTGCCGCAGCCGGGGACACAGGGCCAGCCACCGGCGGGCCTCCTGGTTGAAGATGCTGAACTCCTCCCCGGGCAGAAAGCACAGCTCCTGCTGCCGCAGCCAGGTGCGGCAGGCAGTGCGCAGCCGCCCGCCTTTGCCGGAGGAGCCGTAGCCATGGATCAGCTTCATGGCCGGAGTCCCCATTTTCCGGGCGGCCTCCACCTCCGCCGCCAGGCGGCGGAGGGCTTCCGCGGCGTCGGGCCGCCCCAGCTCCAGATTCAGCTCCCGCACGGGTCTGTCCATGGTTCTCCTCCTATCAGTGCAGCGAAATAGGCAAACAGGGCCTCCGCCCCGGGGGCGTCCGCCCGGCGCAGGCCATAGCTCTGGCGCTCCGGGTGCCACTGGACCCCCAGCACCGGCAGCTGCCGGTGGACCGCCGCCTCCACCACGCCGTCCGGGGACCACTGCACCGCCTGTAAGGGCGGGGCCAGGCGGTCCACCGCCTGGTGGTGGCAACTGGTGACGGCGGGAGCTTCCCCCAGCAGACGGGCCATCAGCCCCTCCGCCCGGGTGGGGTGCACCAGATCGCCCCGGGGCAGCTGGTGGCCGGGGATATCCCGCAGGGTCCCGCCCCAGTGGACGTTCAGGGCCTGGAGTCCCCGGCAGATCCCCAGAATGGGCCGCCGGGACCGGGCAAAGGAGTCGATCAGAAAGGACTCCGTTCCCGGAAGGGGGCCCCGGATGTCCCCGCCGCCGGGCAGCAGCAGTCCCCCGCAGTCCAGACTGCGGTACAGGTCCCGGCACAGGACCACCCGGGCCCCGGCGCTCTCCAGTGCCGCCAGATAGTTTTCATATTGACCCGGCACACCGTACAGATAAACAGCAGGCTTCATAGCGTTCCCCTCCCCTGTCTATTATGCGGCGGCGGGGAAAATTATGCCGGGACGGCGGACAAAACAATAATCCGAACCCACGGCCAATCGGCAAAGGGTTCGGATTATATTGTGTTGGTGGACCTGAAGGGATTCGAACCCTCGACCTCTCGGATGCGAACCGAACGCTCTCCCAGCTGAGCTACAAGCCCATATGAACAGGGCAACACACCCTGCTCATCTATTATACACATTTCCCGGCGGATTGCAAGCATTTTCTTCCCCAGCGGGCAAAAATCCGGTTCCGGCGGCGGGGCGGGAGCCGATTGTAAAGCCTTCTGATTTGTGATAAAATGCATGCCGGACCATAAAAGACAAAGGAGGCGCGCCATGGACCGGGAAGCCTTTGACCGGAAATATGCCGCCCGGCTGAACCGCCAGCAGCAGGAGGCGGTGCACGCCGTGGAGGGCCCTGTGCTGCTGCTGGCGGTGCCCGGCAGCGGGAAAACCACCGTGCTGGTGACCCGCCTGGGTTATATGCTGTGCTGCTGCGGCATTGCGCCGGACCAGATCCTCACCATGACCTATACCCGGGCCGCCGCCGGGGAGATGAAGCAGCGCTTTGCCGCCCTGTTCGGCCAGGACTGCCCCCATCCCCCGGAGATCCGCACCATCAACGGCGTGTCCTCCAAGATCATCGCCTACTATGCCCAAAATTGCGGCAAAAGGCCGCCCTTCATCCTGGCGGAGGACGAAAGCGCCCTGGCGAAGCTGGTTTCGGACCTGTACCGGGACCTGTGCGGCGAGTACCCCACCCAGAGCGTGGTGAAGGAGCTGCGCAAGAGCATCGCCTATGCCAAAAATATGATGCTGCCGGAGGAGCGGCTGGGGGAGCTGGACACCGGCTTCGAGAAATTCCCGGAGCTGTACCGGGAATACGGCAAGGCCCTGCGGGACAATAAATGGATGGACTATGACGACCAGATGGTGTACGCCAAGAAAATCCTGGAGCTCCACGAGGATGTGCGGACCCATTTTCAGAACCGCTTCCCCTATATCTGCGTGGACGAATCCCAGGACACCTCCCGGATCCAGCACGCCATCATCCGCCTGCTGGCCGGGAAAAGCGGCAACATCTTCATGGTAGGCGACGAGGACCAGAGCATCTATGGCTTCCGGGCCGCCTATCCGGATGCCCTGATGCAGTTTGAACAGACCTATCCCGGGGCCCGGGTGCTGCTGATGGAGGAAAACTACCGCTCCACGCCGGAAATTCTCCGGGCGGCGGACGCCTTCATCCGGAAAAACCACCACCGCCGCCCCAAGACCATCCACCCCACCCGGGCCTCCGGCGCTGCCGTCCGGGTGATCTCCGCCATGGACCGGGCCGACCAGTACTCCTGGCTGGTGAATATGGCGGCCAGCGTCCAGGAGGAGACGGCGGTGCTTTACCGCAACAACGACAGCGCCCTGCCGCTGATCGACCTGCTGGACCGGGGCGGGATACCCTATCGCTGCCGCCGGATGGACGACGCCTTTTTCACCCACCGGATCGTGGCGGACATCCGGGACATCATCGCCCTGGCCCATGACCAGACGGACGCGGAGGTTTTTCTGCGAATCTATTACAAGGTCGGCGGCGGAATTTCCAAAAAGGCGGCGGAGTATGCCTGCCAGAAAAGCCGGGCCACCGGAGGCTCCATCCTCCGGGAGCTGCTGGGCTTTCCGCAGCTGTCCCAATACGGCAGGGACAGCGCCGCTGCCCTGCTGACCATGCTGCCCATGCTTTTGCAGGACACTGCCGCCCAGGGCCTGAGCCGCATCTGGGACGGCCTGCGCTACCGGGACTATGCGGAGCGCCAGAAGCTGGACGGCGGCAAATATGAAATTCTCTGCCTGCTGGCCCGGCAGGAGACCGGGCTGGAGGGGCTGTGCCGCCGCCTGGACGAGCTGCAGGCCCTGGTGTCGGCTCCCTCCCTGCCCTGCGGCGGGGGACTGATCCTGTCCACCGTCCACTCCAGCAAGGGCCTGGAGTACGACACGGTGTATCTGCTGGACGTGCTGGACGGCATCCTTCCGGCGGTGACGGAGCCGAAGGACGCCGGGCAGCAGGACCAGTATCAGGAGGAGCGGCGGCTGTTCTATGTGGCCGTGACCCGGGCCCGGAACCGGCTGTATCTGTTCTCCTGCCGGAATCGGGAGTCCGCCTTTGCCGACGAGCTGCGCCGGGAGCTGCCCCGGGAATACATCGGGCCGGAGGACGTGTTCGCCTCCCTGAATACGGAGCCGTGCGGAAAGCACTATCGCCACGCCGAAAAGGGCGGCGGCGTGATCCGGGCCTGCTGCCGGGGGCAGTGCATGGTGGCCTATGCCTCCGGCGAGACGGAGTTCCTGACCCTGGGCCAGATGGTGGACCGGCGGGCCGTGGCCTGGAGGGCCCCGGACCGGCCGGCTCCGGCGGCATTGCCCCGGGAGCAGGCGGCGCTGCCGCCGTCCGGGGCCCGTTCCGGGCAGAGAGCCGTCCACAGGGTTTTCGGACCGGGAACCGTGTTGTCCTTCCGGGACCCCATCGTGGAGATACGCTTTCCTGCCAAGGGGGACAAGAAATTCGTCCTGTCCGACTCGGTGCAGCGGGGGCTGCTGCGCCTTGAGGAGTGAGGGAGTGCCAGAATTTTCCCAGATTCAGGAAATCCCTGCATGATACTGTTCACTCTGGGGAAACATAAACAGTGAAAAAAGTAGATATGTCAGGGACGTTGTATAAGGAAATTGTATGACGCATTCGCCGAAATGTGTTGCATTTTTTGGGGCGTGTATTATAATATGGACATACCCGCAGTTCTATCAGGCAAATACAGACAAGAAGGTGATCAATTATGGAACTTCAGATTCAGGATCTTGTTTCTTCCATCAAAAAGGACGGCATCGACAGCGCAAATCAGCAGGCCGCCGCGATCCTGGCCGACGCCCGGAAGCAGGCGGACGCCATCATCGCCGACGCAAAGAGTCAGGCGGATAAGCTGCGGGACGACACCAAGGCCGAGATCGAGGTGTTCAAAAACAGCGCCCAGCTCAGCGCCCAGCAGGCCAAGCGGGACGCAGTCCTGGCCTTCCGGCAGGAGGTGCAGCAGGAGTTTGAGAAAATCCTGGCCGCCGACGTGGGCAAGGCTCTGGACCAGCAGACGCTGGCCAAGCTTATCCAGGCAGCCCTCCAGGGAGAGGACGTTTCCGGCTACGCCGTGGAGGTGGGTCAGGTGACGGACGGCATCCGCCAGCAGCTGGCCCAGGAGCTGAAAAACGGCCTGGAGCTCCGCCCCTCCAAGAAGGTGGGCGCAGGCTTCCGGCTGGCCGCCAAGGACGGCTCCGGCTATTTTGACTGCTCCGACCAGGAGATCGCGGAGATGCTCATGCCCTTCTTCCGGGATATGCACCTGTAAGGGGGCGGCCTATGGCTTCCTACTACTATCTCATCTCCAGTCTGCCCATGCTCCGGACCCAGGGGGAGCCTCCCATGGACTACGCCGCGTTTCTGGCCATGTGCCGCTCGGCGGTCAGCGCCGGGGTATACCGGACGCTGGAGGAGCTGACGGTGGACTCGGACAAAGGGCCGCTGCTGTCGGAGTGGGCCGGGTTTTACAAGGCCCTGTGCCGGGAGCTGACCTATCAGCGGAATGTGAAGCTGGGACGGCCCTGCGCCGTGCCCTCCGACCGGGACGCCGGCATTGTCCAGACGGTGACGGCGGCGGTGAACGCCGAAAATCCCCTGGAGGGGGAGCGGCTGCTGCTGGACCTGGAATTCCGCCGCCTGGACGGCATGATCGGCCTGCACAACTTCGATGACCACGCCCTGTACGGCTACGCCATGAAGCTGCAGCTGCTGGAGCGGCAGCGGACCTTCCGGTATGAGTCCGGCAAGCGGGCCTTCGACGGCCTAATGCAGAACATCCGCCAGCAGGTTTCCAGCCTATAACGAAACAGGAGAATCAAAATGGACAAAGTGACAGGATATGTGACCGGAGTGAACGGGAATCTGGTGGCAGCCACCTTTTCCGGCTCCGTCCGAAAGAATGAAGTGGGCTATGTCCTGGTGGGCGATGACCGGCTCAAGGGCGAGGTCATCCGCGTCAACGGCGACACGGCCAGCATGCAGATCTATGAAATGACCAACGGCATCCAGGTGGGCGACAAGGTGGAGCTTTCCGGCGAGCTGATGAGCGTGGAGCTGGGCCCGGGCCTGCTGACCCAGGTGTTCGACGGTCTGCAGAACCCCCTGCCGGAGCTGGCGCAGCAGTGCGGCTTCTTCCTGCAGCGGGGCGTGTATCTGGATCCCATCCCCAACAAGGACTGGGAGTTTACCCCCCTGGTGAAGCCCGGTGACCACGTCACCGCAGGCGACGCCGTGGGCAGCGTGCCCGAGGGGCTGTTCACCCACCTGATCATGGTACCCTTCGGCCTGAAGGACGAAGGGTGGCAGGTGAAATCCGTCCGGGAAAAGGGCGTGTACAACGTCCGGGACACCGTGGCGGTGCTGGAAAACGACAACGGCGAGGAGAAGGAGCTGACCATGGTGTTCTCCTGGCCCGTGAAGCAGCCCATCCGCTGCTATGAGGAGCGTCTGCGCCCGGACGAGACCCTGGTGACCAAGCTCCGCTCCATCGACACCTTCCTGCCGGTGGCCAAGGGCGGCACCTTCTGCGTACCCGGCCCCTTCGGCGCGGGCAAGACCGTTCTGCAGCACATGGAGGCCAAGAACGCCGACGTGGACGTGGTCATCGTGGCCGCCTGCGGCGAGCGGGCCGGCGAGGTGGTGGAGGTGCTGAAGGAGTTCCCCGAGCTGGTGGACCCCCGCACCGGACGCTCCCTGATGGAGCGCACCATCATCATCTGCAACACCTCCTCCATGCCCGTGGCCGCCCGTGAGGCGTCGGTGTACACCGCCGTTACCATGGCGGAGTATTACCGCCAGATGGGTCTGGACGTGCTGCTGCTGGCGGATTCCACCAGCCGCTGGGCCCAGGCCATGCGTGAGATGAGCGGCCGTCTGGAGGAGATCCCCGGCGAGGAGGCCTTCCCCGCCTATCTGGAGTCCGTTATCGCCTCCTTCTATGAGCGGGCCGGTAAGGTCCGGCTGAAGAACGGCAAGATCGCCTCCGTCACCATCGGCGGCACCGTGTCCCCCGCCGGCGGCAACTTCGAGGAGCCCGTGACCCAGGCCACCCTGAAGGTGGTGGGCGCGTTCCACGGTCTGTCCCGCGAGCGGTCCGACGCCCGCAAATACCCCGCCATCCACCCCATCGACTCCTGGTCCAAGTACCGGGGCGTGGTGGATATGGAGCGGGTGGAGCAGGCCCGCAGCATCCTCAAGCGCAGCAACGAGATCAACCAGATGATGAAGGTCATCGGCGAGGAGGGTACCTCCGCCGAGGACTATATCGTATACCAGAAGGGCGAGCTGCTGGATGCGGTGTATCTGCAGCAGAACTCCTTCGATCCCATCGACGCCGCCTGCGATCCCGACCGTCAGATCCACGAGTTCAACGTGCTGTATGACGTGCTGACCCGGGATTTCGCACTCAGCGACAAAAAAGAGATCCGCGCCTTTTTCAACCAGGTCCGGCAGGAGTTCCTGGACTGGCACAACACCGTGTTCCGCACCCCGGAATTTGAGGCCCAGGAAAAGCGGCTCAAGGACTTTTACCTGAGCAAGGCAGCGGGTTGAGAGGGGAGTCAATATGCAGAAAGTTTACACGAAAATTGAGTCCATCGTGGGCAACGTGGTCACGGTCCGGGCCTCCGGCGTCCGCAATGGCGACCTGGCCCTGGTGGGCGACAGCTATGCCAACGTCATTAAGCTGGACAGGGACCTGGTGACGCTGCAGGTGTTCAGCGGCACCCAGGGCGTCAGCACCACGGACCCGGTCCGTTTCCTGGGCCGCCCCATGATGGTGTCCTTCTCCGACCACCTGCTGGGCCGCATCTTCGACGGCGCCGGGGTCCCCCGGGACAACGGCCCCGCCCTGACGGAGAACATGATCCCCATCGGCGGCCCCTCCGTGAACCCGTCCAAGCGTATCGTGCCCAACAAGCTGATCCGCACCGGTATCCCTATGATCGACGTGTTCAACACCCTGGTGGAAAGCCAGAAGCTGCCCATCTTCTCCGTGTCCGGCGAGCCGTATAACCAGCTGCTCTCCCGCATCGCCATGCAGGCCCAGGTGGACGTGATCGTCCTGGGCGGCATGGGCCTGAAGTACGACGACTATCTGTACTTCCGGGACACCCTGGAAAAGAGCGGCGCCATGGGCCGCACGGTGATGTTCATCCACACCGCCTCCGACCCCACCGTGGAATGCACCCTGGTGCCCGATATGGCCCTGGCCGTGGCGGAGCAGTTCGCCCTGGCCGGAAAGCGCGTGCTGGTGCTGCTGACGGATATGACCAACTACGCCGACGCCCAGAAGGAAATGGCCATCACCATGGAGCAGGTGCCCTCCAACCGCGGCTACCCGGGCGATCTGTACAGCTGCCTGGCCGCCCGCTATGAAAAGGCCGTGGACTTTGAGGGCGCAGGCTCCATCACCATCCTGGGCGTTACCACCATGCCCGGCGACGACGTGACCCACCCGGTGCCCGACAACACCGGCTATATCACCGAGGGCCAGTATTACCTGAAAAACGGCCACATTGAGCCCTTCGGCTCCCTGTCCCGCCTGAAGCAGAACGTCAACGACAAGACCAGAAGCGACCACCGGGCCCTGATGGACGGCATGATCCGGCTGTACAGCGCCTATAAGGAGAGTCTGGAAAAGAAGTCCATGGGCTTCATGATGTCCGAGTGGGACGAAAAGCTGCTGAAATACGGGCACCTGTTTGAAACGAAGCTGATGGACCTGAGCGTGAATATCCCGCTGGAGGAGGCGCTGGACCTGGGCTGGGAGATCCTGGCCGAGTGCTTCGAGCCCAACGAAACCGGCCTGAAAACCAGCCTCATCCAGGAGAGATGGCCCAAGCGGTCCGCCGTGGAATGAGGGTGCGCCTATGGCTGTCAAACTTACCAAAAATGAATTGAAGGTGCAGAAGGACCGCCTGAAGCAGTTTCAGCGCTATCTGCCCACCCTGCAGCTGAAAAAGCAGCAGCTGCAGTCCGTGGTGATGCAGGTAACGGCCCAGCTGGAGCAGGTGGAGCAGCAGCGCCGGGCCGCCGTGGCGGGACTGGACGACTGGGTGGCCGTTTTCGCGGAAAACGACAGCTTCCCGGCGGACAAGCGCCTGGAGACCCTGATCCGCCCCCACCATGTGGTGTGCGGCCAGGAGAACATCGCCGGTGTCACCGTTCCGGTGTTCCAGGAGCTGAGCTTTGAGGAGATCCAATACGACGTGGCGGACTATCCCCTGTGGGTGGACACCGCCGCCGTGCGCCTGCGGGAGATCGCCCGGCTGGACGCTCTGGAAAAGACCCTCCGCCGCCAGGTGGAGCTTCTGGAGCAGGAGCTGCGCTCCACGGCCCAGCGGGTGAACCTGTTTGAAAAGGTCAAGATCCCCGAGGCCAAGGAGAACATCCGGGTCATCGGCATCTACCTGGGCGACCAGCAGACCTCCGCCGTGGTGCGGGGCAAGATCGCCAAGAAGAAGCTGCAGGAGGTGAGCGGATGATCGAAAAAATGAAGGTCGTCCACATTGTGGCGGCCGCATCGGAAAAAACCGCCCTGCTGGACCGGCTGCGGACCCTGGGCATCGTCCACTTCGCCGAAAAGGCCAGCGCCGACCAGCGGCATCTGGAGCGCTTCGCGGAGCTGTCCCGGATGGACATGGCCCTGCAGGAGTACGCCGGCCCGGGCCGGGAGACCGCGCCCATGTCCGACAAGGACTTTGAGCCTTTTTATAAGGAGCTGGCCGACTGCCTGGAGCGCCGCAAGACCCTGCAGGAGAAGAAAACCGCCGCCGGTGCGGCGGCGGAGAAGCTGGCCGAGTGGGGCGATTTCTCCCCGGAGGAGCTGCGGGAGCTGAAGGACCAGGGCTTCGACATCCACGTCTACCGGACGGATAAAAAGACCATGGCCGCCCTTGCGGCGGACCCGGAGGTGCAGATCATCCGCCTGGCCCCGGTGGGGAAAATGCCCACCCTGGCCTCCATCGGTCCCCTGCCGGGGACCTACCCCGTCACCGAGTTCCCTATCCCCGATAAGGGTGCGGGTCAGCTGCGGCGTGAGCGGGACGACTGCGACCAGGGGCTTCGCAGCTGCCAAGCCTTCCTGACCGAGGCCGCCAAGCACCTGCCCAGCATCCACGACCAGATGCTCAAGACCCAGAACGCCGCCGAGTACTCCTCCGTCAGCAACACCTCCCAGAGTCAGGACGGCCTGGTGTGGCTCACCGGCTATATCCCGGCAGCGGAGGTGGAGGGCTTCAAGAAGGCCGCCGCCCAGGCCCACTGGGCCTGGGCCATGGAGGACCCCGCCGCCGATGACGACAAGGTCCCCACCAAGGTCAAGTACAACAAGGTCACCCGGCTGATGATCCCGGTGTTCGACATTCTGGGCGTGGTTCCCGGCTACCGGGAGTATGACATTTCCTTCTGGTTTCTGGGCTTCTTCACCCTGTTCTTTGCCATGATCATCGGCGACGCCGGATACGGCTGCCTGTTCCTGCTGGCGGCCCTGGTCATGACCCTGAAAAGCAAGAAGGCGTCCACCGCGGTGCAGCTGCTGTGGCTGCTGTCCATTGCCACCATTGTGTGGGGCGCGCTGACAGGCACCTGGTTCGGCCTGGAGCAGGCCATGGACGTGCCCTTGCTCCGGAGCCTGGTGATCCCCACCTTCGCCAACTACCCGGCGTATTTCGGCGTCAGCACCACTGTCCAGCAGAACGCCATCATGAAGTTCTGCTTCATCCTGGGCACGGTGCAGCTGTCGCTGGCCTGCGTCATGAACATCCGCCGCAAGCTGGGGGAGAAGGACCTGAGCTGGCTGGCGGACCTGGGCTGGCTGGCCGCCATCGACGCGCTGTATTTCGTGGTGCTGTACCTGGTCATCGGCCAGCAGGTGAATCTGATGCCTGTTGCGTGCGTGGTCATTGCGGGCTTCCTGCTGGTGGTGCTGTTCGGCGGCATGTCCCCGGACAAGAGCTTCGGCCAGGGCCTGAAGGCGGGCCTGGGCGACGCGTTCACGGTGTTCCTGAACACCATCAGCGCCTTCGGCAACATCATGAGCTACATCCGCCTGTTTGCCGTGGGCATGGCGTCTCTGGCCATCGCCCAGAGCTTCAACAACATGGCCTTCGGCTTCAAGGGGCCCCTGGTCATCGCCGCCATCCTGATCCTGCTGATCGGTCACGGGCTGAACATCGTCATGGGTCTGCTGTCTGTAGTGGTCCACGGTGTCCGCCTGAACCTGCTGGAGTTTTCCGGTCAGCTGGGGATGGAGTGGGCCGGTATTGCTTACGATCCCTTTAAGAAACGCGATAAAATCAAAAAATAAACGGATAGGAGATCAACTATGAATATCGAATTTATTGGTATGGCGTGCGCTCTGGGCCTGTCCGCCATGGGCTCTGCGTTCGGTTCCGGCTTTGCGGCTCAGGCCTCCGTGGGTGCGTGGAAAAAGTGCTACGCCAACGGCAAGCCCGCCCCCTTCATCATGGTGGCCTTCTCCGGCGCGCCGCTGACCCAGACCATTTATGGCTTCCTGCTGATGAACTTCATCCGCAGCGCCGTGGAGGGCGGCTGTGATGCGGCCCTGGCCATGTTCACCGGCATCTTCGCGGGCCTGGCCATCGGCCTGTCTGCCTTCTTCCAGGGCAAGGTGGCCGCCGCCTCTGCCGACGCGCTGGGCGAGACCGGAAAGGGCACGGCAAACTTCTTCATTGTCATCGGTATTATCGAAACGGTGGCACTGTTCACCCTGGTGTTCAGCCTGCTGCTGCTCCAGTAACCCCGCAAAAGCAAGGGGATCCGGTCCCCTGCCAGACAACGCAAAAACTTCCCCTGCCATAGGCAGGGGAAGTTTTTTGCTTATTAAAAAGGTCTCGCAGAGTTTGCCGCCCGCGGGTTTCGCGCATTTTGGACAAGTATTAGTAATACTTCACCAGCCCCGACAGCAGCAGGGTGGGGAGCAGCAGCAGAACCAGGAAGGCCAGCATGTACAGCGGCGACAGGGCGGCGAAATCGCCGGCGGTGGTCAGATAGTACGACAGCACCAGGCCGCACAGGCCGCCGATCCAGCTGAGGATGGTGGACCAGCGCACCGCCTGACACATCCGCTGGCTGCCGATGACGGTTTCCGCCATAGGCAGCAGGCCGTCCCGATAGATCAGGGCGTTGGGGGTCTCCCCGGGCTGGGCGGTCAGGTCCGCCAGGGCCAGCCGGGTGGCCACCCCCGGGTAAATGGGTCGGGCGTTCAGGCGGAATTTCCGCTTCAGCAGATTGGGGGTGATGTTGACGCCCCGGGTGGCCAGCACCGGGGTCACCCGGTTCCGGCGCAGGGCCCGCAGGGCCCACTCCACGTTCCGGGAGGGCAGGTACTTCACCGCGAAGATGGCCGCCAGGCGGCCGTCCACCGTCATGAAAACACCGGTTTCCATTTTCAGGTCCCGGGGCAGGGCGATGCGGCGCTTTTTCATGAAATAGGCGCTGCCCATGGCCACCGTGGCCCCCCGGATGGTGCAGTCGATGCCGCCGTCCTCGTAATAGTGCAGGTCATGGGCGTCGTAGCGGAAGCTGACCTGGCCGTCCATCAGCTGCAGCAGCAGGGGCGTCAGCTGGCTTCCGGCGGCCCGGCACAGGGCCTCGGCATAGGCCAGGGCCTCGCCGATCTCCTGATCGTATACCTTCAGGCCGTTAAGCTCCACCGTACCCAGGGCGGCGGAGGGCTCGTTCTTCTCCTTGCCGCGCAGGGACAGGACCCCGGCCGGGAACAGGTCCTCGTCCGTGACCACCACCCGGCGGGCGGCGGTAATGGTCCGGGCCCCCCTCCAGCCCGCCACGGCGCAGCCGCTTTTGTGTAGGCGGCGGCACAGCAGGGACAGGGGCAGCGTCCCGGACAGGGGCAGGGACAGGGGTACCGTGGCCGACAGCAGCGCCGACCACAGCCAGAGGAAGCGGTTCATCTGGTGCCCGCTGAGGGCTGCCACCAGGGCCAGCACCGTGGCCAGGGCCAGGTACAGCGGCGTCAGAATGGGCTGCCACCGGGCGGCGGGGTCCGGGGACTGCCACATGTGGTAAAAGCCCTCCAGACGCCCCTGCTGCTTGCAGGCTCCGGCGGCGGTGACGGAGGCCACATACGGCGGCGTGCCACCCAGCTGGGCCAGGCGGAAGCTGTCATACCGGGCCCGGGCGGCGCGATATTGGCCGCAGGCGCACAGATACAGCAACGCCGCCGCCGGGGCGGCAAAGGGCAGGTTCGGGCATTGCCCCAGAAACAGGCACTGGGCGCTGTCCGCCAGGGCTGCCAGGCCGCACACCAGGGCCGCCGCCGGGGCGGTGACGCGCCCATGGCCCAGGCTCTCTCCTGCCTCGTGCCACAGTCGGGTGCTCAGCAGCAGGCACAGGGCCAGCAGCCCCGCCGGTATGCCGCAGCGCAGCCAGACGTGGTCATACCACCCCTGGGACAGCAGATCCAGCCCGTCGATGACGGCCACGGCTATGGCCAGCAGGGTGGGCGCCGTCAGCAGCAGACGCTGCCGGTGCAGCCGGGCGCACTGCCACTTCTGCTCCCGGGCGGCGTCGTCCATGGTGGGCTCCGGCTCCGGCGGCTCCTCCGGGGCGTCGTCCGGGTTTTCCAGGTCCCGGGCGGGGATGCGGTCCCGGACCCACTGGGCGGCGGCGGACAGGCGCTCCCTCAAAGGCACCCGCTCCGGCAGGACGCCGTCCTCGTCGTCCTCCTCCGGAACGGCCTGGGGCTCGTCCGGGTCCTCCTGCCGCTGCCGGAAGCGGCGGCGCAGCCGGTCCAGGGGGTTCTCCCGGGGCGGTTCGTCGTCCGGGCGATACTCCGGCTCCGGAACCGGCTCCGGTTCCGGTTCAGGTTCTGGTTGTGGTTCTTGTTCCGGCTCTTGTTCCGGTTCGGGGGCCGGCTCCGGCTCAGGCTCCGGTTCGGAGACCGGTTCGGGTTCGGAGACCGGTTCGGGTTCGGGGATGGGCTCCGGTTCGGGGGCCGGCTCCGGCTCCCTTCGGGACCCACCCGAGCCGAATTCGTCCAGAATGTCGTCTATGGTGAAGTCCATCTCCGGCGGCGTGGGCCGCATGTCTTCGTTACGCATGGTGATCCCTCGTTGTTATCCCCGGCGCTGGCGCACGGCCTCATACAGCAGGATGGCGGCGGCCGCCGACGCGTTCAGGGAGGAAATATGCCCCTTCATGGGGATGCTGACCAGGAAATCGCAGTTTTCCGCCACCAGGCGGCTCATGCCATCTCCCTCGGAGCCGATGACAATGGCCGCCGGGCCCTTGAGATCGGCGCTGTACAGGTTGGTGGAGGCTCCGGCGGCGGTGCCGAAGATCCAGACCCCCTGTTTTTTCAGGTCCTTCAGGACGGAGGTCAGGTTGGCCACCCGGGCCACCGGCAGATAGCTGACGGCTCCGGCGGAGGTTTTCCCCACGATGGCGGTGAGCCCGGCGGAGCGGCGCTTGGGGATGATGAGCCCGTGGGCCCCGGCGCACTCGGCGGTGCGGAGGATGGCCCCCAGGTTGTGGGGGTCGGATATCTCGTCGCACACCACCAGCAGAGGCGGCTCCCCCTTGGCGGCGGCGGCATCCAGGATGCTCTGGACGCTGACGTATTCCCGGACGGCGGCCAGGGCAATGACCCCCTGGTGGGAGTGGGTGCGGCTCATGGCGTCCAGCTTCCGCCGGTCCGCCTCCACCACCACCACACCGGCCTCCCGGGCCCGGGAGGCGATATGGCCCAGGGTCTTGTCCGTCTCGCCCTTGGCCAGATAGATCTTGTCAATGGCCGTTCCGGCCCGCAGGGCCTCGATCACGGCATTGCGGCCCTCGATGAGGCCGTCGGCCTCCGCCTGGGGGGCGGGCCGTCTGGTTTCGTTGTCTCTCATGGTGCGATGTCCTCGTTTTTTCGATATTTTATCCAGTATACCATATTCCATGGACAAGATAAAGCGCCCGGGACACAAATTTTTCGCCATTTTTCCCGGCGGGCTTTCTTGTATCAGACCGGAAAATGTGGTATGATGAATTATTAATACGGATTCTTGATTCAAATATTTGAATCAAGAATCCCGTGCGCTGTGCGCACGCGCAGCGTGCAAAAGCACGCTGCGGCGTCTCATGCAAAACCTGACGCACCTTCGGTGCTATAAAAAGCTCTTCGAGCTTTTTAACAGGTTTTAGTATAAATTAGGGAAGTGCCGCCTTTTTCACGACACGGGGCGGCTGGGAGGTTTCCATTGGACAGAAAGCAAGTGCTTCTCGACGACGGGCAGATGGCCCGCCAGCGGGAATTTACCGAAAAAATCCACGCCATGCACCAGGCCCGGGGCCGGACGCCTCTGGCGATGGTGGACACCTTCGGGTGCCAGCAGAACGTGGCCGACAGCCAGCACATCCTGGGGATGCTGCGGGACATGGGGTGCGAGTTCACCGACGATGCCGCCCGGGCGGACATCGTGGTGATGAACACCTGCGCCATCCGGGACCATGCGGAAAAGCGGGTATACGGCACCCTGGGCGCCCTGACCCACACCAAGAAGCAGAACCCGGAGCAGATCATCTGCCTGTGCGGCTGCATGGCCCAGCGGCCGGAGGTGGCGGAGAAGGTCCGGACCAGCTATCGCCATGTGGACCTGGTGTTCGGGCCCCAGGCCCTGTGGAAGTTCCCGGAGCTTCTGTATCAGGTGTATACCCGCCGGGGCCGGGTGTTCTCCGTGGAGAACGAGCACGGCTCCATTGCCGAGGGGATGCCCGTGGTCCGGGAGGGCCGGGTCCGGGCGTGGGTGTCCATCATGTACGGGTGCAACAACTTCTGCTCCTACTGCATCGTCCCCTATGTCCGGGGCCGGGAGCGCAGCCGCGCCCCGGAGAAGATCGTGGAGGAGGTCCGCCAGCTGGCGGCGGAGGGCTTCAAGGAGATCACCCTGCTGGGCCAGAACGTGAACTCCTACGGCAAGGACCTGCCGGAGCCCTGGGACTTTGCGGACCTTCTGCGGGAGCTGGACAAGATCGACGGCGACTACCTGATCCGGTTCATGTCCTCCCAGCCCAAGGACGCCAGCTATAAGCTGTTTGACACCATGGCCCAGAGCCGCCATGTGGCCCACCAGCTGCACCTGCCGGTGCAGTCCGGCAGCGACCGGGTGCTGCGGGCCATGAACCGCCCCTATGACCGGGCGAAATACCTGGACCTGATCGGCTATGCCCGGAAGGTCATGCCGGACCTGGTGCTGACGTCGGACGTGATCATCGGCTTCCCCGGCGAGACGGAGGCCGAGGCCATGGAGACGGTGGACCTGGTGCGGCAGGTGGAATTCGACGCCCTGTTCACCTTCATCTTCTCCCCCCGGCCCGGTACGCCGGCGGCCAAAATGGACGATCCGGTGCCCCGGGCGGAGAAGCAGAAATGGTTCGATATGCTGTGCAGCACCCAGAACGAGATTTCCACCCGGCTCCACGCCGGGTATGTGGGCCGGACCCTGCGGGTGCTGGTGGACGGCGAAACCGACGACGCCCGGTGGCCCCTGTCCGCCCGGACGGCGGGGGGACGGCTGGTGCACCTGGTGGGGGACAAGTCCGCCCTGGGCCAGTATCGGGACGTGAAGATCACCGACAGCAACACCTGGGCCCTGTTCGGGGAGATGCTTCCTGCATCAAAAGAACGTTGTTCTTTTGATGCATAAAACTGTCCAAAAAGGACCTTGCCCTTTTTGGACAAAAGGCCCGCGGTCTGCTGCGCGCATAATTGGTCCGCCATGGGCGAACCAATTCCACACTTGCAGACCGAGAAGTATTTTCGGCCAGGTACACGCCCCGGCCGAAAATGATTGCATTTCATTTGCCGCCTGCGGGCGGCAAACTCTGCGAGGCTTTTTGATGCGTAAGATATCACGGCCAACGCCGCGAAGCGGGCATATGCCCCATAGAACAATAAGTTTTGCACTTTTCAACAATGTTTTCCACCACCATTCGACAGATCAGCCGCCTATGCGGCAGAAAGCGCGGGTGAAACCATGGCAGAGCTGACCCCCATGATGAAGCAGTATCTGCAGATCAAGGAACAGAATCAGGACGCCATCCTGTTTTTCCGGCTGGGAGATTTTTACGAGATGTTCGGCGACGACGCCCGGAAGGCGTCCAAGGAGCTGGACCTGACCCTGACCACCCGGGATAAGGACAAGAACAAGAGCTTCGAGGAGAAGATCCCCATGTGCGGGATCCCCTATCACGCCTCGGACGCGTATATCGCCCGGCTCATCGCCAAGGGCTACAAGGTAGCCATCTGCGAGCAGACCGAGGACCCTGCCACCGCCAAGGGCCTGGTGGACCGGGACATCATCCGGGTGGTGACCCCCGGCACGGTCATTGACGCGGCCTGCCTGGAGGAGGGACGCTCCAACTTCTGCGCGGGGCTGTATCTGGACGACACCTGCGCGGGCTTCAGCGTGTGCGACATCTCCACCGGCAAGACCCACGTCACCGCCTTCCAGGGTCCGGACCGGGCGGAGCACCTGCTCAACGAGCTGGGGCGGTTTTCCCCGGCGGAGGCGGTGGTGAACCCGGCGGCATACCAGTGCGGGCCGCTGCTGTCTCTTTTGCAGGATAAGCTCCACTGCCATGTGGAGCGGCTGAGCGCCGGACGCTTTCAATTGCAGGAGGCGGAAAAGACCGTCCGCACCCAGTTCGGTGACGAGGCTGCCGGACGGCTGCCCAAGGGGAATCCCGCGGCGGCGCTGTCGCTGGGAGCCCTGCTGGGCTATCTCCACGAGACGCAGAAAACCGACCTGCGCCATGTGGACGACCTGGACTATTATCAGCAGGGGCAGTTCATGGAGCTGGACCTGACGGCCCGGCGGAACCTGGAGCTGACGGAGACCCTGCGCAGCAAGGAGAAGAAGGGGAGCCTCCTCTGGGTGCTGGACAAGACCAAGACCCCCATGGGCGGGCGGATGCTCCGCAGCTGGCTGGAGCGGCCCCTGCTGTCTGTAACGGCCATCACCCGCCGCAGCGGCGCCGTGGGCCAGCTGGTGGACCACACCATGACCCGGGAGGAGCTGGCCCTGGCCCTGACGGGCATCGGCGACATGGAGCGCCTGGTGGGCCGCATTGTATACGGCACCGCCGGGGGCCGGGACGTGGTATCCCTGAAAAACGCCATGGCCCGGCTGCCCCATGTGAAGGAGCTGCTGTCGGCCTTTGACCGGGGCCGCCTGGGGGAGCTGGCCCAGCTGGACCCCCTGGAGGACCTGACGGACCTCATCGGCCGCACCCTGTGCGACGATCCCCCCTTCTCCGTCCGGGAGGGGGAGTTCATCCGGGACGGCTTCGACCCGGAGGTGGACCGTCTGCGGAGCATCCTCCACGGCGGCAAGGGCGTCATCGCCTCTATGGAGGCCGCCGAAAAGGAGAAAACCGGCATCCGCACCCTGAAGATCGGGTACAACAAGGTATTCGGCTATTACATCGAGGTGTCCAACTCCTTCAAGGACCAGGTGCCCGAGACATACATCCGCAAGCAGACCCTGGTCAACGGCGAGCGATACATCACCCAGGAGCTGAAGGACCTGGAGCACGACATCCTGTCCGCGTCGGACCGGGTATCGGCCCTGGAATATGAGCTGTTCACCCGGCTGCGGCAGGAGCTGAGCGGCCATGTGGCCCGGATCCAGGCCACGGCCGCCGCCGTGGCGGAGGCGGACTGCCTGTGCTCCCTGGCAGCGGTGGCGGTGAAGAACAACTACTGCTGCCCGGCGGTGGACGAGTCCGGGGTCATCGAAATCCACCAGGGACGCCACCCGGTGGTGGAGGCCATGCGGCCCGACGCCCTGTTTGTGCCCAACGACACCTATATGGGCCGCAGCGAGGACCGGGTGTCCATCATCACCGGCCCCAACATGGCGGGCAAGTCCACCTATATGCGCCAGGTGGCGCTGATGGTGCTCATGGCCCAGATCGGGTCCTTTGTCCCGGCCAAGGCCGCAAGGCTTGGCATCGTGGACCGGATCTTCACCCGCATCGGGGCCTCCGACGACCTGTCGGCGGGACAGTCCACCTTTATGGTGGAGATGACGGAGGTCAGCGACATTCTGCGCACCGCCACCGCCGACAGCCTGCTGATCCTGGACGAGATCGGCCGGGGCACCTCCACCTTCGACGGCATGAGCATCGCCCGGGCGGTGCTGGAATACTGCGCCGACCCCAAGCGCCTGGGGGCCAAGACCCTGTTTGCCACCCACTATCACGAGCTGACCGCCATGGAGGGGACCCTTCCCGGCGTGAAGAACTATAACATCGCCGTCCGCACCCGGGGGGAGGAGATCGTGTTCCTGCGGAAGATCGTCCCCGGCGGCGCGGACCGCAGCTACGGCATCGAGGTGGCCAAGCTGGCGGG
>OMGI01000802.1_pt1 | contig 22031 bp, 19 predicted proteins | sample 1645801 | NCBI WGS metagenome assembly OMGI01 (sample SAMN05578584, study PRJEB25193) | human gut metagenome | biome: Human Microbiome; feature: human-associated habitat; material: feces | host: Homo sapiens | place: USA:Birmingham
CAGTTAGCAGTTAGTTCGCTGGAGCGTTGCGCCGGCGAGTGAGCAATCACCATTGTCCGAATGCGTCCGCCTTGAACAACTTTCAACACACTAAATAGCAATTCTCAATATACCTAATATTAGCAAATGTGCCGGATAAAAAATGTAGAAGAACCACTTAGAAAAGGTTCGATGTTTTTCGGAGCGCTTTCCGTTGTAGAGATAGATGATGCAAAGTGCTGAGAGCGGAATTCCGGCGGTGGCACCGAGGGACTGGATAACAGCCCTGGCAGGAGTGGTCTGCTCCATGTTTTCTACAAGGTTTAACAGACCAAAGAACAGCATTGCCTTTCTGAAAACCTTCCATAAAAGTTTTTTTCGTTCAAGATTCTGGCCGCCAGCCAGATGGCTTTTCTGATCAGCATTCCGGCCGCCGGCTGGCAGCATTTTCCCCTGTGCATCCCGGAGGCCACAGCTTGCGAACCAATAGGTGAAGATAGGGGCAAGAAAGGCCCAGTCGCTGTAGGCGGAGGCAAATACCAGGCCCAAGATGCAGAGTGTCTGCCGGGTTCCTGAAGGGATTTTTTCCATTGCATAGAGAATCAGGAAGCACAGGAAAAGAGTGAATAGCATGTTCATGCTTACGAAACTGATGGTTCCTTCTTCTGTAAATGCAAGACAGAAGGGGATTTCGGAAATCAGGGCAAACAGCAGAAGCCGTTTGCCGTATTTCTCTTTGGAGCGGGTGTAGCCGTAGCCTTCTACCAGGAAGTAGCACATGGTAATAGCGGTAAAATACCCCACGTCCACCATCACCTCAAAAAGGAAGGTACCTGGTTCCAGGAAAACGTTTGCAATATGGTTTAATAGCATGGTAAACATGGCTACGTATTTGATCTGATCCCGGTTCATGCCTCAAAAATCCTCACCAACATATCTGCCATACCCACGGAGTATCCAGCTGCTGCAAAGATACCCTGGCATTGGCCCTCGGTAATGGTCATAAGCGGCAGCTTCCCGGAATCTACGTACATGCGGCGGGCGGTCATTTCCTTGTCCTTGCCGAAATCGTGGAAGTACACCTGAATTTCAGGGAGCAGTTCCAGACATTTCACCAGAGTAGCATTCTTTAAAGATTCTTCGCTGCGAAGGATAAATATAATCTGTTTTTGTATTTTTTCATATTTTTCTTTCAATTCCATTATTTCATTAAGAATGTGCACAGTAGGCTCACGGTCTTCTTCCAGCCAGAAGAGGATGCCTCGTTCAGCTATGCCATTCTCACATTTGGCAGCGTCTCCGCTTATTTTTCCCGTCAATTTGGACACCAGCACCTGATTTCCAGCCCGATCGGTCAGCTTGGAATCCGGAATGGAATGACGGTTGAACATTTCCTCCAGACAATACTCCCGAAGCTCCAGTTCCACCCGCTTCGTCTCATCTTTTTCAATATGAAAATCGTATCTTTTTCCTAGAATGTTTCCATTTGGCAGACGGTTTCCAGTCAGGATCCGGTAATCTCCCGGCATAATATCCAATTCCAGTTTTCCAGCTTCCCACTTGCGGTCGCTGAAATCCAGGGTAAGGTATCCTCTTCCGTCTGTCACCGCAATGGTCCAGTTCTGGAAATAATTCCAGTCCCCTTTTTCCCCGGCGAAGACTGTAAGATGGGATTCCTTCCGGCTCTCTTCCAATACTGCTACAAACCTCATTCCATCCCAATATTCAATAGCTCCATCAGCAGGATTCAGACGTGCCGGGATTCCCAGAGTTCTGGCGATTGCCACGAAAAGCACCTTGTGGGATTTCTCTCCGGCAATTCCAAGCTCCAGTGCTGCACCAGGAGTGGTGTATGCAGTCAGGCGCTCTTTGTCATTGCGGACTGAAATGTTCTCTTCGATCCAGGTCCAGATGCTCTTGGGATCTGCTTCAAAGGCATCCCTCTGCCCCTTGTCAAAATAGCCCAGGATCTTCTTTCTCCACCTGGTAAGAACCTCATTTTCCACGCGGGGATTCCATACATATGGAATGTAAATCTCATCTGGATTAAATTCGCGATAAACCGAGGCCTCCTGATAATGGCCCTCCAGCACTTCTGGAAAAGCATCCCTTCTGTCTTTCTCAGACAAAACAGCCATCATAGGCTCCACTTCCTTCATGGTATGTCCAAAAAGGCAGCGCTTCCACAGCGGCTGGAATTTCTCGATCTTACGGCGGCAGTGTTCTGCCTCAGCGGCAATCCGGCGATTATTCTCTTCTTCCTGTTCTTGGGTAATATTCCAGCTTATTCTGCCGGTATCCTCCGGTGCATTCATGTCAAAATCCACCCAAAGCTCATCTTCATATTCCTCACCAAGAGTACAGGTAAAATGGTCGTCCTCTCTTGTGTCGATTACCTTTTCCCCGTAAGCACCATCATAAACAGCACAGATCAGCAGGCTTCCAAAACCGGTTTCAAAGGAAATACAGCCATTTTTGTCTGCTTCCATTATTGCAATCGGGGAAAATTCCCCATAGTTCATTACCTCAGCCCGTACTTTTGCCCCAGCAGCCGGAGTTCCATCCAGATCTTCCACTGTAATAGTGATCCACCTGGTTTTGGCATATTTACCAAGAAGATTGATGATCCGGTTCATTCCGTCTTTTCCGATCACTTTTTCGTCTGGCATAGCGCGGTCATACCATCTGGAGCCGATCATCATGGCCCTGGATGCTGCATTGGTAAACCAGCCCTTGTCCAGAACAGCTTCTGGCTCGCAAGCTCCCAGATAATGCCAGTCGCCATCGCACCAGACCTCTACCCAGGCGTGGTTGTCATCACAGTGGGACCATCTCGGCACATACACTGGTCTTGCAGGGATTCCGGCACTTCGCATTACATTTACCACAAAGACGGCTTCCTCACCACAGCGGCCTACACCGCTTCTGTAAATTTCCAGTGCGGAGCCGGTACGCATGTCCGTTCCCTGGTACATCACTTCTCCCGCACACCAGTGATTGATTTCCAGTGCAGCTTCCACCATGGCCTTCCCCTGGACCTTATCCTTTATTTTTTTCCAGAAATAGGTACGGCATGGTTTGATTTCTTCATCATTTGTCCGATGAAAAAGCACGTAATTCAGGAAATAAAGCTCTGGATAATTCTTTACATAAGGGGAATTTTCCCAGAGATAGATTCCCTGCTGCACATAATCCAGATAAGTGTCAAAGGTATAGTTTCCCACATCGCTGTAGGGCATATTGCTGTACAGATATTTCATTCCGATCACAATATCAGGACTTAGTGCTTCCATTCTCTTCTTTATCTCTTCCGCTTTTCCTGGCAGTTCCCTGGAAAAATCTTCAAAGTCTTTTTCTATCCGGTCTCTGTTTTTTTCAAGAAACATCTTATAATCTCCTCATCATTTTAAGCGTGATCACAATTTCACTCTAAACGGACATGCCGCCTGTCGGCGACATCTCCATATAGGAAAGTCAGCTGTTCCACGCCTATGGCGCTCCCACTTGGCAAAAATACTTTTGGGCGCAGACTTAATAAAATCGCAGTATTTCATATATCACAAGAGATTCTATTTTATATCAAGCATATTTATAATATTTCCATATCCAGCATCTTCTGCCAGCTGCTGGATCCCATCCCTTATTTCCTCCAGGGAATAGTTGTGCGCTTCCAGAAATTCATCCCCTTTGGATGCAGCATATTCGTAGAAAAACATAGCTTCTGCCAGAGCTTCTTTGTCAGCGTAATCGATCCGGTCAAGAAGTTCGTTCTCTGCCTCGTTGATCTCGCCTCTGTCCACCATGGTTTTCATATGGTGAAGCTTGTCTCCGGAAATCTGATATTTGGATTCTACCGGCAATTCCACCTGAACATATTTTTTCCCAAGCATGACGCTGGCAAGGACACGGGCAATCTCTTTGATCATACGCATAATGTAGTCTTTTTCGTCATCAGTGAACATAAATTTTCCTCCTGGATAAATGAGAGTTCGTGGCTTTAGGGTAGCACCTTCCCAACATCAGAACTATTTCTGACTACTCTTACTGACTGCGGCCACAAAAACCACAAAGGTTCCGCCCTGACACTTGTATGCGTCCTGGCAGAACCTTTGTCATTAAGCTTATTATTTCATTTTTGATATCCTTTTGTCAATATAAGATGAAAGAAATTCAACGCTTCCCTCCACGCCAAGAGTGCTGCTGTTCAGACTCAGATCATAGGTATGGGAATCTGACCATTTGGAATTGCAATGACTGTCGTGGTATTTCTTTCTCTTTCTGTCTTTCTCTTTGATAAAGCGCTCAGCTTCTTTATCGGTTTTTCCATAAAGACGGGCTACACGGGCAATTTTCTGATCCATGTCTCCAATAATGAAGATGGAAATCAGGCCCTCATAATCCTTCAGGATTGTCTCAGAGCAACGTCCTACAACTACAAAGGATTCTCCTTTTTCAGCCTTTTCCCGAAGAAAATTGAACTGCATCATAGCAACGTTGTCTGCCGGAGAACTGCTCATTCCTTTCACTGTGCGGTAAAGAAATTTGTTGTGCTTCATCTCGTCAAAGATTTCCAGCTCTTCTGGATTTACGTTATGGCTGTCTGCCACCTCGCGTAAAAGATTGTGATCGTATAAAGAAAGTCCATAGCGCTTGGCGATTCGCTCTGCAATTTCATGGCCTGCGCTTCCGAACTCTCGTCCGATGGAAATGATCACCTGTTTTTGTGTTTTCATGGTATCCTCCCTTCTAACCAGAGAAATCCGCTCTTGTTTCACGGATTTTTCCGGATAAAATGCCGTTAAAAGCGGGCAAGACCAACTGTCAGTTATTCATGGCATGCCAGATCTTTGGCACTGCTTTTTCTCTGATAATTGACAGTTCTACACTTCCCCCTTATGGCATTATAAATATCTAGCATAAATCATCAGCATGGAAACGAGGACAACCAGGATCGTGGCAGGTGCCATTGCCTTGCAGTATTTTCCCCATTTGATCATGTGACCGCTCTTGGCTGCTGTTGCGATACCGACTACGTTTGCAGAAGCTCCGATCGGGGTTGCACTTCCGCCGATGTCAGTACCCATTGCAAGAGCCCATGCCAGAATGGAAATATCAACTCCCTGTGCGGCTGCCAGACTGTCAATAACCGGGATCATGGTAGCTGCAAACGGAATGTTATCAATAAATGCACTTGCGATAGCAGATACCCAGATAATGATGGCGATCATTACCATCAGGTTTCCGCCGCTGACTCTTCCAATAAATCCAGCCAGGATCGTAAGGATACCGGTCTGCTCCAGACCGCCAACAACTACGAAAAGTCCTACGAAGAACAGCAGTGTCTTGTAATCAACCTTTTTCAGAAGGTCCAAAGCATCTTTTCCGGAAGTGATCAGTGTCACTGCTGCGATAAATACACCGATACAGGATACGGTAAGCCCTGTCTGGGAATGTGTTACCAGAAGGACAACAGCGCAGAGGAAGATCACACAGCTGATGGTGAAACCCTTCTTGCTTACAATCGCTTCTTCCGGATCCGGTAACGTAGACGGATCAATTTTTCCCGCATTTTCGGTAAGCTCTTTGCGGAAAATAAAGTAAAAATAGATTACAACCAGCACCAGTGCGATCACCGCGATCAGACCTGTGTTTGTCACGAAATCTGCAAAGGAAAATCCAAGTGATGTTCCAATGATAATGTTCGGCGGATCTCCGCACATGGTAGCGGATCCACCAAGGTTGGCGCAGAAGATCTCTGCAAGGATCATTGGTACCGGATTAAATTTCAGCAGCTGTGACAGTTCTACGGTAACCGCTGCAAGGAACAGGATTACGGTGATACTATCGATAAACATAGCAAGTACAAAGGACAGGAGCATAAATGTGATAAAGATCGGGATAATCTGGTATTTAACCAGTTTCGCGATCTTCATGCATAACCAGCGGAAAAATCCGGAGTTTGCCATGCCTTCTACCATGATCATCATACCAGCGATGAACACGATAGTTTCCCAGTTGATTCCAGCAGAAGCTTCGCTTGCTTCACCTGCTGTGTGCCAGAATCCCGGTGAAAAAATACTATGTATGTTCAGTGTTTCAATAATTGCTGAGGGGCTGTGCATACAGATTCCAAATACAAGAATCAATGTAAGGAGCGCACATCCCAGCGTAACAATATGTCTTTCCCATACTTCTGTGATGATCAGAATGAACATCGCCAGGAAAATTACTACTGCAAAAATCTGTGCTATCATTTCTTTCCTCCATGACTGTCAAACCATGCCATCCAGATGCCGACAGCAATGGCTGCAACAATCATTACTCCTATAAAAATATTAAGTAACATATAGTGTCATACCTCCAATCATATACGTTTGTTTACATGGAAAATAATTGCTCTCCACTGCAATGCTTTACTCATAATGAAAACACTTGCAGCAATCAGCAATATTAAACAATGGTATATGATCTTCAGTGTTTCTGTCCATCCTGATGATGGATGTAACAGATAATAAACCGTCTGCCGTCAGCATCATTTCTGGTCAGCAGACGTTTCTTTGCTTTATAAAATACGGTATTCGCCAGCAGAACTGCCAACATGATGAGCACCACAATTTCCACGCCTGACCTGTGGCGAAGGCGCTGGTCCGCCTCCAGCCTTACAGACACCTGCCGAAGTCCTGTCAGTTCTTCTGCACTTGTCCGGGTGCTTCTGGAAAGCTCTGGTGAAATCAAAGAAGCTGAGGCCGGTTTCAGATCGTAAACATGCATAATGCTCTTCGCTTCCATGCCTGCAAAAAGCACACACAAAACCGCAACTGCCACACTGAAAAACAGGCAGACAAGCCGGTTCGCACATTCGTTTTTTTTCACTTGGCCTCACCTCGATACCTACAAAAATTCGTTTTTATAATAGCAGATTTTATAAGGTTTTTCAACTGTTTTTGCAGAGGGCTGAAGGTCACCCTATTCCATAATTATGTACTGTTCCATATATTGGACACTGCTTTTTTTACAGGCAAAAATCGGACTGAAATGTATCTTTTCCAATGCATTTCAATCCGATTTATAATCACTCTCTTAATAAAACCCTGTTTAATTTTTACAGATTATTCAGCGTCTGTCTCCTCGGCTGTCTCGTCTGCTGTGTCAGCTTCTGCAGCTGCAGTCTCGTCAGCGTCATCTGCTGCTTCAGCATCTCCTGTCTCAGCGTCATCGCTGTCCTCGAACGGGATAACTGCTCCGTCATATTTCTCGTTGATAAAATCTTTGATCTCGTCAGATTTTAATACGTCTACAAGAGCTTTGATCTTGTCGCTGTTCTCGTTTCCTTCCTTTACTGCGATTACGTTTACATATGTTTTTGCAGCTTCGGAATCAGAGGTCTCATATGCAAGTGCATCTTTGGATACAGAATAACCTGCCTGAAGTGCATAGTTTCCGTTAAGGACAATGTAAGAAGTCTCTTCTGCAACACGTGCTACCTGCTCAGCTGCAAGCTCAACGATTTCTACGTTGTATGGGTTCTCCTCAATATCGTTTACAGTTGCCTCAAGGCCAGCACCGTCTTTCAGTTTGATAATTCCGTTGTCCTGGAGAAGAAGAAGTGCTCTTGCCTCGTTTGTGGTATCGTTCGGTACTGCGATTGTGTCGCCATCTGCGATATCATCAAGGCTGGATTTTGTTCCAGGATAAATTCCAAATGGCTCGTAGTGGATTCCGCCTGCATTTACAAGGTGGGTTCCTTTTTCCTCGTTGAAGCTGTTCAGATATGGAATGTGCTGGAAGTAGTTTGCATCGAAATCGCCGCTCTCTACAACTTCGTTTGGCTGTACATAATCATCAAATACCGTTACCTCAAGGTCGTATCCCTCTTCCTCAAGGATCGGTTTTGCTGCTTCAAGGATCTCGGAATGTGGTGTCTCGGATGCTGCTACTGTGATGGTTTTGTCATCATCTGCTGCGAAAACAACGGATGTTCCAACGGTTCCAAGTACTAATGCTCCTGTGAGTGCTGCTGCGATTAATTTTTTCATAATAAAGTTCCTCCTCTTTTTTTAAAAATATATTTAGTTTCTACATTACAATCATTTTTTGACTTATTTTCTTTTATCCAGCTTGTTGGCGATCAACATACCAATAGTCTGGAAAATCTGTACCAGTACTACCAGAAGGATAACTGTCACCAGCATAATGTCTGTCTGCCAGCGGTTGTATCCGTAACGGACTGCAATGTCTCCAAGTCCGCCTCCTCCTACAGTTCCTGCCATTGCGGAGTAACCAAGGATAGTTCCTGTTACAATGGTAGCTCCTGAGATCAGGGATGTTCTTGCTTCTACCAGCATTACCCTAAATACGATCTGAAGGTTGCTTGCTCCCATGGATCTTGCAGCCTCGATAACTCCCGGGTCTACCTCATTTAAGGAAGACTCTACCATTCGTCCGATAAAAGGGATTGCCGCAATGGTAAGGGGTACGATAGTGGCTGTGGTTCCATAGCTTTTTCCTACCAGAAATCTGGTGAATGGAATGAGCAGGATCAACAGGATCAGGAATGGGATGCTTCGGAAAATATTTGCGATCACATCTAGGATCTTATATAGTACTGCGTTTGGCCGCAGACCCTCTTTGTCGGATACTTTCAGCAGGATTCCAAGGGGCATTCCAAATACATATCCGAAGAAGGTGGAAAACAGGGTCATATATAATGTTTCCCCTACACCTGCGATTATCATATCGGTTACTTGTTTCGTCCACATAATCAGTTCGCCTCCCCTATCTCAAGTCCACGTTCTGTAAGGAATTTCTTCATCTCCGGTACATTGGTACTGTCACTCATGAACTGGAGGATCATTTCTCCTTTGGCTACACCGCCTACGTTTTTGGTGTTTGCCTTCAGAATGTTTACAGGTTCGTGGAAGGTTAATATAAGGTTTGCGATTACTGGTTCGAATGCGGAGTTCTCAGAGAATACGATTCGAACGATTTCGCCGTCCTGGATTTCGGACTGGGTAAGCTTTTTGCTTTCTACGTCGTTTCCAGAATCCTTGCTAATCAGTTCTTTGGCTACCTGTGATTTTGGGTGGCTGAAGATTTCTTCTACAAGGCCTTGTTCTTTTACTTCACCGTCTTTCATAATTGCCACATGAGTACAAATCTCACGGACAACTGACATCTGGTGGGTAATGATCACAATGGTGATTCCGAATTTCTGATTGATGTCCTGCAAAAGTTCAAGTATGGAGGATGTGGTCTGGGGATCCAGAGCGCTTGTGGCTTCGTCACAGAGCAGTATCTGTGGATCGGAGGCCAGGGCTCTGGCGATTGCCACTCTTTGTTTCTGTCCACCGGAGAGCTGTGCGGGATATGCTTTCGCTCTGTCTGCCAGTCCTACGATTTCCAGAAGCTCCAGGGCTTTTGCTCTTGCTTCGGCTTTTTTCTTCCCCTGGATGTACAGTGGGAAGCAGACGTTTTCCAGTACGTTTTTCTGCATGAGCAGGTTAAAATGCTGGAAAATCATTCCTATTTTCTCTCGCTCTTTGCGGAGTTCTTTTGGGGAAAATTCGCTGAGGGATTTTCCGTCTATTAATACTTTTCCTTCGGATGGTACTTCCAGAAAGTTCATACATCGTACCAGGGTACTTTTTCCTGCACCGGACATTCCGATGATTCCGTAGATGTCTCCGGTTTCAATGGAGAGGCTTACGTGTTTCAGGGCTTGTACGGAACCGTCTTTGGTTTCGAAGGTTTTGCTCACATCTTGGATTAATATTGAAGACATGTCTTTCCTCTTTCCTTTAAGTGGTGTTTCATCGTCGATATGGTTACTATAACACAATTGGAGTAAAAGTGTTAATTCTTAAAAGTTTGGGCTAGTTATAGGGTAAGGCTATAGCTAAAGTGGACGCCAGCGGGGGAGGGATAAATCACGCTCGCCGTCGCAACGTTCTGGTGAGCTAATGACTAACTGCGACTAATGCGCTCGGGAGAGCCCTCTCGCATAAGTCTCCGTAAGTCATGGATCTCACCGCCACTAAGGGCGCTCCTTAAATGGCTCGCTTAGATTTATCCCTCCCCCACTGGCTGTGTACTGGTTGGTGAACAGTTGAGCGAAGCGGACGTTTGGGCGGGAAGGCGCTGCGCTGTTTCCGCCCAAACTGAAAGTGGGGGGGGTGGGTGTAGTGGGGGGGGTAGGTTCAGCTTTAGTTCCAAATGGAAGTTTATGTAAGTGTGTGGATTATCGTAATGCTTTGTCTTTGTATTTGGCAATTTCTTCCAGGTACTTCTGTCCTAACTTGCTAATCGTGGTTCCTTTTCTTGCAAGGTAGCCGATGGTCATGACCTCGTCGGAGTCTAGCTTCACGGCGCAGTAGTCGGAGCCGTTTAGTTCTTCGCAGATGATTCCGGAGCAGAGAGTGTAGCCGTTGAGACCCACCATCAGGTTCAGGAGAGTGGCTCGGTCATTGGCTTTGATGAGGCGTTTGTATTCGTAGGTGCTCAGGACTTCTTCGGCGAAGTAGAAGGAGTTGTAGGTGCCTTGCTCGAAGGAGAGGCAAGGGTATTCGCGGAGGTCTTCCAGGGTGATCAGGTCGCGGTCAGCAAGGGGATGGCCTTTCCACATGTAGACATAGATGCTGCATTCCAGGATTGGGTGGAATTCCAGATTGAACTCATGGAAAAGTTTCTCCAGGACTTTGTGGTTGAAGTCGTTCAGGTAAAGGATGCCGATCTCGCTTTTGAAATCTTTTACGTCGGTGATGATGTCGTAGGTGCGGGTTTCGTGGACAGCGAATTCGTATTCGTCCATTCCGAACTGCTTCACCATTTCCACGAAGGCATTTACTGCGAAGGTGTAGTGCTGCATGGAAACACTGAATTTCTTCTTGGTATGTTCTTTGGAAACGTATTTGGATTCGATCAGTTCGTATTGCTCTACCACCTGGCGGGCGTAGCCCAGGAATTCCTCTCCCTCTGGGGTGACGGAAATTCCACGGTTGGTCCTGCGAAAAAGCTCTACTCCGATTTCCTCCTCCAGTTCACGGATTGCTGAGGATAAACTGGGCTGTGATATAAAAAGATTCCGGGCAGCTTCATTCATGGAATTGGAATTTGCCACCGTAATCGCGTAACGAAGTTGTGCCAGAGTCATATGGATTCCTCTTTTCTGTATTGTATTTTCAAACTAGCTTTTACATATATATCTAAAAATGCACAGATAAATTTTAAGCGAATATCATTATTTGGAATGAAAACAGTCTTTTCTGCATAATGATACCCCAGATACCCCAAATGAATCAACAATGTCAACACATCATCTTTAATTCTGAAAGTTATCATATCGTTGGTAAAAATTCCTGTATTTACTGGTACTGCTTCTCCTGCAATCATTCTCAGAACATCATCCCGGAGTCCTTCAAAATTCATATCAATATAAATCTGCAATGCCTCAAAAGTCTCTGTCTGATTCCAATAATTTCCCAGTTTTCCTAGGCGCATGCAGCTCACAACCGACTTCGGGCTGTATACAGATTCCACTTCTTCAAAAGAATAACCATCATACCAGTTTTTGATCTCATTAATATCCATCTGATACTTCTGGCAAAGTGCTTCTACTTCTTTTTCTGTAAAACCTACATATTCAGCCAATGGGCCTGGATCAATCATGGAAAATTCATCGAACATATTCAGTGCACTGTGGGTTCCGTATTTCTTTATTGGCAAAATCCCCGTCATATAGGCAAGATAAATGTATTCTTTATCTTTAAGCAGATCACGCAGAAAATCAAGGTAAATCTCCTGCGCAGCCTTATCATGTTTGAACTCCCGGAAAATACAATCCCACTCGTCAATGATAACTATAAAAGGGCACTCACTTTCTGCAAAAATATCCTGCATAGTTTCCGCCAGATCATTTTCGTCATATAATTCCACATCAGGGTACTGTTTCTTCAATTCGCGGATTACTTTGCCTTCTACTCTCTCCAACAATTCCTTCACATTTGAACTTCTGCTCAAAAATTCCTGCATATTCAGAAAAATGGTATCGTATTTATTCAAATGTTCCTCAAAGTTTTCATCCTTGGCAATTTCCAAACTGGAAAAGAGTTCTCTGGAATCACAGCCCTTACTGTAATAAGCCGTAAGCATATCTGCTGCCATAGACTTTCCAAAACGCCTTGGTCTGCTGACACATACACAGGACTGCAGCGTATCGACAATACTATTTGTATATTTCATTAATCCTGTTTTATCCACGTAAATATCCGAATTCACCGCTCTTTTGAATTTATTATTCCCCGGATTCAGGTAGCTTCCCATAAGCCAGCCGTCCTTTCTGCGATTTTGCGTTACCAATGAACAATAACAATTTTCTTCTATATTAACACAGCACTGCGATTTATTCCACTGAGGATTTTTGCCAGTCTTTAATACGAAAAAAGGTGTCTGACTAAAAAAGCCAAACACCACATTTCTACAGTCCGAGAATGGTATACAGCCTGACACCTTTTTGAAAAAAGCTTTCAGCCGCATTCCTCCTCTTATTCTGTATAACTATTGCCGTTCTCATCACTCCAGCTTCCGTCGCCGTTGTCAATATAACCAGTGCCATTATCATCCATATAGTAATAATCTCCATTAGTTGTTTCTGTAACTGTCACACTGTTTCCATTGGCATCCTGTAATACATGCTGCTCTAACTCGGCACCAAAATAATGGGTACTGTCATTTAAGGATTGGTAGGTCTTTCCATTTTCATCTGTAAAATAGACATCATCATCGGTGCTGTATTCCATACCATCAGCATCTACATATTCGCAGTCATAATTTTTGTAAATTGTTCTTTCCACAGAAACTGTATTTCCATCACTATCATACAGGGTGATTGTTGTGGTGGAAAGAATATCGGATGCATCATCTGTTGGGGCAGTTGTGGTATTACTTGTCGTACCAGCTGTGGCATTACCTGCTGTACTAGCTGTGGTATTACCTGCTGTGCCAGCTGTGGTATTACCTGCTGCGCCAGCTGTGGCATTACCTGCTGTGCCAGCTGTGGTATTACTTGCTGTGCTATTTGCGGTATTACCTGCTGCACCACTTGTAGTATTACTTGCCGTACCAGTGGAACTTGCAGTATTTGATCCCTTCGTGGATGAAGAAGCCTTTTTATTTGAAGATACCATATTTGCAGCAGAATTAGAGGCGGAATTTCCGGTATTTTCTAAAGTTCCAGCTGAACAACCACTTAATGTCACCGCCGCCATAAGTGCTATCATTTTAACCATTTTTATTTTCATGGTAAAATCCCCTTTCATTTTCTACTTTTGTAGAAGTTGGTTATATACTACATCTGTAGAAGTTAAATGTCAATCACTTTTTTCTACAATTGTAGAATTGTTTAGGTTTTACTTCTGATATTCTTAATTCCAGACTACGCCCCAAAATCATTCCCACAATTTACATTCCCAAATTGTGAAACCCTCATCCAGGCAAAAACAGGAAGGATGCAACTCGCCAAGAATTGCATCCTTCCTGTTTTAAAACTATTTGTTTTACAACTATTTCTTTTACAACAAGCCTTTTATACTTCATATCCGGCAAAAAAATTTTATCACAACCAAGAATATTACTCAAACTCTTCCTCGGATTCCTCACCGTTCTCCCCACCCATCCGCACACGGATTCCGTTGATCTCTACGTCTTCCATAGGAATCACCAGACACTTGCGGCCGTCAATGATCCTGGTCTCCACCAGTTCCACTTTATCTGGTTCTACATGGATCACTACATCCGGCGTTTTGATCTCGAACTTACGAGTGTTGGTGATGTTGGACGCTACCATGGTGGCTTTTTCCCCAGCAACAGCCTCATACTGGTTATCAAAGGTTTCCAGTTTTTCGTCTTCTACACCACAGTCCTCAAAGAGACGTTTCACCTCAGACTGGGTGAGCACAACCGGGTCTGGAGAATCTTTCTGGGCTTCGATGATCTCATTCAACTTCTCATGGATTCCTATAACGGTGTCATACTGACAGTCGTCCCCAAGGGTTTCCTCTACAAGCATATTGAAGGAATCACGCTGTCCGCCTGCGGAAAGCGGAGCAGTACAGCCAAACACTTCATCCACAAAAATATCGTGAAGCTGCTCTGCATTCTTAGAATAGTAGAGCATGCCGTGGATGTCTGTGCTTCTGTCATTAAATAACGGGAAAAGGAAGCCGTTCTCTGGCATTTCCACGATCCAGTCACGGATACGGTCCTGGATCAGATTTGCCTCCGCATTGTAGCAAAGACCTGCCTTAGACAGCTTCACCGGACAGATACTGCAAAGAAGGTGCTCATAAATCTCTTCAGAAGCATCATCCATATCGATTCCATCTGAAGTTCTTCCCGGGATATCGTACACAGCGTGTACCAGGATTATGTAGTAATTTTCCGGATAATCGTAATTTTCGATAATTTTGTCATAAAAGCTCTCAATTAAAGCGTCATCCTTCAGTTTACTGGCGCGGAGCTTCATGAGGAATTCGTGTTTGCCACCCTCTTTTTCCTCTGCCAGAGGGAATTCCATATTCATCAGGTTCTTTCCCAAAGTACCGGAAAGTGTTTTCTTGAATATTTCGAAATATTTGAACATTTCTTCCTCCGAAAGGGAAAGGAATGCTTCTTTCAGTTCTGTTTTTTTATTCTTTTCAGCATCCACATAGCAGCCGCAAATTCTGGTAATGTTGCAGTTGGCTGGCGTCAGCTGTTTCTTGATTTCAGAAATTTCTTTTTTGTTCATTTATATATGTCCTCCAGTATTCCAGAAAATATGTTTTCAAAACCGATACCCCATCTCTGATATGAATTTGAGTCTGTTGCCTTGCGCTCCATCCATAAAGATTCTCTGAAAGTATTATCAGCTCTATGATTTCAGCTTTTTTATTTTAGCTTAACACTCCAGAAAATTTCAAGACTTACTTACAGAAACAATAAATCATGATTAATGGTCGTATAAAATAACTCCTTAAACTTCTCCATATCCCGTGTCTGTCCCAGCGCCCACATCATTTTCGTCACAGACGCCTCCAGCGTCATATCATACGACTCCAGCACCGGGAACCGTTCCTTGATGACCTTTCCAACCTGATAAACTTCCATGTCGCTTCCCTCATGGGTAACCTGGGTCGCCATGCACACAGGCTTGCCAGCTTCAATCCAATGCGCGATCGCATCTATAAAATTATCATTTTCGTAATGAGGCAGACCGCCTACGCCGAAGGATTCAATGATCAGTCCGGAATAAGAGGGAAAAAGAGCATCCAATACTTTCCCGTCAATCCCCGGAATCAATTTGAGCAGAAAAATCTTCTGATTCATCTCATGATAAAACACCAGTGGCTTGGTGGACTGGTCTTTGTCATCAATATAAAAAATAATCTTCTGATCGTGAATGGATGCAATATCCGGATAATTAATACTGGAAAAGGCATTGTAACTTTTGGAAAATTCCTTCTTTGCTCTGGTTCCTGCGATCACTTTTCCCCCAAACACAATGGAAATTCCATGAGCGCGGTCGTGAGAGGCAAAGCGGAGACTGTCCAGAAGATTGGAACGTGCATCTGTAATTGCCAGGTCAATAGGTTTCTGGGCACCGGTAATCACGATAGGTCTACGGTTATTCTGGATCAGATAAGACAAAGCAGCAGCTGTATATGCCATAGTGTCCGTTCCATGGCAAAGCACAAAGCCATCATAAAATTCATATTTGGATTCGATCAGTCTGGCCAGCTTCAGCCAATGGTCTGCACACACATTGGTACTGTCCAGGGCAAAAGGCTGAACGGTATCAATGGTGCAGAATTCCCGGGCTTCAGGAATATATTCCAACAGCTCATCTGCGGAAATCTGCGGTGCCAGCCCCTCTGCTGTATATTTGGAAGCAATGGTCCCCCCGGTTGCAATAAGAAGTATCTTTTTCATGTTGTCCCCCTGTGTAATTGTTATCCACATGTTCAATCTGCTGTACCTGCATTTTCTCAAACCTTACTTTGTAGCGAAAAGCTTTTTTTCATAAGTATTTTACTTTGTATAGACAAAGGGCCCGCCCGAATCACCCCAGGCAGGCTCTTTTATCATTTTCTCCACTTTATATAATCTCAATTCTTTCAGAAAACATTTTGCAATACATACGATATAACAAGTTTCGGTCTTTATCTCACTTTTAGTTCTCCTCAGTTGTCTCTTCTGCAGTATCCTCTGCGTTCTCCTCAGAATCAGCACTCTCGCTGCTGTCCTCGGCCTTGCTGTCTGCACTGTTCGCTTCTGCAGTCTCGTCTGTACTGTCAGCGCTGTCTGTAGTATCAGCTTCCTCTGCGCTGTCGCTCTTTGCAGCATCTGTCTCAGCAGTATCAGCATCATCGCTCTCATCTGCTGCCTCGACATCCTCAGAAGCAGTATCCTCAGTAGCATCTGTTGTATCTGCTGCATCTTCACTTGTATCCGCTGTAGTCTCTTTAATTGTGAAACTGTGCTCATCTGTAATTGTCAAAGTAGAAAGCACCTTATCATTTACAGTAATATCAGCATCATCCAGCCATTTCTGAGTTGTCTCGGAATAGTATTCGCTGCGCTTGGTGTTCTCAAGGGACTCTTTCTTGGAAGCGGTTGCATCCTCGTCATTTACTTTGTCCATCCGAAGCACGTATACGCTGCTATCAGTCTCAACCAGCTCGCCGTAAACTTCGCCGTCCTTCAGAGTTCTCAGCGCTTCTACAACAGCGTCATCATAAGAATTGGAAATATCCTCATCATCACTGTCATTTGTGAAAATAGTTCCGGTCAGTCCGCTGTAAGTATCATCAACAGCCTTGGCTGTCTCGCCCATGTCTGCTGTCGGATCCTCTTTCATCTTATCCAGGATCTCCTGTGCCTGCTCCTTGCGGGTAGCAATATCATCATCGGTAAGGTCATCTCCACTGATGGAAATACTTACATAGCTGAAAGAAGACTGCTGTGCCTCCTCATCCGTTATGTTAACCTCAGCCTCATTGCGGATCGGATCGTAAATTCTCTGACGGTAAGTCTCAAGCTCCAGAAGAGTCTTAACCTGGCCTTCGGAAACAGCAAGCTCCTTCAGAGTGTCCTCGTCATTGTCCTGCATAAACTGTGCTGCTGCATCTGCAATAGCAGTCTCATCATCAGAAGTAACCTCAACACCGTAATCAGCTGCCTTCTCCTTCATGATGTACATCAGCTCAACCTGCTCCAGGAACTGTCCTACAGCCTGCTCACCGTATGTAGTACCAGCATCCTCATCTACTACCTGGCTCCAGATATTTCCTGCACTTCCCATAAAGCTCTTATACATAGCAACCGTCTGTGCCTGTGACTCACGTGCATACAGACTTACAACACCCATAGGAATGTCTGTGCCATCTACAGTTGCAACGGTCTTCTCTCCATCTATAGACTTACTTCCACATCCGGAAAGCATTCCAATTGCCATTACGCCACTTAATGCCACTACGGTTGTGTTCTTCACGATTTTCTTCATATTGATCACCAATTACCCTTTCACTGATGTGCCGCTTAGTCACCACGCACAGCCAGCATGATTTCCCAATGCGGACACGCTAATAAGAGTATAAAACTTTTTTCCCATGAGGGCAAGTAGAAAGGGGAAAATCTGATAGAATTCACACAATTTTCGCGAATTTCCATCGGATCTTCCCCACCCAGAGACTACTTTAAATCAAAATATCCGAAAGCATTCAACAGCCCAGCCGTCTACTACTTTTCGCTCTTTCCTTCCTCTTCCACCAATTCCATCAGTTCCTTTGCAAACACCGTCAGCGCCTGCACAATATCCCCCACTGGTGCAAACAGGAACTTCGGCTCTTTATCCGGTTTAAACTGCAGCTGTCTGCGGTACTTGGCAACCAACGGCGGAATTCCTTCCGGGTTCAGATGTGCATTTTCGTAAAGGGTGATCCTGATCTCACGCTGCATCTGCTTGATTTCCGTAATGTAGCCCTGATGTGCCAGTGCTTTCAGTCTTGCAATAGCCAGCAGATTCAGCACTGCTTTCGGCGGCTCCCCAAACCGGTCGATCAGTTCTTCCAGCATATCATCATACTCCTGCTGGGACTCAATCCCTGCAATGCGCTTATAAATATCCAGCTTCTGGAATTCATTGCTGATGTAGGTATCCGGAATAAAAGCATCCATATTCAGATCAATGGTAGTCTCGAAGTCTTCCATAGTATGAATACCCTTTGCCTCTTTGACCGCCTCGCTAAGCATTTTACAGTAAAGATCATAGCCCACTGCGTTCATATGCCCATGCTGCTGTGCTCCCAGCAGATTTCCAGCCCCCCGAAGCTCCAGGTCACGCATGGCGATCTTGAATCCACTTCCCAGATCTGTAAACTCACGGATAGCAGAAAGTCGTTTTTCCGCCACCTCCCGAAGCATGGTGTTCCTTCGGTACATCAGAAACGCATACGCCGTCCTGTTGGAACGTCCGATCCTGCCTCGCAGCTGATAAAGCTGGGAAAGTCCGTACTTGTCAGAATCATGGATGATCATGGTATTTACATTGGAAATATCCAGTCCTGTCTCGATAATAGTAGTGGAAACCAGCACATCAATGTCCCCATTGATAAAATCGTACATAACCCGTTCCAGTTCTCTCTCGCTCATCTGTCCATGGGCAAAATCCACCCTTGCGTCCGGCACCAGTTTGGAAATCCGCAGGGCAACCTCATCAATATCTGTAACCCGGTTATAAACATAATAAACCTGGCCGCCTCTTCGCAGCTCTCTTCCGATAGCTTCCCTGACAGTCTCCTCATCATACTCCATTACATAAGTCTGGATCGGCATACGATCCATAGGCGGCTCCTCCAGCACACTCATGTCACGGATTCCGATCATACTCATATGAAGGGTTCGTGGAATGGGAGTCGCAGTCAGAGTCAGAACATCAATATCCTTTTTCAGCTGCTTGATTTTCTCCTTATGAGTAACACCGAAACGCTGTTCCTCGTCAACGATCAGAAGCCCCAGATTCTTATACTCCACATCCTTAGAAAGAACTCTGTGAGTACCGATCACAACGTCTACCTGTCCTTTTTTCAGATCCTGCAAAGTCTTTTTCTGCTGGGCAGGTGTACGAAATCGGCAAAGCAGATCCACGCGCACCGGAAACTCCTTCATTCTCTGGACAAAGGTGTTGTACACCTGCTGCGCCAGAATGGTAGTTGGGGCAAGGTAAACAACCTGCCGGCTCTCCTGCACCTCTTTAAACGCTGCGCGAAGAGCAACCTCCGTCTTACCATATCCAACATCTCCGCACACCAGACGATCCATGATCTTGGTGCTCTCCATATCCCGCTTGGTATCCTCAATGGCGTTCAGCTGATCCTCTGTCTCCTCATATGGGAACATTTCCTCAAATTCCTTTTGCCACACTGTATCCGGGCCACACACATACCCCTCTTTTTCCTGACGCACAGCGTAAAGCTCCACCAGCTCTTTGGCGATATTTTTGACAGCGCCCTTTACCTTGGACTTCGTGCGATTCCACTCCTGGGTTCCCAGCTTGTTCAGCTTCGGTGCCCTGGCTGTATCTGCGCCGGAATATTTCTGCAGCGCATCCAGCTGCGTCGCCAGAATATACAGATTGCTTCCGTCACGGTATTCAATCTTGATATAGTCTTTTAAGACCTTATCTACTTCAACTTTTTCAATTCCACGGTAAATTCCCAGTCCATGCTTTTCATGGACCACATAATCCCCGATAGACAGCTCTGCAAAATCCTGGATCCGCTTGCCGTTGTAGACTTTTTTCTTTTTCTTTTTTTTCTGCTCCTGACCGAAAATATCGGACTCTGTGATCACCGCAAATTTGATCAGTGGATACTCAAAGCCTTTCCGGGCGTGTCCATAGAGGACCATAATTTCCCCTGGATTGATCACACGGTCATAATCTGAACCGTAAAAAGCATTCAGCTCATGCTCCTGCAAATCCTTCGCCAGACGCTCCGCCCTTGTCCTGGAACCGGAAAGCAAGGCAATCTGGTAGCCTTTTTTCTTATACTTTTTCAGATCCTCCACCAGAAGCTCAAAGCTGCTGTTATAAGAAGTTACACTCTGCACCGTCAGATTGTATTTCTCCGGGGCAAAATTCCACTCCACGCCTCTTGGCTCCAATGCCGACAACGACACTGCACGAAGTTTATTCAGTTCTTTCTGAACCTTGGAAAATTCACAAAGCCACTGAACCGGAAGGTTCTTTTCCCCTTTTTCTTCGCGATGTGTGCGGCTGGCGGCATACTCTTCCTCCACGCCCAGTCCGTTTTCCAGAATACGGTTGGGTTCATCCAGAAACAGAAGCATTTTTTCTTTGGGAAAATAATCCACAAAAGATACCATCTTTTTGCCATCATTCCACTCCACAGCCGGATAAATGGCAATCTCATCCAGATTTTCAAGAGAGCGCTGGCTCTCTGCGTCAAAGCTTCGGATAGAATCCACTTCATCTCCCCATAGCTCAATTCTCCATGGATTCTCTTCTGTAAGGGAATAAATATCTACTATACCACCGCGCACAGAAAACTGTCCCGGCATTTCCACCTGTCCTACGCGTTCATATCCAAGCTGCACAAGGGTATTTTTCAGTACATCCATGTTGATCACGCTGTCAGAATAGAAATGAAGCACCTTTTTCCCGATTTCTTCCAGGGGCATCAGATAGTCCATACAGCCGTCAATGCTGGTAACCACAGTCAGTTCCTTCTGCTCCAGAAGTGCCTTTACCACACACATTCTCTGGCGGATCAACAGATTTCCCTGAATATCTGCCTGGAAAAAGAGAAGATCCTTCGCCGGGTAAAACATGGTATTTTTGTCATAAAAGCGCAAGTCCTCGAAGATTTCCTTAGCCTGGCGCTCATCTCCTGCGATCACAAGGCGCATAGGTGTTTTGCCGGAAAGCCCATGGATCAGATGTGCCTTCTGGGATTCCAGGCAGCCTGTGATCTGCACAATGCCCTGATTTTTCTCAAGGCTTTTCTCTATTTCTTCAAATTCTGCCATCCCCTTCAGGGGCTGGATAAATGAAAGCATGGCTTTCCTCCTTTTCTCAAAAGCCGCACCTCAGAGCCCACCCAAAACATGAAACCATTCCTGCAAGCTATCTGCACGTCATAATTTTCACAAAGCTTTTGGGGGACGCTCCAGGGGCAAAAGAAGCCCAGCTTGTTGCTGGACTTCCTTTGTTACTCAGTAACCCTCTTTCGGTTGTATTCATTCATCGCCGCATCCGGACCATCTGTTATGATTTTTTCTACAGCGTCTGCTGCAAACTCAATTGCTTCATCCACGAGCTTGCGGTCCCCGGATGAAAAACGGCCAAGCACATGGTCTGCCAGATCCCATCCTTTTGGTTTGGCTCCTACACCAATTTTTACACGCATGAATTTCTGTGTGCCAAGTCTGCCAATAATGTCCTTCAGACCATTATGGCCGCCTGCACTGCCCTGCTTCCGGATACGAAGCTGTCCCGGCTCCAGATCAATATCGTCCTGAATAATGATCAGCTCACTCTCCGGATTGATTTTGAAATAAGCAGCCATCTCCTGTACCGGACCACCGCTTAAATTCATAAAGGACAAAGGTTTCATAAAGATTACCTTCTCTCCTCCGATGAATCCGGAACCGTACATAGCATTAAATTTTACGCCGCCCTGCGGAATCTTATGACGTTCCACAAGCACATCGATCGTATCAAAACCCATATTGTGGCGGGTCGCCTCATACTGCTTCCCGGGGTTTCCCAGTCCAACAACTAAATACATAATCTTATTTTCCTTATTCTACTACGAAAGTCCTCCACAGCAATTCCAAAGCTCTGGTCAGCCACAGCCCCGTAATCACTGCCGCAACCTGCTTAGCCAATAGCATAAAACAGATGACTTTCATTTATTATCGAATGATATGAGTGTCAAAAGGTCTTTTGACAGATCGGAAGAGCGTCGTGTAGGGAAAGAGTGTAGATCTCGGTGGTC
>OMGI01000827.1_pt1 | contig 21512 bp, 20 predicted proteins | sample 1645801 | NCBI WGS metagenome assembly OMGI01 (sample SAMN05578584, study PRJEB25193) | human gut metagenome | biome: Human Microbiome; feature: human-associated habitat; material: feces | host: Homo sapiens | place: USA:Birmingham
CGACCACCGAGATCTACACTCTTTCCCTACACGACGCTCTTCCGATCTGTTCATCCGCCCTGCGGACGGGCCTTTCAGCGGATAAAACTCGTCACGACCCGCTCTTCCGGTTCGGGACGGCCTTCCGAAGCCAGCAGTCCGGCCCGGAGCATCCGCGCCATGTTGCGGGCCAGCACGCGCATCGTCTGCAACCCTTCGGCGTCCTGCGCCGCCTCGCCCGGCAGCCTCCCGTGGACGCTGTTCCAGTATTGCGACGACACGACGGGCATGTTCGAAATCGTGAAATACTTGTTCAGCCGGTCGAACGTCGCGCTCGCCCCGCCCCGGCGGCATACGGCCACCGCCGCGGCAGGCTTGTAGGCCAGGCGGTCGGAACAGGAGTAGAACAGCCGGTCCAGCAGGGCGCACAGCGACCCGTTCGGCCCGGCATAGTAGACCGGCGAACCGACCACCAGGGCGTCGGCCCCGACGAGTTTCTCGCGAACCTCGTTGTAAAGCGCGTCGTTGAAGACGCAGCGCCCCAGTTCGGCGCACTTTCCGCAGGCGATGCATCCCTGCACGGCCTTGGTTCCGATCGAGACGATCTCCGCCCCGACGCCCTCGGCTTCGAGCGCGCGGGCCGCTTCGGAAAGCGCGATGAAGGTGTTCCCCTCGCGGCGGGGACTTCCGTTGATAAGCAGTACTTTCATAATTGCGGGTATTTCATGCAAAAATAACCATTTTTTCCACTCCCCGTACACATTCCGCGCCGAATCTAAAACCGCACGGCAATTCCGTGCGGCAACAAAAAAGGGGGATTCCGAAGAATCTCCCTCACTCTCAAACCTAACCGGCGACTACTTGTTTGCCTCGGCCTTCTCGCAGCACGATTTCTCGCAGCAGGCCTTGGTCGAATCGGCCTTCTCGGCGCAGCATGCAGCCGTCGAATCGCACTTCTCGGCGCAGTTTGCGCAAGCCGAAGCTTCGGTAGCGGCAGCGGCGGCAGCGCCCTCGGCAGCCTTCTTGTTCGAATTTCCACAGCAGCCTACCATTGCGACGGCAGCCAGGACGATGACAAAAGAGACAATCTTTTTCATGGCATTAAACATTTAATTGTTAATTGTTCCGTAACGCCGCAAAGTTAAATATTCGCCCGGGAAAAGCAAAGAAAAAAGAATTATTTTTCGAAACCGGACTTTTATTGGTCCAAAAGGTTGGAAATCGGGGATTTCTCCCTCTTCAGCTGCTTGAGAAAAGCCTTCGGGAAGGTCGCCGACACACGCCCCTTGAGCATGATGGCCTCCTCCTTGGTCAGGCAGTTGCCCGCCGAAACGATGAAATAGGGAATCTCGTAATCCACGTAAACCTTCACGTCGGGATAAGTCTCCTCGAACAGCGCCTTGGCGGCAAAAGCCCCGTCGCGCGCCGCAGGCCCGTTGTCCGAAAAGACGCAGACCCGGTGAAAACCCTCGAAATAGAGCCGCTGCCCGGCGCGCGCGGCGTCGGCCACGGCGCGTGCGGCGTCGTCATGCTCGGTGACGGTGACCTGCGCCCGGTTGAAAAGCGTCGCCCCGGGCGTGGGTTCCGCCAGACGCTGCTTAAAGGCGTCGAGCGACTGCGCGTGCGCGGAAACGGCCGCGCACAGGAGAATCGGCATGAGGAAAAGCAATCTGCGCATTATTTCAACTGTTTTTTAACGTCCTCGATCGTAAGGCCAAAGGTATTCAAAAAATCCGACAACGGCATCCGTTCGCGCGAAATTTTCACGGGAGCCGGGCCTCCGCGCCCTTCCACGGCATACGACACCTCGACCTGCGACAGATCGCCCGACTTCACCTTCCGGGCCAGCACGTAGAGCGCCAGCGGGTCGGAGATTTTCAGTTGCCACAAGGTCCGGAAGCTGTCCGTCGTACGGCGGGGCACTTCGACCGCCTCGCGCAGGACGACCGTCCCCACACGGCCGCCGGCATAGTAAACGCCCATTTCCGCGGCATCGAGCACCAGCTTGTAACCCGTATCGTTCATCACCCGCACGACCACCTCGGCGCCCGTCAGTCCCTGACGCTCGACCCTTTCAATGCCCTCGAAGCGGATGTTGCGCCGGGCCTTCTCCACGGCGCGGCGGCACGAAGAGAGCGACACCGCGACCGCCAGCAGCAATACGTACACCGAATAACGTTGTATCATCTTCATCTTTCTCCTATATATATTTGTGCGATACCGAAACTCTGGCTCCGCGCCCGGCAGTTGCGAAATCCCGCCCGGGCCATCATCGCCATGAACTCCTCCGGCGCGGGAAACTCCCCGACCGAGGCTGGAAGATACTCGTAGGCCCGTTTGTCGCGCGACACCAGCCCGCCGATGCGGGGCAGGATTTTGTAGGAATAAAATTCGTACAACGCCCGGAACACCCGGTTGCGGGGACGCGAAAACTCCAGGATAACGACTTTGCCCCCGGGTTTTATTGTGCGGGCCAGTTCGCGCAGCCCGGCCCCGAGGTCTCCGAAGTTGCGCACCCCGAACGCCACGGTCGCCACATCGACCGACGCGTCGGCCACAGCGAGACGCTCGGCATCGCCCCGGTCGAGGACGATGCGCCCGTCCAACCCCCGGGCCTCGATCTTGCGGCGTGCCACGGCGAGCATCTGCTCCGAAAGGTCCACCCCGAGCACCTGCACGTCGCGGATGCGGCGGGCCATGGCGATCGCCAGGTCGCCCGTTCCGGTCGCCACGTCCAGGATGCGGCCGGGCTTTGCGCGGCGCACCTCGCCGACCACGCGGCGGCGCCACACGCGGTCGATGCTCATCGAAAGCGTATGGTTCAGCAGGTCGTACTTTGGCGCGATGTTGTCGAACATCTCGCGCACCTCCTCCTTTTTGGTCTGATCTGTATTGTATGGTTTCATTCGTATCTAATCGTTTCTTCGGGCTTCACGGTGGAGACCACGGCCGTCGGGATCACCAGCAGGGCGACGATCGCGGCGACGAACCCCGCGTTGAGCGCCAGCCACCAGCCCCAACCCAGCGACACGGGCACCTCCGAGAGCAGGTATCCCTCGGAGCTGAGCTTCACCAGATGCGTCCATTTCTGCACGAGGCACAACCCCAGTCCGGCGGCATTGCCCCACGCCAGCCCCCGCAGGGTCACCAGCGCCGCCCGCCAGAGGAAGATGCGCCGCAGACAGCCGTTGCGCATCCCGAAGGCTTTCAGCAGACCGATCATCCGCGTCCGCTCCAGCACGAGGATCAGCAGCGCCGAGGTCATGTTGAAGAAGGCCACCACGAGCATGATGACGATCACCACCGCGGCATTCACATCGTGGGCCTTCAGCCAATCGAAAATATTGGCGTACCGCTCCCGGACGCTCGTCACGGCGAGGTTTTCGGAATCTTCGGCATCATCGTACAACAGCGTCCGGCCCAGCGTCCGGGCGAACGTGTCGGCGCCGGCCAGCGAGCGCGTCAGGATCTCGTAGCCCGAAATCTCGTCCGGTCCCCACTCCGAGAGCCGCTGCACGTTGCGGATGTCCGTCACGACCACCACGCCGTCCATCTCCTCCATCCCCGACTCGTAGACGCCCGCCACCTTGAAACGGTCGCGGCGCGGCATTTCGCCCGGCTCGACGAACAGCATCTCGACCTTGTCGCCCACGCCCAGCAGCAGTTTGTCGGCCAGCGTGCGCGACAGCAGGATGTCCTTCGTGCGGACCTCGCCGCCCACACGGGGCAGCTCCCCCGCGACGAGCCATTCGCGGAAATACGACCAGTCGTAATCCGCCTCGACACCCTTGAGCATCACCTCGCCCACGGCGTCGGCCGTGCGGACGATGCCCCCCTTGACGGCATAGGGAGCCATCGCCACGAACCCGTCGGTCCGGCGGATCAGCTCCTCGACATGCGCGCTGCGGTGCACGGGCTGCGCATCGAGCGCGTTCACGCCCCTTATGTCGGTCACCGCGACGTGAGCCGCAAACCCCGTCATCTTGCGCGCCACCTCGCGTTTGAAGCCCATGATGACGGCCATCGCGAGGATCATCACCGCCATCCCCAGCGCCACCGACACCACGGCGATACGCTCCATCACCCCGGGCTTGTTCCCGGGCGCGGGCTGCGCCATGCGGCGTGCGATGAAAAAGGAGAGATTCACGGTGCGCTGTCTTGTCGAAAATTTGTACAAAGTAACATATAAATTTCGTATTTCCGGTATCGTAACGACTCTTTTTATCAGCCGGAAGGTTTTACAAACGCGCCCGCAATTCTGTTTTGCAGCCATCCTACTTTTTTGTATCTTTGCGGAAAACAAACGTTTTTCGTATGCAAAAACAGGCATTGATTACGGGAGCCACTTCGGGCATCGGACGCGCCACGGCGCTCCGGCTGGCAAAGGAGGGATACGCCGTCATCGCCACGGGCCGCCGGGCCGACCGGCTCGCGACGCTGCGCGCGGAGATCGAAGCGGCGGGCGGCCGCTGCACGACGCTCGCCTTCGACGTGCGCTCCGAGGAGGAGGTGCGCCGCAACCTCTCTCCGCTCGAAAACATCGACCTGCTGGTCAACAACGCGGGTCTCGCCGCCGGACTGGAGCACATCGACCTGGGCGACACGCGCGACTGGGACGCCATGATCGACACCAACGTCAAGGGGCTTCTCTACGTCACGCGCGTCATCGCGCCCAAGATGGTCGCCGCGGGCCGCGGGCACATCTTCAACATCGGCTCGATCGCCGGGACCGAGGCCTACGAGAACGGCGCGGTCTACTGCGCCTCGAAACACGCCGTGCACGCCATTTCGCAGTCGATGCGCGCCGACCTACTTTCGGCCGGGATCAAGGTGACGGAGATCCGCCCGGGAATGGTCGAGACCGAATTTTCCGAAGTGCGTTTCCACGGCGACAAGAAGCGCGCCGACGCGGTTTACGACGGCGTCGAACCGCTCACCGGCGCCGACATTGCGGAAGCAATCGCATGGGCGGCACAATTACCCGCCCATATGAACGTTAATGATATGGTGCTGATGCCCTCGCAGCAGGCGGGAGCGTATTACACGCACCGGAAAACAAAACAGACAACGCTATGACATTTCCTATGATTGCCCTGCTCCAGGCAGGTTACTATGCAGAGCCGCACGCCGCGCGCTACGACGCCGCGACGATGGGCATGTTCGTCCTGATCATCGCCATCGGCGTCATCGGGTTCATCGTGCAGGCGCGCCTGCAATCGGTGTTCAAGAAGTATTCGAAGGTGCAGTTCCCCGGCGGGCTGACCGGCGCCGAGGTCGCCGAGAAGATGCTGCGCGACAACAACATCCACAACGTGAAGGTGACGCACGTGGGCGGACACCTCACCGACCATTTCAACCCGCAGACGATGACCGTCAACCTGAGCGACTCGGTCTACTCGTCGTCGAGCGTCGCCGCCGCGGCCGTGGCGGCCCACGAGTGCGGCCACGCCGTGCAGCACGCCCGCGGTTACGCCCCGCTGACGCTGCGTTCGCAGCTGGTTCCCGTCGTGCAGTTCGCCTCGACGGCCGCCACGTGGGTCATCATCCTGGGTCTCGTCATCCTCGCCTCGACGCAGAACGAACTGCTGTGCTGGATCGGCGTGGGCATGATCGCCATGTCGGCCCTCTTCTCGCTCATCACGCTGCCCGTCGAGTACAACGCCTCGGCCCGCGCCGTGGAGTGGCTCCAGACCAGCCGCACGATGCAGGGAGCACAGCTCGCGCAGGCCAAAGAGGCCCTCTCGTGGGCGGCCCGCACTTACCTCGTAGCGGCGTTGAGCGCCATCGCGTCGGTGCTTTACTACGTCTTCCTGATCCTCGGACGGCGCGACTGACCCACCGATGAACACCCCCGGAAAAGATTACACCCACCACAGCTGGCTGGCGGCCGCAGCGCTCATCGCAGTGCTCGTGGCCGTAAGTTTCATCCCTCCGCAAAGCGTCGGGGGCGTGAAACTCCGCCGTGCCAACATCCTCTCGGACCTCCTTTCGTTCGACGACGCCGAAGCGGCCGAACCCGCCGCCGAGCCGGCGCTCTTCGACGAAGAGGAGTTCCATATCGACATGGCCGCCGTCGCCGAACGCATCGAGGCCGACACCACCCCGCGCGAGGTGCAGATCACCTACGAATGGCTCCTCGCGCAGGACACGGCCCGCCGCGAACGCGCCGTGCCCGACTCGGCGCGCTTCGTCGCGACGCTGACCCCGATCGAGGATTTCAGCGACAGCGGACGCATCCGAGCCTTCTGCGACACGCTGCTCAACGCTCCGCGCCCGGTGCGCATCGCCTTCCTGGGCGACTCGTTCGTCGAGGGCGACATCCTCACGGCCGACCTGCGCGAACGGCTCCAGTCGGCCTACTCGGGCGGCGGCGCGGGATTCGCCCCGATGGCCTCGCCGCTGACGGCGTTCCGGCGCACGGTCAAAACCCAGTCGAAGGGCTGGACGACCTACAACATCATGCAGCGCAAAGCCGCACCCGCGCGCCTGCGCGAGAATTTCTACGTCTCGGGCTGGGTGAGCCAGCCTGCGGCCGGGGCTTCGACCCGCTGGGAGAGCACCGACTACCGCAAACGCCTCGATTCGTGCACCACGGCGCGCGTCTTCTTCCTCTCGCCCCGCGACAGCCGCGTCGAGGTGACGCTCAACGACGCCCAGCGCCGCGAATTCGACATCGCGGGCGATGACGCCGTGCGGCAGATCGCCGTCTCGGCCCCCCGTGTCCGCTCGCTCGCCTTCAAGGTGCTCTCCGGCGCGGAGGACTTCGTCGGCTACGGAGCGGTTTTCGAAGGCCGGGGCGTCGTGGTCGACAACTACTCCGTGCGCAGCAACAACGGGCAGGCGATGTTCTGGACCAACCCGTCGGTCAACGCCCAGATCAACGCCATGCTGGGCTACGATCTGGTGGTGCTCCAGTACGGGCTGAACATCATGCAGCCGGGCGTGAAGAACTACACCAACTACGCCGGACAGATCGAGAAGATGATCGCCTATGTCCGCCAGTGCTTCCCGGGGGCGGCGGTGCTCGTGCTGGGCGTCAGCGACCGTTCGGTGAAGACCGACGCCGGATTCGAACCGATGGACGCCATCCCCCACATGCTCGACTGCCAGCGCCGTGCGGCGCGGAACACGGGCGCAGCCTTCTGGCCCACGTGCGACGCCATGCGCGCCCTGGGCGGCATGGAACAGTTCGTCAAGAACGGCTGGGCGGGCAAGGACTACACCCACATCAACTACGCCGGAGGGCGCCGCGTGGCATGGGCGCTGTTCGACGCCATCAACGCCGGAGTCTCGGAAGTCTACACCGAGCAGCGGATCGCCAGCCTGCGCCGCACGGCGGCGCAGGCCGTCCTCGACTCGGCGCGCAGGGCCGCCGTCGACCGCAGCATCCTCCCGGCCCCATCCTCCGCACCCCTTAACCCGCGCGCGCAATGACCTTTCCCGCAACGGACGGCATCACCGACAGGCTCCAGGCGCTGTTTGCCTACGACGCCTCCTCGCCGCTGATTTTCAGCAGCGGGCTGTTCCTGTTCCTCTTCGCGGGATTCCTGCTCGTTTACAGCGCCTTCCGCCGCGCGCCGATGGCCCGCATCGTCTACGTCATCGCCTTCTCGCTCTATTTCTACTACAAGTCGAGCGGCATCTATTTCCTGCTGCTCGTCTTCGCCGCGGCGAGCGACTTCCTGATCGCCCGGGGCATCTACCGGGCGCGCTTCCGGTGGACGAAACGCTGGCTGGTGGTATTGAGCGTCGCGGTGAACCTCGGCATGCTGGGGTATTTCAAGTACACGAACTTCCTCATCGACATCTCCAACCAGCTGTTCGGACAAGGCTTCCTGCAATTCCAGAACATCTTCCTCCCGGTCGGCATCTCGTTCTTCGTTTTCCAGTCGATGAGCTACACCATAGACATTTACCGCGGCCAGCTGAAGCCTTTGTCCAACTGGCTCGACTATCTCTTTTACCTGTCGTTCTTTCCGCAGTTAGTGGCCGGCCCGATCGTCCGGGCCCGGGACTTCATTCCGCAAATCCGGCAGAATCCGATCGTCGTCACCCGCGAGATGTTCGGCACGGGCGTCTTTCTGATCCTCACGGGTCTGTTCAAGAAAGCGATCATCTCGGACTACATCTCGCTCAATTTCGTTGACCGCATCTTCGACGAACCCCTGCTCTACTCCGGATTCGAGTGCCTGATGGGCATTTACGGCTACGCGCTGCAAATCTACTGCGACTTCTCGGGCTATTCGGACATGGCCATCGGCATCGCCCTGCTGCTGGGATTCCGCTTCCCGAAGAATTTCGACGCCCCCTACAAGTCGGCGACAATCACCGAATTCTGGCGGCGGTGGCACATCTCGCTCTCGTCATGGCTGCGCGACTACCTCTACATCTCGCTGGGCGGCAACCGCAAGGGCCGCATCCGGACCTACGGCAACCTGCTGCTGACGATGCTGTTAGGCGGACTGTGGCACGGCGCGGCCGTGCGCTTCATCCTCTGGGGCGGGCTTCACGGCGCGGCGCTGGCCCTGCACAAACTGTGGATGTCGGTCGTTCCGGGCGCCAAGGCCACCGGGGCCAAGATGCACTGGTGGAGCCGTGCGGCGGGCATCTTCCTCACGTTCAACATCGTCTGCTTCGGGTGGCTGATGTTCCGCGCCGAGTCGATGCAGACCGTTCAGCTGATGCTGCACCAGATTTTCGAGAACTTCAACGCCCCGATGATTCCGCAGGTACTGGCGGGCTATGCCGCCGTCTTCGCGCTGATCGCCGCGGGCTACGTCCTCCACCTGCTTCCGGGCCGGGTGGACGCCCTGGCGCAGCGGATCGTGGTCCACGCGCCGCTGGTGCTGCAAGTGGTGATGGCCGCGGCGATGATCTGGTGCGTCATGCAGATCAAATCCAGCGACATACAGCCGTTTATCTATTTCCAATTCTAAGTGACCGATGTACGACTTCGACCATCAACTGTTTCTCGACCTGAATTTCGACGGCGGCCCCTGCATGGACCGCCTGATGCTGACCGTCTCGGGTACGGCGATGTGGCTTCCGCTCTATGCGCTGATTCTGTGGCTCGTCTGGCGGCGCAGCGGATGGCGCGGCGTCATCGTCTTCACGGTGCTGATGATCGCGGCGCTGGCCCTCGCGGACATGGTTTCGGGCATGTTCAAGAGCAACGGAGTGCTGGGCGGCCTGCTGCCGGGCTTCGAGCCGCGCTGGCGGCCGATGTTCACCCCCTCGCTCGAAGGGCTGGAGATCGCTCCCGACTCGCTGCGGGCGCTGCGCATGGCCGGCACGCCCGGCGACTGGACGGTTCACGTTCCGGTCGAAGCCGTGAGCGGCCGCTACGGAACGGTCTCGGCCCATGCGGCTACGATCGTCGCGCTGACCGTGCTGTCGGCGGCGGCGATTCGCCGGCGGTGGTTCACGGCGCTGATGCTCTTCTGCACCGTACTGATCTGCTATTCGCGCATCTACCTGGGCAAACACTTCCCGATGGACCTCGTGTGGGGCACGCTCGTCGGGGCGGCACTCGGATGGGCCGCATACCTGGCCTACCGGACATTGTCCTGCCAAAAAAAGGAGCTGCAATAGCAGCTCCTTTCCGTTTCCGCCGTCCGGATCAGAATCCCCAATCGGCAGGAACCGGCGTCCGGCTCTTCACTTCGTCCGGAACGTCCGGGAAGAACTTCATGTCCATCTTCTCCTCGATAAAGGAGACCGGAACGGCGATCGCCCGCAGCTGCGCTTTCGTACCCGCTCCCGTCTCGGAATCGGCCAAATCGCTGTGCGTAAAGGTCTCGACCCAGAAACCCACGGCCTGCAATTCGTCGGCCGTGCAGTCGGCGATCCGCTTTTTCGTGTTGCCGGCCTTCGTGCGCAGCATGATCTTCCACTGATGCGTCGGCATGATGCACTCTTTCTGCTTCGGATCGGTCGTCGCCTCGCTGTAATTCGAAGAGTCGAAATCCTTCCAGTTGTCGTGCTCATAATAACATCCCGCCACCACGAAGAGCGTGTCGGCCACGCGGTTGATATTCGTCCGCCCGTCGTCGGCCGTAATATCGTTATCGGTGTCATTGCTGCCCGAAATCACGGCCTCGATACACCCCCAGACCGTCCCGAAAGTCGATGCCGTTTTATTGGGCTGCGGGGCGATATTGGTCGGATAGAAGGTCTGCCTGTTGATTTCGGAGTCCTTGCCTCCGCGCTCGCGCGACATGCAGAGATGGCCTTTCGTCCAACTGCCGTTCAGACCGAGCGTCGTCCGGATGGTATTGTTCGACCAATACTGATACGGGTCCGTCCCGCCCGCTCCGTCGCTCTGGTAGATTTTCGACTGATACGCCGCATCGAGCCGGGGATCGGGAGCCCAGGGATCGGGAGTCGTCCGTCCATAACCGCCCTCGCCGTAGCAGTCGGCCAGCGGATAGGCCACCCAAATCGGATTGTGGCGCCGCGTGTCGTAACAATAGGAGTAGTTGCGCACGGTTTTGCGCGAACTGACCGTCGTGGTCCAATGCGTATAGAACGCATAGTTGCCCGAAACGGCCGCCGCGTCCTTCGAAGGCTGCACCCAGTTGGAGGCCAGCTCCGGGAAACGATAAGGCGTATGGAGTATCTCCACGCTTTGCGTCTTGGCCCCGGGGCCTTCGCCCGCCGTGACAGTCAGCGTGCAGCGCACCCCTTCGGGAGCGGCCGTAACGGTGATCGTGCCGTCGCCCGTACCCGAAGCGGGCGAAAACACGAGCGCCGGATCGGAACACAACGCACTCCACGAAGCGTTGGAGGTCACCGTGATGCGGTTGGTGCCCGCAGGGTCGAAGCGCAGGTCGGCGGGAGCGAGCGAAAGCGTCACTTCGGCAGAAGCCGCGGCGCGGGTCACGGTGATGGTTTTGCCGGAAGCCTTGCCCGCAGCGGTGCGCACCCCGACTTCGACGGACGTTCCCCGGGGCATGTCCAGCACCCGGAAGGTCCCGTTGCCGACGCCCGCCGAAGGATCGACCGTCACGGCCGCCGAGGCAGGCTCCCAATAGACCTGCCACGCGCCGTTGGCCATCACGCGGACGGCATTGTTGGCGGCGTCGGTTTCGTCGAAAGTGAAAGATTCGGATTCGACGGCGGCATAGGAGTCGTCCGAAGAGTCGTCACCGCCGCAGGAGGCGAAAAACAGCAGACTGCCCAAAAGAATCCCCAGAACCCGCGGGGGGGGGGAAATTCAGCCGATTGCGAAAAAAGGAGTCGAGTTGTTTCATAGACTGGTATTTAATTAGACACAACAAACAAATTTAATCATTCCCGGGAAAATAAACAAACAAAAAAACGGTTTCGGGACAGGAAGGGCAGAGGAATGGCGAAACAGTTGCTATTTTGCCCATTTTTCACTAATTTTGCGGGGTTGCACGAGAAAACATCAAAAACATACGATATGGCACTCGAACTCAGCGAACAGGAACAGCTTCGCAGACAGTCGCTCACGGCGCTCCGTGAATTGGGCATCGAGCCCTACCCCGCCGCCCGCTACGAGGTGACGGCCACGGCGCGCGAGATCGCCGACAACTACGACGACACCGAAAAGAATTTCCAGGAGGTGCGCATCGCCGGCCGCATCATGTCGCGCCGCATCATGGGCAGCGCCTCGTTCTTCGAACTGCAAGACCACACGGGCCGCATTCAGGTCTACATCCGCCGCGACGACGTATGCCCCGAAGGCGATCCGACGCTCTACAACACGGTCTTCAAGAAACTGCTCGACATCGGCGACTTCGTGGGCGTCGAGGGCTTCGCGTTCCGCACCAACACCGGCGAACTGTCGGTGCACTGCCGCCGGTTCACCGTGCTGTCGAAGTCGATCCGCCCGCTGCCCGTCGTCAAGGAGAAGGACGGCAAGACGTTCGACGCCTTCACCGACCCGGAGGTGCGCTACCGCCAGCGATATCTGGACCTGATCGTCAACCCGCAGGTGAAGGAAACCTTCGTCCGCCGCGCCAAGATCATGGCCACGATGCGCGAATTCTTCAATTCGAAGGGCTACATCGAAGTCGAGACCCCGATCCTGCAACCCATTCCGGGCGGCGCATCGGCGCGTCCGTTCATCACGCACCACAACTCGCTCGACATAGACCTCTACCTGCGCATCGCCACGGAGCTCTACCTCAAAAAGCTGATCGTCGGCGGATTCGACGGCGTGTACGAGTTCGGCAAGAACTTCCGCAACGAGGGCATGGACCGCACGCACAACCCCGAGTTCACGTGCATGGAGATCTACGTGGCCTACAAGGACTACCTTTGGATGATGGAGTTCACCGAGCAGATGCTCGAACGGGTGGCCATGGCCGTGAACGGCACGACGGAGCTGACGATCGACGGCAAGCCGATCTCGTTCAAGGCCCCGTTCCGCCGTCTGACGATGACCGACGCCATCCGCGAAAAGACCGGCTACGACATCACGGGCCGCTCGGAGGAGGAGCTGCGCGAAGCGTGCAAGCAGTTGAACGTCGAGGTCGACGAGACCTTTGGCAAGGGCAAGCTGATCGACGCCATCTTCGGGCAGTACTGCGAGGAGGAGCTGATCCAGCCCACCTTCATCACGGACTACCCGCGCGAGATGTCGCCGCTGTGCAAGCGTCACCGCTCGAACCCCGACCTGACGGAGCGTTTCGAACTGTTCGTCAACGGCAAGGAGCTGTGCAACGCCTACTCCGAACTGAACGACCCGATCGACCAGCTGGAGCGTTTCCAGGAGCAGCTGCGGCTCTCGGAGAAGGGCGACGACGAAGCCATGTTCATCGACATGGATTTCGTGCGCGCGCTGGAATACGGCATGCCGACCTGCTCGGGAATGGGCATCGGCATCGACCGTCTGACGATGTTCATGACGAACCAGCCGTCGATTCAGGACGTGCTGTTCTTCCCCCAGATGCGCCCCGAAAAGAAGGTCGTGAGCGATCCCGCAGAGGCTTACACCGCCGTCGGAGTGCCTGAAGAGTGGGTTCCGGTGATTCAGAAGATGGGTTACCTCACCGTCGAGTCGCTGAAAAAACTCGCCCCCGGGAAGTTCTTCAACGACCTGTGCGGATTCAACAAGAAGAACAAACTCGGGCTGAAAGCCCCCTCGATCGACGAGGTCAAGAAATGGTGCGCAGAATAGAACTGATTCACTATAAAACATTTAGGAAAATGAGAAAGAAAATTGTTGCCGGCAACTGGAAGATGAACACGCTTCCCGCCGAAGGTGTCGAACTGGCCAAAGGCGTCGCAGCAGGCCGCGGAGAGGTTTGCTCGTGCGTGAACTTCATCGTCTGCCCGCCGTTCACCCATCTGGCGATGGTTGCCGAGGCCCTGAAGGGTTCGGACGTCGCACTCGGCGCGCAGGACTGCGCCACCGAAGCCAAAGGCGCCTACACGGGTGAGATCGCTGCCTCGATGATCGCGGCGCTGGGATGCAAATACGTGATCCTCGGCCACTCGGAGCGCCGCCAGTACTACGGCGAGACCTCCGCGACGCTCAACAAGAAGATGGCGCAGGCCTATGCAAACGGGCTGATCCCCATCTACTGCGTCGGCGAGAACCTCGACGAGCGCGAGGCCGGCAAACACTTCGACGTGGTGAAGGCCCAGATCGAAGAGGTGGTTTACAACCTCACCGAGGAGCAGTACAAGAACCTCGTGATCGCTTACGAACCGGTTTGGGCCATCGGTACGGGCAAGACCGCTTCGGCAGAGCAGGCACAGGAGATCCACGCCTACATCCGCCAGGTGCTCACCGCCAAGTTCGGCGCCGCAGCCCAGGAGACGGCGATTCTTTACGGCGGTTCGTGCAAGCCTTCGAACGCAGCCGAGATCTTCGCCAAAGAGGATGTTGACGGCGGTCTGATCGGCGGCGCAGCCCTCAAAGCCGAGGATTTCCTCGCCATCGGCAAGGGATTCTCGAAGTAATCCGCAACGACCGATTACGGAGAGAGGCCCTTCGCCGGGGTCTCTCTCTTTTTCATTTTCGAATCCAACCCCAACTACCCATACCATGAAAAAAACATTGTTTCTCTTCGCCGCTCTCTCGGTGACCTGCGCCGCAACCGCGCAGCATTACTACACCGACGCCCACAATCCCGACATCACGCGCCACACCGGGCGCATGACGGCGCAGCGCACGGAATTCATACTGCCCGAGGTGAACGGCTACACGGTCTACAAGGCCGACCTGCACACCCACACGATCTATTCGGACGGCGACTGCACGCCCGAATTCCGCGTGCGCGAAGCCTGGTACGACGGTCTGGACGTGCTGGCGATCACCGACCACGTGGAGTACCGCCGCCACGAAGGCAAGATGCTGCACTTCCTGAAAGGCTATATCCCCGAAGGCACCGAAGCCCTCAACAACAACATCATCCGGAAGGCCGCCGACGAACGGGGCATCCAGACCGACCTGAACCTCCCGGTGAAGCTGGCGCAGGAAGCGGCCCCGAAATACGACATCACGATCATTCCCGGCGTTGAAATCACCCGCGAACCGATCGCTTACGGCCACTACAACGCCCTTTTCACCACCGACAACAACGCCCTTTACGACACCGATGCCCTGCAATCGCTCCGCAACGCCAAGGCGCAGGGAGCGCTGGTGATGCACAACCACCCGGGCTGGCGGCGCAAGAGCCTCGAACATCCGGAATTCGAGGTCCGGGCCTACGGCGAAGGACTGATCGACGGCATCGAGATCATGAACGGCGCGGAGTTCTACCCCAAGGCCATCGCACGCGCCCGGAAGCGGAAGCTGTTCGTCTCGGCGAACACCGACATGCACGATTCGGCGGCCGAAACCTACCGCATGCAGGGCCACCGCCGCAACATGACGCTGATCTTCGCCCGTGACAACTCGCTCGAGGCATTGCGCGAGGCGCTCGAGGAGCACCGCACGCTGGCCTATTCGTTCGACACGATTGCCGGAGACGAACAGCTGATGAAAGATCTTTTCGCGGCATCGGTCAAAACGAAGGTACTCTACACCGATCCGAAAAGCGGCCTGCGCACGCTGAGTCTCACGAACAACAGCTCGGTGCAATATATCCTCCGTTTCCCGGGGCAGAACCCCGTCGTGCTCAAACCCTTCTCGACCATGACGGCGACCACGGGCCGGGACAAACCGCTTCGTTTCACCGTAGAGAACATGTGGCACTCCGAGACGGAACATCCCCGGATCGAAGTGAAGCCGTAATAGTCGGAAACTGCCTCTCCGGCTTGTGCATTCGGCCGCAAATCGCTATCTTTGTATCATAAACCCGCGCTTGGGCAGACGGTCTACGGACCCCGGACCTGCCCGGCCGAAAACCGATTCCATGAAAATGAAACACATCTTCATCCTCCTGCTGGCCGCACTCTCCGTAACGGCCTGCAACCGCACCGGCAATGCCGGAAACGAAACCCTGACGGTCGACGAACTGCTCGCCACGGCTGATGCGCTAATAGGCGACACCGTACGCGTGGAAGGTCTCTGCGTCAGCACTTGCGGCCACGGCAGCACCCACATCACCCTTATGGGCAGCGACACGACGCAAGTGATCGAAGCGCTGGCCGACGAACGCATGCAGTCGTTCGATCCGCTGATCTCCAACCGCACGGTAGCCGTCGAAGGCGTCGTGGCGGAACAGCGCGTCGAACTGCCGTTCCTCGACGACTGGGAGATGCGCCTCGACGCCAGCATCGAGGGCGGCAAAGGCAATCCCGAGGCCGTAGCGGTGCTCAAAGGGCAGATCCGCGAACTCCGCGACTCGATCGCCGCCCGCCGTGCACGCGAAGGCAAGGAGTATTGGAGCATTTACCGCATCGAAACGTTCGCCTGCCATGCAATCGACGACGAAGCCGGGCGCTAAACGAGGCTCGCAGATTCGCCGGTGGGCGCGGATCATCCACCGCGACCTTTCCTACTTTTTCGCAGGCGTGGTGGTGGTTTACGCCGTATCGGGCATCGTGCTGAACCACAAACGCGACTTCAACAGCAACTATTCGGTCCGCCGCACGGAATTGCAGATGCCGGGCAGCTATCCCGCCCCGGCCGAAACCAGCCGAGAGCAGGCCGAAGAACTGCTCCGCGCAGCCGATCCCGAAGCGCGCTACGTGAAGCACTACGCCAGCGGCGAACAGCGGGTAAAGGTTTTCGTCGCAGGGGGCTCCGTACTCGAAGTGGACATGCAGAACGGCCGGGCGGTCTACGAAAAGCTGACCAAAAGGCCCGTCATCAGTTCGATGAACCGTCTGCACTACAACCCCAACCGGTGGTGGACCCGTTTTTCCGACATTTTCGCCGCATCGCTGCTCGTCATCACGCTCACGGGGCTGGTGATGGTTCCGGGGCGCAACGGACTGCGGGGCCGGGGAGGCATCGAACTCGCGGCGGGCATCGCCGTGCCGATCCTCTTCCTGCTCTTCCTGTAAAGCACGCCGGGACAAGACACGAAACGGGGCGGTCGTTCGATACGACCGCCCCGCTGTTTTCAGGACCGAACCGCTTAGGCCCCGGCCTGCGTTACTTTCATGCGGAAAAGCTCCTTATTGTTCTCTCCCACCAGGATTACATCCAGTTTGCGTTCTGCGCCGGTGTTCACAGTCTCGGGATAGAGAGTTACATTCCCCATATTATCCCGCTCAGCATAAAGCCAAGGCTCTGCCACGACCTCCGAGGTACCTTCGGTAACCACTTTTACGAGGAAAGAGCCCTCGCCCTCAGTTCCGAACTCCTGCTTAGCAGCCTGCGTGGCATCTTTAGCAAAGTTCACGGAAAGATTAGTAGAAAGTTCAGCCCAAGAGTCCATATCGTGAACGGTCAACGACGTTGCCAAAGGCGCATCTTGATTGAGCCAAATCTGAATCGGCTCCGCATTACCTGCCGAAATCTTCACCAAAGCCCCACTCTGCATCAAGGACTGCGTATTGGGAAGGAAATTCACGATCAGGGCATCGCCATTAACACCCGAACTCTTCTTGAGCGTACAATAGGTCGGCAATTCCTCTTCATCGGTAATAGGATCGCCCATAAAATCGCAAAATTCGGCGGTCCAAAGGTGCGCATTAGTAGTCACCGTAGTTACGGTCACATCCCCGCCCGCTGCAGGAGCCGTAAAAGAATAAGACCCATACACTGCCTCGAGATCGACCGACAGGGTCGCATCTACCGGCTCGGGGAAGTCCTGCGTCACGGTGAACTCCACGGGAGTTACCGTTCCGGCCGAAATACGGTATTTGGCCGTACGCTCCTCGGTGGTCAGGTTGCTTGCAGGAGCCACCTTGATCTGAGTGGCGCTCTGGACCGTCACCACGCACCACTCGGCTTTCTCCTCGCCTTCGGCCAACACCTGCTCGACCGTGACCGTCGAAGCATCGGTGTCGAGCGCAATGACCTGCGCCTCGGGAGAGGTCGCCACGAACGTCAGCGCAGCCTGCGCCGGATCGGCCAGCGCGAGTTTGGTCACGACGGGCTGATCGTCGCCGTCGTCGGAACACCCGGCGAATGTCAACGCAACCAAAGCGAACGCCGGAATCAGAAATTTCATCTTTTTCATAACCTAACGAATATTAAAATTGGACTATAATTTTGCATTCTTGAACGCCGATTCGATCTTCAGGATCTGGAATTCGTAGAAATCCCGCGTGCGGGCGTCGCCCGAACCCCGGCGCTGTTTGTAGAGGCTCAGCACCCGGCGAAGCGTCGCCGCGTAGAGCGGCTGTCCCACCTGCGCCGAAAGCGACGGACCTTTCATGTCGTGACGATAGTAGGAGATCTCCCCGGCCGAGGCGTGGTCGTGGCGGCATTCGGGATGGTTGCAGACGAACGGAGGCAGCGCCTCGTCGGCCAGCTGCGCCAGCAGAGCGCTTCCGTCGTCGGCCAGTCCCTTGCCCAGTTGGAGCGCCGTACCCGAAGGGCCTGTCAATCCGCTGTTTTTGAGCAGCGCGGCCACGGCGGCACCTTGCAAATTCATCTCCTCGACAGTCAGCGAACCGCCCCTGACGGCCGAAGCGAAGACCGTATTGTAGGCGTCGTTCAGATAGGTGTCCACGCGGTAGATCCCCTTCTGGCCCGAACGCTCGCCCTGATAGATGCTGCCCAGGGTCGCAGGGCTGAAAATCTTGCCGGCGACACCCGAAGCCGCGTTGTCGAGGATCGTGGAGGGCTGGCCCAGTTTGTCCATCAGCTCCTGGGGCAGCAGCCACGCACGCGCCGTAAGCACCTGATCGACCAGCCATTTCATAGCCTGCTTCTGCCGCTCGGCGGGAATGTAGCTCAGGGCGCGCAGCGGGCGTCCGTCCTGCACGAGATCCTTGTACTCCACGCCGCCCAGATAGGGCATCACGTGCATCAGATAACGCGTGTACTGGCCGATCACGGCGGCATACATCGACTGGATATTCTTATAGTCGCGGTTCTCCTCGGCGAACCAGTCGCAGAGGTTGGCGATCATGTACTTGCAGTTCTCAATACCGTAATTGCCCGCCTTGATATGATCATTGCCCAGGTCCTCCGACTGGTCGGTGGGATCGAGCGTCAGGAAAATCTGCTGTGCGCCGAACTCGTACATGGGGTCGTCGCGCTTGGCGGCCAGCAGCTCGTTGAGCAGCGGCAGCTCCTCCTCGGCGTCGCGCGTCTTCTCGAAGATGCGGTATCCCCAGTTGATGGCGTGGATGTCGTAGACGCCGACCAGGGGCGGCACCATCCGCACGCCGCGCTCGAAATCGCCGCGCTGGGCGATATAGTTGTTGCGCGCGTAATCCATGATCGAAGGAGTCGTACCGTATTTCTGCGTGAACGACGGACTGCGCAGCGAATCCACCGGGAAGGAGTAGCTCGCACCCATGTTGTGCATCAGTCCCAGCGTGTGGCCCACCTCGTGAGCGGCCACGTAGCGCAGCGACTCGCGCATCACGTCGTCGTCGAAAACCTGCTTGCGCACGCGCGGATCGACGGCTCCCGTCTGGGCGAAACGCCAGTTGTGCACCAGCGAAATGACATTGTGGTACCAGATAACGTCGGCCACCAGAATCTCGCCCGTGCGGGGGTCGGTGTAGCTCGGGCCCATGGCGTTGGCCACGTCGGTAACGGCGTAGCGGATGCAGTTGTAGCGGATGTCGTCGGGGTCGAACGACGGATCGTCGGGATAGTCGCGGGCCTCCATCACGTTCTTGAAACCGGCGGCCTCGAAAGCCTTGTTCCAGTCCTCGATGCCCAGCTTCACCACCTCGCGCCACTTGTCGGGGAAAGCGTCGTCAACGTAGAAGACGATTTTGCGCTCGGGCTCGACCAGTTCGCCGCGGAAGTATTTCTCCCATTCGCCCTCCTTCGGCTCGATGCGCCAGCGGTGGATCATCTCATGCGTCAGCAGCTTGTCCTTCGACGAGGTGTAGGTGTAATATTTCGAGCTGAAATAACCCACGCGATTGTCCTGCCAGCGGACCTTCATCGGCTCCTCGGGCAGTTCGAGAATCGACCGCCGCACGGTCACCGTGTAGCCGTCCGGCTCGGAGTTGTAATTGAGGATGCTGGTGATTTCGAGGTTCTTTTCGAAGACCTTGACCTCCTTGAGCTTCGATCCGGCGGCATCGTACGTCGCACTCATCTCGCCCGGAACCAGCGGGCTCTGGCGGATCGGCGTGAGCAGCTTGTCGTTCGACACGAAGAACGAGGTCACGTCGATCAGCAGCGTGTCGTTGCGCGAAGCCTTGATCTTGAAGGTCCGGGTGATGGGGTCCTGCACGTTGCGGCGGAACGACTTCTCGATGGGGTCGTTCGGCGCCACGCGCTCCCAGTGGTTGACCTTGTGGAGATAGACGTTGGAGGTATCGGCCGAGAAGCGGATCATAAACGGATCGCCCAGCATCTGTCCGGCCACGAAATTGGAATTCTGGCTGATCTCCGAAATCCGGTTGGCCAGCAGATAGCTGGCTTTGAGGTTGCGGGGCGTGACGGCCAGCAGCAGTTCGCCCGTCTTCGTCAGATAGTAGTCGAACAGGCCGCTGCCTTTCCAGGCGCCCTTGACGGCCTTGTCGAATTTGTCCTCTTTCTTCACGGAGTCCGTCTTCTCGACCTTCGCGGCCTTCTTTTTCTTACTGGAGAAGGGCCACATCTGCTCCGCATGCAACGGGCTGCAAGCCAAGAGCACGGCGGTTGCAGCCAGAATCAGTTGTTTATTCATATTCATCGGATGTTGTGTGTGTTACAGTTCCTTGAACCACAGCGAACGGATGCGCTGGAATCCCGTCCAATCGGTATTTTCGTCGGCCTGGAGTTCGATCCGGTCGGCGATGTCCGCCACCGCATACTTGCGGATACGGCCGCTGTCCGGAGTGCCCGCCTCGTAGGTGCAGACATAAACGCAATCGCTGTTGCCTTCGGCCACGGTGTGGATGTCGCCGTGGATCTGCGTGATCTCCGCGGGCGAGAAATCCAGCAGCTGCACGGGCTTCCGGCCATTGCGGAAATCGTAGCCGTAGAGCACGCCGCCCACCGAGTAGAGCATATAGCCGTGCTGCGAGGTCATGCACCAGTTCGCGGCCTCCGCCACGGGAACCGAAGCGTCGATCTCGTAACGCGCCCCCTTGCTGGGACCCGACCGCAGGCAGGCGTAGGTGTAGATCCAGTATTTCCCCGCCGGGGCGTCGTGCAGGATCGTAGCCGACTGCCCCGAAAGGAAGCGCGAATTGACGGTCGTCACATAATCCAGCCCCGTCCGCCAGGGGAACAGGGCGAGGTCCGATTCGGTGTCGGCGGCGTTCCGCAGGGTTTCGTCGTTGCGCATCAGGTAGCAGAAGCGCTTGTCGTCGTCGTTGTAGAGCATGACGGTGGTGATGGACCCGGCGCCGCTTCCGCCGCTCAGGTTGTAGGCGATCCGGTCGCCGATGCGCACGTAGTCGTAGCTCTCGGCATAACGGTTGACCGGATTGCCGAAATAGCCCGTGTTGACCGAAGAAATGCTGTATACGTACGCGTAACCGTCCACCAGAAAGATGCGGAACTTGTCGTCGATCTGGATCATGTCCGAAGCGGCGGTCTCCGTCAGGTACTGCGGATTGGCGAAGTAGTTGCGCATGACGGTATAGTCGTCCGTCCCGAAAGATTCGCGGTCGTAGAGGAAACTCCCCTCTCCGGTCGAAAGGTAGATGCGCCCGTGCACCAGCGAAGTGTACTCGTTGTTGTCGCACCAGATGCGCAGGGGATTGCGGTGGCGGGTGTCGTCCCTGACCACGTCGCGTTGAAGCAGCGTGTCGCGGCTGATCGACACCATGTCCACGACGGCGGCGCCCTCCTCGTCCTCGGCGGCGACCAGCCAGCCGCGCGTATAGGCCGTGCTGACCGAGATCGTGGTACTGCGGCTGAACATCAGCCCCGTCGCGGGGTCGGTGATGCGCAGCAGCAGCGAATAGTCGTCGCTGGGCAGGTTCACGGCATAGTCCAGATCGCGCGTCCGGGCGATCGTGGTGCGCTCGCCCGGATTGCGGACCTAGATCGGAAGAGCGTCGTGTAGGGAAAGAGTGTAGATCTCGGTGGTCGC
>OMGI01000888.1_pt1 | contig 20480 bp, 16 predicted proteins | sample 1645801 | NCBI WGS metagenome assembly OMGI01 (sample SAMN05578584, study PRJEB25193) | human gut metagenome | biome: Human Microbiome; feature: human-associated habitat; material: feces | host: Homo sapiens | place: USA:Birmingham
CAGTTGGAAATTTATAAATGCACCCATTGCGGCAATATTGTTGAAGTTCTGCACGGCGGCGGCGCTGAACTCGTCTGCTGTGGCGAGCCCATGAAGCTCATGAAGGAAGGTTCCACCGACGGCGCGTTGGAGAAACACGTGCCGGTGATCGAAAAAGTGGACGGCGGCTACAAGGTCAAGGTGGGCAGCATGGCCCATCCCATGGAAGAAAAGCATTACATTGAGTGGATCGAGCTGCTGGCCGACGGCAGAAGCTACACCAAATTCCTCAAGCCCGGCGACGCGCCCGAAGCCTTCTTCGAAATCGACGCCGCCAAGGTGACCGCCCGTGAATACTGCAATCTGCACGGGCTGTGGAAGGCTGAGAACTAGAGCATTTCAAAATAAAATTGCTCTAATTTCGGCAAGCATAACCGCGCGGCCCGTGCGCGCGGATCGAAAAAAGGAGAATATCCATGCAGAAATACGTCTGTAGCGTTTGCGGCTATGAATATGACCCGGCGGAACATGACAACGTGCCTTTCGATCAGCTTCCCGACGACTGGGTCTGCCCGGTGTGCGGCGTGAGCAAGGACCAGTTCAATCCCGCCTAAGTTCTGATTGCGGTTTGTATTTCCGTCTTTCCCCGCCTTGCCGGTCCGCCGGCGGGGCGGGGCTTTTAATGACGGGGAATTTCCCTTCCACTTTGCACTTTCTGGAGAATTGACATGCAACCTGTTGAAATCAAAAAAGACATTTTCTGGGTGGGCTGCGTTGATTACGATCACCGCGACTTTCACGGCTATTCCCGCTCGCCGGACGGTTCCACCTACAACGCCTATCTGATCAAAGACCAGAAAAATGTGCTCATAGACACTGTGGCTCCCGGCTGCGCGGGCACGCTGCTCTGCCGTCTGGCCAAGACCCTGGCGCCCGAAAAAGTGGATTACATCGTCTGCAACCACATCGAACTGGACCATTCGGGCTCCCTGGCCGAAGTGGTGGAGCGGGTCAAGCCGGAAAAAATCTTCGTCTCCCAGGCCGGGCTCAAGTCCATGGCCGGGTATTTCGCGGGCAAGAACTGGCCCGTGCAGGCCGTGAAAAGCGGCGACATCCTGAACATCGGCAGCCGCAACATCGTCTTTCAGGAAACCCGCATGCTGCACTGGCCGGACAGCATGGTTTCCTACATTCCCGAGGAAAAACTGCTGATCAGCAACGACATCTTCGGCCAGAACATCGCCAGCAGCGCCCGTTTCGCGGACGATTTCGGGGACGACGGCGAATTCGTGAAGCGGATCAAGGAATATTTCTACAACATCATACTGCCCTATTCCCCCATGGTGCTCAAAACCCTGCCCGTGGTGGAAAAGCTGGACATCGACATGATCGCTCCGGACCACGGCCTGATCCACCGGGGCGAGAAGGCCGTGCGCTTCATCATCGACATGTACCGCAACCTGGCCGAGCAGAAGCCGCAGCAGCGCGCCCTGATTTTCTACGACACCATGTGGCAGTCCACGGAGCGCATGGCCTATGCCGCATGCAGCGGCCTGGAGGAAAACGGCGTGCCCACGCGGATCATGTCCGTGAAGCACAACCACCACAGCGCGGTGATGACCGAACTGGCCGACTGCGGAGCCGTGCTGGCCGGTTCGCCGACTCACAACAACACGGTGCTGCCTTTGGTGGCCGCGCAGCTCACCTATATGAAGGGGCTGCGGCCGCTCAACCGCGTGGGCGGCGCCTTCGGCTCCTACGGCTGGTCGGGCGAAGCGCCCAAATATCTCCAGGAACAGCTGGCCGCTATGAATATGGACATGCCCGCCGATCCTGTGAAGTGCAATTGGGCTCCGGACAAGGACGTATTCCGCGCCTGCCATGAGCTGGGCAAAACCGTGGCTGAGACTCTCAAGAAGAAGTGCCAGGAAGGCTAGGGACTGTTTCTAAATTAGGATTTTCGTTCTCTGCCAAGAAAGGCGAGCCTTGGGCGGACGTGTGAGCCGTACGGATAAAGCAAGCAACCGGCGACCTTGAACCCGGTGCGGAGAAATTAATGACGAAAAAGCGCGCTCCGTGCAAACGGGGCGCGCTTTTCACATTCAGATTCAAGAATCCGAGTTCGTTTTTTTACAGCGTGCGCATGTGGTCCGGACGGCGGTCGTCATGGCGGGGGCCGGGGCCGCGATGGTCGCGGCGGTCATAATCCCGCCGGTCGTCGCGACGCTTGTCATAGCGCCCGTCGCGGCGGTGGTCGCGATCGTCCCGGCGATGGTCGTAGCGGTCGCGGTCATGACGTCCGTCATAGCGGCGGTCGTCCCGACGATCATATTTACCGTCCCGGCGGTCGTATTTGCGGTCCTGCTTGTCTGCCTTGCGGTCTCCGCGCCGGTCGAACTGATCCTGCTTGCGGTCCTGGCGGCGTTCGAAATCCTCGCGTTTACGGTCTTGGCGACGTTCAAAATCTTCACGCTTGCGGCCATCGTCCCTGTCCGCCACGGTTTTGCCGGGCAGAGCATGACCGGCCACGACCGGGGTATTTTCCGTGTCGGCGACGGGCGCGGCATTGGCGCTCAGGCCTCCGGCCATCCACACGACGGCGGCCACGGCGCACAGGCTCAAGGGCCGCCCTACAGCGTACATTTTCATTGCTTACCTCCTAATAAAAGGCATGAATGCCTTACCCCGCTCATACGCTGAAGCCGAAGCGGAAGCAAGCCCGGCCCGCGCTTCAGGCCTTGAAACGCAGGGCGGGCGCGCCCACCCCCAGGCGGGCCGACGCCGATTTGACGGCCTCGGCCTCGGCGCGCACGTAGCGCCGCCCCTCCAGGATATAGGCCTTGGCTTCCAGGCGTTCACCCGCGTCGATCAGCTCCGCCGCCTCGCGCGGCAGCACCAGCCGCTCCAGGCATTGCCGCCGCAGGCCCAGGCTGTGGGTATGGCGCAGCACGCCCAGGCTTACGCCCTCCTCGTCCTCCGGGCGGCAGAGCACGCGCAGCAGGCCCGCGGGACGGTTTTTCTTGCCGATGCCGGGCAGCCAGAGCACATCCAGCACTTCGGGCGACGCGGCCAAGGCCGTGAGGGCCATGCCCAGCTCCTCGCCGCTGAGGTGGTCCAGATGGGTCTCCAGTTGCAGCACCTGTTCCCGGCCGCCCCGCGCGTGCGACACGGCTTCGGGCGCGGGCTCCGCCAGCCAGGCCCGCAGCCCCCCCGGGGCCGGACGCGAGCCGTAGCCCGTGCCCAGGGCGCGCAGCACGCCCTGCGGGCCGTCCGTAAATTCATCCACCAGCACATGGACCAGAGCCGCGCCCGTGGGCGTGACCAATTCCTCGCGCGCGTCCGTGGGCCGCACGGGCTTGCCGCGCATCAGCCAGGCAGCGGCGGGCGCGGGCAGCGGAATCAGCCCGTGGGCGCATTGCACCGTGCCGGAAAACCAGGGCAGGGGCGAGGCCGTAACCCGGCGCATGCCCAGTTGCTCCAGGCCCCAGCAGGCCCCGGCGATGTCCACCAGGGTGTCGATGGCCCCCACCTCATGAAAATGCACCTCTTCCGGCGGAATCTGATGCGCCTCGGCCTCGGCCAGGGTCAGGGCCTCCAGCACGGCCAAGGCCCGTTGCCGCGCCGCGCCGCCCATATCCAGGACGGCGAAGACGGCCGCGATGTCCGCCGGATGGCGCAGGGGCTGGACCTCGTCCCAGCTCACGTCCACCCGCCTGCCGGGGCCGCCGACGCGCGTCTCGGACCAGGTCTCAATGCGGCAATTCACACCGGCGCGGGCCAGGGCCGACGCCAGAGGGGCAATATCCAGCCCCAGATGGACCAGGGCGGCCAGGGTCATGTCGCCGCTGATGCCGTTGCCGCAATCCAGATATAAATCCATGTCTCCACTCCCTCCGCCGAAAAAAGGCATACGGCCCGCGGGCGTCGCGCCGTGGCGGGCTTGTGCGGCAGCCCGCCCTTGGTGTATGGATAAAGCCGGGAACACGGTTCCCGGCGCACGGACCGGCCGCCCGCCACGCCCGCGCCAACGATTTCAACCGCCCAGGGGAGGAAGCATGCTCGTACAGAACTGGATGACCACCGAAGTGATTACCGTGACGCCCGAAACGTCCCTGCTCAAAATCGGCAAGCTGATGCGCGACAACAGCGTGCGCCGTCTGCCCGTGCTGGACGACAAGGGCCATGTGGTGGGCATCATTTCAGACCGCGATGTCCGGGACGCCTCGCCTTCCAAGGCCACTACCCTCGACATGTATGAGATGCATTACCTGCTGGCCGAACTCAAGGCCAAAGATATTATGACGCCCCGGCCCTTCACAGTCAAACCCACGGATACCGTGGAAAAAGCGGCCATGCTGATGCTGGACAACAAGTTCGGCGGCCTGCCCGTGGTGGAGGAAAGCGGACGCCTGGTGGGCATCATTTCGGACCAGGACGTATTCAAGGCCCTGGTGAGCATTACCGGCGTACGCGAGGGCGGCATCCAGCTGGGCATTGAAATCGCCAACCAGCCCGGAGCCATGAAGCCCGTCTTCGACCTGCTGCGCGCGCACGGGGCCCGGATACTCTCCGTGCTCTCGGCCAACAATCAGGAAGGCAACCGCAAGGTCTTCCTGCGTCTGCGCGAAATGGAAAACCGCGAAGCCGAGGAAGCGGTCATCGCCGACGTCAAGGAACATGCCCATCTGTTGTACTGGGCGCGCAACGAAGTGCATCTGGTTTAGGGGCTGTTTCACGTTGAAATGCTCTCGCGCCTTCACCATGCGCGGCGCGCCGCGAAACAACGGCGTTGTAAATAAGGGCTGGGCTTGATCCGGGCCGCGTCGCCATCTGGAATAGCTATTTGGAATATATAGCAAATTTTTCCGACAAATGTGCTGGGAGACGTGAAAAAAAGTGCGCGGGGCTTGCCATCGACACCGTTTTATGACATAAGGGCTCGTGTATTGCGATTGGGTTCTCAATCGCGCTTCCAAGCGGAATTCGGCCGGGGTCGGACATTCCGGCTGGCGTAGCGCCAGGGCATATCGTCCCGGCGAGTTGAGCAATATCTGTCCAAGGAGGACACGCATGGCTGAGATCACCTATAAAGGTAAAAGCTTTGAAGTTGACGAAGATGGTTTCCTGCTGCGTTTTGACGACTGGTGCCCCGAATGGATGGAATATGTGAAGGAATCCGAAGGCATCTCCGAGATCACCCCTGATCATCAGAAGATCCTCGACTTTCTGCAGGACTACTACAAAAAGAACGGCATCGCTCCCATGGTGCGCATTCTTTCCAAAAACACCGGCTACAAGCTGAAGGAAGTGTACGAACTCTTCCCCTCCGGCCCCGGCAAAGGCGCCTGCAAAATGGCCGGCCTGCCCAAGCCCACCGGTTGCGTGTAGTCCGAGCTTCAATTTTCGGAAAAAGCGGAAGGGATATCCCTTCCGCTTTTTTTTTTATTGTCCACGCTCCTTCGCCCGAGGCCTGCAACGAGCCCCCCGACGGCCAACGCCGGCTGCTTTGGGGCGTGCCGTTGCTCGCGGGCACCCACATGGCCTTCATGGCCGTGTAGTTGCTGCGCAAGCCCGTGCCTAATTTGAAAAATCAGACACGGGGAAACAGGCCGCACTGCCCGCCCGGCTCAGCTCCCAAAGGATTTCCGGCAGAGAGCGGCCCTGCCTGACCGGTCCGTATTTTGCGGGAAACCAGCCGCGCGGCGGCTTTTTGACCAGCGCCCGCTTCGCCCGGAGCAGATGACCTTTGAAATGCTCTAACCCCGGATTTCCCCACCCGCCCTTTACGCCAAGGCAAAAAAACGGTACTGCCCTGCCATGAAGATCAGATTTTCCTGGAAAAAGCTCACCCTCTGGCTGGTGGGCATCTTTTTGGTCTGCGGTCTGGCGGGCGGCGGCGGCGCGGCCCTGCTCCTGTACTGGGCTTCCCGCGATCTGCCCAACATCACCCGCATCGCCGACTACAACCCGCCGCAGGCCACCACGGTGCTGGCCCGCGACGGTTCGGTGCTGGGCACCCTCTACCATGAAAAACGCTTCGTCATCGGCCTCAAGGACATGTCACGCTTTCTGCCCATGGCCTTCCTGGCCGCCGAGGACGACTCCTTCTACCGCCACATGGGCGTGGACCCGGTGGCCATCGCGCGCGCGGCCATCAATAACTTCCGCAAAGGCCGCGCGGGCGAGGGCGGCAGCACCATCACCCAGCAGCTCATCAAGCAACTGCTGCTGACCTCCGAGCGCAGCTACACGCGCAAGATGAAGGAAGCCATCCTGGCCTACCGCCTGGAAAAGGATCTCTCCAAGGACGAGATCCTGACCATCTACCTGAATCAGATCTACCTGGGCGAGCACGCCTACGGCGTGGAAGCCGCCGCGCGCACCTATTTCGGCAAGCACGCTTCGGACATCACCCTGGCCGAAAGCGCGGTCATCGCCGGTCTGCCCAAGGCCCCCAGCAGTTACAATCCCTTTCGCCATCCCGAGGCCGCCAAGGGCCGCCAGATGTACGTGCTGGGCCGCCTGCGCGACCTGAAATGGATCACCCCCCAAGAATACGAACAGGCCGCGGCCGAGCCCCTGGTCTACTGGAGCATGCCCGAAGGCCAGGGCGGGGCCGCCCTCTGGTACCTGGAGGAGGCCCGCCGTCTGCTCATCGAATTTTTCACCGAGCATAACCTCAAGGCCTTGGGAGTGGACACCCGCAAGTACGGCGAGGACTACGTCTATGAAGCGGGCCTTACCGTGCGCACGGCCATGGTGCCCGCCCAGCAGGCTGCCGCGGGCCATGCCCTGCGGCGCGGCCTGGAGGAACTGGACAAGCGCCAGGGCTGGCGCGGCCCCCTGGAACAGCTGGATGCCGAAAAGCAGCACGCCTTTCTGGAAGCCAGCTCCTTTACGCCCCTGGATCTGGCGGGCGAGTCCTGGGTCAAGGCCGTGGTCACCGCCGTGGACGCCAAGGAAGCCCGCGTGAACCTGGGCAAGGGCTATACCGGCGTCATCCCGGTGGCCAACATGTCCTGGGCGCGCAAGCCCAATCCCAAAGTGGCGGGCATCTACGCCCCGGCAATCAAGGACGCCAAGCTGGTGCTCAGCCCCGGCGACCTGATCTGGGTTTCCGCCGCGCCGCGCAAAACCACCATAACCAACGCCAAGGGCCGCAAGGAACAGCAGACCGTGCCCTTTGACGCCGCCGAGGTCAAAAAGAACGCGCCCGTTCCCCTGCTGTTACAGCAGGAACCGGCCGTACAGGGGGCTCTGGCCTCCCTGGAGCCGCAGAGCGGCGACGTGGTGGCCCTGATCGGCGGCTTCCAGTTCGGCGACAGCCATTTCAACCGCGCCACCCAGGCCCGCCGACAGCCCGGTTCCAGCTTCAAGCCCGTGGTTTATTCCACAGCCATGGATTTCGGATTCACGCCGTCTTCCATCGTGCTGGACGCGCCTTTCGTCTACGTGAACCCCTACACCAACGAGGTCTGGCGACCCTCCAACTACGAGCACAACTACAAGGGCGAGCTGCCCCTGCATCAGGCCCTGGCCCTGTCGCGCAATACCAGCACCGTGCGCGTGGCCCAGCAAGTGGGCATCGCCAATGTGATTCAGCGGGCCAAGGCTCTGGGCCTGGAGCCCAGCTTTCCGCAGGAGCTTTCCGTGAGCCTGGGCGCGGTGGCCGTGTCCCCGCTCAACCTGACCCAGGCCTACGCGGCCTTTGCCAACCAGGGCCTGGGCGTGCGCCCCCGGATCATCACCTCCATCACGGACGCCCAGGGCCGCGAACTTTACCGCCAGGACGAGGAACACTGGCAGGCCGTCAGCCCCCAGAACGCCTATATCATGGCGACGCTGCTCAAAAACGTGGTCAATGCCGGCACCGGCTCGCGCGCCAGGATCGAAGGCCGCTTCATCGCGGGCAAAACCGGCACCACCAATGACGAGCACGACGCATGGTTCGTGGGCTTCACGCCCTACCTGGTCACCGGCGTCTATGTGGGCTACGACCAGTTGCAGTCCCTGGGCCGCCTGGAACAGGGCGGCCGCACGGCCGCGCCCATCTTCCGCTATTACCGCAGTGTGGTGGAGGAGTTGTACGAACCCAAGGACTTCACCATGCCCGAGGGCATCGTCATGTCCGGCGGCTTCGCCTACCGGGCGGACATGCCCCTGCAGGGAGCTTCGGCCACGGACGCCGGCGCCCAGGACGGCACGGTGGTGGACACCTCCGAAGGCGGCGAAGACCTGATGCGTCAGATGTTCTGATACGCCGCTCTCAACGCACTTTTCCTGGAGAACGCGCATGCCTCTTTTTCCCTGCCGCCGGGTTTGCATCCCGCTTCTGCTTTGCGCCTGCGCGCTGGCCGCTTTTTTCCTTCGGGAGCGCATCCTGCCCGCCGGGGCGGAAAAAGCCGCGCCTGCCGTGTTGCGCGTGGGCCTGGAAGACCATTATCCGCCCATGGCCTTCACGGACGCGCAGGGGAAGCACACCGGCTTTGACCGCGACATGGCCGAAGCCCTCTGCCGTCAGATCGACGCCCGTTGCGAGTTCGTCATCGAACCGTTCGACGACCTGCTGCAAAAGATGATCAGTGGCGGGCTGGATGTGATGATCGCCGGGCTGGCCGCCCTGCCGGAGCGCAGACAATACATGGAGTTTACGGAACCGTATTACAGGTCCAGCACCATCTACATCGGGCGGCCCGGCCTGCCGGTCACCAAGGAGGGTTTGCGCGGCAAACGGCTCGGCGCGCAGACCGGTTCCATGCAACTGGATATTCTGAAGAAAGAATGGTCGGATGTGGCCACAGTGGTCGAAGCGCCGTTTGCGGACCTTTTCGGCATGCTGGCCGGGGGCGAGGTGGACGTGGTGCTGGCCGACGCCCTGGCCTGTTACGATTTCCTGAAAAGCCGGGCGGGAAAGGATTTCGGCATGGTGGGAGACCCTCTGCAGATCAACGACGTGCTGAGCCTGGCCCGCATCGGCGTGCGCAAGGGCGACCGTGAGCTGACTGCGTCTCTGAACAAGGCCCTCATGACCATGCGCGTCAACGGCGAGTACAACCACATCACCAGAAAATATTTCCCCTTCAACATTTATTGAGCACTGTCGCGCAGCGCATGGATACCCGAGAAACAGCGGCGCCCCCGCCACGATCTTCCGACGGACGGGCCGAGAGGTTCCACCGGATCGGCACTTACCGTTTCATCGCCCTGGCACTTCTGCCCACGGTCTGCCTACTGGCCCTCGTCTACTGGTATGTCGACGACAATCTCCAGGAAATCAAAACCGCCGCCGAAAGCACCAATCAGGTCCATCTGCCGGGCATTCTCAAGAATCAACGCACCCTGATCAATATCGAGAGCCTGCGCCGCTACGTGGAAACAGTCTACAACGCCTCCGACGCCGAGATACGCCGGGATGCCCTGGTCAACGCGCTGGCGCTGGCCACGGAGTCGGTATTTGAGGCCAATTCCCGTTTTGTGGAATACGCAACCTCGGCCAAGTCCCTGCTGTACGCGCTGGATGCTGTGAAAAAACGCAGCGACCGCGCGCAAGAGGAACTGGCGCGAGCCGCGCGCCTTTTTGTCCAGACTGAGGCACGCCTCGGCGTTTACGCCGGAGAGGACAGGCATGAGGCCATGCCCTCGGAGGATGATGCGCGCGTGTCGGAACGCGTGCTTGCCTATTGCGGAAAACTCCGCGCCGCGCCCGGAACCCTTCCGCGGGCGCTCGCCCAGTGCGTCACCCTGCGCGAAAGCCGCCGGGCTATGGAAAAGGCCCGGCAACGCCATTCCGATGCCGACACGGAGGCCCGTGAACTATGGAAACAGTTTGACCAGCTTTTACGGAAACTGAGCGACCTCGCCTCGTCGAAGGAGGCGGAAGCAACCCACTGGGCCATGGAATACATCAGCAAATCGGCCCAGCGCACGCATTTCGTCTTTTACCTTTCGGGCGTGCTCATTGTCCTGATTTTCTGCGTCTTCATCCTGGTCCTGCACCGTTACATCCTCTCGCCCCTGACCCTGGCCTCGCGCTCTCTGCGGCGCATCCGCGACGGAGGCCGCGTGGAAGACCTGCCGCCCGTGCGCGTGCGCGAACTGCAGGACATGCTCAATATCTTGCCCGTGGTGAGCAGGCATGTTACGGACCTTTCCGCCCGTTCCGGCCTGCTGGAGCAGGAAAAGGACAGGTTCAGAAATCTCAGCCTGGTGGACGGCCTGACCGGCGCGGGCAACCGCCGCCATTTCGACGCCTGCCTGGCCAGAAGCAACCGGGACCGCCCGCTGGCCCTGCTCATGCTTGATGTGGACATGTTCAAACTCTATAACGACGCTTACGGGCATCTGGCGGGCGACAGCGCGCTCATAGCCGTTGCCCGGACCATGCTCGAAGAGCTGCGGGGTTCCGTGGACCAAGCCTTCCGCTACGGCGGCGAAGAATTCTGCGCGCTGTTGCCCGGCGTTTCCGCCGCCGAGGCGCTGGCTGTGGGGGAACGCTTGCGCAAGCGCATCCAGAACCTCCGGATCCCGCATCAAAGCTCGTCCGTGGCCCCGCATCTGACGGTCAGCATCGGCGTGGCTCTGCGCGAGGCGGGCAGCCCCATGAGCAATCAGGAGTTGACGGAATACGCGGACAAAGCCCTGTATCGGGCCAAAACCTCCGGCCGCAACCAGGTCTGTTTCTACAACCCCGCCGCATCTTCGCTTCCAGGCGAAACGGCGCTGTAACGGAATGTAACGGCCGGGCATTGACGCACGGCTTTGCGACAGAAAGGAAAAGCATGATTCCCTACGGCTCGTTAGTGGTCTTTGTGACCCCCAAGGGCAGACGCTACATCAAACGGCTGGAAGAAGGCCGGGACTGGCACAGCAACGACGGCACCCTGCCCGCCGCCCAGGTAGCGGCCCTGGATTTCGGTTCGGAAACCAGCACCACGCTGGGCGTTCCCATCCGCGTGCTGGAGGCCACGCTCTTTGACCGCCTCCAGGGCATCAAGCGCCAGACCCAGATCATCTACGCCAAGGACATCGCCTATATCTGCCTGCGCCTGGGGGCCGGGCCGGGCCGCACCATCATTGAGGCGGGCTGCGGTTCCGGCGGCCTGACCGTGGGCTTTTCCTGGTTCTGCGGGCCCACCGGCAAAGTAGTCAGCCACGACGCGCGCGAGGAATTCACCCGCCTGGCCCGCCGCAATCTGGACTGGGCCGGGGTGGGCGGCAATGTGGAGCTGCACCACCAGGATGTGGCCGAAGGCTTTGCAGTCAGCGGGGCAGACGCGCTCTTTCTGGACGTGCGCACCCCCTGGGAATATCTGAAACAGGCCGTCGAAGCCGTGAAACCCGGCGCGAGCCTTGGCTTTCTGCTGCCCACGGTGGATCAGGTCGGCAAGCTCCTGCTGGGCCTGGAGCAGGGTCCCTTCGCGGAAACCGAGGTCTGCGAAATCCTGATCCGCCGCTGGAAGCCCGTGGCCGACCGGCTGCGGCCCGAGGACAGAATGACCGCGCACACCGGCTTTCTGGTCTTCTGCCGCCAGCAGGAATGCAGCGAGGATTTTGAATCCCGGCGGCCCATGGGCACGCGCGAGCGCAAACAGGAAGCCGCCCGCCTGGCCCGCCTGGGCCTGACCGCCCCCGGCGCGGACGCGATGCCGGACGGAGACGAGGCATGAACCCCTGGATTGTGCTGATCGCCGCCGGGCTGTTTGAAATCGGCTGGCCCCTGGGCTTCAAGCTGGCCCAGACCGCGCCCGCCTGGCGCGCGGCCGCCATCGCCCTCTCGGTCCTGAGCATGGCCGCCAGCGGCTGGCTGCTGTTCCTGGCCCAGAAGCATATCCCCATCGGCACGGCCTATGCGGTCTGGACGGGTATCGGCGCGGCGGGCACCTTTCTGATCGGCGTGGCCGTGTTCGGCGACGCCCTGAACTGGGGCCGGGTTCTGGGCGTGCTGATGATCGTGGGCGGGGTCATCGTGCTCAAAACCGTCAGCCCGTAGCTCCTCCGACAGGGGAATCGAACTTAGAGCGGATTACCTTTGAAACATATATTGTTTCAAAGGGGTCATTCAGGCAAAAAACACGGTTTTTGCCTGAATCCACGCCGTGTTGCTCTCGATACGCCTTTTGGGCTACAGGCACGGCCCTACGAGCCCCCCGCCGGGTCGGTCTTCGCGGCGCGCCTCACCGTGTTCGACGTTAGAGCCTTTTGATATTGAAAATATTTCAACGCTCTGTGCGGATTTTCCGTGGAAAGCCGCACCGCGAAATTATCGCAAGGCGAATGTACTTCGTCGTTAAGCAATAATTTCAAGCGCAAACGGTTCTAAAGGAGAGGCCGCGCGATATGCGTTCTCTTTTCGTCATTCTGCTCATTCTGAGCGTTCTGGCCATACTGTTCTCGGTTCGGGAAGTGCGGACCGTCTACGAGCGCGTGCAAAACCAGGTGGAGGTGGAACGCAGCAGACGGCTGAGCGAGGAACAGAGCCAGACGCTTGCGGACGCCTCCGATTACCTGACCCAGGAAGTCTGGCGCTTCATCGCCAACAAAAACGCGGAGTATCTGCGCAATTACTGGCATGAAGTCACCATTCTGAAACGCCGGGAAAAGGTCCTTGATCAGCTTGCGGCGCTGCACCTGACCGCCGAGGAAAGCGCGCTGGTCAACGCCGCCAAAAAGGCATCCGACGACCTTGTGGCCAGGGAAGCCTGGGCCATGCGCCTGGTGGCGGAAAGCATCGGCATGAAAAAAGCGGATATGCCGCCCGAGCTGGCCGCCGCCCGCCGGAACAGCCGGGAGGCGCAACTCTCGGCGGACCAAAAAGCCGTGCTCGCCATGAGTTTCATCTTCGGCCCGATCTACATGCAGAACAAGCAGATCATTCGCGACGACCTGCAGGAATTCCGGCAGAAACTTCAGAACCGGAAAAACGCGGAACTGGCGCGGGCCGCAACGTCCACCGAACACGCGCTTTTCTCGGCGCAGGTGTCCAATGCCGTGGTGTTGGCGCTGCTGGCCGTTCTGCTGCTCTGCTTCTATGCCCTGACGCTGCGGCCGTTCAACCGCTACCTGACCAGCCTGCGGAAAATCGAAAAAGGCGCTCCCGCTCTTCTGACACCCGAGGGTTCCAGGGAAATGCGGGGCTTCGCCCTTGTTTTCAACAAGATCTACAACGAGTGGCAGGCCCAGAACCGACGCCTCACGGAACTGAACGCCACGGACTATCTGACCGGGCTGCCCAACCGCAGGAGTCTGGAAGAATACCTGGAAAAGGCCATTGCGCGCGGCAGCGGAAATCTGGGCGTGGTCATGGCGGATATCGACGCCTTCAAATCCTTCAATGACGCCTATGGGCATATGGCCGGGGACCAGATCCTGGCGGGCATCGCCCGCTGCCTGCAAGACGCCGTGCCGAAGGGCAAGGGGCTGGTCAGCCGCCTGAGCGGCGAGGAATTCGTCATCGTGCTGCCGGACGCCGACGCGGAAAGCATCAACCAGGTGGCGGAAACCATTCTGCGGAACATTCAGAAGCAGAACCTGCGGCATGACATCGTGCCGCTCACGGACACCCACGTCACCCTCAGCATGGGCAGCATCCTCTGGGAACGGAAAGAGCCGCACACGCCGCGTGAACTGATTTATCAGGCCGACCTGGCGCTCTCCCAGGCCAAAAAAAACGGCCGGGACCAGCATGTGCTCTTTTCCGAAAAGGATTACACCTTCCGCCTGCTGCAAAACAGCCGCAGTCATGACCTTGAAGTGGAATCCGCAATGCACGAGGCCCTGAACCAGCGGGAATTCGTGCCCTATTTCCAGCCCAAGGTCGATCTGAAATCGGGCAGGATTCTCGGCGCGGAGGCCCTGGTCCGCTGGCTGCACCCTCAAAAGGGCCTGCTGTTCCCGGATTATTTCATTCCGGTCTTTGAGCGCAACGGCTTCATCAAGCGGATTGATCTGTATATGTTCGAGGAAGTCTGCAAGATACTGCGCAACCGCCTTGACTCCGGCAAGCCGGTCGTGCCCGTTGCCTGCAATTTCTCCAGGCTGCATTTCATTGATGAAAACTTCGCGGAGCGCCTGAAAAGCATTGCGGACCGCCATGCGATCCCCCATGCCTTTCTGGAAATCGAAATCACGGAAAGCGCCCTGATGGACGATCCCGATGCCATCATCCAGCAGAACCGCAAGCTGCGGGAAAGCGGCTTCACCGTGGCCATCGACGACTTCGGCGTGGGCTATTCCTCTCTGGGCCTGTTACAGGACCTCCCGGCGGACGTGCTCAAAATCGACCGCTGCTTTGTGCAGCGGGACCTGACCGAGCGCAAAAGCATCATGATCATTCGCGGCATTGTCCAGATCGCCAAAACATTCGGCCTCAAAATTGTCTGCGAGGGCGTCGAAACCAAGGAGCAGCAGGACATCCTGAGTGAAACGGGCTGTGATCTGGGCCAGGGCTATTATTACTCGCGGCCGGTTGAACTCGCCAAGCTGGAATCCCTGCTGGACGGTCAAGGCTTTCCGGCAACGCCTGCCGGGGGCTAGAGCATTTTGCGCTTGAAATTATCGCTTAACGGCGAAGTACATTCGCCTTGCGATAATTTCGCGATGCGGCTTTCCACGGAAAATCCGCACGGAGCGTTGGGATATTTTCAATATCAAAAAACTCTAACCTTCCCTGTCTCCCTTGTTCCGGCGCAGGCTGAGCAGGCTGGCCTTGCCGCGTTGCAGATGGGCGCGCAGCTCCCCGGACGCGGCCGCCACATCTCCGGAAGCGATCAGGGTGCAGAGCCGCTGGTGATTTCTGCACATCTGGCTCATGGATTCCACGTGCAACTCTTCGTTGAGCAGGATCTGGATTTTGGTGGAAAGGGTCAGCCAGGTCCGATAGAGCACGCTGTTGCCGGAGAGCTGGCAGAGCGTCTCGTGGAATTCAAAATCGTTGCGCAGAAAGTCCTCGCGCGAGGGCTCGGTGGCGGCGTCCATGGCGCTGATGATGGCGCTCAGCCGGGCCGCGATCCCGGCGACGTCCCCGCGCATGGCCAGGGACAGGGCGTGGGCCTCCAGCAGTTCGCGGATCTCGTAGGTCTCCACGATCTCCGTGCTGTCCGGTATGCTGATGAACGCCCCCTTGTAGGGCTCAATGGTCACCAGTCCCTCGCACTCCAGACTGGCGAAGGCTTCCCGAACGGGAAAGCGGCTCATGCCCATTTTTTCCGAAAGCTCCTGCTCAATAAGCCGGCTTCCGGATTTCAGCTTGCCGGAAAGAATGGCCCGCTTGATCTGCTGCACGGCCCTGTCCCGCAATGTGGGCCGCGATTCCTTGGTAAAGACGTATCCCGCTCCCATGACCCTTTCCCTACCCCTTCTCTGGGCTCTTTTCCGCCCGTGCCCGGTGGGCGCGCACCGCGCCCGCCATACCACGCATAGTATAGAGCAGGCCGTTCTATTCGGCAATGAATACAGACCGTCCGTTTTCCCGGCGCGATCCGGGGCTCGTCCCTCTCCTGGCCGAAGGAAGCGCTGATCAGAGCATTTCAAAGTTGAAATGCTCTAACGGACCAGCCAGCGCCGCACCTCCTCCCCGCTGATCAAGCGCGCGGCGGCCCCCATGCTTTCCTCGATGCGGATCAGATTATTCTGCTGCTGGGTGCGTTCGCCGGTCTGGGGTGCGCCGACCTTCATCAGCCTCGCGCCCACGGCCAGGCCCAGTTCCGCCGTGGGGTCGTCGGGCGAGGTGGCCGCGCGCTGCGAGGGGATCACCTCCATGCCGTGGGCCACGGCATATCTGGCGGCATCCAGGGCCTCGCTGACGCTGCCGATCATATTGGGTTTGAAAATCATGGCCCCGGCCGCGTTGAGGGCCGCGCCCACGGCCAGCCGCCGCACGCTGGTCACAAAGAGGTCGTCCCCGCAGATCAGGGTGGGCACGGCCGTGTTCAGCCGGGCGAAGCCTTCGAAATCGTCCTCATGCAGGGGGTCCTCCAGCATGAAGATGGGGAAGTCGCGCACCAGCTCCGTGAAATAGTCGATCATCTCCGTGGTGTCGAACCGCCCGAAATTCAGGTTGTAGCGCCCGCTTTCCGGATCGAAAAGATGGCTGGTGGCGCAATCCAGGCTGAGCACGAAGCGGTCCGCATAGCCCGCCTCTTCCACGGCGGCCCAGAGCGTGGCCAACACCTCGCGCGGGTCCGCCGACGGCGCGCCGATGCCGCCCAGATGGCCGGGCCGGTAGGCCGCGGCGCCGTGGCGTTTCCTGATCACTTCCGGCAGGCGCTGCAAGACCTCCACGCCCATGCGCATGGCCTCGGCGAAACTTTTGGCGCCCGCCGGAGCCGCGTGAAATTCCTGGAAATCCGTGGGCGCCGCGGAATAAGGCCCGCCGTTGATCATGTTGAAAAGCGGCAGGGGCAGGGTGTCGCACAGCGCGCCGCCGAGATACTGATACAGCGGCACTTCCCGATGCAGCGCGCCCAGCCGGGCCACGGCCAGGGACACGCTGCAGATGGTGTTGCCGCCCAGCGCGGACTTGTCCGGCGTGCCGTCCAGCTCCAGCAGGGTCCGGTCCACGGCGCGCTGGTCCCGGCAGTCCAGACCCCGGAGCGCCGGAAGAATCCGCTCCTCCACCAGCCGGATGGGCCCCAGCACGCCCATGCCGCCGTAGCGCGGCCCGCCGTCCCGCACGACGGCAACCTCATGCGCGCCCGCCGAAATGCCGAAGGAGGCCGAGGCCCGGCCCAGGCGGCCGTCCTCGCTGAGCACATCCACTTCCAGTACCGGGCAGCCCTTGTTGTTGAGAACTTCCCGCGCCTTCATGCCGCTGATGCAGTAACTTTTCATGCTCTTTCCCGTCCGCCCGGCCGGATCGTCAGGCAATATAGATGATGTTCAGATCACAGAGATTGGTGCCCGTGTTGCCCGTTTCCAGCTGGTCGCCCACGGCGGTCAGAGCCGGGCAACAGTCGTGCCCGTCCAGGGCCGCAAGAATGTCCACGCGCGCGGCGCGGCAGCGTTCCAGGGTGGTGCCGTCGGTGACGGCTCCGGCCAGCGTCGTGGGGCCGTCCGTGCCCTCGGTTTCGATGGCCGCGATGCCCACCCCGGCAAGACCGGCCACCTCCCTGGCGAAGGACAGGGCCAGTTCCTGCGAGGGGCCGCCGCTGCCCGCCGGGCCGTTCAGGCGCACCGTGGTTTCACCGGCGGCCACCAGCACGCAGGGCGGGGCAAAGGGCTCGCCCCGGTCCCGGACCTCACGGGCGACGGCCGCCAGAAACATGCCTGCCTGACGCGAATCCCCCTCCAGGCCGGAGGTCAGCACATGCACCGGCAAGTGTTCCGCGCGGGCCGCGTCCACGGCCGCCGCGCAGGCGTCGGGCAGGCCCTGGATCACAAAATTGCTCACCCCCGGCAAAGGGCTTTTGGGCGTCTCGGTCAGTTGCGGCCCCCGCCGCAGATGCTCCAGTACCGAATTCGGCGCGGCGGCGAGCAGCCTGTAACGCTCAAGAATGTTCCAGGCGTCCAGAAAGGTGGTAGGGTCCAGGCCGATCTGGGTGCCGGTATAGGCCACGGGCACGCGCGGCGTGCCCACGGCCGTGTCGCCCACCCGGTCGGACAGGATCAGGTTGAGCATCCGCGCGCCCGAAGCCGAAACCCGCTGGGCCAGGCGGCCGCCGTTCACGGCCGAGACATGCCGCCGCACGGTGTTGATTTCCAGGATGGAAGCCCCGGCCGTGAGCAGGAGCTCGGTGAGGCGGCTTTCCTCATCCACGCTGATGCCTTCCGCCGGGCAGTTCATCAGAGCCGAACTGCCGCCGCTGATCAGCGAAACCACCAGATCTCCGGAGGCGCAGCCGCCCAGCAGGTCGAGAATGCGCTGGGTGGCCCGCCGACCGCTTTCATTGGGATAGGGGTGGCCGCCCAGCGCCAGCTCAATGTGCGCAAGCTCGTCCCCCGGCTCAAGCTGTTTGACAATGACCAGGCCCCTGCTGATGCGGGCTCCCAGAATGCCTTCCAGGGAGCGGGCCATATGATTGCCCGCCTTGCCCGCGCCCACCACGAGCACGCGCCGGTAGTCGGCCAGGTTCCAGACGGTGTCGCCCACATGCAGGATGTCGCCCTCAAGCCGGACCAGCGAGGGGATCAGGCGTTCCGAATTGAGCGCCGCCAGGGCGTGATTAGCCATCCGCAGCAGCGGGCCCCGCACCAGGGGATCGCCCGTGTTCTGAAGCATGGAAGTATTCTTGATGGGCAGCATGTCCTCTTCCTTGTCATCGGCCGGCTCGGGAGGGCGGGCTTGTCCCACCCTCCCCTCCCGGTTTTACTTCCTGAGCATGTTCAGGTTTCGGAGCACCAGAGTCATTTCCGCCTGCTGTTCCTTCAACTGCCGCATCCATGCCTCACCGGCGGTGAAATCGGGCATGGCCCCCATGTTTTCAATGGCCTTGGCAAAGGCCGGGTCCTTGCTCATGTCCTCGGTGACGGCGGTGAGTTTGTCGATGATTTCCTTGGGCGTGCCCTTGGGAGCGGCTATGCCCGCCCAACCGAAATAATTGCCCTTGATGCCCAGATCCGCGAAGGTCGGCGCGTCCGGAAAGTCCTTGCTTTTGGCGCCGATGGCCAGAATCTTCAGTTTTCCGGCCCGGACCATGGGCGCATAGGTCTGGGGAAACATGAAATTCATGTCCGCATGGCCGCCCACCACCGCGTTGATGGTTTCCGCGCCGCTCTGGTATTCCACCTGCTTGAGCTGCGCGCCGGAAATGCTCTGCCAGTTGCGCATGGCAAAGGTCAGCCAGGCCGTGGCGCCGGGCGTGGCAAAGATATACTTGCCGGGATTTGTTTTGGCGTCCGCGCCGAATTCGTTGAGATCCTTCCAGGGCGCGTCGGCACGCACCACTACCGCGCAATTGGCGATCATGACCCGCGCGATGTAGGCGAAACTGTCAAAGGTATAGCCCGCGCTGGCGGTCTGGGGCAGGATCAGCACCGGTCCGGCCTGGACCAGATAGAGCGTGTAGCCGTCCGGCCGGGCCTTGGCCGCGGCCAGGGTTCCGGCCAGCCCGCCGCCGCCCGCCTTGTTCACCACCACCACGGGCTGCCCCAGGCGCTGTTTGGCGAACTCGGCCCAGACTCTGGCCGTGAGGTCGCTGTCTCCGCCGGGCCCGTAAGGCACGATGAGCTGGATGGGTTTGACCGGATAACTGCCGGCCGTTGCCACGGACGGCAAAGCGGCCGGCAGAAGAGCGCCCAGAACGCACAGGGCCGTTCGCAGAGTCTTGAACATAGCGGTCTCCAGGGTTGAGGGTTGGAGCAGTTTAATTTTTACCGTCAATCTACTCCGGGATCGAAACAGGCCGGGCCGGGGGGGCTGATGCCGCCTTCAGCTCTGGGCCATTTTCGCGAACCTGGCGTTGCGCAGCCGCACATGGATCACGCTGGCCACGGACAGCGCCGTGAGGATCAGCAGGCCCAGGGCGATGGGCCGCTCCACGAAAATCAAAAAACTGCCGTCGGAAATGGTCATGCTCTGGTCAAAGGCGCGTTCCAGCAGCGGTCCGAGAATGAAACCGATGATCATGGCCCCGGCGCTGTAGCCGAAGCGGCGCATGCCGTAGCCCAGAACGCCGAAGCAGATCAGGCAGACCACGTCGAACAGGCTCTGGTTGATGGAGTACGCGCCCACCACGGCGAAGACCGTCACGCCCGAAAAAATCACATGCCTGGGCAACTGAATGATTCTGATCCAGACGTTGAAACCGGCTTTGGCAATGACATAGAGCAGGATGTCGCAGATGATCAGCGAGCCGAAAATGCCGTAAACCACCTCGGTATGCTCGAAAAAGATATTCGGCCCGGGCGACAGGCCCTGGATGAAAAATGCCCCCATGAGCACGGCCGTGACGTCGTCGCCGGGGATGCCCAGCGTCAGCATGGGGATCATGGCCGATCCGGTCACCGCGTTGTTGGCGGCCTCGGGGGCCAACACGCCTTCAACCATGCCTTTGCCGAACTTTTCCGGCGTCTTGGAAATCCGCTGGGCCTCGGAATAGGCCATGTAGGCCGCCGGGGTCACGCCCAGGCCGGGCAGAGCCCCGATAATGGAACCGATGATGGACGAGCGGAACAACAACGGCAGATTGCGCCTGAATTCCGGCCAGGTCAGGCGTCCGTTTTCGCCGCGCAAATCGATTTTAGCCAGAACCTGCCGCCGGATGCCCGCGCGGGCCTGATGGATGACCTCCGGCAGACAGAGCAGCCCGATGACCATGGGGATCAGCGCGATGCCCGACACCAGTTCGTCATGCCCGAAGGTAAAACGGATGTCCCCGGTGGTGGCCGACACCCCCACCGTGGCCAGCAGCAGGCCGAATCCCGCGCAGCTCATGCCCTTGAGCAGGGAGCGCCCGGAAATGCTGCCCACCACGGTCAGGGCCAGCAGAATCAGGGTAAACTGCTCCACGGGGCCGATCTTCAAGATCGGAAGAGCGTCGTGTAGGGAAAGAGTGTAGATCTCGGTG
>OMGI01000918.1_pt1 | contig 20003 bp, 15 predicted proteins | sample 1645801 | NCBI WGS metagenome assembly OMGI01 (sample SAMN05578584, study PRJEB25193) | human gut metagenome | biome: Human Microbiome; feature: human-associated habitat; material: feces | host: Homo sapiens | place: USA:Birmingham
CGCGGCGTCCCACGGGTCTTGCTCGCGTGGCTCGCTGCGCCCCGAAATCGCCGCGTGCCAATATCCAACGGCTGAACATCTCCTTCTCAACGACCGTCAGTAGATGGTATTGCGCGGCGCGGAGGGAGGCTTCAGCCGTTGGCGGCAAGGCCGCCTTACGGATGAAGACAGCAGCGATATCGCCTGAGCGTTGCGAAGGAAGCTCCCGCAGCAAATGCCGCGCAGCCCCATGCTCCAGCCGTTGCGACGCAGGAGCTTTAGCCGTAGGCGAACTTGTGAGCCGTAACACGGCTTCGCCGTGAACGGCTCAAGCAAGCCGCTGACGCGGCAACGGCTAGCGCATTTTTTAGGATTCTCCCGGCACCAGCCATCCGCCTGCGCTTCGCTTCGGCGGAGCAAAGGGGGCTTTGCTCAACTCCGCAGCGCGATCAGTATCACTATTAACTAGTTAAAATAATGCAATCAGAGACATGCTGACAGCGTTTCAGATGCGCCTGCCTGTCACACCCTAGGCCGTCGGCAATGCCGACGGCCTTTGTGGGGTTTTAACAAAATATGGAGTTCGGAACGAAGTTTTGTTGCCTACAGATAGGGCGAAAAAATCCAGCAGGCCGCGTTGCGCAGCTTGACCGGCAGGGATTGGCGCTTCAGATCCTCAAGGCTGATTTCGCGGCTCCGGCTGATGATGGTGTCGATATGCCCGGCCAGCAGGCCGTGGAAGGCGGGATTAAAGACTTCCATATTCAGTTCGAAGTTCAGGCGCAGGCTGCGGGCGTCCAGATTGGCCGAGCCGATCTGGCTGTAATAGCCGTCCACGGCCAGCAGCTTGGTATGGGCAAAGGGCGGCGGCTGGTACCAGACCCGCACCCCGGCGCTGAGCAGGGCCGGCAGCAGGCGGAACGTGGCCCAGTGCACATACGGCAGATTGTTTTTGGCGGGCAGCACCACGCGCACGTCCACACCGCGCTGGCCCGCCGAGCGCAGGCTGGACATGAGGTCGTGCGAGGGCAGGAAGTACGGGGTCATGATCCGTACTGAACTCCGGGCCGTGTTGATGACCCCGCAGAAAAGATCGTTGAGCACGTCCGCGTCCGAGCCGGGGCCGTCGATGACGATGCGGCAGCGGCTTTCGCCCCTGGGCTCGGTGGAGCTGGGCGGCAGGGGCGTGTATTCGCCGGTGGAAAAGCCCCAGTTGAGCAGGAAGGCGCGTCGCAGCTGATTGACGATGGGCCCCAGACAACGGAAATGCACATCCTGCACGCAGCTTTTCCGCAGGCTCTGGATATTGTCGTCGGAAATGTTCATGCCGCCGGTAAAGCCGATGTCGTCGCAGACCAGCACCTTGCGGTGATTGCGCAGATTGATACTCAGATTGGGAGGGAAGAGCTTGGGCGGCAGGAAAAGCGCGGTTCTGATGCCCCGCGCGGCGAGCTTCTTCCAGGGTTTGCGCCAGGAGTAGAGCGTGCCGATGCCGTCCACCAGCACGCGCACATCCACGCCGCGCGCGGCCGCCGCGGCCAGGGCTTCGGTAAAGGCCGCGCCCACCTTGCCGGCATTGAAGATGTAGGTAGCCAGAAAAACGTGGTTCCGTGCCGCCGCGATGGCCTCAAGCATGGCCGGATAGGCCTCGTCGCCGTTGCGCAGCGGACGGAGCGCATTGCCGCCGCAGAGGTGCTGGTCCGTCAGGCGGCGGCCCAGGTGCGCCATGCGGGCAATATTTTCAGGCACCTGCTCCGGAGGCTGCACGGGGCAGGGCGGATGGGCGTATTCGGGCTCCAGGGCGGCCTGCTGCCGCATGATCTTGTCGGCCCGGCTCTCGGCCCGGCTGATGCCGAAAAGTGCGTAAAGCAACGGCCCCAGTATGGGCAGGAGCAGGGCCGTGGCGGTCCAGCCCAAGGCCGAGCGCGGGTCTCGCTTGGTCAGCAACGCATGGCAGACCGCCACCCAGGAGAGGATGTGGACGGCCAGCAGGCCCAGAGTTTCCAGCAGTATCAGCACAAGGCGCTCTTCGGCATCACGGGACATCACGGACGCTGACGGCCCCGCCGCCCTTCGCCGGAGAGGCGAGGAGCGAAAGGAACGCGGGCCCTTTCCGCCTGAGCCGGAACCGCTCTAGTGGCGCACGGCCAGCAGAGGGGTATCTGTATTGCGCAGCACGCGCTCGGTGATGGAACCGATCAGCAGATCGCCGAGGCCGTCGCGTCCGTCGGTGAACATGACGATCAGATCCGCGTTTTCCTCATCAGCCACGCGCACAATGGTTTCCGCCGGGGTGCCCTCTTCCACGCGGGTGTGAAAGCTGACGCCGTCTTTTTCCAGAATTTCGATAAGCGGGCAGAGCAGGGTCAGGCCTTTGGCGGCTTCCTCGCGCTTCAGTTCGGTATGGGCTTCGCCGCCCACGATCTGCGACAGCGGCTCGGTGACGTGTAGCAGGATGATCTCGCCGGAGCAGAGACCCAAGGCATGCTTAAGAGCCTGATGGGCGCGTTCGCCGTGTTTTTTGCCGCTCACCGGCAGAAGAACTTTTTTGTACATGTTTACTCCTTGTCTGCCCTCAGTGGCGGTATGCCTGCCTGGGCCATGGTATTTTCGCATGCCGCCGCGTTTTGCGCAAGCCTTTGCCCGTTGGTGCCGCTTGCTTTCGTCGTCCGCGAAGACCGTGCGCCTCACCGTTTAAAGTTGAAATGCTCTAAAACAACTTCATGATGAAAAGTGTTTTGAACGGAAACAGCCCGCTCCCACAGGGAACGGGCTGTCGTCCGCTTTATCAGGGCGCGCTTATTTGCGCGGGGTAAGCGCGATACGGTTGCGTTCCACGGCCACGGCCAGCTCGGGCAGCAGATCCTTGAGCGCGTTCATGTCGTTGGCCTTGGCCGCCCGCTCCACACAGCGGGCCATACGGGCCAGAACCCGGAAGCCGAAGGCGTCCGACTCTGCCGCAATACGCCCGGCGGCCTCGCCCACCATATAGCCTCGTCGGCTCTGGAAAGCCTGCTGGGCGTCTTCCATGGCCGCGTCCAGCCGTTCCACCAGTTGCAGGATGGTCTTGTCAGGCCCCGGCTGCGGCGGCGTTGCGGGCGCGGGAGGCGGCGGCACAGGGGCCGCTCTGTCCGTTGCGGGTCGGGCTTCGTTTGTCCCGGCCACGGGCCGGGGTTCCGGCAAGGGCATCTGCAAACGGCCCTGAACTGTTTTTTCCGGGGTTGGGCTGCTCATGGCCCGCCGGGGCTCTTCCGCAAGGGGCGGGGCGGGGGCGGGTGAGGGGCCGGAAACTTCCGCAATAAGCGCGGCCAGGGGCGGCACTTCTTTTTTTACGGGCTCAGCTCCGGCGATAAAGTCCATAATGGAACCGCTCAGCCCTCCGGAACCGTCTGAATCGGCCGCCGTTGCGACAGCGGTGGTCTCCGGAACGAACGGCGAAACCGGACTGGTCTCCCGCACGGGCATGCCTGCCGTGGCTTCCTGCGGCTGGGACGTCGCGGGAGTGGGCGCGGGTGCGGGCCGTTCTTCGGTGCCGGTGGGACCAGGGGCTGCCGCTGCAGGCTTTTCCACTGCCGTCGGTTCCGGCATCGCGGGCACGGTTGCGGCGCGCCGCGCCGCAACCTGGGCATTGGTCAGGCTCAGATCCAGACCGGCCTTGTTCACCTGCCGGAGGGCTTCTTCCGGGCCGTCGCGCCTGGGTGGAGCTGGCCTGTCAGCCGTGGCTTTGGGAGATATGGGCATGGGTTCCCCCACCCATTCGCCGGGCGTGCTCAGACTGGGACTGGTATAGGCGTTCTTGGCGGTATCCGCGGTGTTCTCCGTGTCCCGCCGGGCGGTTGTGGTCGGAACGGATCTGATCGTGATGCGTGGTCCGCGACGCACGGCGTTTTCGGTGGGGGACACGGCTTCCGCGTCCTGCGAACGGGAAGACAGGGGGCTGCCGATGGGCATGGGCTCGCCCACCCACTCGCCGGGCGTGTTCTGCCGGGGGCTGGTGTAGGAGCCTGTGGCGCTGACCGTGACAGTGGGCTTGGCTTCCGGCACTTCCGGCACGGCTGCGGCCTTGGGCGCGGCTTTGGGCCGGATGGGGACAATGGTGGCGCCCGGCCGCGCGGCAAACGTGACAGGCCGGAAGGCAGGCTTACGGGGCTGTTCCGGCTCCACGGGCTTTTCCGGGGCCGGCGGCACGGCTGCCGCTGGTTTGCTCTCCGGCACGGACGTTTCCGCAACAACTTCTTCCGGCGCGGTCACCTCCACTGGGGCGGCTGTTTTCGGCTCTTCCGGCAATTCCGGAGCGGCGGAAGCGCTTTCAGCGGCAGGCTGCACGGCCTCAATGTTGGCTTCCGGTACGGAGACAACAGCCTGGGGAGCTTCAACGGGCGGCGCGTTCTCCACTGTGTCCGCCGTTTTTTCCTCGGCTGCATCAGCGGCGGCAACGACTGGGGCGGGCTCCGCAGGAGTTTCCTCGGTACTTGAAGCCGGGTTTTCCGCTGCCATAACGCTGCCGTCAGCCAGGTCTTCCTTGGATGGGGCGTCTTCCGGGGCGGCATCGTTTGTCTCTTGTGCCGTATCGGACTCCGCAGGCTCTTCTTCACCCCAGACCGGTCCTTCCAGGCCAGCGGCCACGGAAAATTCCGCCTGCATGGCGGCGTCTTCCGGAGAAGATGCGGGAACCGGGGCCTCGTTGCTTTCGGATTCGACCGCCGTGGTTTTGGACGTCGCGGTCATAACCAGATCGTCGGGTGCGTAGGGATTGACGAACAGGCCCGCCGGAATGTCCGGCTGCTCTTGCGCGGCCTTGTGGGACGCGTTCAGGCGGCTGACCGGGGTCAGACCGGCTTCCGCCGGAGGCAGGTCAAGGTCCGGCAGGGGATCGCCGTTTTCCGGCAGGCCGCTGAACAGGCCGCCCGCGGGTTTGCCGGATGTTTTATCCTCTCCCGGACCGACCACGGGGCCGCGCAGGGATTCCGCAAAGCTCAACAGATCGGGCAGGGCCGTCAGATCCGGTATTTTCAGGGGAGAGGCGCCGTGGCCGTCCTCGTTGCCGAACAGATCCGGCAGAGGCGGCCGTCCGGCCGGTGCTCCCGCCGTTGCGGCGGAAGGCGCGGCTGCTTCAGGAGCCGCCGCTGTCATATCTGTCGAGGCCGTGCCGGTTTGCTCGGCGGGTTCCGCGGGCACGGCTTCCTGTCCGGTTTCATCGGCTGTCCGCGCGGCCGCGGCGGCATCCAGAATTTCCCGTACGGTCTGGCAAAGGGCTTCGCTGTCCACCGGCTCCAGCAGGGCATGGGTGAAACCGGCGTCAGCCAGGCGGTCCCACTGGCTGTCGTCCACGGTGACGGCCAGGGCCTTGCAGAAAGGCAAGCCCGCTGTCGCCGCCAGTTCGCGGAACCGGCGCAGAATATCGCCCGCCGCCGGAGAGGCCAGCTTGCCCTGCGCTATCAGCAGGAGCGCGACCTCGCCCTTGTGCAGTTGCAGGGCCTCGCTCAAGCTGCGCGCTTCAGCGTTGCGGCAGGGCATGCCGTCCAGCATGCGGGCCAGCATCTGGCGATCCAGCGCGCTTTCCGCCGCGACCAGGACCAGTGGTTGCCTGCGCTCCACGGGCGCGCCCTCGCTGTCGTCCCGTTCCAGATATTTGAGGTGCAGGGTAAAAGCGATCGTGGTGCCGTGGGGGCTGCACTCCACGCCCAGAAATCCCTTGTGCGCGCCCGCCAGTTCCCAGGCGCGGGTCAGGGCCAGGCTGGAACGCTCCTTGGGCGGCATGCCCGAACCCGTGTCCGTGACGGTGAAGAGCAGATGCCCGGCATCGACGCTTTCCGGCACGCGGCGCACCGAAAAATGCACGGCTCCGTGCCTGGTGGCGCGTACCGCGCTTTCCAGCAACAGGCAGAGGGTTTCGTTCAGGGCTCCTGCTTCGCCCTCGTACATATGTCCCAGATGGGGCGGCATGTACCAGGCCAGGCCGATGCCCGCGCTTTCCGCCGCCGGAGCCACGGCGTCATGGGCTTCGCGCATCAGATGCTGCAGATTGAAAGGCGCGGCGGCTTCGGGGGTGGGCCGTTCCTGATTCAATTGTTTGGGATTGCTGACAATATCCGCCATCTGGCGGGCCGCGGCCAGCATGTTTTCCGCGTATTGGCGTACTGCCGGAGGCAGGGCGCAATGGCCCAGGGCCGCGCCTTCCCGCATCAGGCGGTCCAGGGGCAGGCGCAGGGCGTCTTCCAGAAGATTGGGCGGAAGGCCGGAGAGCAGACCGGCGTGCGGCGCGGTCTGAGGATCAGGGCGCGCGGCGGATGCGTCCGCCTCCGAATCATCCGGGGGCATGGGCGGTCCCGGCGGGATCAGCCGCAGATTGGGATCGTCCAGAGGCTGGTCCAGGGTGATGGTGCCGTCGGCCTCTCTGCGCACGGCTTTGGCCGCCGTGGAGTCAGCCTGTGCAGCGGCCGTGTCGTGCGGGGCCCTGGTGGCGGCGATGATCAAAGCACTGAGAGCCGTGCCCCAGAGTGGGGCGGAGGCCAGGAGATTGGGGGCAAAGCCGCTGTCCAGGCCCAGCATGCCCCCGGCCACAAAGAGCGGCGGCAGAAGGCAACCCAGCAGAAAACGCTTGGCTCCGCCCAGGCCCATGATCCAGGCTCCCAGGGCGGTGGGTACGAAAATCAGGGTGCCCAGGGGCCAGAGATCCAGATAGCGGGTCAGCCAGCCGAAGTTCGGCACCAGAGGCAGCAGGGCCAGGACCGCGCCGGGCAGGGAGAGCAGGAGGAGCTGGATGTCCAGGGCGCGCGAACGCTCACGGGTACGCATCAGATGGCGGCCCACATGGGGCAGCAGCATCAGGGCCACACCCGGCGCCAGCACGGCCCCGGACTCGCCCAGGCCGATATGGCCGGAACCGGAGGCGGGCATGCCCATGAGGCCTTGACCCAGGGCCACGCCCACGTACAGGGCCGTCCAGACGCGCCACTGGCCCTTTTCGGAAAGGCCGCGCAAAAGGCAGAGCAGCATGACCACGCCCAGGGCCAGAATGGCCGCTGTGCGCGACAGGCTGCCCCAGTTGGTGGCCGCGTCCTGCGGGGTGCGCAGCATGGGCGCGAACCACAGGCCGGGCAGACCGTCCAGGCGGATATAGCAGGTCAGAGGTTCCTTGCCCGCCTCGGGCAGAAGCAGCACATTGCGCTGGGCAGGGCTGGATTCGCGCCATTCCAGCGCGCCGCTCAGGCTGTTGGACACGGGTTCATAAAGCATGGGCATGCCGGGCACGCTTTCGCCCATGTCCAGCAAGAGCGTGGCGGGCCGGGCGCCCTCCGGCAGGGGAGCCAGGGTGAAGCGCAGCCACATGACCCCGGTTTCGCGCGGCAGATCCTTGAGCGCCAGAGGCCGATAGTCCCCGGCCTTGTCCGGAGCGGCGGCTTCCTCCACGTCCATGGTGCCGGTTTCATCCAGCAGATAGTCGAGGTAGGGCAAAAGGGGCGTGCTGGACGTGGTGGGCGCGGCGGGCAGCATGGTCTGGGCCGGGGCACCGCCGCCCCAGCCGAAGCAGAGCGCGCAAAACAGAAGAACAGCGGCCGAAACCCGGAAGCGGGCCGTGCCGGAAAAAACGTATGCCATAGTGTTTCCGCCTGTCATATAACTTTCCGCCGCGCCGGACGGCGGGGCCGCTCCTTGCATGGACGCCGCGCGGTTCCGTCTCCGCGTGACGTCCGGGCGAGCCGTTACTGGCTTAAACCGGAGCAACGCTGCAACGCCGGGCGTTTAACGTTGCGTGCGGCATCCGCGCGCCCGCCGGGCAGCGCGGGCATCATCTCTGACAGCCCTAATGCAGATGCTTGATCAATTCGGACACCGGCTGCCCGTCCGGCGAACGCGCGCCGGGATTGGCCTTCAGCAGGCTTTGCCAAGCCTGCACGGCTTCGTCTTTGCGGTGCAGATCGTAATAGAGTACCACGCCCTCGTTGAACAGGGCGTTTTCATGGCCGGGCCGGGCGGTCGAGGCCTTGCGGAAGCTGTCCACTGCCTGTTCGTAGGCTCCGGCCTCGCGGTACATGATGCCCAGATCTGTAAGCACGTCGGGATTGCCCGGCGCGAAAGTCAGGGAACGCTCATAGGCCGAGATGGCCTGTTTGGCCTGGCCCGTGTCGAAATACAGATTGCCCAGGGCCGCCCAGCGGGCGGCGTCCTTGGGATCGGCCAGCAGGGTTTTTTCCAGCTCGGCAATTTTTTGGGCCAGTTCCGGGGGCATGGGCGGCGGATTGTCCTGCGCGGGCCTGGCCGCCTGCTGGGCCGCGGGAGCGGGAGGCGCGGCTTCCGGCTGCGCCGTGGCGGGGTGGGTCGTAACGGCCGGGCCGTGACCGTTGATCAGGCCGGGCAGCAGGCCGCCCAGATACAGGCCCAGCGCCAGCGTCAGCAGCATGCCCATGATGCAGGTGCTTTTGCGCACCATGCCGGAAGGCTCGGCCTCCGAAGAAGCTGCGGGAGATGCATTGCCGTAGGCGTCGGGATTGGGGCGCGTCAGCGCTTCGCGCGGCGAAGCGGCTTCCGTTTCAGGGCTTTTTTTGCTTTTACGGCGGGCCATAAGCTCCTCAATAACGTGGGTGGGGCGCGGTCGAAAGTCTTTGCGGTCAACCTACAACCTGAAAAAAAAAGAGGCAAGCCCGCAACTTATGGTCAAGAAGCGGGCCTGGCAACTGCGACATTGACGGGAAGCGGTTCAGGGTCGCGTTTCTTTCTCATTGGTTTTATTGACTTTTTTATTCATCTTGTCCTGCCGGACCGGCTGATCCGGCGTGTTCTTTTCCGCGTCACCGGCATGGGGCAGCGGGGCTTTTTCGAGCTCCTCGCGGATGCCCTTCTTGAGATCCTCGCCAGCCTTGGGGTCATGCAGGCCCGCGCTGAGGTGCTCCACGCCGCGTGCCGGGTCGTTGAGAAAATGGATGTAGAGCACGCCCAGGCTGTAACGCACCGAGGCGTTGTCATGCAGGGTCACCACCTTTTCCAGAAATTCGGCGGCTTCCTTGTGCTTGCCCTGATTGTGCTTGATGACGCCCAGCAGGTAGAGCGGCTGGGGATTGTTCACATCCAGGGTGACGGCGCGCTGGGCGAAGGTCTCGGCGGCCTCCCAGTTCTGGGCGGTCATCAGGGCTTCGACCAGGTGGACCAGGGCGTCCACGTTCTGGGGGTTTTGGGCGACCTGCTGCATGAGCGCGCCGATGGCGTCGCCGCCCATGCCCGCCGGAGCCTGGGGCGCGGGCTGCACATGCACGGTGATCTGCGGATGCTTGAAGCGCTCCGTAAGGGAAATCACCAGCATGGCCGCCAGACTCAGGGCCAGCAGCAGGGCCACCACGCGCGCCGGAGTATTGAGCTTGGGCAGATCAGTCATGGTTGAGCATCTCCCATTGGCTCAGGCGGGCCGCCAGAGCGCGTTGTTGCGCGGCCAGAAAGGCCAGATACGCGCCGAGGCCGATCCAGACGGCGGCGTTGGCGATGACGATCCAGGTGAGGGTATCCATATATGTCCTCCGTGGGAGAGTTCGCTGCGGCGTTTACGCCGCCGGGTTGTCGGCATTGGCGGCCAATGCGTCGAGGCGGGCGCGTAAATCGAGCTGGCGTTTGCGCAGCCAGACCAGCCCGGCCCAGAGCAGACCGAAAGAAAGCACGCAGGCAATGACCGTCATCTTCATTTCCGGCTCCAGGCCGCCGCCCTTGGCCGCGAAAACCGCCGGATGGATCGAGCGCCAGATCCGGGCCGAAATGAAGACCAGGGGCACGTCCAGAAAGGCCACCACGCCCACCACGGCGCAGACCAGGCTCTTGCGTTGCGGCGGCAGATCCAGGCCGCGCAGCACCAGATAGCCCGCGTAGACGAACCACATGATCAGGGTGGTGGTCAGGCGCGGGTCCCAGGTCCACCAGACGCCCCAGGACTTGCGCGCCCAGAGCATGCCGGTGACCAGCGCCAGGCCGCTGAGCAGCACGCCCACCTCGGCGGCGGCGGCGCAGAGTCTGTCCGCGCCGGGCGCGCGGCGCAACAGATAGGCGATGGAACCCAGAAAGACCGTGAAAAAGCTGATCAGCGCCCACCAGGCCAGGGGCAGGTGGATGTAGAAGATTTTCTGGATCAGGCCCAGAGTGGCCTCTTCCGGGGCGTAGACATAGATCAGCCACTGGCAGCAGGCAAAGGCCAGTCCGCCCAGCAGAGCCAGAAGTTGCGGCATTTATTCGTCCCCCGTGTAGATGAAGCTGAACAGCAACAGACCGGCCCCCAGAAAGACCGCGTCAAAGGCGCAGGCCACGCCCAGCCAGCCGCCAGGCCCGTCCGGGGAGGCGGCCCCCAGCGTCTGCGCGCCCACGCCGATACCGGCCAGCAGCAGGGGCGTGAGCAGCGGAAAAAGCACGATGCTCAGCAGGGATTCGCGCGCCGCCTGCCCCTGGGCCAGAGCCCCCAGCAGGGAACCCAGGGCACACATGCCCAGATCCACCAGCAGCAGCGCCGCCAGGCCCGGCAGCGGCGGCCCGCCCAGCTCCTGGCCCAGAAAAATCACGGACGCGGGCAGAAAGATGACCTGGGCCAGCAGCAGCAGGGTCAGGCCCGCCGCCGCCTTGCCCAGCCAGACCCCTTGGATGGGGGCGGGGCAGAGCAGCAGGCCCAGGCGGGCGTTGTTGGCCTCTTCCAGGGCGTAGAGCTGGTTGAAGATCAGCACCTGGCAGAAGGCCGAACTCAGCCAGAACACGGCGGCGGCGGCCTGCGGGCTCATGCGCTCGCCGATGCCCTGGGAGAGGCTGAACACGAAAAGCAGCAGCAGGCCCAGCAAAAGGGCCTGGATCAGACCGCTGCCCCTGGCCAGGGTCAGGGCGAGATCCTTGCGGGCCACGGCCAGGGTCAGGCGCAGCATGCCGAGCCTCCCTTGTCCGCCTTATCCGTATTGTCCGCGGCGGCCGCGTCCGGCGCGGGATGAAAGCCCGTGAAGTCCGAGGGCGCGCCGTCATAGACCAGTTTGCGCTCCGCCAGGGCCAGCAGGCGGTCGGCCAGGGGCGCGTCCCCGGCCAGGTCGTGGCTGATGAGTACCACGCAGGCCCCGCGCTGCCGGGCGTCCCGTACCTCGCGGCGCAGCAGGGCCAGGGAGGCCGCGTCCAGCCCGGTGCCCGGCTCGTCCAGCAGCAGGAGGTCCGGCTCCAACATAAGCACCCTCGCCAGGTTCAGGCGCTGGGCCATGCCGCGCGAAAAAACGCCCGCGCGCTCGTGGGCGTGGGCGGCCAGGCCCACCCGCTCCAACCCGGCCAGCAAGTCGGACCGGGACAGGCGCAGGCCGTGGGCCGTGCGCCAGAAAGCCAGATTCTCCAGTGCCGTGAGGCCGGGGTAGAGAAAGGTGGCGTGCCCGAGATAGCCCAGGCGGAGGCCGCCGGAACGCGTGCCGGATTCCGCCTGCCGCACGCGGCCCGCGCTGGGGTGGGACAAGCCGGCCATGATCCGCATCAGGGTGCTTTTGCCCGCGCCGTTGCCGCCCACCAACAGCGAGACGCTGCCCGCCGTGAAGGCGCAGCTCACTTCCTTGAAGATCACTTTGACGCCGTAGAGCTTGGCGACACGGTCGAGTTCAAGCACGCGCGGGCCTCCCGGCTTCAGGCTTTCCCGGCGGACGCGGTGGAATCGTCCCTGCCGTCATCCGGCCCGTCCTCGTCGTCGGGTTCCCTGGCCGGGGAAGTGCGGCGGCGCAGGCCCAGCAGGGGCACGATACACATCAGGGTGCCGCCGATCCAGATCCAGTTGACAAGAGGCTCCACGCTGACCTTGACCAGCACGCGCATGTCCTCGTCCAGACCCAGCAGGGAGGCGTAGACTTCATTGCCCAGGCCCGGAATCACATCCACCTCGGAAAACTGCATGCTGCCGAACTTGTCGTACATGCGGCGTTCCGGCGCGACAATGCCCAGATTCCTGCCGTCTTTGCTGATCTGGAGTCGGGCCGCGATAAAGTCGTAGCCAGGCTGGCGGCCGTCCTTGATTTCCAGCAGGGTGGCGGTGTAGCCGCCGACCTGTTCGGTCTGGCCCGGAGCCAGGAACATTTCCTTGTCCTGCGTGTAGGGGCCGGAAAAAGCGATGCCCAGAGCGGCCAGGGCCATGCCCAGGTGCGCGCCCAGAGCCCCCAGGCTGGCTGGCTGGCGGCGGACGGCGCTGTCCGTGAGCAGCAGGACCACGCCGAGGCTGACGGCAATGGCCGCGGACGCGCCGAGCAGGGCCGTGGGCTGGCGATAGCCCAGCGCCCAGATCACAATGCCGCCGGCGACAAACGCCCCCAGCACCGCGAAGAAACGGCCCTTGCCGCGCATGCCGCCGTTCCAGCCGAGCCAGGGGCAGGCCGCCATCATGACCAGCAGCAGCGCGCCCAGAGGCAGGCAGACCCGGTTGTAGAAATTGGCGTCCAGGCCGCGCGGGGCGGTGGTCCAGAGTTTGCTGATCACCGGCCACATGGTGGCGACCAGGATGATCGCGGCCAGGGCCAGCAGCACCCAGGCCACCAGGGTCAGGAAGCCTTCGCGGCTGTCCAGTCCGGCCAGGGGTTTGCCTTCGCGCGGGGCCGTACAGGCCACCCAGAAGGTGACCGCCAGACCGGCCAGCACAAAAACGGTCAGCGGCGTGCCCACGCTGCCGTCGCCGAAGGCGTGCACCGAATCAATAACCCCGCTGCGCACCAGGTAGGTGGCGAAAAAGGCCGATACCGTGGTCAGGGCCATCATGGCCACATTGACCCGGCCGAGCTTGCCCCGGCGCTCTTCCACAATCAGGGTGTGCAGGGCGGCGGTGCCGATGAGCCAGGGAATCAGGGAGGCGTTTTCCACCGGGTCCCAGGCCCAGTAGCCGCCCCAACCCAGTTCCATGTAGGCCCACCACGCGCCCAGCACGATACCGGCGGTGAGGAAAAGCCAGGCCAGGATGATGAAGGGCCGCGTCAGGCGGAACCAGGGCCCCTCGCACCGGCCCCTGCGGGAAAGGGCCTGGGCCAGGGCCAGACAGGCGGGCACGGTGAAGCCGCCGTACCCCAGGAAGAGCAGCGGCGGATGGAAGATCATGCCCGGATTCTGGAGCAGGGGATTCAGACCGTTGCCGTCGGCCGGGGCCGGTGTCTGCATGAGAAAAGGGTTGCTCCAGTTGGTCAGGATCAGAGTGAAAAAGGCCATGATCACGTAAAAGAAGGTCCAGTACCAGAGCTTGGTGGCCGGGCTCAGATTTCGACAGGCGCGGGTGCAGGCGAAGATGCTGCCGCTCAGGCTCACGGCCAGGGCCCAGAAGAGCATGGAACCGGGCTGCCCGGCCCAGAAGGCGGTCAGGCGATAGAAGACCGGCAGGATCAGGTCCGTATAGCTGGCAACGTATTGTAGGCTGAAGTCATGCCAGTAGAGGGCGTGCAGCAGCAGGGCCGAGGCCAGCAGCAAGCCGCCGGTGACGACCCAGTGGGCTTTTTCGATCAGGCGCAGGCTGTCGGCGCGTCCCTGCCAGAGCTGGAGCAGAGCCATGCCGCCGCCCCCCAGGGCGCAGAGCAGGGCCAGAAGTTGCATGGCGTAGGCGAAAACGTACATGGGGCTCCTTTACGCGTGGATGACGGCGAGACGACCCGGCTGATCCGCCTGGTGTCTAATTTGAAAATCAGACACACAAAACCCGTAGGGTTTTACGGCGGCGTAGGCGCCGTGAGTCAGCGAAAAACCACGTTTTTTCGCTGACGATCCTGCGAAAATTGAGAGCATGACTATGCTCGAAATTTTTGCAATCAGGCACTTCAAGTGACGTGACGGGAAAAAACAGCGCCCCGTGTTGGGGGGCGCCGCGTGGCCGGAGCCATTTCAAAGTGAAATTGTTCCGGCGGCTGCGGGAGCAGACGCCCGCCACGGAGGCGTAAGCGCAATTTATGTGCGCGATTAAACGCCGGAGTGAGCGTCTTAAAAACTTTGAGAATGCACTTTCTCAAAGTTGAATTGCTCTAGCTTGTACGGTTTTCCTTCTGGTACTTGGAAGGGCACTTGGTCATCAGGGTCTTGGCCGCAAAGTGCCCACCCGGCCCCATGCCGCCTTCCACGATGACTTCCGCCCCGGCCTTGAACGTGTCGGGCACAGCGCCGCTGTAGTTGACCACGATGGTCTGGCTGGCGTTGTCCTTGTCTTCCAGGCTGAAGGTGACGCCCGGTCCGCCCCGGTGCTTTTCAATGCCCCGGCTTGCCACAGTGCCGAATAGCCGGGCCGCGGTCAGCTTGTCCGGCGTGGCGGCCTTGGCTTCGGCCACGTTCAGGAAGTAAACGCTGTTTTCCGAAAAGCCGGAATAAACCAGATAGCCTACGCCGCCCAGGAAAAGGAACAGCGCCGCCACATAGATGGAAGTATTTTTTTTGCGGGCCATGCGAGTCACTCCAGTGTTGCGCTGAGTGAAGATGGGGTACCCTAGCCCATTTCGATTTTTCTGACAAGATAAGAATTGTTATCAATATTTGCGGTGCCGCCCGTTTCGCGCGGACATTGCGGGCCAGCAAACCCGGAGGCGCGCCGGGGACTTACCTGGTGGGCGCGGTCGGCGCGGCGGGCTTGCCCTGGGGAGCCTTGCGGGTCAGGGCCTTGCGGCGGTCGCGGGCCAGGGCGCGCAGATCCGCCACATTGTCGCTTTCGTCCATGATCTCGCTGCCCAGAATTTCCTCCAGCACGTCCTCCAGCGAAACCACTCCGGCCAGGCCGCCGTATTCGTCCAGCACGGCGAACAGGTGCACCCTGGCCTTGAGCAGTTCGCGCAGCAGCACGTCCAGGGTCTGGCTTTCCTGCACGAAATGCAGGGGCCGCATGATTTCGGACAGGCGCGTGCCCTCCTTGTCCTCCTTGAGGCAGCGGCCCAGGGTGCGGCGCTCCACCAGGCCCACCAGGTCCTCGTTGTTCTCGCCGTAGACCGGGATGCGGCTGAAATGCCAGATGCGCGGGTCCTTGTAGGCCTCTTCCACGGTGATGTCCTCGGGCAGTGAAAAGACCACGGTACGCGGGGTCATGATCTCATGCACGCGTTTCTGGTCCAGGGTCAGCACGTTGCGGATGAAATTTTCCTCATAGGGCTGGATGCGCCCGGCCTGGCGCGAAAGGCTGGTCACGGCGCAGATGTCGTCCTCGGAAATCTGCGGCGCGCTGGAGGGCGGCGACATCAGGCGGGTGAGCAGGCTCGTGAGCCAGAGCAGCGGCGAAAGCAGCTTGATGGTCAGGGCCAGGGGGCGGGCCAGGGCGCTGGCCAGGGGCGTGGCATAGGCCACGCCCAGGGTTTTGGGCACGATTTCGCCGAAGGCCAGGATCACGACGGTGAAGGCCAGGGCAAAGAGCGCCATGTGCTCCGCGCCGAAGACCGCCAGAAAGGCCGCGCCCGCAATGGTGGAACCGGCGGTGTTGGCCACGGTGTTCAGGGTCAGGATGGCGGCAATGGGCTTGTCCACCTCGGTACGCATTTTATAGAGCAGTTCGCCCACGGGACGACCCATGCGGCGCAGGCGTTCAATGGAGGACCAGGGCACGGCGTACAGGGCCGCCTCGGTGAGCGAACAGGAAAACGAGACCAGAACGGCTATGCCGACGGCCAGGATAAGGGTGAGCATGACGCGGCATCCTGCGGCTGCGGTTTGACGGGCGGCCACGGGGCCCGGGGAAGGACGCGGTGGGCGAGCCCATATTTATATGGATAAACTATAGCCCGACGGACCGGGCTTGGCAATTGCCGCCCGGCGCGGCCGAGACCGGGGGAGGCGAACCGCCGCCGGGCGGCAGGCTTGAACGGAAGGCGGGGAGCGGCTTTTGGGGGATGCACTGAAGAAAATGGCGAGCCGAAAATAAAATGCGCGGCTTTGCTTGACAGAATCCACCCGCAGGACTATATCTCTTTCTCGCGATATGACATGTCGCCACATGGCGCGGGGTGGAGCAGTTCGGTAGCTCGTCGGGCTCATAACCCGAAGGTCGTAGGTTCAAATCCTGCCCCCGCAACCAAGAAATTTAAGCGCTTATGGAATCCTAACCATAAGCGCTTTTTTCATTTCCTAACCTATTCCTAATCAGGAAAGGGACTACTACCAGATTTCATGAGGCAATATGTGAACGGAAGTCAGACAGCGCCGCCAGGGCCTCTTTAGCCTTCATGCCTTCCGGCTGCTTTTCCAGAATACGAAAAAGGGCCTGTACCAGCTCCCCACAGCGCTTATTGGTAATTTGAGCCATGAGCTATTCCTTGTAAAAGATAGTGTGCTTCCCTATGGCAAGAGGGGCAGACCCAGCTCTTTCAAAAACGCATTGTGTTTTTCCGTGGCGGCTTTGATTTGCGCATCCACCGCCATCATTTTTTTATGAACATCGGCAAGGTCAATTTCCTTTTCCGGCATTGCTGTGCTGACGTATCTGGAAATATTCAGATTGTAGCCGTTTTCGGAAATTTCTTCCATGCTGACACATCTGGAATATCGTTCTTCTTCTGTGCGGAACTGATAGGTATCTACAATCTTTTTTATGTGTTCCGTAGAGAGTCTGTTTTGCCGTTTCCCCTTTTCAAACTGCTCAGAGGCATTGATGAAGAGCACGTCATCAGACTTTTTACACTTTTTGAGCACAAGGACGCACACGGGAATGCCCGTGGAGTAAAAAAGGTTGGCGGGCAGGCCGATAATGGTGTCTATGTTGCCGTCTTCAAGCAGTTTGCGACGGATGCGCTCCTCCGCGCCGCCACGGAACAGCACGCCATGCGGCAGGATAATGGCCATAGTGCCTTCCCGCTTCAGGTAGTGGAAGCCGTGCAGCAAAAAGGCGAAGTCCGCGGCGGATTTCGGAGCCAGTCCATAATTTTTGAAACGCACATCTTCGCCCAGCGTCTCACTGGGATTCCAACGGTAGCTGAAAGGCGGATTGGCCACCACGGCATCGAAATAGGGCTTTTTCGCGGGATTGGTTTCGCGCAGCATGTCCCAGTCGTTGGTCAGGGTGTCGCCGTGGAATATCTCAAATTCCGAGTCTTTCACGCCATGCAGCAACATGTTCATGCGCGCCAGGTTGTAGGTGGTGACGTTCTTTTCCTGGCCGTAGATTTTGCCTATGCCTTGCGCTCCCATGCGTCCCCGCACATTAAGCAAAAGCGAGCCGGAGCCGCAGGCGAAATCAAGCACGCTGGCAAGATGCTTTTTGGGGCCGGTGCCGGGATCCTGGCTGTCCAGTGTCACAATACCGGATAAAATGCTGGATATTTCATGCGGTGTATAGAATTCGCCGGCTTTTTTGCCGGAGCCTGCCGCGAATTTGTCGATCAGATATTCATAGGCATCGCCCAGCGTATCGCCCTCACTGGAGAAGCTGGACAAACCTTCGGCAATTTTCTTTATAATATCACAAAGTTTCTCATTGCGCTCGGCGTTGCGCTTGCCAAGCTTTTCGGAAGTGAGATTGATTTCTGAAAACAGCCCCTGAAAGGTGCTGTCAAAGGATTCATTTTCAATATATTTGAAGCCGTCCTGAAGGGTGTCCAGCAATTCCCCATTCTGCGTGCGCGCCATCTCGGCAATACTGTCCCAGAGATACTCCGGCTTGATGACGTAATGTACGCGACGGCGCATGAGCTTTTCAAAGTCCGGCACGTCGGCCTGATTGGCGGCATACCAGATGCGCAAGGGCGTCACGCCGGGCTGTGTGCCGGCATCGGGGTACTCGTTTCCCAATTCCTTTTTGGCCGCGACTTCATAATTGTCGGACAGGTAGCGCAAAAAGAGAAAGGCAAGCATATAGTCGCGGAAGTCGTCCGCGTCCATGGCTCCGCGCAAGGTATCGGCAATGCTCCAAAGGACAGCGCCCAGTTGTTTTTGGTTTTGTTCGGTCATGGCTGTTCCTTGGGGGTGGGGGTGTTGGCAATTTGTTTGGTGAGTTGGGGAATTTCAAATCGGTAGCGGCTCAGAAAAGCCGTGAAAATACTTTTAAAAAGCTCTTTGGTGTCGTCCACCATCTCTCGCGGGGCATAGATAGAATATTGGCCGTGGCTTAAGAGATTGAGGGCGCGTGTATACAGCACTTCGTCATCAACGCCATGAATGCACGATGAAAAATCTTTGTAGCCAAAGAAAACGGCTGTTTTTTCCATAATGCTGCGCAAGGCATTGAAATGATGCGTGTAGATTTGATTACTTTCCATAGCCTGTTGCAACTCGCTGAGCATGGCCACATGATGAAAGAAGGGCGCTTCGTCCGTTCTTTGCAAGGAGTACTTTTCGCCTTGCGCCGAGCGGTAAAAGAAATAAGTGTTATAGTTTGTACGTGAGCGTTTGAATTCGTTCCACAGCACATTGAAAAACAATCCATGATGGGAAGAAATGATACACTTTGTTGTATGCTCTGGTTTTTTTAGTGTATTGATGAGGTCTGTGGCGACAGCAATGGCGTTATTATCATCCAGAGATGATATGGGGTCATCAATATAGATATATTTTACCCATGCATAGGACTCGTGTCCTTCAATGACAAGGGTGCAAATGGCAAGGAAAATACACCAGATAAAAATATTCTCTTCGCCGCGAGAAATCTTGATGTTTTCTTCTTCCCCACGCGAGAACGAAATTGACCACTGTTCATAGTCAATCTTGAAGTCAAAATCCGCATAGCGTTCGAGGTACGAAAAAAATTTTTCTTCCAACGCCAGCTCTTTGAAGCCGGAAAAAAACTTGGAGGCGGTGTTGAGGCGTAAATAGCGCTCCGTATCGCTTTCAAGATCATTGTCCCAGGAAAAGAGGTCTTCGGTGTAGGCGTTGAAATAGAGTGTATCGCTGGAAACGTCTCTTTTTCCGGCATTCTTGAATTCCATGGAAAGGCGGGTTTTGCCTGTGCCGTTATAGGCAAACAGCAATACATAATTTGCGTTATTCAGGTCATCCCGAAGGCGCGTCACCAGCTTGCTCAAGGTGGGGTATTCCCAAATTTTCGGGGTATTGCTCATGCCCGAACCTCGTCAAGGGCTGGGAATAGCTGTTGCATAAGCCCTTTCTTGTGGTCTTTGAGTAGGTTAATCTTTTGTGTTTGGGCGGCGATGAGTTCGTCAAGAGAGGAAAGGCAGTCGGCGATACGTTGTTGTTCACATTGCATATCTCCATCGCTAGGAGGAGTGGGAACAGGTAAGGTTGCATATTCTGAGCTATTGATGCCAGGCTGTCCACTACGGGGAGAAGTAAGTACAACCCAGTCCCAGTATCTCTTGGTAAACAAAAAATTAAACAGAAAATTGGAGTTTATTTTTTTCCAATTCGGTTTAACACGAATTAGAAATCCAGCAAAGACCAGTATCCCATCATTTTCATTATATTTATATGCTTTGCCAACACTTGCACCAGTGCGCGCAAGAACGATGTCGCCTGGGTGCAAACAGTTTTCGGGCACAGCAACAACATCAACAGATACTTTTTTTTCTGCTATGAATTGCCCTTCCTCAGAAATGTCTGTTATCCTTATATACGTTGGCAAACTGGACGTGTAAGGGACTGCTGGGGCATTTAGTCCGTAGTCTGGTTGAGACAAAAGCAATTCCCCAAGTGGAGCCTGTCCCCACTCCCCCGCATCCCGAAACTCAGGAAACCGTAACTGCGGCAGTGTTTCACCTTCTGCCGGGAAAAGCTGTTTGAGCAGCCCTTTTTTATGGTCTTTGAGCGCGTCGAGCTTATTGGTTTCGGCGGCAATGCGTTCATCAAGAGAGGAAAGGCAGTCGGCGATGCGTTGTTGCTCAGAGTACAAATGAGGAACGGGCAGCAAAATGCTAAAGAAAATATCTGGTTTAATATTTAATAGCCCATCACTTCTTGCACCGCTTGTTATATGTTTAACTAATTGTTTTCCATGAATATTATTGTCAAATAAACCTTGAAAAAAAGTTGCCTGATATTTAATTGTAAATCGAAAACATAAGAATACACTTGATGCTGCGGCCTGTTCAAATTCCTTGAGTTGACAGACATAGAGATCGGAAGAGCGTCGTGTAGGGAAAGAGTGTAGATCTCGGTGG
>OMGI01000935.1_pt1 | contig 19636 bp, 9 predicted proteins | sample 1645801 | NCBI WGS metagenome assembly OMGI01 (sample SAMN05578584, study PRJEB25193) | human gut metagenome | biome: Human Microbiome; feature: human-associated habitat; material: feces | host: Homo sapiens | place: USA:Birmingham
AACACCAACATGACGCGCCACTACGCCAAATTCTCCGAGACGGTCATCGGCCGCGAGATGGAAGCGTTCGGCGAGCGGCTGGCGTCGGCTACTTGATACCTGAAAGGATTCGGCCAAAAGCGCCCCTCGGATGAGGGGCGCCGACGCCTATCGCTGGCTCTCTTCAATCAGAGAGTTGCGCAGCAGATCCAGAAACCGTGTCAGCCGCAACTTGCGGTTGATGACCCCACGGCGGCACTGGATGGGATTGTTGATACGGACATTGAACATCCACGAGAACAGCTCGACCAACTGTTCCACATTGGCACGGGTACCGTCGATACGCCGTCCCACGCCGGCAGTATGCAACGCCGTAATCAGCTCCATGAGATCCGTCGGCGTGAACGGCTCGGCCAGATAGAGCGCCGAGCGGGGTTTTTCGGGTTCCCGCAACCGGTTCATGACCGCAGAATGCTCGATACGCAGATGGACCATCCGCATCTCAAATTCCAGATGTGAGACGGCTCCTTCCCAAAGCGCGACAAGCGCCGCCGGACGCGGATCGTGCATTATTACGGGATTACATGACAGGAATTGCGTTCAGGGACAACAGACAAATGTCCACGGGGGCAAATATGCCAGTCGGCAGAAAACGTAAATCATCACTCAAATATCAAAGATTTTTATTTCAGATTGATACATTTAAAACATTAAATTTCAATAAATCTTGCTAAAACATGCAATTGTCTGAATGCTTATATTGCAGTTCTCGTAGAAATATTCTAAAAAAAGATAGGATGGTTTTAGCCATCCTATCCCAGTGAGCAATCTCGTAATTTTGAACTTTTTATTTTAATGTTTTAACACATTATAGATAAGAGATTTTCACTCGAAATTATTTGTCGGTTGACAAATGCCTTCCACACTTTGAAGCGTTACTGGTCTGACCGTTATTAGCGTTTCAACCACATCTTCTTGTCCTTACCTTACACTTAATGCCGGAGCGGCACGAATATTACAGATTATAGCATTCGCCTCATTTCCAGAGAAAACTCGGCACGGGATGTTCGGGCATTGCGCACGTCATCCGGAATGATCGTCCGGGAATATACGCTGGTTTCGGCCGGCTCGGTTCGGGTGGTCATCGTCAGGGTGTTCCCGCCATTCGTCAACTCGAAATCGTAGCCGTTGCCCCAGCTCTCGCCGTCGTCGTACACTCCGGTCAGCCGGGATCCGTCGATCGAATAACGCCCGGTGTATTTGGTGTAGTTCGATGTTTCGACCTTCTGATAAAGTCCGAATGTCGCTGCCGAAGTGAATTCTACGTATACCTCAAATCCTTCGGGAGCATTCTCTGACCAAGAAGTAAGGCGCCATTCGCCTACGATTTCCGACTGAATGTTGGGGGCATCGTCGTCATCCGAACAGCTTGCGGCGAAAATGCCGAGCAGGGAGAAAACGAGCAGATGATAAAGATGTTTTTTCATTGCAAGCACTGTTTTTATAACCAACCTCCGTTTGCTGCGCCGGCCGAACGGGCGATGACGGCGAATTCCTTGGTGATGACCATGCCGCCCATCACGACGCCCGTTCCAGGTTTCGTACCGCCGGCTATCGCCGAAACCTTGATTTTGGCCGATCCGGGTTTCGTGCATTTGATCATCAGTTTTCCATTATACATTTTGGGAGCCGCCTTGATGCCAAGCTTTTCCATATCCTTGGCCGACATCTGGATATCGGTATAGGTAAGGTCTTCGGCACCCTGTCCGAAATGCTGCGTCAGCGGAATGAGCTGCACCTCGCCCAATGCGACCTGCAGACAAGGCGTTCCTTCAATCTGCATGAGCAGCTGATAGGCATCGGTAATGCCGGTGCCCATTTTGCCGCGGTAAATCGACACGTCGGCGATCGTAGCTTTCGAGCCTTCGCCCAGCCGGGAGTCGATTTCATTGACCGAGGTGAGCAGCATGGTCTTGAATTCGTCGAGCGAGTATCTCTTCCCTTTCTCCAGGGCATAGGAGAGGCCGAGTGCGGCTACGCCCGAGACGTGCGGGCAAGCCATCGAGGTTCCCTGCATGTAGCCGTAATCCGCTCCGTTGCTCGTTTCGGAGCAGAGCGTCGAAAGGACGCCGGCTTTCTCCCCACCGCTCAAACCGCTCGTTTCGCCGCCGGGAGCCGCGATATTACAGCCGGAACCGTAGTTGGTATAATTGGCCGGCAGGTAGTCGGGCGAGAACGAGGTGACGGAGATATAATCACGATAGCCTGCCGGATAGCCGGACATGGCTGTCGATTCGTTGCCGGCGGAAAAAATGATCAGTCCGCCGTCGAGGGCCTCGCAGTTCTTCTGGGCGGCGAAGTACTGAAGCGCCTCGTAATCCATCGGCGATTGTTTGATGAACATGTTGTCCGACGTGTATATTCCCGCCTTGATGCCCCACGAGCACTGGAGGATGGAGGCACCGTGATCCGCGGCGTATTTTACGGCACGGCTCGACACGAGGGCGTCACCCGTCAGGTCTCCCGAGAAGATCTGACACGACATGAGACGCACACCGTCTCCCTTGCCCGTACCTCCGGCCACGCCGCAGACGCCGATGCCGTTGTTATTGACGGCGGCTACCGTGCCCGCAACGTGCGTTCCGTGTCCCGAATCGCCCTTCTGACCCCATGAAATGGGACCGTCGGCAGCGAAGTTCCATCCGTGAATGTCCTGGTTCTTGTATTCGGGCGAAGGGTTCGGATTGATCCACATGTTGGCCGCCAGATCCGGATGAGTGTATTTCACCCCTTCGTCCACGATGGCGACGATGACTTCGGGATTACCTGCCGTGAGCTTCCATGCGTCGGCCACATTGATGTCGGCTCCGGCCACCGATGTAGTGGCAACGGCCTGGTCGGCATTGTTGATGTAATGCCACTGCCAGAAAAGATTCGGGTCGTTGAAATCCGCTGTAACCAAAGCGCGGGTCTGGCCGTTCGCCGTTGCTTGAAACGGATAGGTTTTGCAGTCGGAAGCCCGGTAGAGACGGGTGCGGAACTGTACTTTCGAGATTTCGGCGACACCTGCGAGTCTCTCGGCCGCCTTGTCGAGATCCTCTTCCGATGCGAACCCGAGCACATACCATCTGTGAAGCCCTGCCGCACGGGTGCGGGCCTCGTGTTCGCCGGCTTCGGGGAAGACGCGCTCCAGCGAGGTGACATGCAGGTCGTTCAGGATGTCATCGACGGATTCGATGCCCGAACGGGTCAGCGCCGAACGGGTCTTGGCCGCATTCAACGCATTCTGTTCGAGACTGGGAATGGCTTCTTCGCCAAATTTTACGATGAGCGAACCGGCCACGGCGTCGTCCGACGTATTGCAGATTTTGCCCGAAGTCTCGATTTCGGGAGCGGAATCCCCGCGGTTCGGTATTTCCTGCATGGGATCCGTCGAGCAGGCGGCCAGCAGCAGGGAGGCGAAAATCAGGAGTTTCGTTTTGTTATGCATATATCATGCTGATTTTTGAGTCCGGCAGGTTGTTTTTGGCTTGAAAAAAAGGGAGAGGCCGACACTTGCCGGACGACCGGCCTCTCCCGATCCGATATTACTTGAGCGTGATTTCGGCAGCGGCCGTTTTCCGGAACCGGAGTTCCGATCCCGAACCGTTCGCACGCTGCACAGCGTCGCTGAATCCGACCGTAGCCCTTACGGCTTTCGCTTCAGGAGCCGATGCGGGCAGGAATCTTTTCGCATAATCGGTCGGTACGGTTTTGACGGAACTGCGTTCTGTAGAAACGGAGAATTCGAGCCGTTCGACGTAATTCCGCGGCTGCCGGAGCTCTGCGGCCATCCGGCGCAATTCTGCGATCCGCTCTGCGGCCAGTTCGGGAATGCCGCCCATATCCTTGGCGGGATCGACGAGCAACATATCCGTAAGGATCGAATAGGGGGTCGTCGTACTCAACGTATACAGATAACGGAACGTGGCCCCCTGCTCGACATAGTTCGGGGTGGGCACGAAATAGATGTAACCGTCGGCCACGGCGCCTCCGATGAACGGATAATTGACCGCATAGAGGGCTTCGGGATTCTCCTCCGAGACGCAGCCGGCGAGGATGTCCTCTCCGTTGATGACACCGATCGGCGTTTGCGAAAGAAGCGGGGAGATAGCGCCGGTTATGCCTGCGAGCGGAGCAGTGGAGGGAACGTAGACCGCCGGAATCCGACCGCCTTCGTCGAACTCGACCCCGGGGAGTCCCGTGATGGTCAGCAGATCGGCCGAACTGCTTTCTGCCGGGTCGTCTTCGATGGTCACCGTGCCGATCTTCCGTCGCATCGGCTTCTCATCCATGACGTTGACGGCATAATAGTTCCATTCGGTCGAAATCAGGTACTCCTTCGAGGGCTGCTCTTTCTGCGGCAGGAAGTCCGAGTAGAGGAACTCGCTCTCCAATCCCGGGTTGTATTTGCCGGTGGTCTTGATGGATGCCGTGAAGAGTTTGCTGGCATATCCGTTGTAAGCCAGTCCGGCGAACGTGTACTCCGTGTCGCCGTTCAGCCCCGTGAGCATGACGCTGTAATGTCCGCCGTTGATGGCGTCGAGCTGCTCTTTGGTGAAATCCTTGCCCTCCTCTTTGAGGAAAGCCGTCATGTCCAATCCTTGGATGTCTTTTGTCTTGAAGACTCCGTGTTTGACAGATTCAATCCCCTTGCCATAGGCCCAGAATTTCGCCGCATTGTCCGTCGTAATGCCTTGTCCCGCGAATTCGTTCGTGGCTTCGAGCCCGATGTTGAGAATGACGGAAACCTTGTCCTCGTCGCCCTTGGCGATATATCCGAACGAAATGGAGGCGTAGCCCTGCATTTTCAGATTCTGCGACGCCGTTTCGCCGCCCTCCGGATTCGCCTCTTCGTCCGAACCGTAGATGCAGCCTACAAGCGTGTACTTGCCGGTGCCGCCTTCCAGATCCTGAACGGAAATCGTCCCCGAAACAGTGATCGTCTTGATGAGTTCCGCGGCGATCTTGCCATCGGCCATCTCCTGTGCCTTGAGGCTCGCCTCGCCGTCGCTCAAATTGCCCGTGAAGATCGCATAGCGGAACTCTCGGGTGTCCTCGGAGAGGGTGGCGCCGATTTCGACGACACCGTCTGCGGGTTCGCTTTTGGTGAGGGCCACCGAGTAATCGTAGACCCTGGCTCCGGGAAGCATGATCCGCTGCAGACCGTTTGCGTTGGCATAGAAGAATTTTCCGGCATATTCACCTTCGCTCGGTTCGAGCACGATACCCTGCGCCGGGAAGGTAATCACGCCGTTCTTGAGCGTGCCATATTGTCCGGCCGATTCGTCCATGGCGAAATTTTCCGGTGTTTGCGATGCGATGTACCACTCGCCCATATCGGCAAAGAGGGTCAGACCGGTCGATTGGTAGGGATAATAGACCTTGTTCGGATCCGAGGCATCGACATAGGTCCAGACGTTGCGGTTCTCGTGGTTTACCTGTCCTCCGGCGAAGATGTTCATCAGCTCCGGAGTGTAGGCTTTCATGCGGTAATAGCCCTTCTTGTCCGAACGCTCGTAGATTTCGAGTTCGATTTCGGGGTTCGGATTAGCATTGGGGTTGTCTATCGACGCGAAGTTGCCCAGAATGTCGTCGCGGTAGCGGCCTTTGGTCTCACCGGTCTTTTCGTCGGTGACCAATTCCCATTTGGCCAGCACGAGCGATATCGAAAGGTTCACCTTATCGGCACCGTAGATCGAAGCGTAGCGCGGATCTTCGATGTTGATATCGCAGGTGTAGGTCGTGCCCATTTGGGCTCCGGGGAAACTGATCGTAAAGGTCGTCTCGTCCTCTCCGGCATCGAATGCGATCGGCTCGACGACGAAAATATCCTCGACGTTGGACTTCACGACGACCGGAACGACGATCGGATCCACGGTGTTGCGCCGTTTGACCGTATAGGTCGCTTCGGTCTGGGTTCCCGGTTCGAACTCCAGATCGGTCCGAGTAGCCTGCTTCTTCGGGAAGTAGACACCGTAGCAATCGGGATTCTCCGCGGTTCCCTGCGTATAGTTCACGTCGTCCTCGCAGCCGGCAAGGACAAGAAGTGCCAGCAGGAACGGTAATATATGCTTGAATGTCTTCACGGTAATTTGCTTTTAGATTTGACAGCTTGATCGCAGATGGTCATCACCCGTTCCACGGCTTGACCGTTTGCGAAGGATCGGGATTGTTCTGCGTGACGATGACGGGGTTGTTCTGCGTCTCACCGCGCGAGATCACGAAGTTCCAGTAGGGTGCACGGCCTTCCGTATTCAGCCGGTACGAGGCAGGAGAGTTGGTTCCCACATAGCCCCGTCGGGTGGACATGTCGAGCCGCTTCATGTCGAACATGACGATGCCTTCGCCCCAGAACTCGATGCGCTTCTGAAGCATCAGCTCGTTGGTGAAATTTTCAACCGACGACGACATGTTCGTACAGTCGTAACCTCCGCCCACAATGCGGTAGTTGTTCATGAACTCATTGAGCAGCCGAATTCCTTCGCCAAGATTTTCATGCGCCTTGGCCTCGGCCTCGATGAAGTACATCTCCTCGACGCGCATGTAGGGATGGTCTGCGGCTCCGCCGACCTTGAAATCCTCATAAGCGCCCTGCGCCGGACGGAACTTGATGTTCGCGTAATCGGGCAGTTCATTGAAGTATTCCTTCCCCTCTTTGCGGCAGCTTTTGTAGTCGTAGGACTCCTTCTCCGGGTCTTTGCGGTCGGGATCGAGCCACGAATGGCGGCGGAAGTCGCGCAGGTCGATACTGTTGTAGAGGTTGCTGTTGATGCAGCGGCAGGCGTCGTTTCCGTAGGCGCTCCACGCATTCTCCGTACTCATGTGCGCCGTGAAGCAGAACAGGTTGGCAACGCTTTCGCTCGGCAGGGCGAGGCCCCAGATCCAGGCATTGTTCGCCGTGGCGCTGTTGAAGCCGTTCGAGGGGTCTTCCCACTGCTCCTGCGTCAGGGGCGTACAGCCGCTGGCGTTAATGGCCAAGCGGGCGTACTCGGCGGCGGAAACATAGGCTTCGGCGTCGTTCTTGGCCGTACCGCGCTCAAGCCAGGCCCGGGCTTTCAGTCCGTAGACCAGCGCCGGACTGATCGTATACTTGTCGGGAGCCGTAAAGCCGCTCAACAGTTCTTCGGCCTTGTCCAGGTCGGGGAAGATCACTTGATCGTAGATGTCGTCGACCTTGGCACGGGGGTTGTTCTTGGCCTCGGCCTCGGTAGTCTCGGGCAGTACGATGGGCACGCCCAGCCCGAGAAGCCCGGGCGCTTCGGTGTAATTGTTCTCCTTGAACTCGTACAGACGCACCAGATCGAGGTAGAACATGGCCCGATAGGCGTAGGCGAAGCCCAGATAGGACTTCTGCGTGGCGTCGAGCGTTGCGAAATCCGAGGCGTCGATCTGTTTGATGACGTTGTTGGTCGCCATGATCCACGCATAGTAGTTGTTCCACGTGAGCGCACCCACGGCATAGTCGGCGCCGAGCGCTTCGTTGGTTCCCCACTGTGCGAACCAGTCGTAGCCGATATTGCCGCCAATGGCGACGTCGCCCGTCATGGATTCCGTGGCGATATGGATGGCCGGCAGGGCAAAATCCCAGGCTTGGCCTTCGCTTGCATAGCCTGCGGAACCGGCCTGTACGAGCGAGGCCGGAATGCCTTCTATCAGCGTTTCGAGGGTGACCTGATCCTCGGTGGCTATTTCATAGGGGTCGGCTTCTTTGATGCAGCTGCTTGCCAGCAAAGCTGCCGCCAGCGTCGCGAGCGTTATGTTTGTCGCTTTTTTCATATGCATGTCGTTTGTCGTAAAGTGTTTGAGGCCGATTAGAATTGAATGTTGATGCCGCCCGAAATCGTCCTTACAGGCGAATAGGTGGCCTGGCTCGTCGATCCCGAATAAGAGTAGCGGGGATCGAATCCCTGACGTTTGGACCAGTACCAGACATTCTCGCAGGCAAGGTAGACGCGCACCTTCTCGATTCCGACCTTCTTGGTGAAATTCGACGGCAGCGTGTAGCCGAAGTTGATGTTCTGTAGGTTCAGGTAGCTGGCGTCCGTAAGGAAACGATCAGACATACCGTTCTGATCCTTGTCTTCATACTGCAGGCGCGGGATGTTCGACGACGCATTGTCCGCCGACCATGCATTGAGGATGTCCTTGTGCCAGTTCATACCCGTCGTCTTGTTGGCCGGCGAGTACATCGCCGCGGAGTATCCCGAGTCGTAAGCCAGACCGCCGATCTGGTAGGTGAAGGCCACGCTCAGGTCGAAGCCCCGGAAATTGACACTCGTGCCGAAACCACCGTAGAGATCGGGAATCGGGTCGCCGCAGAGATAGTCCGACGCCTTGGCATATTCAGTCGTCGTAACGCGCTTGCCCGTCGGGTTGCCCTTGTCGTCGGTTTCGTTCATGTACCACATCGAAAGGCCCTCGTCCGAAACACCGGCATATTTCCTCATGTAGAAAGTGTACATCGGAAGCCCTTCTCCGAAGAAAGTGGAGCCGCTCACGTAACCGGAGTAGCCATCGACCTGTTTGGTTCGTCGTTCAGAAGGTAGCATGGTGATCTTGTTGCGCAGGTGCGTCATGTTGAGGTTGATGTCCCACTGGACATGCTCCCGTCGGATCGGCGTAAAGTTCAGCTCGATTTCGACGCCGCTGTTGCGCATGTCGCCCACGTTGGCGTAGTAGGACGAATAGCCCAGCGACGGAGCTACCGGGAACGACAGCAGCATGTCGGTCGTCTTGCGGAGGAAATATTCGACGCCTCCGGAAACCGTACCGCGCAGGAAGCTGAACTCCACACCGGCGTTGAAGTTGGAGTTGGTCTCCCAGGTGATGTTCTCGGATCCTTTGGCGTTGAAGACGGTCGAGACCTTTCCGTTGGCGTTTTCGATCGTGTAGGTGTTCGTGTAGCGGAAGTTACCGATGTTGTCGTTACCCTGCGAGCCGATCGAGGCCTTCAGCTTGAGATTGTCGAGCCATTCATAGGTGCTCTCCATGAAATTTTCTTTCGAAATGATCCATGCGCCGCCCAGCGACCAGAAGTTGCCCCAGCGGTGGTCGGGGTGGAAGCGCGAAGAAGCGTCGCGGCGATAGGAGGCCGAGGCGAAATATTTGCCTGCGTAATCGTACATGACACGGGCGAAATAACCCTCGTTGTTGTACTCAACCCGGTAAGAGCCGGCTCCCTGTTTGTCGATGATCGCCCCGGCAAGCTCGTCGTTTTCCTGCGTCAGCATATTGCTTTTCGTGGCCGACAGCGTGTAAATGCGGTTCTGGTAGGACTCGTGGCCCAGCATCACGTTGATGTTGTGCGAGCCTATCTGCTTGGTGTAGTTGAGAATCTGCTGTAGGTTGAGGTCGAAATTCCGTTGATGGCCCTTCGAGACCATGCCTTTTTCGCTGGCGAACTGTCCGAACCAGGGATTCGTAACCGAGGTGGAGCGGGTTTCGTCGAGCGAAACGCCGGCGTTGAACGTGAATTTGAAATCCTTGAGGAAGGTGACGTCGATATATCCCGTACCGTTGAAAGCATTGCCTTCGGCTTCCTGTTTGTTGAGACGCGAATCCGAGAGGGCGTTGCTGTTGGGGAAGAGCGAACGCTCCATACCGGCATTGTCGCCGTTGCCGTAGTCGTAGAGCTTGATGCCGTCCTCGTTGTACATGACATTACCCTCGCCGTCGCGGATGTAGAGCGGATAGATCGGACCGACGGCCGTCGTATAAGCGAAAACGTTGCCCGACGAGTTACCGGCGCCGCTGTCGTCGATCTGGTTGTAGCGGAAATGCGTGTAGTTGGCATTGGCGCCGAACTTGAGCCACTTCTTGGCCTGATAGTCCACGCGCAGACGGGCCGTATAACGATCCATGTCCGAGTTGTAGGCGATACCTTCGTTGTTCAAATAGCCGAACGATCCGTAGATCGAGGCGTTCCCGGTCTGGCCGGAGATCGAAGCGTTGTACTCCTGACGCAGGGACGAGCGGAAAGCCGCATCGGTCCAGTCGTCGGGACGGATGTAGTACTCCTTGCCCTCATAGACGAGACGGCGGCCGAGAGTCGCAGCGGGATTGACCTTACCGTTGATGCCGATGAACTCCTGCCCGGAAGGAACCGTATAGACCATATAGCCCAGACCTCCGTCATTCGCATTGGCCGTCAAATTCGTATTGGCGCGCAAATGGGCCTCGCCGACACTCATTCCCGAATTGACATAGTAGTTTTTCAGCGCACTGTAATGCAGTTCGTAAAATTGCGCCGGGTTGGTAATGTACGCATAATCCTGGACGGCGCGCGAATTGACGCCCCACTTGGCGTCGATTGTCACGTGAGCCTCCTGCGACTTGGCCTTTTTGGTGGTGATCATCACTACGCCGTTGGCGCCGCGGGCGCCGTACAGCGAGTTCGAGGCGGCGTCCTTCAACACAGTCATCGATTCGATGTCACTCGGGTTGAGGTTGTTCAGGTCTCCCGAGTAAGGCATGCCGTCCACGATCCAGAGCGGATCGTTGCCGGCGTTGAGCGAACTGAAACCGCGGATGCGGATCGTCGGACTCTCTCCCGGCTGTCCTGAGGTGTTGGTCAGCTGCACGCCCGCGACCTTTCCGGCCAGAGCCTGCGCTACGTTCGACTGCTGCGACTTGGCGATGTCGTCCGATTTGATGACGGTCGCCGAACCGGTGAAAGCCTCCTTTTTTGCCGTACCGAACGCCACGACGATCACGTCGTCGATAGCCTGTGTGTTCTCTTTCAGCACGACGTCGATCCGGGTTTGCGTTCCCACCTTGATCGTGTGGGACTGATAACCCATGAACGATACGACCAGCACATTGTCCGGTGCGGCTTTGATCGAAAAGCTGCCGTCCGCACCGGAGGTCGTACCCTTCGTAGTGCCTTCGACCAGAATGGTGGCGCCGACGATGCCGGCCCCCGCATGATCTTTGACCGAACCCGTAATTTCCCGTTCCTGCGCATGGGCGGACAAGAACAGGCCGAGAACAGCCATCAATGATAGAAAGATTTTTTTGGTCATAAATGCGCCATTTTAACGCTGGTAAAAAAATGATTGTAGAAAATTTGCCGTCTTCGTGTCCCGGCGCGGAGCCGAAACATTCCTCCTCCCCTTCCGGAAGCCCGGAGGGGGGGGGATGTCATCCGCCTGTCCGGTCACCGAACCGGCCGGATCGCAGCCTATTCGTAGAAATCGTCTGCAAGGTCGTTCGGCTTCGAGCCCGAATACTTGTCAGCCTTGCCCCGGAATTCGATGATCAAGGTGTTTCCGGTTCCGGTCGGATCAGGGTTCCATGTACTGAATACTCCCCAATCGACCATCGAGAATTTGAAGATCCACTCCTTGTTCTCCTGCTTGACGGTCACTGCCGCCTTCTCGGGACACCGCATGCAGTACTTAGCCTTGTCGGAATATCCGTACCCGTTATATGAGGACAGATACATATACTGGAACCTGAGGTTCCATTTGCAATTCGTGCCTTCCGCAGGCAGGTCGATCTCTCCTTCATGGTCGAGGTAGCTGTCCGGCAGGAAAAACATCGGAGTAGTATTATCCGCATCGATACTCTCGGTGAAAGCATTCCGGAAATAGAAGCAATATCCCGATAGCAGATCGCCGGTATAACTATCCCGATAAGCCGGGTCGTGCCGCACCTCCATCGCCGTAACGGGCCAATACAGCATGTCCTTGTTATCCTTGTCCAGGAATTTGATATAGGGCTCGAACGGTTTGACGGGCTTCAATGTTTCTTCATCCATTGCGTCGGCCGTCGCAGCCGTCGGCACACCGTAGTATTCGGCTTCGACCCCGATGCCGTTTTTCAGCGTCAGATTTACCCGCAGATAAATCTCCTTGCCGCCAGCGGGATTGGGATGGGTCTCGATCGTACCGGTCAGTCCCGCATCCTCGCCGTAGTAGGTCTGATAGGTCTTGTGGTCGTAGAGCCGGAACCAGTAATCGGAGGTCTGCGCCGCAACGTCGATCACGCCGTCGAACTTGGCCGCCAGCACCCGCACATACGCAGCCCAATGACCTTTGGCAAGATCAGCCGGGGCTGCGGCCGTTTCGGCATCGCCCAAAGCGAATACGTAGCTGCCGACCTGCGGCTCCTGCGAGAAGAGCGCGGCGATCGGGGCCTCGGCTGCGGCCGCAGCCTCGCCTCCGGCTGCCGGCTCCGTCACCTTGATCGTATTGGTGGCCGCATAGCCTCCGGCGAACGTGCCTTCGTAGGCGGCACGCAGGCGCTTCCCGTCTTTCGAAGCGTCAAGCGCGACGATGAGCCCCTCGATCGTGCCGAATTTATCCGTCAGGTACTTCGCCGTCAGCGTTCCGGTCGTCCCGGCGCCCGTTGCGAATTCACCGCAGCGAATCTGCACCTTCGCGGGATCAGCTGTCGCAAGGTCGATTTCCTCCGTTCCGAACAGCTCCTCGGCAAGCAGAATCTCCACGCCCGCAGCCCCCTCCTCGGGAGCGGCCAGGCCCTCTTGCTCGTAGAGGCAGAAGCGGCGGTTGCCTTCGCGGACATTGCGCCACTCGACGACGCTTCCGACGGCGGCGATCCGATTGTCGATCTCGTATTGGTTCGTCAGTTCGACGTCACGCTCTTCCGTACAGGTATTCTGGTAACGGGCGATCAGCGTCTTGCCGCTCTTCAATTCGACGTAGGTATAGAGATTGAGCCGGGTTTCCGTCACCAGATCGGCGGAGAGTTCTACGCTCGCGACGTCGTTCATCGTCGTCTTTTTCACCGAAATATCCTTGTATTCGATTTCGAACGGATCGGAGGCCGTGTTCACGGTGCCCTTGGGGCTCTCCACCATCACGCGCAGATAATCGTCGGCCTGTTTCATCTGCTCGGCATTGATCAGCCCCTCGGTCGGCGAGAGATAAAAGGTGTGGCTGCCGTCTTCTTCAGCGACATAGATTGCCGACTTGATGCCGACGAGATCGCCTCCGTCGTACTGGATTTGATCGGTCAGAGTTACAGGAGGCTTCTTCCCGGGGTCGGGATCGTCGTTGGGATCGTCGTCATCGCATGCACCCAGCATGGCTGCCGATGCGAGCAACGCGCACGCCAGCGCGCGCAGTCTGTAATGGGTCGAGTTTTTCATAACGATTGTTTTTAATAGCGCGGGGTTCGGGAAAACCCCGCGCTATCCGGTTTTTCTGTTGTCATTCGGTCATTCCGGCCTTGCGGAACATGATGCCCGGCAGTTCTTCGGCCAGACGGCTCATCGGAACCGACGGAGCCGGCAGGCGGCGAAGCAGTCTGGGCGGTTCGAGATGATCCTTTTCGGCCGCAGCACGCCCCGTTTGGCTTACGACAGGGCCTTCCCACGTTCCGCGCACATGATGCTTGCGCACGCAGATGCCGTCGACCTCGAACCGGTACCAGTTCTCCTTGCCTTCGCCCTCGACCTTGGTGATCGTAACCTGACCGTCGTAGAGCAGGGCGTGTCCGTCCATGTATTCGAAGATCTTGTTGTCATCTCCCCACATCGAATAAGTCTGGTGCATCCACCGGCTGCCATGCAGACCGCCGTCCAGCATAATGCCGCGCATCATGACGCCGGGTTTGATGTATGCCGGCCAGCGCTGTTCGGTCACCTCGTAGGTTCCCGGAGTGATTTCGTTCTCCTTGCCCGGCTCGGTGGTAAGTTCCACACGGACGATGTCACCGCCCGGCTCGCGATCCACGAAGTCTTCGAGATGGTCTCCTACCCATTCGATACCGATATTGATGAATTGCAGACCGCATCCGTAGGAACTGATCGGTTTGTAGCCGATGCCTTGGATATAGACCTGATCCGAAGTATAGTAATGCGCCTTTTTGATCTTCGACAGATCCATGTCGTAGTCACGCTCGAGCGTCGAGGTGCCGTCGTCATCGGACTTGTCGTCGGATGCGTCGGTGATCGGAATGACTCCGGTGTACGAGCCCTTGAGGGTAAAGCCGTCCTTCGAGGTGAGGTTGAACTCGATTTTGTATACCGGCTCTTCTTTGCCGTCTTCGCCTTGGGTCGTACCGGCGGCCTCGATCTTGATGATGCCCTCCTTTCCGTAGGAAAATTGTCCGAAAGAGGTTCCGTCGTCCAACTGGACATAAGTGCCGAGCGGGAATACCAGCCCCTCCATCGGAATTTCCACGGCGGGCATCCACGACCCCCATTGGAACGAGGTGTTGGCCAGATATTCGTGGGGCTTGATCACGGCTTCCTTCGGATTGCCGAACAGGTCGTTGAATACGACGAGCGCAGCGGCGAGACCGCCCTGCCCCTCCTCCGTGTCGTAGGTTTCGTCGTAAATGTTGATCTGCATCATGCCGGTACCTGCTTCGAGCATGTTGCCGTAATAGGTCGCGGTGGCGCTGAATCCGACCACTTCCACGTCGCGTCCGATCTGCGGCAGGTAGAAGCCGCCGTCCTCCGGCTGATCGACGATCTGGAGCTGTCCCTCGTAGACGATGCTCTTTTCGGAACCGTCCGTATCGACGAAACGAAGCGAAACGCTCCAGACGTCACCCTCGCGGGAGACTTTCAACGGCTCTCCCGAAACCAGCGACAACTGGGTCTTATTGCCTTCGGCGTCGATATACTGAACACCGGTATATTGGGACGTGAACGTGTGATCCTCGTTGAGCTGGCTGGCCATATATTCACCCTCGGGAAGCGTGTAGGCATCTTCGCCCGGAACCGCATAGAGGTCGGCCACGAAAAGGTAACCCGCCTCTTTGAGCGTCACCCGCCCTTTGGATACGGTATGCTCGGCATCCGTGAAGGCCATATAATAGTTGTGCGACTCCACGCCCTTGACCGGGCCGAGGTACCACGACAGCGGAACTTTATCCAGCAACACCTTGTCTGCGTCATCTCCCACCTCCGAAGCGTCGGAATTCTTGCACAGTCCGTAATAGGCAACCGTCAGCGTTTTTCCGCCGGTTTCGATTTCGGCGGAAATACGAGCGACGCGGGCCGAGAGGAACTCGACCGAGAGATCCGCTTTCGAGGCTTCTCCGACGTTCGAGGAGTTTACGTCGATCTCCCCATAGGCGATTCCGTTGCCGGCAACCGCAAAATCGACGGCTCCGGAAGGTTGTTTGACGGTAATTTTGACGGCATCGTCGGCGATCAGCATGCCGTCCACATCCACAAGCCCTGCCGTCGGCGAGAGATAGATCGTATAGACGGAGGCAGCTTCCGAAGCATCTGCCTTTTCGCCGTTTCCGGGTGTCTCGACCGAGTAGACGGCGGATTTGATTTCCCGTACGACACCGTTGCAGATCAGGGCATTCCCGCTTTCTGGCATGTCGGGGTTGCCGGATGAAGTGGAATCGTCGTCCGAACATGAATTCAGTACGGACGCTCCTGCCATGCAAAGCATGGCCAGAAAGGATAGGTACAACTTTTTCATAGGATGAGATTTAATGAACCGGCTTCCCGGTTTGGCTTTCGGATGTGATAAGCATAATGAAATGCCATACTTAAAACAGTCGATACAATCTACAAAATGAAACCCTGAACGGATTCCAGAAAAATTACTTATCGAGTTTTCGGGATTTTATCGACTTGACACGAGAACGGCGCCAAGGAAAAATCCCCCCCCCCTCGCAATTTGACGAGGAAAGAGGATTCTCTTTGTCGCAAAAATAATAAAAAGATTTTATCCTAATTAATTTTTCGCAAAAAAATCATCAGCAATTACGCTCTAAATGCATAAAAAAGTCTTGCAAAATGCGCATTTTAAGAACAGATTCGCACTTCAGACCGACGGCGAAATCGGGCAGGGCAACCGCTTCGAAACTGCTCCGCCAAACCAAAAACAAGGATGGAATAAAATATACTATATATAAATATGATCTCTTTCCAGATGAGCGGACGAACCATTTCGGAAACAGTCGCCTCGCGCTCCAGCTCTCCGCTTTGAAAAACATAACGGATGCGCTTCGAAACAGCAGGTATCTCCGTCCCGAAATCGGCGAAGCGGTTCTCCCCGCCCCACCGTATCCCGGCAACCCAGTCCGCCCCGGACCGCCAACCCGAACCCTGCCCCGCTAATCAGGGTCCCGCCGCGTCAATCCGAAACCCGTCCCTGCGCCCCGCGGCTTCCCTGCCCGGCATCCGGCTGATTGTCCGGCCTTTTCCGCGTATGCGGCCCGACGGCTCTGGTACGCAAATTGCTCCGAGAGGAAGAAATTCCTCATACCATGAACAACTTTTCCTCACTGATCGAAAATTCGAAACAGGCCGTCCGCTACTGGTGGCTGCTGTTGATCATCGGCATCGCGCTCTTCGCGGTCGGCGTGCTGATTTTCGTCTACCCTGCCCAGAGCTACCTGGGCATGTCGCTCGTCTTCGGATGGCTGATGCTGATTTCGGGCATCCTGGAGGTCGTGCTCTCCTCGGCCAACAAACACTTCATCACGGGCCGCGGCTGGATGATGGCCGGAGGGATCATCGAGATCATCCTCGGCATCATCCTGATCTTCAACGTCGGGCTTTCGGCCGCCACGCTGCCCATCTTCCTCGGGTTCTGGCTGATGATGCGCGGTTTCAGCGCCATCGGACTGGGCGGCGACATGAGCGCCCTGGAGATCGCCGGTTCGGGCTGGACCATCTTCACGGGCGTGCTGCTGCTGCTCTGCTCGCTGTGGATTCTGTTCCAGCCGCTGGTCATCGGCACGACGGCCGTCATCGTCTGGGTCGGCATCACGCTGCTCCTGGCCGGCATCACGGCCTTCTCGCTGGCCCTCCAGCTCCGCAACGCCCACCACTGCCTCCACAGCGACCGCTGACACGTCCGGCGACGAAAAAACCGGGACGTTCCCACGAGGGAGCGTCCCGGTTTTCATCTCTCCGGCGGCATCTATTCGAAATCCTCCCGGAACAACCCGTATTTGCGGATCAGACGGGAGATTTCGGGATCGAGATTGCCGCGGAACTTCAGGCTCTCGCGCAGTTCCACCGAGCGCAGGAAATAGGTCACGGCCTGCTCCTCGTCGCCCAGACGCGACGCAAGGATGGCCAGCATGTACTGGATGTCGGGCGTCGAAGCGGCGTCCGGCTCGGCGCGCAGAATGCGGTACGCCGCGGCATCGTACCCCAGCGACATGTAGGCCAGCGCCGTATTGCGGTCCTCGTAGGGACGCAGGATCGTGAGCGCCTCCTCATACCGCCGCTTTTTGAGCAGCTCCACGGCGTGCATGTACTCGGCATCGACCTCGGTCGTGTAGACCGTATCCTGCTTCATGCCGCGGCGGTGGAGGTTGAACCGGAAATCCACGGCGCGCATCTGCGGGTAGATCACCCGGCGCATACGCTCGTAAGCCTTGGGATATTTCATCCGGATACGCCATTCGCGGGTGTCGGGATTGCCCTCCCACTTCATCATGGCCAGCACCTCCTGCTTGTCGGCGATCAGCGTGTCGGCAGCTACCAGCCGACAGAGTTCGTCCCAGTCCTCGGCCAGCCACTTCGTGCGCAGCAGGTTCGGCAGGTCGGGAAGCTGCTCCCCGGCAGACCTGTCGAGCACCTGTCGTCCGTTCTCGTCGAGCGTATAGCTGCCCGACACCCGAAGCGAGTCGTACAGCGTGCGGAACTCCGACACGAGCACCCGGCGCAGCGCCTCGGCGCGTTCGCGGGCCAGCCGCTCGTTGACCTGCCAGGTTCCCTCGGGCGAGGCCGTGGCGCGGAGCGTGATGCTGTCGATGATGTAGACCGGATCGGTCATCAGGCCGCGCGTCAGCGAACGCACGGCGGCGATCTGACAGCGATTTGCGGTCAGCGTGTCCACAAGGGTCGATTTGCCCGACGGGAAGGTGAAGAAGAAGCGCGCGTTGGCCTCGGCGTCGCGCAGCACGATGCGCTGCATGTAGCGCGTCGTTTCGTCGAGGAACGTGGTCATCGAGGCCACGTTGTAGGTCAGCGTGTCCGACCGGGTGATCCGGTGCGTGCGGCCGCTCCGGTCCTCGACCTCCCCGGCCAGACAGAGATAGAGTTTCGACGTGTTTTCGTCGGCCTGCACCTGCTCGGTGTAATAATAGTCGATCCGCCCGTCGGGCCGGCAGATCACCGTGTCGAGCCGTGCGTCGGCATAATAGGGATGGCGCACCAGGCGCGCGAAAGCCGCAGGGCTGTTCACGGCCCGCTCGTAATTGCGCCGCAGCTCTCCTTCGCGCAGCATGCCGCGCCGCACCTCCGCCGTATCGAGGGCGTTCAGCGCCGCCAGACGGTCGGCGGCATACTCCTTGCGGATGCGGTAATTCTCACGGGCGGCGCTGTCTCCGGTTTCGCGCAGCAGCCCTTCGACCTCCGGACGGCGCAGCCCCGTGTAGGCGAGCCGCCGGCCCGCCAGCGCGCGTATCCCGGCATCGTCGGCCGTATAGACCTCGCCGTAAACGCGCCCCGGATTCTCCGTCAGCGAACGGATGTAAGCCTCGCGTTCACGGCCCCCGTCGACCGGGTATTCGCCCTGCACGCGGGTGTAGATCCCGCCGCCGGGCAGCACGTCGTCGCCCGTATAGGCATGCCGGTAACGCGGCGCAAAATAGTCGTTCAGATGGTCGAACTTGTCGCTGGCGTCCGGCGTGTAGGAGGTCCGTTCCCGCACCTTGCGGTCGGTCGCCGTGACGTAGCGGCGCAGCCGGGCGTACTGCCGGCGACGCTCCCCGCGCGTCGTCCATCCCACCTGCCTGTCGAACATCGCCTCCTCGGGCGTCATCCGTTCCAGACGGGCTTCGGCGTCGGCATACTTCGTCCGCTGCTCCGCCACGCGGTCCATATAGCGGGAATAGGCTCTCTTATCGCCGAACCGCTCGAAGTAATCCGCGCTGTCGACGATCCGCCCGAGGTAGTCGTCGTAACGCGCATATTCGCGCCGCTGCATCGTCCTGAAGCGGTCGCCGCTGTAAACCAGCGGATCGAACGCCAGCGTGTCCGCCCCCTTGAGCAGCTGCGGATCGACGACCAGCTGCCAGTTCCGGGCCTGCAATTCCTGCGGGACCGACACGACGAACTCGACGTTGATCTTGCCGTTGCGCTCCACCAGGTTGCGGCGGTTCGAGGCCGAAATGACCACCTCGTCGATGGCCACCGACATCATCTTCTCGCCCGACAGCGAATCGACGTCCACGGGCGTAATGAAAAACTCCGTGCCGTCCTGCTTGCGGTAGGTAATGATCTTCTGGGTGCGGGCCGTATCGGCGGCCTGCGCCACGGGGTTCTGTGCCGACCGGGCCGGGAGGTGCACCCCCACTTCGGGATCGCTCTTGACCAGTTTGCGGATATTTCCGCACCCGGCCAGGAATGCGCCCGCGGCAAGAACGGCCGCCGCATACCCCATCCATTCGCGCTGTTTCATCATCCGGGCAGGCATTTACTTGCGGGAAACGTCCACCGCACCGTTCACATCGACCGTAAAGACCCGCCTGACGCCGCCGGGCGAGGTCTGAACCATGCGCAGCACCAGCGTGGCGCCGGCCATCCAGCTCTCGTAGGGCACCTTCATCTCGTAACGGAACACCTGATCGGTCTTTTTATCGGCATTGATCGTCATATAGGGCTGCCGCTCGGCCCAGTAGGCGCCGGAAAGACGGCGAGAGCGGAAGAGCGTCGTGTAGG
>OMGI01000948.1_pt1 | contig 19432 bp, 15 predicted proteins | sample 1645801 | NCBI WGS metagenome assembly OMGI01 (sample SAMN05578584, study PRJEB25193) | human gut metagenome | biome: Human Microbiome; feature: human-associated habitat; material: feces | host: Homo sapiens | place: USA:Birmingham
AAATCCAAGAAGCAGATTGTTTTCTTCAAAAAAGAGAAAAAGCATGTTAAAAAAAAGAAAAACAGCGGATTGTTTTTCCCTTTTGATTGAACATAAAAAGTTTATGAAGAAACCCAAGAAGCAGATGGCATTCTTTAAAAAGAGAGAGACAGGTTTCTTCTTTGAAAGCTTCATTCAATAAAAAAGAAACGGCACGTTTCAAATAAAAAGAGAGAAGCAGGCTGCTTCAAAAAAGAAGGGAAACCATTCACCATGCCTTCCCTCCAAAAAGATGGAATAAGGATTATAAAAGGGGGAAAGCCCAGGCTTTCCCCCTTTTCTTTATATGTCGCGTTCAACAACCGTCCCCTGCTTCAGGGATTCCTTCGGGTCGATTACCCGCTGGTTCTTCGAGCCGCGGAAATGCAGCATCAGGCTCTTCTGTTCCAGGACGAACGGCCCGTCGATAAGGATATCCGTCTGCTCAAGCAGCTCCTTCCACTGGGGATGCTCCTCAAAGCCCGCTGTGAGCTTTTCAAACGTATAGCCGGTATACGTCATGATATTCATACCAAGCGCGTGTACCTGCCTTGCAAGCTCAGAGAGCGCGCCCGCCTGCTCAAACGGCTCGCCGCCGGAAAACGTGACGCCCTGAATCATCGGGTTTTTTTTGAGCGCTTCCATAATATTGTCTGTGTTCGTTTCGTATCCGCCCTGCGGGTCGTGCGTTTCCGGGTTATGGCAGCCCTTGCAGTGGTGCGGGCAGCCCTGCGTAAACACAACGAACCGGATGCCCGGGCCGTCGACAATCGATTCCCTGATAACGCCGGCAAGGCGCAGCTTACAATTCATAAAACCATCCTCTACAAAACAGGAGGCGGAAATCAACATTTCCGCCCGTCCCGCTATATTCTTTGTTTTACGTAAACGCTTATACCTCTTCCATTTCAGAGGTAATCGCGTGCTTGACCCTGTCATCAACCTCGGCGCGCTTGGCGTTGTTGAAGCGGTCGACCGTACCGACGAGGTAGCCTGTAATCCTGCGAATCCGTTCAAAGCCGTAATGCTCGTCTTCCTTCCTGCCGCATTTTGGGCACTCGTCGCCGATGATGCCGGTAAAGCCGCAGCAGGGGTCCCTGTCGACAGGATGGTTGATGGAGCCATAGCCGATGCCGCACTCCTTCATGAAACGGACGACCTGCTCGAACGCCTCGAGGTTCTCCGTCGGGTCCCCGTCAAGCTCAATATAAGAGATATGGCCGCCGTTTGTCAGGTTATGGTACGGCGCTTCCAGCTTAATTTTATCATACGCGGAAATGTTGTAGTAAACCGGTACATGGAAGGAGTTCGTATAATAATCCCTGTCGGTCACGCCGGGAATTTTGCCGAAGCGCTCGGCGTCCATGCGGACGAAACGGCCGGATAGGCCTTCCGCCGGCGTTGCGATAAGGGAAAAGTTCATGCCGTATTTCTTTGTCGCCTGGTCCATGCGCTTACGCATATAGCCGACAATCTCAAGCCCCAGGTTCTGGGACTCCTTGCTCTCTCCGTGGTGCGCGCCCACAAGCGCTTTCAGGCATTCCGCAAGGCCGATAAAGCCGAGCGTCAGGGTACCGTGCTTTAAAATATCGCGGATGCTGTCGTTCGGGCCGAGCTTGTCGGAATCAATCCACACGCCCTGACCCATCAGGAACGGGAAGTTGCGCACAAGCTTCTGCGCCTGGATTTCGTAACGCTCCAAGAGCTGGTCAATAATCAAATCAATCATGCGGTCGAGCTGCTCATAGAAGAAATCGATATTGCCGTTGCTCAAAATAGCAAGGCGCGGCAGGTTTACAGAGGTAAAGCTCAGGTTGCCCCTGCCGTTTACAATCTCGCGCGTGGGGTCGTAAGCATTGCCGATTACCCTTGTGCGGCAGCCCATGTACGCGCATTCCGTCTCGGGATGGCCTTCTTTATAATACTGGAGGTTAAACGGCGCGTCGATGAACGAGAAGTTCGGGAACAGCCTCTTCGCGCTGACGCGGCAGGCAAGCTTGAACAAATCGTAGTTCGGGTCGCCGGGGTTAAAGCTTACACCCTCTTTTACCTTGAAAATATGAATCGGGAAAATCGGCGTTTCACCGTTACCGAGCCCCTCTTCCGTTGCCAGAAGCACGTTTTTAACAACCATGCGGCCCTCAGGGGAAATATCGGTCCCGTAGTTGATGGAGCTGAACGGAATCTGCGCGCCCGCCCTGGAATGCATGGTGTTGAGGTTATGGACAAACGCCTCCATCGCCTGGTACACAGCCCTGTCTGTTTCTTTGTTTGCGTGGTTGAACGCAAAGCGCTGCATTTTGCCCGCAAGCTTCTCGCCGTACTTTTCAGTCAGCAGGGATAGCTCCGCCTCCATGTAAATTTCGCCGTCGTCGAGCTTTGGCGTGCTTCCGCTGTCGGCCTCCGCCGTGTTCGCAAGGTCGAGCACCGTCTGCGCCGCGTCCGCGTCGTCTGTCAAAAGCTCCGCCGCGCGGGACAGGTTCTGCCTGTAAATCCTGCGGTAGGTTTTCGCGACGCCCTTTGCCATGCCAAAGTCGAAATTCGGGATGCTCTGCCCGCCGTGCTGGTCGTTCTGGTTTGACTGGATGGCAATACACGCAAGCGCCGAATAGCTCGCGATATCGTTCGGCTCACGCAGGAAGCCGTGGCCTGTGGAGAAGCCTCCTGTAAAGAGCTTATCGATATCAATCTGGCAGCAGGTCGTCGTAAGCGTCAGGAAATCCAGGTCGTGGATATGGATGTCCCCGTTGCGGTGCGCCTGCGCGTGCTTCGGGTTTAATATGTACATCTCATAAAACTGCTTTGCGCCCTCGGAGCCATACTTGAGCATGGTACCCATGGCCGTGTCGCCGTCTATGTTCGCGTTTTCCCTCTTGACGTCGTTGTCCTTCGCCGCCTTAAAGGTCAGGTCCTCATAAATCTTCATCAGGCGCGTATTCATCTCACGGATTCTTGTACGCTCCGCGCGGTAGAGGATATACTCCTTAGCCGTGCGCGCGTGCCCGTTTTCAATCAACACTTTTTCTACGGCGTCCTGTACCTCTTCAACGGTAGGCGAATCCACCCGCTCGTTTTCAAGCTCCGCCTCGACCTTCAGCGCAAGCTGCTCCGCCGCCTGATAGTCGTTGCCGCCGATTGCCTGCGCGGCCTTATAAATAGCATCCGTTATTTTTTTCAGGTTGAACTCAACGGTGCGGCCGTCTCTTTTCTGGATGGTTCTGAGCATGGTACATTCTCCTTTTAACAACTCTTAATCTCACAGGAGCCATAATCTCCCGTATCACAATATGTAGTGTTTATTTCTTCCAACGCTTGAATAGTATAGACCATATACAGAAGTTAGTCAATGGTAAATCTGACAGTTTTTCCATGGCTTTTTCGTGCAAAAATTCGGGTATCAAGTCTTTTTCACTTATTGGAATCAAAACAAGGTGTTGTGATTTGTTTTTATATTAACACAATATATAGAGATAAATCAAGAATTATTCTCGGTTTTTATTTTTCCTATGCAGAAAGCCCACCCTGTTTTCCGCATGGATATGCGAAAAAGGGCAGGGAAACCTCCTGAAATCTTTTCCACTTGTTAAAATACAATATCTTGTGGGAGCCGCCGTAAAAACCAGCGCAATCCGGTAAAAGGAAATGCGCGCGTGGAAATGACAATTTTGTTACCCTTTCCGAAAAAGAAAAATCCCAATCCTTCCGGGAGAAAAAGCACGCACAGCCCTGTTTTTGTCAGGCAAAATCCATTGCCTGAGGCCGCTTATCTATAGTATAATAAATTAGATAAATTTTTGCTGCAAAAGGAGCCTCTATGAAAAGAAAAGCAAAGCCCGTTCAAATAGAATATCTCCCTTTAAAGGAAATACAAGCGCCGCTGCTTTTGTGGTACCGGCAAAACGCCCGCGAGCTGCCCTGGCGCAGCGACCCCTCCCCCTACCGCGTGTGGGTAAGCGAAATCATGCTGCAGCAGACGCGCGTGGAGGCGGTCAAGCCGTATTTTGCGCGCTTTATGGAGGAGCTGCCAACTGTGGAGGCGCTGAGCCGCGCGCAGGACGACAAGCTTTTAAAGCTATGGGAAGGGCTCGGCTATTACAGCCGCGTGCGCAACCTGCGCCGGGCCGCGCAGGTTATTATGTCAGACTGCGGCGGACGCATCCCGGACAGCCCTGAGGAGCTTAAAAAGCTGCCGGGAATTGGAAGCTACACGGCCGGGGCAATCGCCTCTATCGCCTATGGCATTCCAGCGCCCGCGGTTGACGGCAACGTACTGCGTGTCGTATCGCGCGTGCTGCGCTGCTATGAGAACATCGATTTGCCGCCCGTGCGCCGCGCGGTAGAGGAGGCCCTGCAAAACGTGATGCCTAAGGAATCCCCCGGCGATTATAACCAAGCGCTCATGGAATTGGGCGCTACCGTCTGCCTGCCAAACGGCACGCCTAAATGCGCGGAATGCCCGCTGCGCACACTTTGCAGGGCAAAAAGCGGCAATGTTATCTCCGAGCTTCCCGTCCGGTCGGAAAAGAAAAAGCGCCGCGTAGAGGATTTGACCGTATTTGTTTTTATACGGGAGACAAGCCCCGGCAAATACCAGACGGCGCTGCGCCGCAGGCCTGGGACCGGACTGCTTGCCGGGCTGTGGGAGTTCCCGCATACAGGCGGTACGCTCAATGAGGAGGAAGCCGCGGCACTGCCCGGGCAATGGGGCATAAAGCCCTTGCAGCTGCTTGAAAAACGAACCGCAAAGCACATCTTTACCCATATCGAATGGCATATGACAGGCTACCTTTGGAAGGTGGAGGCGGACGAAAATACGCCGTTTACCTGGGCGGACGGCGACGCGCTTTCCAGTGTTTACGCCGTACCGAACGCCTTCTGCGCGTTTTCAGCCGCGGTGCGTGGCTACCTGTCCCCTGAGGAACCTCTGCCAGAATGATAAACAGCTCAAAAAAGCCGGACGTTTCGTCCGGCTTTTTTATAGATTCCCAGCCTGATTATTTAACCGGCTTTGGGAGCTTTAACTTTTTGACAGGAACGCCCTGCGGGTTTTCCCTTATCTTTTTCTCCGCCGCCTGTTCAAACAGCCTTACATCGTTATTCCAAGCCTTGTAAGCGGCGTCGTTCCTGCGGTCGGGCAGGTCAAAATTTTGGGAAAGGTACGCGCCGAGGTATGCGGTTACCTTCCGGGCGCCGTAAAGGTTCATGTGCTCGCCGCCGTCCTTTGTGTCGCTGCTCCAGTCGATTCCCATTTCCCTGGTTTTCAGGTTCAGGTCAAGCAGGGCAAGCCCGTTTTCCTGCGCGTACTGCTGCGCCGTGTTATGGCGCCGGTAATCCCAGGAACGGGCGTCGGGTATGTTAAGCAGCAGCACTTTTGCGCCGTTTTCCTTTGCAAGCCGGACAATTTTGTCAAGGTACAGCCTGTCCGCGCTGTGCATCGGCTCGGCCTCATCCGTTTTATTCATATATTCCCCCTTTGTATAGGGGCGTTTCGAAACATCAATCAAGTAACCCTTTTGAGGGTCGTGCCTACTGTAATCAGGCGCGCTCAATATATCAAAATCCCGCAGTGTAAGGCTCTTCCAGCGGGAATGGTAGTCAATCGCCGGGAAAAGCTCATTAAGCTCTGTCGCCAGCGCGTCTTCCCATACGCCCAGCTCGCCGGACGGGTACTTCGCGATTGATTTCAGTGTTTTTTTCTCCTGTTTGGGCGCGTTTTTTTTCTTTAAGTCGAACGCGGAGCCTATTTCAACTATCACAAGCCCCGGGCTCTGGCAGGAAAGGATATCCTTATAAAGATAATACATCTCGCTCATCTTGATGCCCGGGCGCGCCGCGACTATCCCCGCGTAGCCGTACTGTTTCCACAGGTCTGTGGCGATAATCCCGCGGTAAAAGTTGCTGCTGCCGAGCGCCGTAAAATCGAGCGTGTTTTCAGGTTCGCCATGAAAATACTTCATCATCGGCGTACGCACGCACGCTTCCTTCGTGTTTTCCTTTGGCGCCAGTATCAGGGACGCCGCACCAAGCAGCACGGCGAAAACCAGCAAAAACGCCAATGTCTTTATCAGCCGCAGCGCGGCTGTTTTTCTTTTTCCTTTATCCATAAGCTATCTTCCTTTAAAACTGGGCGTATATCAGGTCGATTATGCGGTATCCCGCACCGTAGGCGCCGAACAGGATGACCGAGAAAATACCAATATAGTAAACGGCCCATCTGGCCGCGAGCGTTCTCCTGGCAATCACGTCGCGGACGACAAGGCCTTTTTCCTGCATAATCCCGACCGCCAGAATAAGCAGTACAGACAGGAACAGCAAAATAAAATCGCTTGTATAGAGGCCAAAATCACGTATCAGCGCGCCGGAAGTTAAAACACCCGCGTCGAAGCCTGTAAAAACCGAGCCGAACAGGGTAAACGCCTGCGGCAAATCCTTTGCGCGGAAAATCAGCATACCAAAGCAAACGAGCAGGAACGTCCGGGCCATCTGCCATAGGCGGTACCCGCGCGAGCTTATATTGATATGCGCCTTAGCAATGAGCCTCCTCGCCAGCGGCTCAAACAGAAGCCCTATCATCATAATCAGGTAGTAATACAGGCCATACACCACGTATTTCCAGCTCGCCCCATGCCAGATACCATTGCCGAACCAGACGAAAAACATGGAAAAGGCAATGGGCGCGAGTTTACCGAAATGCTCGTTTAAATTCTTTTTCGCCTTTTTGCTCAGGTTCATAAAGAATTTAGAAAACGAGATGGGATAAAAAATATAATCGCGCAGCCACGCGCCGAGCGTTACATGCCACCTGCGCCAAAATTCCTGTACCGAGCGGGAGAAAAACGGCCTTCTGAAATTCTCTGCAAGGCTGACGCCGAACAGCTGCGCAACACCCGTTACAATATCCATCGTTCCGGAAAACTCCGCGTAAATCTGCAATGTATAGAGCAATACCGCCAGAACGACGGGAATGCCGCCAATCATGCCCGCCTGGTGCCCGAATTCATCGTTAACACATTTAAGGCCGTCCAAATCGGCAAAGCACAGGCAAAATCGGTCGCGCTTTTCCATTCGCTGTGTGAGCAGCATGGAAAAATATTTCCGGTTGCAGCAGCCGGTCAGCGGGTCCGTATAAGCAAGGAAATGAAGCTCGTTTTCCTCCTGCATCCGTTTTAAAAGCTCCTCATGCGCCGCGTGGTTCTGTTCGCGGTACCGGTTGAGCCTGCTCATTTTAAAGGCATAGAGCGTCGCGATATAATAGCCGACCAGAACGCTGATACACGCCTTGACGACCCAGATTTTAAAAATCAGGTAATTCCCCGGCATGTAATAGACCAGCAGGTTTAAAAAGAGATAACAGTACATCGCAGTAATAAGCCGCGTGGAAAATTTCAGGTTTGACGGGTCGGCGGCAATCGTGCCGACACGCTCCATCCATGCTGTTTTTCTGATGATTTGAAACACGGCGCCGGCAAGGATAAACGCCGCGGCTACCGGTATAAATTTATATTCGTTGTTCGGGCTCGTGCCGTCAAAGGCCGAGGCAGGGATATCCTGAACAATTGCCATGACCGACCGGGAGAGTATATTAATGCTAAGCCCAATCAAAGCGCAGGTAAGGCCATGGAACACGCTCTGCCGCAGCGGGCACCGAAACAAAAGTGCGGTCTCGGCAACCAGGAAAACAGCGAACGCCGTCCAATTGACAATCAGGTGGAGCTGCAGATAGCTGCAGGCAATAAACAGGATATAATTCACCGCAAAGGTTGCGCCTACGCCCTTCCAGCGCACGATACGCCGTCCTGTCTGTTCCCCAATATATTGGAAATACTGCCAGTTACAGTAAAAATACGCAGGGGAAAACAATAAAATGATAAGCAGCTGCATTATGAATGCCCCCCTGACTGCCGGCTTAGCTTATCGGCATACATATTGTGGTCGGCTTCGCTGATGAGCTGTTCAGCAGTCTTTGGGGAATGGGCGGGAACCTCTACCACTCCAAAGCTAAACGACAGCGGGACCGCGCCATGAGTGACGGCAGGCGCCTTTGAACGTATTTCTTCCATTCGCGTATCTGCCTGCCCTTTTCCGCAGTTTGGAAACAAAATCAAGAACTCGTCTCCGCCAAAGCGCGCAAAAATGTCGTCCCGGTCAAGATTTTCACGGATGAGCGCCGAGAAATCGAGCAGGTAACGGTCCCCTATCGTATGTCCATACTCGTCGTTCACCTTCTTTAAGTGGTCAAGGTCAATATATACAAGCGCAAGCGGCTCCCCGCTTGCGAGCAGCAGGTTCATCTGTTCCATCGCAAACAGGCGCGTGTACGCGCCCGTCAAGCCGTCGAGGTATGCGGCAATCCGCAGCCGGCGCGCACGCTGTAAATGCTCCAGCTTTTGCCGCTCCAGACGGTCGTGCTCTTCTTCGAGCCACGCGTTCTTCGTAATGGAGTAAACATGGCTCATAAACACATACACCATCATCAGCAGCAAAAGCACGCTTCCAATTAAAAACAGCGCGGCAAAAGAGCCCGGCAGATTGAACATGCTTGGTATACTGTCGAACAGGACATAGCCAATCCCAAACCAGCTGAACCGGATAAGCAGGCGAAACTCTTCACCGCTTTGTCCCATCAGGCGTGATTTCTCCTTAAGTTCACCGTTGAGAACAATACCCAGCCCGATGCACAGGTCTGCAAATGTTGCAATTATCAGGCACAAATTACGCATGCTGAAGCTGGAAAGCAAAGCAAATATGCTGGTCTTCAAAAAAAGCGCCGTCACACCCAGCACGAGCAAATGGACGCTTGCAAAAATCAGGATTCCTATATCGGCGACAAACCACCGGCAAACCATCCTGCCGCCGAGCAGCAGGAAAAATAAGCATTTGCTGATAAAAAGCGTCAGATAAAATACAGGCAATGGGATTCCCCAAACCCCCATCGCATAAAAAACCACAGCGGTAACCGCCATAAAACCGGCAGCCCTCAAGCGGGGGATTTTCTCCGCCGGCTGAAGGATAGCAAAAAATTTCATTAAAACCAAATCGCAGGGCAAAACCAGCAAAACAAGCAGAACCGGCAGCCCATAGTGGTACAAGGCAGGCATAACTTCTCCCCACTCTCTTGCGCGCGGCAAAAAGCCGGCGCGGCTGCCGGCCCGAAATAGCCGCAGCCAATCAAACATAATCTTCTCCAAATTCTCCAGTCAAAAAGCAGCCGTCCCCATCCGTCTGTCCAGGCAGCCTGTTATATACCGCCGCGGCATGGGAAGAACGCCCGGGAAATCGCCGTTTCTCCCCCTGCGCCCGGGGCTGGAGCTTCACAAAAGGCTGCTTTTTCCATCTATCAAGGTTTCCCCATTTTCATAACTATAGTTTAACATATGCGCGAAAATAAAACAACAGTCATTCCTATTTTGTGTAAGCACAAAAAGAATAAAATTTATGCAAAAACCTGCACGCGGATTATTAACCAGCGTTGATACTTCCTTCAGGCTTTTCGGTTTACTGTGAAAAACCGTCTGAAATCCGCGGCTAAAAAGGGCGGGGTACATTATGCGCCCCGCCCTTTGCTTAATCGAATTTATTTTTGTTCCAGTAGTCGTAATCGCTTGCGTCATCTTGCTTTTCATCTAAACAATCTTCGCTGTTTTTAAAAAGATTTTTCCCCATGGTATAACCGTGGTTTGCAAGCCGGACATATGCAACTGCTGCTACCACTATGACTGCCACGAGCATTATAATCGCCAAAATCATTTGGCCTGCACCTCGCCTTCGCGCAGCTTATTGCTCCTGTTCAGGCTGCGCCGCAACCCCTTCGGAAACCGCTGCCGTTTCGGCCTGTGCTTCCTCCGTTTTATCGAGCGGCTTGCCCAGAAATTCCGGCAGCGTCATCCCTGCCATCTGGAACATTTCGTTCATCGGTGGGATGGATTTCAGCATACTGGACAGGAAATTCGACGTTGTGGACGTCCCGTCCCTGCCGTTCATACCGTCCCATACGGTAACCTTATCTATTTTGAGGTTCTTCACCGCTTCAACCTGCGTTTTTGTGAGCTCCTCAATCTTGTCGGCAATCATCAGCTTCATCGCGTCGTCGGCGCTGCCGCCCGCAGCCGCCACTATTTGCGCTAAGCCGGCTGCCTGCTTTGTAAGCATTTCCTGCACACCACGCGCCTGCGCTTCCATTTTCGCGTAAATTGCATCCGCCTCGCCCTTTGCGCGGCGCCTGATTTGTTCTGCCTGCGCCTCAGCCTGAAGCTCCATTTTTCGTTTTTCAATTTCCGTTTTGACGATGACATCTGCTTCAAGCGTTGCCTGTTCACGTGCAAAACGCGCTTTTTCCGCGTCCTGCTCGGCGGCGTACGCTTCCTCCAGCGCCTTAGCGGACTGAATCTTTTCCGCCGCCGTAGCGCGGCGCTGTGCCTCGGACTGCTTTTCCACAAGCGTAGCGTTCGATTCAGCGACCTGCGCCTTTGCCTCGTTTTCACCCTTGATAGCTTCTGAATCAGCAAGCGAAACCTGCACGCGCTGCTCGCGCTTTGCATTTGCCTCGCCGATAGCGCCGGAGCGGTCGGCCTCGGCTACGGAAATCTTCGCGTCATTGATGGCTTTTGCCGCGGCTTCCTTGCCAAGGGCTGAAATGTATCCGGATTCGTCTGTAATATCTGTAACGTTGACATTAATCAGGCGCAGGCCGATTTTTTTCAGCTCCGTTTCCACATTATTGGATACGGCGGCCAGAAATTTATCGCGGTCGGTGTTGATTTCTTCAATGTCCATCGTCGCGATGATGAGCCTCAATTGCCCGAAGATGATGTCCTTGGCGAGCTCCTGGATTTCCGTGAGCTTCATGCCGAGCAGACGCTCCGCCGCGTTCTGCATAACACCAGGCTCGACAGATACGCCCACCGTAAACCGGGAGGGCACGTCAATACGGATGTTCTGCTTGGACAGCGCGTTTTTCAAATCGACCGGTATGGAAATCGGAGTCAAATCCAGGTACTCATACGCCTGAATGACCGGCATGATAAACGCCGCGCCGCCGTGGATGCACTTCGCGCTGCGTGAGGTGCCGTCCTTATTAGAGCCGATTTTACCATATACAACGAGGATTTTGTCCGACGGGCACTTTCTGTACCGCGATAAAAGGACAATTAGAGTCGTAAACAATAAAACGACGATAACGCAAATTAGAATGATTATGGCTGGATCCATTGTGAAATTCCCCCTCTGTTTTGATTGGATGGTCCCGTTACCGGCTCGACCTGTACCGTCTGTTCATCGACGACCGCGCTTACGCGTACCGGCGTACCGGTCGGGATTTGCTGCTGTGCCTTGGTTACCGCGTCGAGCTCTACCAGGCGCTCCTGCAACATAATCGTAATTTTACCCTGCCCCTTTTCGCACGCGGGTATTGGGATATAGACCTTTCCCGTTTTCCCAATTGCGTTTCCAACGTTCAGGTTGCCCTTATCCTGCAGCCTGAACGCATACTTGAACAGCAGGGCAATGCCCACTAGGGCAGCCGCGCCTGCCAGAAAGGCCAAGCCTACCGCCAGCCCGGCGTTTAAGTATTTGGACAGGGCCAGCCCCGTCCAGCCTCCGACCGCAAAGAACGCAACCAGGCCGCGAACCGTAAACAGCCGAAGCCCCGGGTCGCTGTCTTCCCCGCCGTCCGCTTCTCCGTGATGGAGGTCTCCATGGAAGCCGTCCTGCGCGTCCACGTCCATATCCATGTCCGTATCCATATCCGCGTCCAAATCGCCCACGTCCGCGTGGTCAAATCCAAACCCAAACAACAGCATGATGGATTGGATAACCAGAATAATCGTTGCAGGCGCCGCAATACAAACGAAAACCTGCTGGATTAACGTCATGGCGTTCCACCATTCCCACATGTTTCTCCCCTTCTTTCTTTACCGGAATCATTTCACCAATCGTTCTTCTGCCGCTTTGGCAAGCTGGTCCCTTCTGACCCGCTCAAACAGTGCGTCCGCCCGTTTCTTGACGATAGAAGATGCATAGTAGGTCAGAATAATCCGCATTCCGCACAGCAGGCGCTTGCGCGCGCCGGCATACGGCTCCGCCGTATGTACGACGGCATGCTCTACAATTTCCTCAAATTCCCCCTCGGAAAGTACCGTTTCAAAATCCACCTGGTCGAGGATTGTGCACAAAAGGCAGTAAAGCTGCGCGTCTGAAATCACGTGCTCCTGCGCGCTGTCCGCTTCCCCGTTCGTATAAGCGAGGAGCAGGGCGATTTGGTCGAGCTTCATCACGCCGCGCAGCATGTTTATCATGATAATACGCGCGACATGGTTCTCGCTGTACCGCTTGGCGACCGGCTTCTGTACCCAGCCGCGGTTAATCCAGTTTTGGATTGCGGGGGTATCAAGTCCCGTAATTTCGCGAACCTGCGCCAGCATCAGCCCTTTTGTAACGGAAAAGACACCGCCGAAAAAAGCCTGCGCGCTCCTGTCATTCCGTTCCACTACCGTACCGGGAAAATACGCCTTCAAACGCCCGCCCCCTTTCTCAGCCTGTGGATTTGCCATGATTATACTACACATTCATATGAATGTAAATAGCACTCTTAAGAATTTTTTAAAATTTTGATGCAGCAGCATAAACGAAAATCAACGCTGAAAAAGGCGGGTAAGCTTGGTAATGTGCTTTCCCGCCTTTTATCCGTATTTGTATATTTACATTGCGATTATGCCGTAAACCAATTCTGTTCTTCTCCGCTGTAAAGCAGCCACGCATTTCTCAGCATTTCAATTTCATTGGCTTGGAAATTTTCCTCATCCAATCCCGATTGCGTTTCTTTTAACGTTTCTTCATCATCCAAAATTCCGCCCGCAATAACCCGCAAATGCATATCTTCGATATGTTCTACAAAATCCTTCAGCTCAACTTCCTCCTGTACATTATCAGGGCTCTGAAAAAATGTTTCTCCCAGCGTCGCATCCGTGCTATCTGCAGAGATACACCTGTCGAGTGAATATGCGCTCAAGTATTTATGACGGTTATTCTTTTTCCTCTCCGATTCCAATATGCATTTTATCTGTATTTCGGCAAATGCATGGAAAGCGCCAAATCTTTTTTGATATAATCGGACAGCAATTATAAAAGCAATTGACGCAATATTAAAACAGTCATCGTATTCCAGGCCCTTCCCGTACTTTTTCGCGACAGATTTAATCCATGGTACATTCTGTTCATATATATACGTTTCATTTAAAAGATGTTTCATCTACTCCCTCCTTAAGGCAGCATATCCTTTAAACCTTTTGTCCGGGGCTTTCTGGTTTTCTTTTGTACGCTTGGCGGTGCATCACTCGTAAAATCAGGAACATATTTCGGATTATTTTGAAAAGAACAGTCTAGCTTACACCTCCAAACCTCACATTTTTCATCCCACTCCACCATGTAACAGACAGGCAGGCTCACTTTTTTCCGGTACAAAAACGATTTTAGCCTTTCCGACTTGAATTTAGCGGATTTCGGGATAAGTCTTGATTTTTCTTCTTCTTTCTCTGTCTCGTCGAGCAAAAGTTCTTTTGCATCGTCTGAGCTGTACAAGAGAACACTTTTCCCTCCGAGCAGACCTGCCAATTTGCTATTTAAACGTATCTCCCCGCTCGGCCAGACTGTAAAAGATAAAATTTGATTACTTTCTGGCGCCAAATCAATTTGTTGGTACTTACTTAAATCGATTAATTTCAACAGAATCACCTTATTTTAACATGTTTTCTATATTTTATCATTTTTGTTTATAATTTTCAACAAAATAAAACAATAATACTAATATTTTAGTAATTATCTTGTTTATTTATAAACTTATTAATGTAAATTATAAATTTAATTAATTTAAATATTTAAAATATAGTTTTAATTCACTCAAATCAATTTAAGCCAGACAATTTGTATTTCCTTTATTACATTAAAATATATTTGCATTGCATAGAAAAATAAAAAAGGGTATAATAGGATTTAACTTAAAATGACTATTGGCAGGTGATAGGCATGTACATTGCTGATTTACATATCCACTCGAAATATTCCCGCGCGACGAGCAAAGAATGCGTTCCCGAGTACCTCGACCTATGGGCAAGGCGTAAGGGAATCGACCTGATTGGCACAGGCGATTTCACCCATCCGGCGTGGCGCGGGGAATTAAAGGAAAAGCTCACTCCATCGGAGGAGGGGATTTATATCCTCCGGGACGACGCGCGTATTTCTGATCCGACCGTTCTGGGTACAAAGCAGACGCGCTTTGTCGTATCGGGAGAAATCAGCTCTATTTATAAAAAGAACGGTAAGGTACGAAAGGTCCACAATGTCATCCTGCTGCCGTCCCTTGAGGATGCCGACACACTTTCGCATAAGCTTGAGGCAATCGGGAATATCCATTCCGACGGCCGGCCGATTCTCGGCCTCGACAGCCGTGATTTGCTGGAAATTACACTGGAAAGCTGCCCCCAGGCGGTGTTTATTCCCGCGCACATCTGGACGCCGCACTTTTCGCTGTTCGGCGCGTTTTCCGGCTTCGATACGATTGAGGAATGCTTTGAGGACCTGACACCGTATATCCATGCGCTGGAAACGGGCCTGTCCTCTGACCCGCCGATGAACTGGCGCGTCTCGGCGCTCGACCGTTACCACCTAGTATCAAACTCCGACGCGCATTCCCCCGCAAAGCTTGGGAGGGAAGCAAATATTATAAACACAGAGCTTTCCTATCCCGCACTCAAAAAGGCGCTCGAGGGCGGCGTTAAAGAGGGCTTTGGCGGGACCATCGAATTCTTTCCCGAGGAAGGGAAATACCATTTTGACGGGCACCGTAACTGCGGGCTGTGCCTGACGCCCGCACAGTCTGAGGAATACGGCGGGAAATGCCCTGTCTGCGGCAAAAAGATTACCATAGGTGTGCAGCACCGCGTCGAGGAGCTTGCAGACCGCGCGGAGGGCTTTGTATTGCCTGACGCCGCGCCCTTTGAAAGCCTTGTCCCCCTGCCGGAGGTGCTCGCCGCGTCCACCGGCTACAGCGCCGCGGGCAAAAAGGTCGCGGCGCTGTATGAGGAGCTTCTGTACACAATCGGCTCTGAGTTTTTTATTCTACGGCAGGCGCCGCTGGAAGAAATCGGGCATACTGCCGGGCCATGCATCCGAGAGGGTATCCGCCGCCTTCGTTTAGGGCAGGTGCGCCGCGACCCAGGCTATGACGGCGCTTACGGGGTCATCCATATTCTGGAACGGGACGAAATCGAAAGCTTAAGCGGGCAAATCAGCCTATTCGGCGCCACGTCCTCTGCAGACTGGCATACAAAAGCCAAAGCAGGCGCTAAGCCTATCAGGAAAAAGAAATCTGCGGAGCTTCCGCCGGAAGAAGAGCGCTCCGCAGAACAAAAGGCGGCTTCGCAGGATTTACTTTCCGGCCTCAACGCGGAACAAAAACAAGCCGTGACCCTGCCTTCCTCAGGCGCCGCTGCAATTATCGCGGGACCCGGCACCGGTAAAACAAAGACGCTGATTTCCCGCATTGCTTTTTTAATAGGGGAATGCGGCGTAAAACCGCGTGACATAACCGCTGTTACCTTTACAAACAAGGCGGCAAAGGAAATGCGCGAACGCCTCGCACAACAGCTCGGCTCTAAACGCGCGGCGGCAGGCGTTACTGTCGGCACATTCCATTCCATCTGTTTACAAAGGTTAAAAAAAGAAAAAGAGAGCATTACGCTTTTAGACGAATACGAGGCGCTCGAGACAGCGGCCGGTATAATAAAAGACCTGAAAATAAAAATATCCCCGCGCGAGCTTCTGCGCGAAGTATCAAACAAAAAAAACGGCGTGCCTTTCAAGCACCCAGAACTGATGGAAGAAGCGTTCGGCCTTTACTGCGCACGTGTCAGCGAGCTGGGGCTGATGGATTTTGACGACCTGCTGCTGGAAGCGCTTGCGCTTTGTGGGGACAATGAAGGCAAGCACCTGCTTGTCGATGAATTCCAGGACGTCAATCCTGTCCAGTACAGGCTGATTCAGGCGTGGAACAGGCTAGGAAAAAGCTTGTTCGTCATCGGCGATCCCGACCAGGCGATTTATGGGTTCCGCGGGAGCGACGCCCATTGCTTTGAACGGCTGAGCGGAGATTATCCTGAGCTCCATGTCATCCGCTTGACGGAAAATTACCGCTGCTCGCCTGAAATCCTCAGCTGTTCGCTTTCTGTCATCTCCCAGAACCCCGGCGAAGCGCGCGTGCTTTCCGCCAACCGCCCGGCGCAGGGCATGGTGTTCCTGCGCACCTCGGAAAGCAGCCTTTCCGAAGCAATTTTTGTCTCAAAGGAAATCAACCGTATGGTCGGCGGCATCGATATGCTGGACGCGCAGGCGCTCACCGAACCGCGTGACGCGCGGCTTTCCCGCAGCTTTTCCGATATTGCCGTGCTCTGCCGCACGCACCGTCAGATACGCCTGCTCGAGATGTGCCTGCGCAAGGAAAGCATTCCCTATATTGCCGCTGGCCGTGATGATTTCCTATCAGATGAAACGGTACGCGGCGTATCCGGTTTTTTCCGCTTCCTGCTTGAGCAGAACGACGTGCCGGCCCTTCGTACAGCACTGAAAAACGTTTGGAGATGCCCGGCGGATTTAATCCAAAGCTTTTGCACAGCGCTGTCAAACGCGCGGGAGGACAGCCTTTTTTCCGTATGGGAGGAATATAAAAACGCGGGGCCCCTCCAGCCCTGTATGGAACAAATTACGGAATTTCTACCCCGTGCGCATAAAGCTAAGCCACGCAAATTATTAGAGGAATTTGCGGAGAAAAACAACCTCGCGGAACACGAGCCGCTTATACAGTTTATGAATATGGCTGTTTTCCATAAGGATATGGCATCCTTTATGCAGACGCTGCTGCTCGGCGAGGAAGCCGATATCGAGCGCAGCGCAGCTAAAACCTATCCGGCTGACGCCGTGCGCCTGATGACGCTCCACGGCGCAAAGGGGCTTGAATTCCCCGTTGTGTTCCTCTGCGGCGTAAAAGGCGGCAGTATCCCGCTGGAAGCACAGGGACGTGAAACCAATATGGAAGAAGAGCGCCGCCTGTTCTTCGTCGGTATGACGCGCGCAAAGGACGAGCTGTTCCTGATGGGCTCACAGCAGGAGCCGTCTGTTTTCCTAAATGGCATTCCGCAGGAACTTCTGCATACGGCGCCTGTCAGGGAACACGCCCAACGCAAGGATGCTCAGCTGAGCCTGTTCGACTAAAATATGTTTTAATTCATCAAACCTATATGAACTACGGAAAGCGTTGTAAAAATGGGAACAAATAAATATCAAGATAAAAAGCCGGCTCCAATTAATTGGAGCCGGCTTTCCTTTCAACAGAATTATTGCGTTTTTCTTTTGCGAGGATAAAAGGCCGCACCCAATATACCAATACCGGATATCAGTAACAGGAATATCCAAGCGGACAGGTTGGCGGAATCACCTGTCTGTGTAAAATCAGACGGCTTTTCCGTCGGCTTATCCGTCGGATTTTCGGTTGGTTTTTCTTTCGGCGGTTCTGCCGTTTTCCTTTGCAGGCTATTAATTGCGTCCTCGATGGCTTTGGCCATAGCGTCTACCTCTGACTGCCCGGTGATGTTTTTGCCGCGCTCCACCGCTTCGACTGCCGCTTCTACGGCGGTAAAGTCCTTATACTCGTCCTTGTTCAATGCGTTTGCCTTTTCTATCGCTTCGTCCACCTTAGAATAATCGGCCGGTAATGGCTCCAGCGTTATAGTAACAAGCAGGGTAGAGCGGTCATAGCTTACCGTATGCGCGAAAGATACCGGATAATGGTCTGCCGCGCTGGCTTGTATGAAATAGTCGCCCGGCAGCAGGATATAGCTTCCGTCCGGCTGCGGATCGATAGCGGCGCCACCCTCTGATTGGGACAGGGAAACGACGGCGTCCTTCGGCGTGGCGTCAATCACGACGTTTACAGCGAGGGGCGCAATCGTGGGGAATCCATCCTTTTGGCTAACGAAGGCATCCCCGTTGCCGTTGAGATCTGCGACAAAGTTTTCCTGCTTCATGTCCGCTTCAGTCTTCTTGACGCCGACGTCGTTCTTCTCCTCCGTGACGACTGTATTCCCACGCTTGTATACGCCTAGAGCGCTGCCCTCCGCGCTGTAATAGAGGTTGCCCAGGGTATTCAGCGCCGTTTCGTCAACCTGTCCAATCAGTCCGCCGCTTCTTTGGGGCTGGATCAGGCCGGTGTTGTAGCAGTTGCTCATCCCCGTGCCGTTGTAGAGCCCGATAATGCCGCCGATAGAGGAGGGGACGGCCGCCGTTGAGGTGATTTCGCCATAGTTGGCACAATTCGTGACCGTGCTGGGCGCTCCGAAAACATAAGCGGAGATGCCGCCGGTGAACGCAGCTTCGCCCGCCAGCTTGCCCTTGTTGACGCAGCGGTCGATTTCGCCGTGCTGGCTACCGGCAACGATACCGCCAACATTGGTGTTTTTGCTGTGAATGGTAATGTTCGCATCGTTGGTGCAGCGAGTAATCGCGCCGCTGCTGGATCCCACAACGCCGCCGATATAGCTGACGCCGGTCGTAGTGATATCCATCGACAGGCGGCTGGTGCAATTGCTGATGGTTCCTTCCGGGTACATACCCGCGATGGCGCCCATATAAATTCTTGCGGAAGAATCCTGTGTGGCGGCGGTACCGGTCACGGTCAGGTTTCGTATGGTGGCGTTTGTGCCGCCGAAAAGCCCGACGATACAAAGGTCTAACGTCCCACCGGGAAATTTTGTAAGCTGCATGTTTTTGACCGTATAGCCGTTACCGTCAAATACACCGCGGAAGAATTTGCTCGTATCTCCGGTATAGTCCTGTAACGAGCCTTTGTACTCCCCAATGGCCGTCCATTCGTGACCCGCCAGATCGACATCCTGCGTCAGCCATACGTCGTTCTTCCCCGTGTACGCGCCAGTGTTGACGAGATAGGCAAACTGCGCGAGCTGTTCGGGCGTTGAAATTGCGCCGTCCGTCCATATCGTATCCCGGTTGGCCTCATCCGACCAATTGGCGCCGTCGGCGGCAAACGCGGTGAAAGCCGTCGTTAAAAAAGACGTCAAACCCAAGCATAAGCACAGTAATACCGATAAAATTCGCTTTTTCATTGTGAAACCTCCTGTAATTTTAATTGATTAACGTCGTTTTACCCAACGTTTTTTTGGCAGGGGAACGAATTCCCCTGCCCGCCAAACACGAAAACGCGCCGGCCGCCGGGACGAAAGCCCCGCCGGACAGCGCGTTAAAATTAATCGATATATTTAAAAAATATTTGTGGGCAATAAAAAAGGACAGATTTATTCTGTCTGTCTGTCTGTCTGTCTGTCTGTCTGTCTGTCTGTCTGTCTGTCTGTCT
>OMGI01000954.1_pt1 | contig 19352 bp, 8 predicted proteins | sample 1645801 | NCBI WGS metagenome assembly OMGI01 (sample SAMN05578584, study PRJEB25193) | human gut metagenome | biome: Human Microbiome; feature: human-associated habitat; material: feces | host: Homo sapiens | place: USA:Birmingham
CGACCACCGAGATCTACACTCTTTCCCTACACGACGCTCTTCCGATCTAAACAAAATAAGGCCCACCGTAAACGGCAAGCCTTATTCATTTATATCATATGTTCCTACATACCACACAGCCCACCGAACTATTGCCCGTTGTAATGATGATGATGGTGGAGATGCAGAACCGTACTTTTCATTTGTTATTATTTTTACGTTGCAAAGTTACAATAATAATTGAATTAGCAAATAAAACTTACAAAAGATTAGCCAATCGGGGTGATTTTTTATTATGAGGCCAATTTTAACCCGATAATTCCGGTTATCTGTACAAATGATCCGCCTGCTGACGGATTTTATTTGAGAGCAGGACCGGATAGTCCGGGTGGGCGGCAAAGAAATCGTCCACCTCCTTCCGGGCTGCCGAAGAAGTATGTCCGCTCAATAAAGCCCGTACCCAATCACGCGGAAAAAAGATGTCTCCCGTACGCTGTATTTCCTGCAAGGCTTCCAGTGCCGGACGGATATAACCGACCGCTTCTTTCTGGCGCAACTGGCAGTTCAGGTTCGACAAGGCGGCCGAAGCCCACGGCTCGACACGACGGTTCTCGGCTACGAGCAGAGAAGCGAACACACTGTCGCGCACTTCCTGCCGGGGAGAAACGGAGGGTGAGATGAATGCATATTGCCGTTTGCGGTCCGGGTTGGTGATCCGTGCTTGCTGGGTTGCTACAATTTCATCGGCTTTGTCAGGCATTTGGATAGCCAGATCGTACGACAAGCTGATATAATCATTTTCGCTCAACGAACAGCCGGCAGGCGCTTTTTGGTCTTTCCAGAGCGCGTATAGTTTTCCGACCGCTTCCGGCGAGCGGGCAATGGAACGATATTGGCGGAACGCCTGCAAACGTTGTTGGGATTGTTCCGCCATTGTCACGATTCGCCAGAGCACCAGTTCCAGTTTCTCCGGATCAGCGAGATAGAAACGTTGGCAATTACCGATATATCCGAGGGCGGCCGAGAACAACAGAGAATTGTTTTCCGTAGGCAAATAATCCAACATTGCTTCCATATAAAGCTCTGCAGGGATAGTCCGGTTCAATAAATTCTCGTACAACGTAATCAACAAAGAACCTCTCAACACCTCGTCCTTACAAGCGGGAAGGTTGCCCAAACAAGCCTTCGCATCTTTCTCAAGCAGGCGGAAGAAACCATATCCTTTGCCATCGGCATTGGGCATGACGAAACAGCCTTCGCTCGCCTGCCTTTTCAGTTCCTTGAGGCATGACGCCTGCTCTTTTCCAAATGAAACTTGCACGTCCTCCGTCCCTCCGTCAGGATAGACAACCAGAAAAGACAAGTCTTGTTCCCACAACAGCCCGCGTCCTAACGGATCTTTCTGCGAGACCTGCAACGATTTGCCATCTTCGGATATCACTCCACATATCTCCGGCATGCCCTTTTCATTCACCCAAACCCGGCTCCAGGCCGCCAGATCGTCGTTCGTATATTTGTCCAGGATACCGATCAAGCCTTCCCAAGTTGCATTTCCGTATGCATACGTCTTCAGATATTCCCGGATTCCTTTTTGGAAAGACTCCTTCCCCATTTTCTTAATCAGCATTTCCAGGATAACCGGAGACTTGTCATAGATGATATTACCGTACATCAATCCGGCATCTCGCATGTTCTCCAGTTGCTGCTTCACCGGATTGGCACCGGCGGTACGATCTTCGGAATAGGCCGCGGGGATATAGTCAAGCATGAAATTCAAAGAATGGTTCACCTCCGGAAACAGAGGCTCGATTATCTGGGAGGCGTAATAATTGGCAAAGACCTCTTTTGTCCAGACATCATTGAACCATTCCATCGTCACGAAGTCCCCGAACCACATATGCGAAGTCTCGTGCGCAATCAAGGAACTGCGTGCCAGACGCTCGTTCAATGTCGGGTTCTCGTTCAGGAACATCCGCCCGTCCGTATATAAGGTCGCTCCCGTATGTTCCATCCCGCCGAACTGGAATCCCGGCAAAATGATCAGGTCGTATTTGGCGAAGGGGTATGGTATCTGTGTATATTCCTCCTGCCATTCGAGTGCATCGAACACTTCGGATGCGATATCGGAGCACTGTGCTACTTTCTTCGGGTCGGTCTCACGATGGTAGATCGAAATGTTCCGTCCGTCGCGCGAATACGTTTCTCGTGTCAGCTTACCGGCAACAAAAGAGAAAAGATAGGTGCTGAGCGGTTCCGTTTCCCGGAAAGAAATCCGCTTGCGCCTGGCGACGGATGTCGAATCCACCTGCTCGACCACCCCGTTGGCGAGCGCCTGCCAGGAAGACGGAACCTCCAACGACAGGGTGAAAAGCGATTTCATGTCCGGTTGGTCGAAACAAGGGAAGAGCGTACGCGCCCGGTCAGGGACCAGCAACGTATAGAGGAATTCGTCCCGGCGGTTAAGCGACTGATCGTTTGCCGTAAATTCGATAGTCACGCGGTTCTCTCCGTCTGCCGCCTCTCTTGTATCGATCACGATATGCTCGTCCTTAACCGTATAAGGGACTTTCCTGCCATTCAACAAAACTGAGGCTACCTGTTCCGATTCCCCTCGGAAGTCTATGATAACCGGCAGTCTTTCGTGGATAGCAAGCGTTATATCCGCTTTGCCTGTGACGGCTTCTTCGCGGGATTCCGGGATGGAAAAAAAGAGGTTGTAACGTACCTCCTTGAAATGTTCTTTCCTGAACTGAGCCAATTCCCGGCTGACTCCCGGTTGCAACAGCGCAGCATCGGGTACAGGACTACCGCAAGCCGTCAATAAACTGATAGCTGCCACTCCTATAAATTGTTTTATATTTCCAGTGTTCATTATGATTTAAATCTTTTCATTCTCTCAAATACTCTGCTATGGACATGAAGTTCCGTTCCAACAGATACATTTGACTTGCCATAAAGGAGAAAAACTCTCCCCAATCCTGACGGCGGTGGAAGTCAATCCCGGATTTGGCTGTATAAATACGGGCCACCTGCTTTCCGGTATCGCGCACGAAACAAATGTCCCAAGTCAACCCCTCCGGAAAATCCATTTCCAGCGTATCCTTATACCACGTCAGGCGTTCGAACATCTCCAGCCGGGCCTCTTCGCTCCTATGGTTCACTTCGAGGATGACAAACGCACCCTCTCTTGTCGCATCGAATTTGAGTTCGACCCCTTTCACTTTCGTATCATATAAAACCCACGTTTTCTTGCGTCCTCTCAGATACGGCTGTACTTCACAAAATGCGGCGAAACTTTCCCAAAATTCAAGTTTCAGGTTCTTGAGTTCGTCTTTACTATACATTTATTTATATATGTCTTTCTTTTTCACTTTTATTATCGTACCGTATTCGGCCAGCTTCTTCATATCGATATGTTTCCGGTTCCCAGCAATCACGTAAACGACCGGGCGGCCACTGATCTGCTCCCGGTAGAAACGGGAAATATCCTGCATGTCCATCGTTGCGATATCCCGCAGGAATTCTTCAGCCGGATCACGGTCGAAACCTTCCATACGCGCACTCGTCACTTTCTCGGACAGGTTGCGGAAAGGCGGATAATCGTTATTGATGCGGTTCACCAACGTCTGCTTGACCGCCTCCACCCTTTCCGGCTTCAACGGCATTTCCCGGATCAGCGAATCCAGTACGCCCAGCGCATCCAGCGTCTTGTCGCTCTGGGTGGACAGCATCGCCGTAAAAGATCCGGCAGTCCCCTTATGCGCATGGTTCGGCAACTGGTAACGACCGCTTGTCCGGTATGCAAAAGAACGGAATTCCCTTATTTCTTGAAACATCAGCGATGACATATCGCCTCCGAAGTAGACAGAGAACAGCCGGGAGGCATGGCGGGAAGCCTTGTCATCGACCGGATCGCCCTTGACATAGCCGTAAACGATGCTCTGCGCCATATCCGGCATATCGATAAAAAAGACGGTCGGCCGGTCGTATTGTTTCAACTCACGGTAATAGGGAGAATTGGAGGCAACGGTCGTCCGCTCCAGTGGGAGATGCTGGCGAATCGTCCCGATCACCTTTTCTACAGGCAATGTGCCGCAGTAGTGAAGGTCGCACTGTACGCTCCGTACTTTATCGTAGATCGCCAACATATCTTTACCCTTCAATTTCTTGATTTGCGAGAGTGAAAGTTTACGCAGGTAACGGGACTGATCACCGTACTTTACCTGTTCTAACAAAGCTGATGCCACATTGTCGCCCGACTTGAAAAAGGCTTTCTCCGAGACTTTGGCATCGTCCACAATCTGACGTAGCTTCTTGTCGTCAGCCTTTGCATGGCGGATAAAGTCACCCACAAGTTTCATCGTTTCGTCAATATGGTTATCGAAACCAGTCACCTTCATGACAAAAGCATCGGGTGTTACATCGAATGCAAGCGTGCTTCCGATCGATTGCAAACGGCTGCGGAACTGCTCGAAAGATAAAGACTCGGTCCCTAATAATTGCAGATAGTTGGTGAGCTGCATCAATTCCGGCTGTTCCAAGGCACCGATCCCGTAGGAGATGTTCAAAGTAAAAATATCGTTCAGCGGATTAGGTGTCGTGTACAACGTCACCAAAGGAGTCAACTTTGACGTCTTCACATCCTTTTCGAAATCGATGATACGAGGTGCGACTTGTTGTTCCGGTATCTTCTCCAACTGTTTGGCATAAGAAGACGAAGCGTCTGCATTCCGGGGAACAACCGGAGAGAAAGCTGGTTTCGGCAAATTGTCTTTTGGATATTTCCCTGTGCTCTTGGTTACGCACAAATAGTTATTGCTGAAATATTTTTGGGCGACCCGCACGACATCCTCTTTCGTGATGGATTCGATCCGTGCCACTTCGTTCAGATAATCGTTCCAACTCTTTCCTTGAGAAAACAGATTCATCATGATTGTCGCACGTGAGTCGATATTTTCCAATGAGGAAGCATACTGCCGTTTCTGTTCCAGTTTCAAGCTGTTGAACATTTCATCACTGAAATCTCCGTTCTTCACTCGGTTGATCTCGTCCCAGACCATCTTCTCTGCCGAACTGTACGACTGGATCAACAATTTCGGCATAATAGCGACCGCCAAGATTCCCGCTTCATTCATGCTCTCGTTGATGGCAAGAGCTCCCATCAACTTATGTTCCACCATCAGTTTGTCCAGATAACCCGTACCGTTGGCGTTATTCAACAAGTTGACCGCAATATTCAAGGCTACCTGGTCCTCGTGGTTGGCCGAAACACCCCGGAAACCAAGCCCCATCGCCTTAATAAAGGGGATCGGGAACTTTACCTTCATTGTCTCCCGTCCGTTGAAGGGCGGGAGCATCACTTTCTCCTGTTTCGGCGCATTGCCCGAACGGATTCGTGAAAAGGCCTTTTCCAATATAGGCATAACCTGCTGTGCATCGAAATCACCACTAAGGATTAGTGCCATATTGGATGCCACGTAATAGTCCTCGAAGAACTTGTGCATTTCCGTCAGCCTCGGGTTCTTGAGGTTTTTCGTGCTGCCGATAATTGGGTAAGCATACGGGTGTGGACCGAAATAGCGTGCCATCAATGTGTCCATCACCTGGCCACCGATGAAATCACCATACATGTTCTTCTCCTCATAAACCGTTTCCAGTTCGCTTTGGAAAAGACGGAATACGGGGTTAATCAGGCGTTCGCTGTTGATCTCCGCCCATTGAACCATATATTGCGGAGAAAACGTATTGAAATAGATTGTAGCATCGTATGAGGTCGCCGCATTCAGACCGGAACCGCCGAACCGGTTGATGAGCCGGTTGAACTCATTTGGAATGACATATTCGGAAGAGCGGATGCTCAGTTCGTTGATCTCCTTTTGCAGACGAGCACGTGCCGCGGTATCCTCCGTCATGGCCAGTTCGTCATATTTCATGGCAATGGAATCCAGCAAGACTTTCTCCGACTCGTAATCAAGCGTTCCGATGCGGTCTGTTCCCTTAAACATCATATGCTCGAAATAGTGAGCGATACCTGTATCCGGACAATCTTTTGCTCCTGCTTTCACGACAACGGCGCCGAAAACTTTCGGTTGACTATGATCTTCGTTCAGCCAAACAGTCAGTCCGTTTTCCAGTCTATATTCTTTTACTTTGAGAGCGTTCAAGTCCTCTGCTTGCGATTGATAAGAACAACATGCGAATACCATCATCACTACTTTTAATTTCACGGTCATGCCACAGAATTGTAATATTACAGGCAAAGATAATGAATTAATCAGATATTTACGATTCGTGCGATAAACCAAACGAATATTTAATTGTTATTCAATAAAAAGCAAATACGATATGATAAATCTAGGCAGTTGGATGAACGGCATCCTGATCGGTTGGGGCGTAGACCCTAAAATTGCAAATACTTTCGACGAAATGATCATTGCTGCATTGCTAGTCATACTGGCGATCGGGTTGGATTACCTGTGCCAAGCGATCTTTGTCGGCAGCATGAAAAAGCTCGCGCAGCATACACATTATCAATGGGATTCGTTGCTTCTCAAACGTAAAGTTGTCCACTACTTGGTCCACACAATACCGGGTATCTTGGTCTATGCCTTGTTGCCTCTGGCGTTTATACGAGGGAAAGGTTTGTTGCTTTTGTCTCAGAAAATATGTGCTGTGTATATCGTGTTCGCTTTGTTATTGGCGATAAATGGTTTTATTTTAGTGTTCCTCGATATGTATAACATGCGGCAGGTGAACAAGAACCGTCCGATTAAAGGATTCATGCAGGTGCTTCAGGTCTTACTGTTCTTTATCGGCGGAATCGTCATTATAGCCATCTTGATCGGGAAATCGCCAGCCAGCCTGTTTGCCGGATTGGGTGCTTCGGCAGCAATCCTGATGTTGGTATTCAAGGATACGATTTTAGGATTCGTGGCGGGCATACAGCTTTCCGCCAACGATATGCTGCGGCCGGGCGACTGGATCACGGTTCCTGGTTCAAACGCGAACGGTATCGTACAGGAAATTACGCTGAACACAGTCAAGATTCAGAATTTCGATAATACCATTTCCACCATCCCGCCTTATACATTGGTAAGCGCTTCGTTTCAGAACTGGCGGGGCATGGTCGAATCGGGAGGCCGCCGTGTGATGAAGTCCATTTTTCTCGACCTCAATACCATCAAGTTCTGTACTCCGGACATGCTCAACACATTCCGCAAGGAAATCCCTTTGCTTGCCGACTACAAGCCGGACGAAGGCGTGACACCTACCAATTCGCAGATGTTCCGTGTCTATGTGGAGAAATACCTGACAAGCCTTCCGGTCGTCAACACCGATCTCGATTTAATCATCAGCCAGTTGCAATCGACTGAATATGGCGTACCTATCCAGATCTATTTCTTCTCCCGCAATAAAATATGGAAGGAATACGAACGTATCCAGTCGGACATCTTCGACCATTTCTTCGCAATGATTCCCAAGTTCGAATTAAAGGTTTACCAATATTCGGAGTAAGGATAATGAAAAAACAGACTTTATTGCCAAATTTGTGAAAATACCCATTGGTCCAAACCGAAACACATGGGCATGAAAATTGATTTTCCCACAGGGGTAATATTTTTATTTGGTAATCGGCTGTATCTCAAAAAATGACCTTTTTATCGCTTTTTATGGGGAATATTGTATTTTTATTAGTTAGTTTTGTATACAAATTCAAGGTTATCACAAGTATACTTAACTAATCATTTAAAGATATGCACGCAATACAAGAATGGATTAACAATCATTTGATCGAATGGGGGATTATCAGCAGTTCGGCAAATGAACTGGACAATACGATCGTTCTGCTGCTGATCATTGCCGTAACGGTCGGCATCGACTATGCTTGCCGCTATATTTTTCTGAATATGTTCAAACGGCTTGCGAAGAGAACCCGCAACCAATGGGACGACTTGATCGTTGAGCGCAAGATTATTAACAAGCTGATGCACATGATCCCTGCCATCCTGGTGTATGTGCTGTTGCCACTGGCTTTCCCGATTGATGAGACGCCCAAGATATTGGGAATCCTGCAAATGATATGCAAGATCTACATCATTGCCGTTTCACTTCGTTTCATCAGTGCCTCCCTGAACGTCGTGCATGAAATATATAACCGGAAGGAATCACTCAAGAACAAGCCGCTGAAAGGTTTCATCCAACTATTGCAGGTAGCCGTTTTTTTTATTGGTTTTATACTGATCATCAGCATTCTGATCGGCAAATCACCAACGACGCTGTTCGCCGGACTGGGCGCTTCCGCCGCTATCCTGATGCTGGTGTTTAAGGATACGCTCTTAGGATTCGTAGCCGGCATACAGCTTTCCGCCAACGATATGCTGCGTCCGGGCGACTGGATCACGATGGAGAAATATGGGGCGAACGGGACGGTTATCGAAGTCACGCTGAACGCAGTCAAAGTCAAGAACTTCGACAATACGATCACGACGATTCCCCCTTATGCCTTAGTGAGCGATGCTTTCCAGAACTGGCGTGGGATGTCAGAATCTCCCGGACGGCGGATCAAGCGCTCCATCAATATCGATATGAACAGCGTGAGTTTCTGTACGCCTGAGATGTTGGCCAAATTCCGCAAAATCTCCTTGCTGACAGACTATATCGACGAGAAAGAAAAAGAACTGAACGCCTATAACGAGGCGCACCGGATCGACGATTCCATCCGCGTAAACGGCCGTCGGCAAACGAATATCGGTGTGTTTCGCGCCTACTTGGTCAATTATCTGAAAAGCCTCCCGGAGGTCAGTAAGGAACTGACTTGCATGGTCCGCCAGTTGCAACCGACAGAAACCGGTATTCCGATCGAACTTTATTTCTTCTCCTCCGTGAAAGACTGGGTTCCTTACGAAGGCATTCAATCCGACGTATTCGACCATGTGCTGGCCGTAATCCCGGAATTCGGACTCAACGTCTTCCAGAATGTCTCTGGCAGTGATTTGAGGGGCCTGAAAATAGTGAGATAACAAAAAAGTGTTGCTTGCCATAGGGTAACGCTTTTTTTGTTCGTCTATAGGACATCAGTAAAAAATAATAGTCACACATGAAAAACACAATTCTTACTTTTTGCTGTATCCTGTTACAGCAATCGCTCTTTGCCGAAAACAAGGATTGGCTGATCGACGGAAGCCCGTATAAGACGGAGGTCAATCTTTCATCGGATAAGAAACAAATTGAATTGACAAACGGTCTTCTTCGTCGTTCCTTTTCACTAACACCCAACGGTGCGACAATCGCACTAGATAATCTGATGACGGGACAAAACGAATTGCGTGCCGTGCGACCGGAAGCCGTGCTTGTCATCAATGGAAAAGAGTATCCAGTCGGAGGTTTGGAAGGGCAGCCTGTCCATAATTTCCTGACAAAAGATTTCCTGTCTGGCATGCAGCTGTGCGATTCGGCATTTGTCTTGGCCGGTTATACGGTTAGCGAAACAAAAGAACGTTTTCCTTGGAAACCGAACGAGGCCTGGATTAGCAATCGATATCCGTGGCCTGCGCCCGGCAAACGCATCACCTTCACTTATAGGGCTCCCCGAAAAATTGTAGACGAATGCAAAGGGTTAACCATCCGTATCGTCTATGAACTATATGATGGAGCTCCGATCCTGTCTAAATGGATCGAGATCGAAAACAACGGACAAAAGGCTGTTACACTGGATTCATTCAAATCAGAAGTTCTTGCGTTGGTTGAGACTGCCCCGAAAGTCCACTATGGTGAGCCCCATGAGGTGCGCATGATGGCACAAAAAACGGGATACTATACGGAAGATTACCGCAAAAGACCAGTACAGACGGATGCTCCGCGTGACTATATCGACCGTTTCACCCAACTGTTCGTCGTTACGGATTATGCGATGGGTGGAGATATGGAAGCGATGAAAGACAATCCCGCCGTCCGTTGGGTATTCGATCATCCGGAATACGAGTTTACCGGTATCCGCTATTACGGCCAATATAAGCCGGCACGGTTAGAAGTAACACCTCTGTTAGGACCGGCTGAAGAGATTGCACCGGGAGAAAGTTTCACCTCCTGCCGTGCCTTCGAAATGCTCCGCAATGCGACAGACCAGGAAAGACGAGGACTTGCCGAGTGTCGATTCTGGCGCATGATGGCTCCCTGGACACAGGAGAATCCGATCTTTATGCACGTAAGGGAATCAAGTAACCAGGCTGTCAAACAGGCAATCGACCAATGTGCGGCTGTCGGCTTCGAAATGGTAATCATGACCTTCGGTAGCGGTTTCCAGATCGAAAACGATTCGGTATCTTATCTCCAACGCATGAAAGCTTTGAATAATTATGCTGCTGACAAAGGCATTGCCATCGGTGGCTATTCGCTATTGGCAAGCCGTGGTGCCAAACCGAAAGATGCGGCGATTAGCCATCATACGGGCTATCCGGCAAAGACACGCGAAGAAGGCAGTCGTTTCGGGCTTTCTCCTTGTATCGCTTCAGATTGGGGTAGTGATTATTTCAAGCGTCTGAAGAACTTCTTCCATACGACCGGTATGAACGTATTCGAGAACGACGGTTCCTATCCCGGCGATCCCTGTTCCTCTACTGTCCACAGTGGGCACAAAGGATATCTGGATTCGCAGTGGAAACAGTGGAATAGGATCAGCTCGTTCTATCAGTGGTGCCGGGCAAAAGGTATCTATCTGAATGTCCCGGATTGGTATTTTCTGATGGGTTCCAACAAAACTCCGATGGGGTATGTTGAAACCAACTGGTCCCTGCCAAGGTCCTACCAAGAAATTATCGAACGGCAGAATATCTACGATGGTACCTGGCAGAAAACGCCCAGCATGGGCTTTATGTTCGTTCCCCTCACCCAATATCACGGTGGTGGAGCGGCTGCCACTATCGAACCGTTGAACGAACATCTGGATCATTACGAGACACGGCTTCGTAACCTGTTCGGCGCCGGTGTGCAAGCCTGCTATCGTGGTCCCCGCCTCTATGACACGGAACAAACCCGGAAACTGGTGACCCAATGGGTTGCTTTCTACAAGCAGTACCGCCAAATATTGGATTCGGACATTATCCATTTGAGACGTCCGGACGGACAGGATTGGGACGGCATCATGCATGTCAACCCGCAATCGAAGCGGAAAGCCTTCATTTCCGTCTATAATCCGTTGGACATCGCGATAGAGAAAGAAATCGAAGTCCCTTTATATTATACGGGACTGACGGATAAGGCAATCGTGAAGGAACAGGACAAAAACGGGAAGGAGTACTCGCTCGCCCGCGATTATTCCATCTCACTGAAGATACGGATTCCGGCAAAAGGCTATAATTGGTACATCATCGAATAACATAATTCAACAAACAGAATGAAACTTAAATTACTACTGCTTACTTTCATCCTAGTGTGTACAGGATGTAAAAATGACCCGCGGATACAAGCGGCCTACGACTTGATCGAACGTGTGACTCCCGGATACGGGGAACAATTCAAACTGGAATTAATGGAACCAATCGACGGAATGGATGCATACGAGATCACGTTCGACAACGGCAAAGTCGTACTGCGTGGAAATAACACGATCTCACTGGCGACGGCGTTCAACCAATATTTGAAATACACTTGTAATGCACATGTTTCCTGGTTCGGCAATCAACTGGATCTGCCGAAGCAATTGCCCATGCCCGCCCCCGTTAAAAACACGATCAACGGCAAATACCGTGTCTATATGAATTATTGTACGGTCAGTTACTCGGCTGCCTGGTGGGATTGGGAACGCTGGCAGCGAGAACTTGACTTTATGGCAATGAACTCGATTAATATGCCTTTGTCTGTTGTCGGGCTGGAAGCTGTTTGGTACAATACCCTACTCAAACATAAGTTTACAGATGAAGAGGCTCGCCAGTTTCTGGCCGGTCCGGGACATTTCGCATGGCAATGGATGCAGAACTTGCAAAGCTATGGAGGGCCACTCCCCAAATCTTGGATTGACAAGCATATCGTTTTGGGAAAACAGATTATCGACCGGGAGTTGGAATTGGGGATGCAACCCATTCAACAAGGATTCTCCGGCTATGTTCCGCGTGAACTGAAAGAAAAATACCCGGATGCCAAGATACAGTTGCAGCCTTCCTGGTGCGGTTTTACCGGGGCTGCACAGTTGGACCCGACTGATTCTTTATTCACAGTGATCGGACGTGACTTCCTGGAAGAAGAAAAGAAACTCTACGGAGCGCACGGTGTTTATGCGGCCGATCCGTTTCACGAAAGTCAGCCGCCTGTCGATACACCGGAATATCTGCGTGCCGTTGGTAACGCTATCCATAAACTTTTCAACGATTTTGATCCGAATTCGATTTGGGCCATGCAAGCATGGAGTCTTCGCGAACCGATCGTGAAAGCTGTTCCGAAAGAGAATCTGCTGATCCTGGACTTGAACGGGGCCAAAAGCCAGCAGGAAAATGCTTGCTGGGGGTATCCGCTTGTTGCCGGAAATCTGCATAACTTCGGGGGACGTATCAACCTGCACGGAGATTTGCGTCTGCTTGCTTCCAACCAATATGTAAATGCAGTGAAAAAGAATCCGAATGTTTGTGGTTCCGGTCTCTTTATGGAGTCTATCGAGCAAAATCCGGTATATTATGATCTGGCTTTTGAAATGCCTCTCCATAAAGATGAAGTCAATATCGAAGAATGGCTCTGCCGTTACGCAGACCGTCGCTACGGAAAACCGTCCGAAAACGCGCATCAGGCTTGGTTGCATCTGTTAGAAGGGCCCTATCGCCCCGGAACAAACGGGACAGAACGCAGTTCCATCATCGCCGCCCGTCCAGCTGTGAACGTAAAAAAATCCGGCCCGAATGCCGGCCTGGGGATACCCTACTCTCCTCTGTCGGTAGTCCAGGCCGAAGGCTTGTTACTAAAAGATGCCGCCCGATTGGAAGACTCCGATCCTTATCGTTTTGATATTGTCGATATCCAGCGCCAGCTGATGTCTAACCTCGGACAGGTTATCCATAAACAAGCGGCAAAGGCGTTCCGTAAAAAAGACAAGGAAGCATTCGCCCTGCATAGCAACCGTTTTCTCGAAATGTTGCGCGATGCCGATGAACTGTTGCGTACGCGTCCGGAATTCAACTTTGACAAATGGTTGACGCAGGCTCGTAGCTGGGGGGATAATAGCGAAGAAAAAGATCTATTTGAAAAAGACGCAACCGCGCTTGTAACAGTGTGGGGGGCCGATGGCGATCCGCTTATCTTCGACTACTCATGGCGGGAATGGACGGGATTGATAGACGGATATTATCTGAAACGCTGGGAAAAGTTCTACGCTATGCTTCAGGATCATCTCGATGCCGGGACAAATTACAGCGAAAAAGATTTACCGCAAACGCACGGCCGTGAGTCTTTCCGTGCCAATGATTTCTACAGCACTTTAGGAGACTGGGAACTTCAATTTGTTTCCACTCCGGATAAAGTCCGTACCCCTATCACACAAGGAGACGAGGTGGAAACCGCTACCCGCCTGTATAAAAAGTATGCTCGTCTTGCTACCGAGTATTATAAGGATGAAATCGAGGCAGATGAGATTCATGAAGGTAACATCTTTGAGAATTTGGGTGAATAACTCCTCAAAAAGATTATATTATGACAATAAGACAATTCCTTCTTGCTTGTTTCTGCTGTGTGACTCCCTGTCTGACGGCACAGACAAGCAAGATAAAACTATCGGAGATGAATCTCTCCTCCATCTATCAGCCATACGGGACTCCGGCATCCGGCAAAGCAGTCACAGGTGAACCTTTACGGGTAGCTGGTACGTTTTTTACGGATGGTATCGGTGTACAGGCAAACAGCAAAATAAAGATTTCACTTCAGGGAAAATCATCCCTTTTCACATGCAAGATCGGTATCAATGATCAGTCGGTTAATTACAAGGACAGCCATCTTGTCAAGATTCCCTTGACTGACGGGACGATGCTCTTTTACGACCAGACAAACGGCCGCAAACAATATGTCGGTACGGGAAAAGGAAACGGGGAAGTGGAAAAGGGAAGTGTAGTCTTCAAAATCACCGGAGACGGGAAAGAACTGTATAACAGCGGGATCATGCGTGGAGGCGAGACTGCCAGAGCAATCTCTCTTCCCGTCGAAGGAATCAAGATCCTGGAACTGGAAGCAGAAAGTGCAAATGATGGACTTAGTGGTGATCATGCTGATTGGTTGGAGGCCGTCATTACCTATTTCGAAATTCGACCGTCTCTAGTCGCTCCCGAATACCAAGGAGAGATTGCCTCCATGTCTAAAGAAGTGGAACGATCCCTGCAACAGAAAATCGGACAACTCGAAACAGTCTGCCTGCCCTTGCCGTCACCTAGTTACGATTGGCTGATCTGTAACCAGGAAGCCAAAGCAAAGGTTTATCAGGCAAACCAAGGAAAAGATATCGTATTGAGCAATGGACTAGTCAGTCGCGTATTCCGCATTTTTCCAAACCTGGCGACAGTCGATATCCAAAATCTGATGACCGGAGAGAATATGCTGCGTGCCGTGAGCAATGAAGGGATTTTGACGCTTGATGGCAAAAACTATTCGCTGGGTGGCTTGGACGGTCAACCCGAATTTGGTTACACCCAGTACAAATGGCTCGACCGGATGGAGCCTTTTGCCAATTCGTTCCGTGTCATCGATTTTCGGATTTCAGAAATCACCCCGCGTATTAACTGGAAAAGTAGACGATGGGCATTGGAAAAAAAACGGAACCCATCCGGCAAACAGCTGACCTTTCTATTAGAAGGGCCGGACGAACTGAAAGGCGTAAAAGTCAAACTACATTACGCCCTTTATGACGGTCTGCCTTGTATTTCCAAATGGTTTGAGATTGAAAACCGGACAGGTGCGGATATCAATCTCGATTCTTTCGTCCTAGAACAGTTAGCTATGGCCGAGCCAGAGTCTCCGGTGGAAGCCAAGAGTCCGGAAATGTTCCGCAAACCCAATATCCATGTCGAAAGCGATTGGGGTTTTCTGGGTTTCATCGAAAAGATTGCCGACAAGACCGAGCACTGGAATCCCGATCCGCGCTACACTTCGCAGTGTAATTATCCACTGCTGACTCCTTGCCTGTTAGAGGTCAAACTGCCAATGGGACCGGACGAGCGAATCTGCAATGGCGGTTCTTTTTCCAGTTTCCATACTTGGCTGATGCCTTTCGATAGTGAAGACAGAGACCGAAAAGGGCTATTTGTCAAACGGATGTATCGGACGATTGCTCCCTGGACAACCGAAAACCCGATCTTCATGTATTGTACATCCAGTGATACTAAGATCGTAAAGCAGGCAATAGATCAATGTGCAGATACCGGCTACGAAATGCTGATCATTAGCTTTGGCTCTGGCCTTAACATGGAAGACGAATCACCGGCCAACTATGCCAAGTTTAAGGAATTGCGCGACTATGCCGACTCCCGCGGTATCGAGTTGGGGGGATATTCGCTGCTATCGAGTCGTTGGATCAGCGATGATGTGGATGTGATAAATCCCGAAACTGGTAAGAGAGGCGGAATGATTTTCGGCAGTTCTCCCTGTCTTTGCAGTGATTGGGGCTATGACTATTTCCGAAAGATCAAACAGTTTTTCGAAAAGACAGGTATGACCGTGTTTGAAAACGACGGTTCCTATCCGGGGAATGTTTGTGCTTCAACCGTTCACGCTCACCATGAAGGGCTGAAAGATTCCCAATGGAAACAGCGTAAACAAATTGAGAACCTATACCGATGGATGTGTGAAAATGGTATTTATATGAATATCCCGGATTATGGCTATCTGCTGAACGGAGGCAATAAAGTCGGAATCGGTTATCGTGAAGTCAACTGGTCTTTACCGCGTGAACGGCAGTTGGTTCTGGGCAGACAAGTCATGTATGACGGTCTTTGGGAACGGCTTCCGAGTATGTGTTGGACTTTTGTGCCTCTCACCCAGTATCATGGCGGTGGAGCAGCCGCTACATTGGAACCGCTCAGCGAACATCTTGCCGACTATCGGGCACACATGATGCAAAACTATGGAACCGGTGTACAGGCTTGTTACCGGGGACATCGGCTTTATGATACCGAGGAGACAAAACAGACGGTAAAAGAAATCATCGACTGGTATAAACGATATCGTTATATTCTAAACAGCGAAGTGATCCACTTACGCCGTCCTGACGGTAAAGATTGGGACGGAATCATGCATGTCGCTCCCGGTAAAAAAGAGAAAGGTTTTGTCATGGTCTATAACCCTACCGACGAGCCGATGGAGCGTACCGTCAAACTACCTCTCTACTATACAGGATTGACCACGGAGGCGGTTGTAAAAGAGCAAGGCAAAGAAGGGATTCTCCATACTTTGTCGCGCGATTATACGATTCTATTGAGAATAAGGATTCCGGCAAAAGGTTATAATTGGTATATAATAGAATAAAAAACAAACAAATATGAAGAAAACATTCCTAACAGTCGTTGTATTGCTCCTTGCCTGGAGTAATGTTGACTTGAAAGCTCAGGAGACAATCACGAATGCTTTCGACGACTTGAAGCGTACCGGAACTGTTAATGAACAGGACTCCGAAATGCGACAGGCTACCTCGGATACGGCTCTACAAAAATTGCTGACACAGAAACCGGCAGCAGGCTATTTTTGTTTTGTTGAAGATCGGATGCATGATATCCGTCTTGATCAAATCATTCCGGCCCGTTGGACGGAACGCGTTTTCGACACTTGGCTACAATTGAAAGGAGACTGTCAACCTGGTGAATTCTATACGTGGCAAATCGGTGTTTTCACACCTTTCAAGGAGTTGAAAGGTGTCTCCGTTTCATTCTCCGACTTGGTAAATGCCGATGGAAATAAAATAAAATCCACCTCATTCCAATGTTTCAACCAGGAAGGCACCGATACCGACGGACAAACATTCCGGAAAACCGTCTGTATCCCTAAAGGATATGTACAGGCACTCTGGATCGGGATGGACATCCCTGCATCAGCCAAAGGGATATATAAAGGAAAAGCTTTTGTGAAGGAAGGAAGCTCCCAACCTGTCGAAATAGCAATTGAGCTAAACGTGTCCGGCTCACCGATCGCCAATCATGGCGATAACGAAGGTTGGCGGAAAACCCGTCTGCGCTGGCTCAACTCCACACTGGGAAATGCCGATGAACCGACTGCACCTTATACACCTGTAACTATCCGGAAGAAAACTCTTTCCTGGTTGGGCGGCGAAATTGAACTTTCTTCGAGCGGGCTACCTTGCAGGATAACCACTTGTTATGATGCCAATAACAGACTCAGTGATTCTATCTCAAATGCCGTACTGGCAAAGGAAATGGCATTTATTATCGAAACTTTCAATGGACAGGAAGCCTTGAAGCCAGGAAGTCTCCGTATCACTAACCGTAATAACGCTTCCATTAGTTGGGAAACGATACTAAAGAGCCAAAACTTCAATGTAGTATGTCGGGGAACTTTCGGGTTCGACGGTATTAGTAATATCCGTCTTCAAGTCAAACCGAAACAAGATATCGAAATCAAAGATATACGTTTGGAAGTCCCTTACACGACTTATGCATCCAAATATATGATGGGATTGGGGCACAAAGGCGGATTTCGTCCAGACACGCTGATATCATGGAAATGGGACACCGATAAACAACAGGACAAAATCTGGATGGGAAATGTCAACGCCGGCCTTAACCTTCATTTCATGGATGAGAATTTTGTGCGTCCGTTAGTCAATATCTATTACGCACTTGGTAAACTGAACCTGCCTGTTTCCTGGGGAAACAACAACAAAGGTGGTATCCGCATCCAGCCGGAAGAAGATGGTGAAACACGAATGATCGTTTACAGTGGCGAACGCTGTTCACGCAAAAACGAAATCCTGCACTACAATTTCGATATGCAAATCACCCCTGTTAAACCGATTGACTTGAAATTACAGGCAACAGAACGTTTCTACCACTCGAACAGCGACGTAAGTGCTGGTTATATTCCGGCAGCTTTGAAAGCCGGAGCAAACTTGATCAATGTCCATCATAAGAAAGATATTTATCCTTTTATCAACTATCCGTATTATGACGAATCAGTCGCCGATCTGAAACGTTTCATCTCTGAAGCTCATAGTAAGAATCTCGGTGTCCGTTTATATTACACGACACGGGAACTGACCGTGAAAATCCCCGAACTATGGGCTTTGCGTAGTTTGGGCGGAGAAGTGATCCATGACGGTCCCGGAAAGGATACGCGTACATTAATTCATCGTAACGGACCGAACGAGTGGTTGAACAAGAACCTTGCCACGCATTTCATTCCTGCTTGGTATAACGCTTTCGAAGAGGGAAAATATGCAGGCGATATGGACATCTCCGTCATAACAACTCCCGATTCCCGTTGGAACAACTATTATCTGGCCGGACTGGATTGGATGGTGAAAAACTTGGGAGTCGACGGCATTTATATTGACGATAGCGCTCTTGACCGTAAAACGCTGCAACGTGCTCGACGCATCCTCGATGCAGACGGCAAGCGACGCCTGATCGACATTCACTCTTGGAACCACATGAACCAGTGGGCTGGTTATGCCAACTCCCTGCATCTTTATACAGAGCTTCTCCCTTACATCGATCGCACTTGGATTGGCGAAGGTTTCAAAGCTGACAACTCGGTAGACTTCTGGTTGGTGGAAATGTCTGGTATTCCGTTTGGCTTGTTAAGCGAGACACTGGACGCACGCAATCCTTTTCGGGGTATGGTATTTGGAATGCTTCCCCGTTTACCCTGGAGCGGTAATCCTGTCCCACTCTGGCAATTGTGGGATTCGTTCGGAATGGATAAAGCAACCATGCATGGCTATTGGGATGAAAACAACCCTGTTAAAACGGACAATGCAAATCTCCTTGCAACCGTTTATACGAATGAAAATAAAGCTCTTCTCGTGATAGCCAATTGGACGGATCTACCACAAAAGGCAAAAATATCCATCGATGAGAAAGCATTAGGTTTCCACCCAGCTACGATTTCATTGCCGGAAATAAGGGACATACAATGGGGTAGCCGGCTGAACAACTTGGAACAATGCGAAATTATGGGGAGAAGTGGTATGATCATCCTGCTTGAAAAATGAATATTCCCTGTTATAAAGTAAGGTATGGAAACAGGACATTCAGCTTACGTTTCAAGTATAAATATTGCAACCATGACAAATACGCAACAAATCACTCGATTATTTTATGCAAAAACGGCTGTAAAATAGGTAAAACCGGGTGGTTTTCATTGCTCGGCAAGGCACTTTAGTTGCCGGACACCCCCAT
>OMGI01000976.1_pt1 | contig 18974 bp, 10 predicted proteins | sample 1645801 | NCBI WGS metagenome assembly OMGI01 (sample SAMN05578584, study PRJEB25193) | human gut metagenome | biome: Human Microbiome; feature: human-associated habitat; material: feces | host: Homo sapiens | place: USA:Birmingham
TCCCCAATGACTGAGGAGAACATCTCTTGTAAGGTAATTTCATTTCTGCTCATTTCTAAATTATTTATAAATGGTTTGCCCTGCAATTACAAATAAATTGAATGAATATAAGATTCAAGAAAGAAACCATTAAAGCTTGTTTCTTTGCAACCAAAGTTGGAAGAACTGATCATATACCTGGTAAATACCTTTATCATACGTAATAAAGTCTTTTTCTAGCAGTCCTTTTACAGCTGAAGAGACAGAACTTGCAGATTGCAACTTGTATTTACGTACAAAGCCACCACTTGAGATAGCCTTAGCTTTTCCCTCTGCTGCTATTGCCATAAATACAATACGCTGTTTTTCGGGCATCTGATATAATAAGGCATCATAGGTGTCGGCAGAAAAGTCTAGAAGGTCGTTAATGGCAGTATCTATCATTGAGGGAATACATATTTCTCCAGTTCCGGTCATGGAAAATAAAATGTTCATAACCTTCTGCATATACGAAGTTATACCATTGAAGCGTTCATATAACTCTGTTACTACCAATGTATCTAAGAGTTTGCTTGCCCGCTCAAAGTGCTTAAGGCAGAACTCCGCGTATTTATCAACAGAAATGGGAGGCAGGTTTATCAATGTAACTGATTGATAGAATGGACGTGTCGGAGAAGTAAACATTGCCCCCATCAGATGCCTATGGGACCCGGAGAAGACAAAGTGGGCATTGGAACAGCGTTGTATATGTGTCCGTAATGCCGCTTCTATGTTGGGATCGTCTGCATATTTGGTTATTTGCTGGAATTCATCGATGGCGATTAGGCATGGTTTTCCGGCATTGTTCAGATAGGAGAATATCTCATCCAATGTTGCAGAGGGATTGGTTATAGCTCCCAGACCGATTCCCCACGTAGGCTGCCCATTCATGTCGAATGTTATTTCGGAGCGAAGAGAGGCCAGGACATTCAGGAAGGTACTCCATACGGATTTACCTTTTGGACGTAATTCATCCAGTACAGCCTTGCCGAAAACATTCACAAAATCGCGTACAGAGCTTGTGGCATAGATGTCGATGATAAAAGTGTGATAATGCTCCTTGATTTCCGGCTGTCCAAAACAATGCCGCAACAAGTCTGTTTTGCCTAATCTGCGTGGGGAAATCAAGGCTATGTTATTCTCATTCGTCAAAAGTGAGACGATTTTAGCCGTTTCTTTCTCTCTGTCACAGAAATATTCTGGTGACACATAGCCGTTCGTAACAAATGGATTTTTCATATGATTATTGAGTTTACACGCAAATATATAGAAAATATCACAATAATCATTAGATGATAATCATAAAATGATTATTAATAGAAGTGTGTGGTTAACTATCATATGAAATGGCTATTCTTTTCCTCATCCAAAGAATAGAGGAATAGCAATAGCCATTTTCTGTTTTAATCTTGATATTCAATTTCTTCACCAAGAACTTGACGTATCATATTATGTTCATTGCGATAGAGTTTACCATTACGCAGATAATAATAGTTAAAGTAACCGGCAAACTCAATAGTGGCATACTTTAGTGTGTCTCCTTGATTATAGGCTCTCCATGTACCCTCGTAAGAGCTGGAATCATCATATTGAATCAAGGTGGTGGAGTCGGATCGAAGGTTGAATTGGATACCGGTTTCAGTGATGAATTTGCCTGGAAAAGGATGTGTAGCTGCTGACTTCTTACATGAAGAAAAGCAGATGAGTGAAACTGACACGGTCAAAATGAATAGTATTTTCTTCATATCTGATATTTATAAATGAAAGATTGAAAAAAAGGACGTCCTGCAAGAGGACGTCCCTTTTATTAAATTATATCAAGAATCTCTTCTTAATTATTTGGCACTCGGTGTACCGGCAGCCTTCTTAACGATGACTTTCAGGTTATCCTTGCTCAATACACCCCACTTGTAGTTGACATTTACTGTCAAGAACATATTGTAGTCAACGTTAACCGGTGTACCATGGTTGTTGAAGTATGCCAAGTGAGTCGGGTCAGCATCGACCGGTTTAGCTGTTGACTTGTCTGTAGACTCATCCCAATTCATCATCTTCAATGAAGCATTGGTCGGCAATTTACCGTCAGTAGTACCCTCCTTGTGCTCATAAGTGTTGGTTGCAGCATTCCAAGCCAAGCTGGTAGTGGTCTTATCAGTCAAGAACTTGACCTCACGTACGGCATAGTAGTCATACAAAGCATGTGCATAAACTTCATCACCAGTGGCCTTGTCAGCTACAGCAGCAGCTACCGGTTTATTATTCCAGTCAGTGAATGTGAAGTTCTTGGCAACGCTCAAGAAGCTACCGTCAATTTCAGCATCAACGAAGTTGTCGCTGATAGAACCGTCAATAGTCAACGGGTTGATGAAGTGTACCTCAAATTCTTGAACTGGAATAACATTGAACTCATTGTATGCAACAACTAGCTGTACAGGAACTTCCTTGCCAATCAACTTGAGGGCGGCATCAGTACCGTTCAAGTCATCTTTTTCGTGGAGACGGATGATACTGGAGCATTCATTTACGCTATTACCTAATTTTTCATCATAATTCCAAGGCAAGTTCTTTTTGTTTTCTGTAGCATCAGCACCCATCAGGTTATTGATAGTGGCAGCCAAATCGTTAGATTGTTTATAATCATTAATTCCTGCATCCGTTCTACCGATGTTGCTGTTGTCACTTACGACTTCGTCTTTTGCTGTACCTTTAGTCTTATACCACAATTGAGTTTGGTCATCGCTTGTGACAAAGTCTTTCAAATGCGGATAAGTAGTCAGGTCTTTCATACGTGTTTCGTCAAAGATAAACTTAACCTCTGCACACTCACGAATATACTGGATGAATTGGGCCAAGTTGGCTGGTTTTTCTTTGGTCGGTTCATATACAAAGCCATTAACCAAGTCAGCTTCGATGTGGCTATAGTCTTTCAGCTCACAACCGTCAGGAGTACCCGGATATACATGCGGGTCTTTCTGTGTTCCACCGTCATTTGCAGTAGTGTAAACAATCGGATTCACATTGAAGACACCTTCGCCCTTACCATTCTTCCAGAAAGTACCTTGGTATGCAAACTTCTGTGCAGGAACAACAATTGTCTGCTTGAATGTCTGCTTGATGTCACCATTCAAACCAGTTCCGTCAACGTACTTAACATCAATTTCAAATGTAGAAGCATAAGTCTTGTTTGCTGCATTGTAAGCCAATGTACCAACAGTCTTCGGATTCATAGCCCAAACCAAGTTGAAAGAAGTATTGTCTTCAGCATCCTGCAAGAAACCGAATACAAGATCTCTAGTATTCTTGATGGCTTCACCACCGTCTTTGCCAACTTTATTTGCTCCTTCTTCCCAGTCACTCAAAGCATCTGTAGATTCTGTCAATGTGCTGAGTTCAATCTTCTTACCATCTTTTCTAAGTTCAAGGATTTCGATGCCCTTGTAGATGCTATGGAACTGAGTCTTACTCATACTCTGTCCACCATCGAACTTAACCATGTGGTAAATCTTCTCATTCATTTCCTTAGAGAACAGCTGCTGGAACATGTCATGACAAGTTACAGTGTCGTTCGGGAATGTGATGGCAGCAATAGTCTGATCCTTTTCACCAGTCCAACGAATCTTGATGTAACGAACTGCAATCATGTTACCGTTATTCTTATCCCACAACTCAGCGCGAATGATAGGCTCACGACCGATAGAAGTCTTAGAATATTCGTTGTCTCCCAACTCTACGTCATAAACTTCAGACTTCAGAGTGTAACCATCAGACAAGATACGGCCGAATTCCTGCTCGTCTGTCTTGCGGTCACCCTGCAGATACTTGGCTTTTGCCAAAGCAAAACGGAACTCCAGACCATAGTCGGGGTAGTTGCTCAATTCCTTGTGGCTACCATGTTCGTCTTCTGCATAAGTATAGCATACTGTTACCAATGTTCTCAAATCAAGCGGTTCGTCATATGCTTGTTTAACATCAACCAATACATCATTACCTGATTTGTACAAGCAGATAGAGTCATGATAGTGTACATACTTACCATCTTGTGTTTCATCAGCAAAGTTACCAGTGATAGCTTTGTTAAAGTCAATCTTCTTGTTAGCCAGATAAGGGAATACTGTAGATTCTTCGATACGGCTGTATTCAGAACTTACATATACTTCTTCACCAGCCTTCTTTTCGTCATCAGTCAGGTTCTTGTCAGCAATAGGAGCTTTCAAGGAAGCCATCCAGAATGTCTCAAGCTTATCTGCTCCGTGTGCTTCACCTGATGTACCGATATTTTCGTTCAGATATTCTTTATTCTTCTTATATTGTACTGTCAAAACACCGCCATCAACAGTATAATCAACAACTTCGAGAGGGGCATTCTCCAGAATTTCCGGAGTAGACTTAGTTACATTTTGAGATTTGATACCTTCGAACAACGGAAGTTTAATATCATCTTTCAACACACCGATGCTTGGACTCATCTTATAGCTTACCTCATTCTTTTCTGTAGAAATATTAAGAGTTTTGGCATTAGCTACAGCTTTATGGTCTACCATAGGCGTACGGGGATGATTTCCCGGTACCACATCATTCTGATGATCTGTTACAGCGGCATAAACCTGCGGAGTATACTGCAATGACAGTAATTCAATAGAAGGGATACCATTGATGTGTGTAGTCGGAATCAGTGTGAGGCTTGTCAAACGATGACCAATCAAGGTCATCACTTCTACGCTCAATTTTTCAACCTTAGTTGCGAGTTCCTTCAAATCTGCATCGGAGATGAAATCTTTCTGTAATTCTGCCTTCAGATCTGCAATCTTTTTGTCTACAGCATCCAGAGAAGCCAACTTGTCGATTTGCTTCTGTAGAGCTGCATCAGCATCCTCCAAAGCTTTCTTCAAGGCTGCAATGTCTTCAGAAGAAGCCCCACCTTGTCCTGCTTTGTCCAATGCTTCTTTAGCTTTGTCCAGTGCTTCTTGTGCTGCTGTTTTAGCATTAGAAGCTTCAGTTTTGGCTTCAGCGATAGAAGTCTCCAAAGTACTTACTTTAGAGTTCAATTCATCAAGTGAAGCTTTCTTGTCCAGTTGTCCCTGCAAGTCCTTGATGTCGTCATCATAGTCCTTACAAGACGTGAACGTTCCTGCAGTGCCAACCATTAAGGCGCTGAACAGGATCACACTTAGAAACTTTTTGTTCATAATTGAAAACTTTAAATTTATAAATTTAAAAAAATAAAAAGTGAATAATCTCGCATATTTGGTATTACTTTCTCTTATTTTTTTGTTAAAATTTTCCGTTACTTCGCAGGTAACGGGAATCTATATTTAATCAATTGTATAAAAACATGTTTAATACAGTTTCGATACATCTATAATTGTTTATAATATTTTAAATGAATAAAGATAAGGAGGGGCTTATAGGTGGAATTCTTATAATAGGACTAAGAAATAAGATTGAGGTGAAAGAGACTCAAAAGGTTTGCAAGACAGGGGAAAATATAAAGTCTTATTTTGTAGTACTTTGACATAAGAAAAGGTGGCTGAGAAACAAACAAGGCGATCCTTCCCTTCAAGAGAAGTCTCTTGCGGGAGGAATAAATAAGTACATATTTAGACTATTCTATCAATAAAAAGCAAAAAAACTATGCCGAAATTCCATTGCTTTTCACAAAAGAAATTACCTTCTCATTTGCCTCATCAATCTTCTTGTCGTTGAAGGGTTTGAGATAGGTTTCAGTAACATTTATCGATGAGTGTCCCATCGCTTCAGAAATAATTCCAGGGTGAATCTCGCAATAATATGCCATTGTAGCCCATGTGTGTCTTGCCGAATACGAGCTAAGATGTGAACTCATGTTTAAATGTGTTTTTAAAGTTGATAACTGATAGTTAAAACGTCTCAGAGCTGATTGATACTCTTTATAAGCCGCTTCGGTACCCTCCTTGCTATGTAATATTGGAAATAAATAAGGTGAGTTTTCGTCCTTATTGGACACCATGCGTACCAACTGCAAGGCTTCAGGGGACAGAAGTACCCGCAAGGTGTGACCAGTTTTTCTTCTACGATAGGATAATACGTTACCTTGCAAGTCTTTCTTACGCAAAAAAGCCAAATCGACAAACGGAAGACCACGCATCATAAACATAAACACGAATAGCATTTTTGCTTTTTGAAGTCTCGAGGAGGGAATCCTTTTGGACAAATCCATCTCTGTCTCGCAAACTAAAGCTCCTATATCCGAAGCTTCCAATGCTCTTTTCTTGTCCGCTTTAGTTCCCGTATACACATGTTCAAACAACCTGGGAATATAACGGACATATCGTAAATCTACAGCTCGGTTATAAGCCGAACGGATGACTTTCATATAGGTGGAAACGGTATTCCAACTACAATCCCGTTGGCGCAGGTACATTTCAAAACGTTTTAAAACCACTGAATTCAGTTTGCGCAGATGCAAATTCTGATAGTTGTTGAATACGGAAAACACATTCAATGTGGATTGGTAAATATGGGCTGTTCCCCATCTTCCATTTTTCCGAAGCTCTCCAATAATAGTTGACAGCATTTCTTGTAAGGTAATCTCTTTCATCTTCAATTTTAATTATACATTTCTTATTTATAATATGTATAAGGGTAACTCCTCTGTAATACAGAACACACGTACAAATACGCTAATAGCTGGGGCAACAACAATTCCATTAACAAAAAAGTGCGCTTAAATGCAGATTTTTCGATTAATTATAAAAAAACAGCATTATTATTTGCTCATTTATAGAAAAACGATTATGTTTGCACGGAAAATTCCTCCGTTACCTGCGAAGTAACGGAAAATCATATAACAAAACGGATATAGGAATGGAATATAAAATGAGAGATTATTCACTTTTTTATTTTTTAAATTTATAAATTTAAAGTTTTCAATTATGAACAAGAAGTTTCTAAGTGTGATCCTGTTCAGTGCCTTAATGGTTGGTACTGCAGGAACGTTTACGTCTTGTAAGGACTACGATGATGACATCAACAACTTGCAGGAACAAATCGACGGTCAAAATGGTCTGAGTGCCAAGATTACTGCTGTAGAGAGCTCAATCAGCAATTTGCAGTCTGCACAAAGTGGTTTGCAGAGTGAAATCGCTGCTGCAAAAGACGAGGCTTCAAAGGCTGCCCTTGCAGCACAAGAAGCTGCTATTGCTGCAGCAAAGGCTGAATTGGAAAAAGTCAAAGCCGAGTTGCAAGAGGCCGACAAAGCCGGTATAGCAGCAATAGAAGAAAAACTGGCTGAAATTTCAGGTAGAATCCAGACTTTGGAACAGTTCAAAACTACTACTGAAGCAACATTGGAAAAATTGGCAGCAGCAGATGTAGCTTTGCAGAGCAGCATCACTACCTTGAAAGCTGATGTCGCTGCCAATGCAGAACAGATTGGTAAGAACAAAGCTGCCATTGAAGCACAAATTGCCGCTTTGGATGAATATAAAGGAACCAACGATGCTGCCATTGCTGCTTTAAAAGCTGATTTGGAAAAATTGCAAGCTGGCGAGCTGACAGAAGAAATGGCTGCAAAAATTGCAGCACAAGTAACAGAAGTTGTAGGCGCTAAATTAGACTTGATTTCTGCTGCATTCAGTAAAGCTGTTACTCATGTAGAATTGTTGAATTATTCATTCGGCAGCAAAACTGACAATATTATTGAAGGTGAGCCTTCTATAATGGATTTGCGTACTGCTGAAGCTGTAGAAGACCGTGTGTTTGGTAAAGGCAGCTCCGACGAAGTAGAGGCAAATTCTTATGAAATCATTAATCAAAAGGAGTTCAAAAAAGGTGAAAGAGCATTCATCAGCGACTCTGTATTGATTCGTGTGTCACCGGCTAATGCCACCTTGACCGAAGGACAGATTTCATTTGTCAATTCTGCACTGGGCAATCTAGATGAACTGGTGACTGTTGAGAAAGTGGAGCAGTTTAAAGGCACAGTAACCACCAGAGGTGTATCTTCTAATGGTCTGTGGAAAGTCGTATTCAAGTTGAACAAGGATAACTATACAGAAGAGAATTTGCTGAAAGCTGCAAAGTTTGACTATAAGAGCGGCAACGCTGAAGACGAACCGGTGAAGAAACTGAAGGATATTCTCTACGCAGTAGCAGTAACAGACAAACCGGGCGACGTGGAACGTAGTGTGACAACCGGTTATGAATTGACACTGGGTTCTGTATATACACCGCAGTATGAACTGAATTTCAAGGTCAACGACAAGGATGTGAATGATCTGCGTAACCGTTTCCAGTATGCTGAAGATGGAACTTTAACTGCTGATGCAAGCAAAAAGCTGTTCTATGACTATAAATGGAATGTTGATAGAAACGGAAACCGTATAGAGGAAAACGGCTCTTATGTATCTATTGATGCTACTACTAAATATGGCACATGGAGAGACCAAGACCTTTGGAGGGGTGGCGATAACCGTGACAAAGAAGGTTCTAGCAAATCTTTCTTCTCTACAAAAGTGGGTGAAAAGTTTACCGTAGAATTGAGTTATAGTGATGAGGATATCAGTGGTATCTATGGTTTCTATGTAGTGCTCGACGCGCAACGTGCCGTAGAAAGTGCTCCGTCTGAAATCACGGCATGGAACTCTTATGAGGCAGATATCGAAGGACTGAATACAATTACGACAAACCGTAAGATTGAAATGTCTATCAATGCAGAGAAGGCTGATGGTGACATTATCGGTTTCCGCGTATATGCAGTAAATAATAACGGTTCTTTGGTTGACCCGGACGGTAAGGCATTCTATGTAGCAGTAGGCGACATCGATGCTATGACTACTACGTTGAAGGCTGATTACGTACCGGTATGGAATGCTCCTGATGGTGATTACGAACGTGATGTTGAGATTGATTTGGACGAAGAACTTCTGAAACTGTTTGAAGATAAATATAATGAATATGAGGAAGGTAATTTGATATTTGACATAGAGAATAATCCGAATGACAATGAAAATTTCGTCAAAAACTTCGACAGACAGGAAGGCAAGTTAGTTATTTCATTGAAGGGTAATTTGAATAAGTTCAAGGATAATGGTACTTATAAGATGTATTTCAACTTTACCGATAGTAAGAAGAATGTAATAGTTAAGAAAGTTGCCATTGAAATAACCAAGAAGATGCCAGAATTCCCTGCTGCATTCTCTGCTAAGGCCAACCAACTTGACAAAGAAGGCGCAAAGGTTGTTGAAGTAACAGAAGCTAACTGGAATACTACTATCCATAATCTGGGTACAGCATTCAATGGCGTTTCTGATCCTACCAACGCAATCATCGACTTCAACTATACATTCACTTGCGCAGAAAAGCAGATTGTATTCTACTCTGATAAGGCAAGTGCTGCTAGATATGGATTCTATCTCGATGTAAACAATGACAAGGATAAAGCAGCAGCTCTGTTTGCAGATAAACCAGAAGGAAAGATGTACGATGTAACCGTATCCTATAAGTACAGCAATGTTTCATCAGAAACGGCAGACTACTCTTACACTGTAAAAGCCCCGGCTGCCCAGAACTTCAAACTGAGACTTGTATGTGGTGAAGGTTTCACTTCTGAATGGAAGAACTTTGATGACAAGAAGAATCCAATTAAGGAATCCTTAATCTATAACGTTTCTGAAACAAGAATTGCTCTTGCTAATATTCTGAAGTTCAAGAAAGGTGATATAGATTACACGCCTACTTTTGTTGCTGCAAATATCAAAGAATGCCACTTGGCTTCTAACAATGTGGATGACGAATACTTTACTGTAACATTTGATGCGGTTACTCAAGAATTTGTATTTGTTTCAAGATTGGGACAAAATCCACCGACTTCTGATGTTATTGCGACCTTGAAGTTCACAATGGTAGACTTCTTCGGACACGAAAATCCTGAGGAATATCCATACTTCGTTATTAAGAAATAATTTTTTCATTCTTAGTAATTGATGAAAGAGAAGCCTAACTGAAAAAATAAGCTTCCGTACTTTATGAGGGTAGGAGAAAACAAAATTGTTTTCTCCTACTTTTTTCTCCCTACTTTGCTTCCACACTTCCACCCACCTCCTGCATCCCCCTGTCCATCGGCATTTACCCCGCTGTGGAAGTAACTCCCAAAAGTGGAAGCAAAATTTGCTTCCACCTATTCAAGACACCATAGTTTTACCATAACTAACTCATTCTTATTTTAATACATCGAACAAAGTTTATAAAACACTTGCACCAGTTTCCCCATACTTCTACACCCATCCTACCCATAAAATCTGCAATACCCATATCCCCCCTTATCTTCATCCCAAATCCACAACAGCCTCCTCCCCCTCCTCAGCATAAAAAATGCCCCCGTTCATTTCATTCTCCCTCCACTTTCCACTATCTTTGTCCCCGCGATGAAAAAGTTTGCCGACGTCATATTGCCTTTGCCTTTGCACAGCTGCTTCACCTACTCCCTGCCCGACGAGTGGGCGGATGAAGTGCAGACCGGTTGCCGGGTGGTAGTGCCATTCGGACGGAAGAAATACTATACAGCCATCGTGCGCAACGTGCACTATTGTGCCCCCACCGAATACGAAGTAAAGGAAGTGTCCGCCTTGCTGGATGCCCGCCCCATACTGCTCCCGCGGCAGTTCAAGTTCTGGGAATGGCTCTCCGACTACTACCTCTGCACACAAGGAGACGTCTACAAAGCCGCCCTACCCTCCGGCCTGAAGCTGGAAAGCGAAACAATCGTAGAGTACAACCCCGATTTCGAGTCCGACGTCCGCCTGCCGGAGAAGGAACAGAAGATACTGGATATGCTCTCTGCCGACCCGGAGCAATGCGTGACGAAACTGGAGAAAGAGACCGGCATCAAGAACATACTTTCTGTCATCAAGTCACTGCTCGACAAAGAGGCCATCTTCGTAAAGGAAGAATTGCGCCGTACCTATAAGCCTAAGACCGAAAACCGAGTGCGCCTTACCACTGCCGCCCGCAACGAACACCGCCTGCACATCTTCTTCGACGAGTTGCAGCGCCGTGCCCCCAAGCAACTGGACCTGCTGATGAAGTACCTGGAACTCTCCGGCTACCTCAGCGGACGAGATATAAAAGAAGTCTCCAAAGCCGAACTGCTGCAACGCACCTCCGCCACCCCTGCCGTATTCAACGGTCTTGTGGACCGTGGTGTATTCGAAGTCTACCAGCAGGAAATAGGCCGCATAGACAAAACACTCCTCAAAGAAGTCATCCCCGTCAACCCGCTGAACGAGCACCAGCAACGCGCTTATCACTCCATCTTAGAGAATTTTCAAAGCAAGAACGTCTGCCTGCTGCATGGCGTCACGGCAAGCGGCAAGACCGAAGTCTATATTCATCTGATAGAAGAAACCATCCGGCAAGGAAAGCAAGTGCTCTATCTCCTGCCCGAAATAGCTCTCACTGCACAAATCACAGAGCGCCTGCAACGCGTATTCGGCTCCCGACTGGGCATCTATCACTCCAAGTTCCCCGATGCCGAACGGGTGGAAATCTGGCAGAAGCAGCTGTCGGAAGCAGACTATGACATTATTCTCGGCGTCCGCTCCTCCGTCTTCCTTCCTTTCCGCAACCTCGGTCTCGTGATTGTGGACGAGGAGCACGAAAACACCTACAAGCAGCAAGACCCCGCCCCTCGCTATCATGCTCGCAATGCAGCCATTGTACTCGCCTCCATGTACGGCGCCAAAACTCTGTTGGGTACGGCAACCCCTTCTGTAGAGACTTGGCACAATGCCACATTCGGTAAGTATGGCCTCGTGGAACTGAAAGAACGCTATAAAGAGATACAACTGCCGGAGATTATCCCCGTAGACATTAAGGAGCTGCACCGCAAGAAGATGATGAAAGGTCCGTTCTCTCCATTGCTCCTGCAATACATCCGCGAAGCGCTGGAACAGAAAGAACAAGTCATCCTCTTCCAGAACCGCCGCGGCTTCGCCCCCATGATAGAGTGCAACACCTGCGGCTGGGTACCCAAGTGCAAGAACTGCGACGTCAGCCTCACCTACCACAAGGGGCTGAACCAACTGACCTGCCACTACTGTGGCTACACCTACCAACTGCCCCGCATCTGCCCCGCCTGCGAGGGCACTGACCTGCGCAACCGCGGCTTCGGCACGGAGAAAATAGAAGATGACATCAAAGCCCTTTTCCCCGACGCTCGAGTAGCCCGTATGGATTTGGACACCACCCGCACCCGTACCGCTTACGAGCGCATCATCTCCGATTTCCAGCAAGGCAAGACGGACATCCTGATAGGCACACAAATGGTGTCCAAGGGTCTGGACTTCGACCACGTCAGCATTGTGGGCATACTCAATGCCGACACCATGCTGAACTATCCCGACTTCCGCGCCTACGAGCGCGCCTTCCAGCTGATGGCGCAGGTTGCCGGACGCGCCGGACGGAAGAACAAGCGCGGCAGGGTGGTGCTACAAACCAAAAGCATCGACCATCCCATCATCCCGCAAGTCATTGCCAACGACTACGAAGCCATGGTAGGCGGGCAGCTTGCCGAACGCCAGATGTTCCACTACCCGCCCTACTACCGCCTGGTGTATGTCTACCTGAAGAACCGGAACGAGACCCTGCTCGACCTCATGGCACAGACTATGGCCGCCAAGCTCCGCACCGTCTTTGGCAACCGGGTACTGGGACCGGACAAGCCGCCCGTAGCACGCGTACAGACCCTGTTCATCCGAAAGATTGTCTTGAAGATAGAAACCAATGCCCCGATGGCCCGTGCCCGCGAACTGCTCGTCCAGGTGCAAAAGGAGATGGTAGCGGAAGACCGCTTCAAGTCGCTGATAGTGTATTATGATGTAGACCCGATGTAAATAACTCGTAACTATAGAAATATGAAGAAGATACTTTTCGTTTGCCTTGGCAACATTTGCCGTTCCTCCTCGGCAGAGGGAGTCATGAAGCATCTGGTAGAAGAAGCCGGACGTGCGGATGAGTTTTTAATCGATTCTGCAGGCATTCTGTCTTATCACCAGGGCGAACTGCCGGACAGCCGGATGCGTGCCCATGCTGCCCGCCGTGGATACAATCTGACGCATCTTTCGCGCCCCGTACGTACCGAGGATTTTTACAACTTCGACCTGATTATCGGTATGGACGACCGCAACATCGACGACCTGAAAGACCGCGCCCCTTCAACCGCCGAATGGAGCAAGATACACCGCATGACGGAATACTGTACAAAGTTTACCCATGTCGACCATGTACCGGACCCCTACTACGGCGGTTCCGAAGGTTTTGAGTATGTGCTGGACATTCTGGAGGATGCTTGTGCCGGGTTACTGCAGAGCATTTAATCCAGCGGCATTACATGATACAGTGTCCCCTGCCGTGACTTCTTGTTCGGTATTTCAAGCTTCTTGAGCGTCCGCCCGAATACGGCAACCTTGTTGATTGCCAGACGGTCCCGCGTCTTTGTCTGCAAGGCGGAAAGAATCTGCATGGGCATCATCCATTGCCCCTCCTCATCCTCTTCTGCCGCACGGAAATGGCTGTGGAAGAGTTGTTCCAGTGGGGTGAGCTGTTCAAATTCCCGGTTCGTCCGCTTCAAGATGGCTTCATCGGCATCATCCAGCCAGTAGCGCTCACCTTTGGCTACGGCATTCAGAGCTTGTGCATAGAGCTGGCGGTAGTTGATGGTGACATTCGTATCAATGGGGCCGGTGACCTCAATGCAGATGAAACGGCGGCTGCCACTGGGGTCTGACAACAAGTCCTTCTGGTTGCTGGTGCCGATGAAGGAGGCATACCGCCGCATCTCCCGGATGGTGCTGCCGTAGGGTTTGCGCAGGTTGGCAACCGGTTTCTGCAGCAGATGCTTCAGAAAGCCCTGCTGGTTGATGTTGATTTGATCGAACTCGTCAATGTTGACGAGCAGAAAGCGTCCCAGACTGCGTTCTGCTTCCTGCCTGCTCTTGAAGTCGATGCTGTCCGTATAGCCGAAACGCAGCTCCGGTGGCAGCAAAATGCGGCAAAAGGTGGATTTCCGGAACCCTTGAGAACCGACAAGCAGAGGAGAAGTATTGTTTCCGTGTTGCCGGTCCATTCCACGCCAGTGTGCCACCATGCCCAGGAACCAGCGGTAGAACAGCTCCCGCCAATGAGGATTGTGGCACGGGACGAGGTCGGCCAATGCCCGGATGCGGTCTTTCCCATCCCAGCGGCCGGTGTCGTAAAGGTATTCTTCGACGGGATTATAGAGTGGCACGTAGTCTGAAGTAAGGAAACGGTTGATGTCGCGGTCCCATACGCGGATACCCTCCTTCAGGGCATTCATGGAGACCGTACTGCGGGCACGCTGGTCAGCAGGCTTGAAATAGAAATGGACGGAGTCGCGCTGACGGTATTCCAAATCATCCAGAACGGTGTTGTAGCGGAACTCATACCGGCGGCCCATAAACTCTTCCAGCCGGAAAACGCTCTCCTGCTCTTGCGTCAGACTGCTCTTTTTCCCGAAGCCTTTAAGCTCTTGATATAGGTTATGAATCGTTTGACGAACAATGAATTCATCCGCTTCCCGGTAATAGTGCATCAATGTCTGGCGGACTACTTCCTCTTCGGGGATGCCTGCCTTGAAACAATGTTCGGCCAGAGGCACCAGCAGTATCCGTAAATCCTCGTCCCGTTTCCAGCCGTCCAATTCGCGAAATGCACGGTCAAGGGCCGATTCGAAGAGTATGGCGAAGGTGTCCGAGGCTTTACTGTCCGGATGCAGCCGCAACAGCGGGTTCTTTTCTGCGAGTTTTCGTTGCCGGAAGTTCTCTTCCTCGGGCATGCCGAGGGGTTGTTCCAAGCAGAAAGGCACAGCGGCAGGATTGTAGTAAGGATATCCATCCAGAGTCATGCGGCAACTCTGTGTAAGGGAAGGTTCTTTCAATGTAATGGCAAACGGCAGTAAGGGCTGGTAGCACTTCACCGCCATACGGTAGGCGTGGGCATGAAACAAGGCGGCATCGCTCTCCCACTTCGGCGTCGTGCCGTCGGGCAGGGCAAACAATACCCATATCTTGGCACTCCGTCCGCTGGAACCGCAGAAAGCGGCAAAGGTCTGTGGCAGCAGGGCGGCTTGTTGCTTTACATATTCCGCTTCGGCAATGCCCGACAGACGGTTTACTTCCAGTTGTACGAGTCCGTTATAGTTCTTCATCCGCCGTTCTCCCTCTTGCGTACGGCTATATTCCACGGCAGGGTAGATGCGTGGCAGTTTGTCTATATGTTCGTATTGGGCGCAAGTACCCTCCAGTTGAGGAAGGATGGCCCGGAGGGTCGATACATGTCCGGCTTTGATTTCGGTTTTCAGTTTTTTAATCAGTGCATCCGCTTCCAGGGTGCTGAGGGCTTCCTTTCCGCTCTCTTTTTCTGCTCTAATCAAGGTAATTTTCATTCTGTTTGTCAGCTTGTTTAAGTAAATATAATTCTCGTAAAGATACTATATCAGAAGGCGGAAAACAAGTATTCAGTAGAATAATTATTAAATAAATCCCTGCTTCCACAAACTATACAGCGTGGTATCGGAAACCTTTGGATTTCTTTTTTAAAACATAGGCATTCCTTTGTTTTTCTCCCTTTGTTTGTCTACTTTTGTATAGGGAATAGATGACGCCTAACGACCATAAACAGCTCTGCTTACGGCCATGAAGCAATCGCTTGACGACCGTAAGCAGAGCTGTTTATGGTCGTTAGGCGTTTCTATCCCCAAAGCTTTTACGGATGAAGTACGTAACCCGCACCTATTCCGCATAGGGCGCGAACGTATTGTACAACAACTTAAAAGACATTGAACTATGGCAATTTTATTCGATTGGTATGAGCTCCCGGAACCTAAAGACAAACAGCGGGAAGAAAAGATACTTCATCCGCGCATCCGCTTGAACGGCTCTACCAGTACTGCCGAACTGAGACGTCGGATTCAGGAACGCTGTTCGTTGACGAAGACTGATGTTTCGGCGGTGCTGGATGCCTTGTCGCACGTCATGGGGGAAGACCTTGCCGAGGGGCGGCAGGTGCATCTGGACGGTATCGGCTATTTCCATCCCGTACTGACTAGCACGGAGCCGGTGACCGCTGCGACCAAACGTAAAACCACCAAGATTAAGCTGAAGGGCATCAAGTTTCGTGCCGACCAGGTACTGAAGAATGAGATAGGCGCTATCAAAGCTAAACCACTGGGGCTGAATGAGCATTCCCAAAAACTGAGTGACAAGGAGATTGACAGGCGGCTGACGAGCTACTTCTCTACGCATCAGTTCCTTACGCGCAGTGATTTTCAGAGCCTCTGCGGAATGATGCGCTCTACGGCACAGCTTCATATTCGCCTGCTTCGCAGCGAAGGCAAACTCGAGAATGCAGGAAAACTGAACCAACCGATTTATGTACCTTGCACGGGGTATTATGGTAGAGACGAGTAGGTTACGGTAAAACAATAGCGTTTTGAGTAGGTGGAAGCAAAATTTGCTTCCACCTTTTTTTGTTGCTTCCACAGCAGCTCAAATGCCGATGGATAGGGGGATGCAGGAGGTGGGTGGAAGTGTGGAAGCAAAGTGATGGAAAATAAATTTCAGAGTGGATTTGTTAAAATCAAAATAGGAGGAAAACGTTTTATTGTTTTCCTCCTATTCATATTGTATCAAGGACTTCTCAGATTAAGAGAAGTAACTTGTTTCGGCTTATTTCAGTACTACAGGTACATTGACAGTCTTAGTCTTACCCCATTCATCAACAACACTTACTACGATGTTGCAAGTCAGTGTAGTAGCAGGAGCAGTAACATCGGCAATCGGAGTGAGTGTAATCTCATTTGTGAAATTAGCTGCACTTATGTTCAAATACTTCTTAGCTGTGTCATCCAAAGCTATAGAAACATTATCTACACCAGCTTTAGTAAATTTGTCAGCTTCGCTATTTCCGAAATATTCTACATTAGTCTTAGTAACACCACGGATTTCATCTCCCTTCAAAGTTATTTTTGCTTCTTCGTCAGCAACTGAAATTTCTTTAGGAGTACCTGCCACATACTTCTTGGCTTTTGTATCATACTTCACATAATCAAGTGTACCTTCGAATACAGCAGACTTGATGGTCAAGGTAAATTCATATTTTACAGTTGTCAAGTAAGTATTACCATACGGAGTGTAAATAGCCTTCAATGAACGAGGTTCGTAAGCACCACCGAAGTTACCAGTCTTATCGTCGGTTTTAGCAGCCACCTTATCTACAATGATGTCACCGGAGTTGGCAGCTTCAGCATCAACAATCCACTTATTAGCAGTCCATTTAACACCGTCTTTTTCATACTCTGCAGGAACTGTTTCTGAGAATGTAACATTTGTCCAGTCTTCTACACCAAACAGCCCCTTCAAGTTGTAATTGATCTTATCATCAACAGGAGTACCATAAGCTACAGCAGCGTTACCATTGAAGTACAGAGGCAGCGGTTTGAAATCATAAGAAGTAGCATCTTCTTTTACAATCAAAGTCAGCTTAACTGTATTCTTCGGGCTTGAACCATAAGTTACTTCGGCTTCGTAGGTTCCAGGGACCACCTTTGTATTATCTACTGAGTAAGTCAAAGTGTGCTTGTAATAACCGTTTGGTTTTTCCGTAGCATTGCCAGATACAATTTTGCCCGTTGTTGTTATAGCTTCCGCTTCAGTACCCTTTGCAAATACCACTGTGCCATTAGCATCCTTGACATCTACAGTAAATTTGGCATTACCAACCTCAATCTTATAAGAGCTAAGATCAGTAGTAGTATTATCAAACAAGCTAGTTAAATCGAATACCAATACATTCTTACTATTATCGGCTTTCAATACCAATTCTTGAGTAAAGGCATTTTCAATAGCAGGATTGATAAACTTAACGGAAATCTTCTTAGTAGCAGTAGGGTCAACTTTACCTGTAGCAGTCAAATACTTAACACTCACTACAACTGTCTTACCAGCAACTTCGCCCTTAATATTAGTTCCTGTAATCTTAGCCTTAGCAGCATCAGCAGCGGCTGTCTGGTCTGTATCGATGAAATATTTCACATCAATGACATTCTCCATATCAACGCAGGCACTCAAGTCAAAATCTTGATTGATTTCTGCTTCTACTGTTGCTTTTTTAACTGTCAAACTAGAGGCACCAGCCTTTGTTGCAGTAGCCGTTACATCATAAGCAGACAGTACTTCGTTGTCATAAGCATCTTTTGTTGCAATAGCAAAAGCTTGCCCCTTAACCTTATCAATTTGCTCAGTAGTAACACCAGCTGCAAAAGAAATAGCCATATTATAGATACCCTTATTGGCTGTAGCAGCTCTTGACAAAGGTTTTTCTGTCATATTGGGAACAGCTGCGTTCAAATTAAAGATAGAGAATCCTTTAGAGTCAACCAATTGGAATTTATAAACCGTTGCATCTGCAATTGTTGGATTTACTTGAGCGTTAAGTACGCCATTAGCTTCTTTAGTAGGCAACAAGATGTCACCTTTAGCAAACGGAGTACCATCAAAGTATTCACCTTTATCTGCAGCTACACCGTATACCAAATTAACAGTTGCACCTTCAGCAATTGTAGCATTATCATCTGCTTCTGTTACAGTAACAGCTTTAATGCTGGAAATAGCAGCAGCTCTCGGCAATACGATATCTTCGTAAACACCTTCTTTATTCGGGATATGGATAGTCAACTTAGCACCATCTTCTACATAGTAGATACCACCTGTAGAAACACCCAAGTCTTGCTTCTCGCCATCCTTGCCATATTGTACATAGATGTGGCCGTCTTCTCCTACAGAGAAAATCGGAGTCTCAGCAGCATCACCTGCTTCACCCTTCAAGTCTTCCAGTGAAATAAGGTCAATCCAAGTAGTGCCATTGTCATAGCTTACTTGGATTTTGTCATTGTTCACTGCAAT
>OMGI01001020.1_pt1 | contig 18377 bp, 10 predicted proteins | sample 1645801 | NCBI WGS metagenome assembly OMGI01 (sample SAMN05578584, study PRJEB25193) | human gut metagenome | biome: Human Microbiome; feature: human-associated habitat; material: feces | host: Homo sapiens | place: USA:Birmingham
TACACTCTTTCCCTACACGACGCTCTTCCGATCTAGGATGCCGTATCGGATGAATATTATCCTTATTTACCTACGTTATATATAGGAAAGAATTTCCCGTTTGGCGGCTCTGTTCATCAAGGTATTACGGTTGTAAGCCATAAGGTAACGACTATTTCCTGGGAAAATTCGACAAACTGGGGAATTGGCTTTGATGCAAATTTCTTGAACGAGTTTATGCTGAGTGCCGAATATTATAATCGTAAGACCTCTGACATCATTATGGATATTCCTGTTTCTGATACGTTTGGTATATCGGGGACGTATCAGGACAATAAAGGCTCTTTACGGAACAGTGGTGTGGAAGCAAGCTTTGCTTGGAATCATTCCTTCAATAAGGATTGGAGAATGGGAATCAATACGAATTTCTCCTATAATAAGAATGAGTTGTTGGATTTGGCTGGGGTCAATGAGATTATCGATGGCTATATGATTAATCGAATCGGAGAGCCCTATCAATCTTTTTATGTATATGAAGTAGATGGGTTGTTCAAAAGCGACGAGGAGGCTGCCGCTTACGAAAAACAGTATGGCAATCCATGGTCTTTGCCTTTCAAAGGCGGCGATTTTCGGATTAAAGATGCGGATGGAGATGGAAAGTTGACAGATAAAGACCGGGTGGTGAAAGGCACGCAACAGCCTAAAACGACTTTTGGTTTGACACTGAGTGCTGGTTGGAAAAATTTTGACTTGTCGGTATTTATGCAGGGTGTGACTGGAACAAACCGTTATTTCTCAAGAGATGTCGTCGGTTCATTTATCGGGGATACTTCACATCCGAGTACGAATTGGTTGGATGCCTGGACTCCTGAAAATACAAATGCGGAATGGCCGCGTCTGTTCCTAGAGGAAAACTCGATCAGTTCTCCTCAGCGCGTGAATTCATCTTTTTGGTGTATGAACACGAATTACCTGCGTATTAAGAACGTCAATTTCGGTTATACGTTGCCGAAGAGTTGGACGAATAAGTTAGGAATAGCCAATGCAAAGATTTATTATACAGGCGAAAATCTGTTTACATTCGACAGTTTGCCGTTCAATGCAGATCCGGAGTCGCCGTCGGGAAACTTGGATGTTTATCCTATTAGCAGAAGCCATTCATTCGGTATTAATGTAACTTTTTAAATGAATTATATATGAAACTGAAAAATATATTAGGTCTTGCTGTTTGCTTGGTCGGGACAGGTATCTTTACTTCTTGTGATGATTTTTTTGATTTGAATCCGAAAGATCAGTTGACGACAAACACATTCTGGAACACGTCCGAGGATGTCGATGCAGCAGTAACCGCTGCCTACAATTGGTGGGTCAATAACTATGTTGGATCGAAGTTTATCTTCTACGAAGACAGCTATTCGGATATCGGCTTCAATTATACGAATGCTTCTAACATGAGAAACATGGGTAGAGGTAGCGTTTCTCCTACTGCGGCTCCGAATTATTGGAGGCAGTATGAAACGATACGTCGTTGTAATTTCGTAATTGAAAATATCGATTTGGTTCCGGCTTCAGCCATGACAGAAACGGAGAAGAATGATTTTCTGGCGCAAGTACGGGCAATTAGGGGATATAGTCATGCTTATTTGGCAACTTGGTATGGGGATGCTGTTATTATGGATTTTGTACCAGCAACGGCTGACGATGCTAAACTGCCGCGTGAACCGGAAGCAAAGGTGAAGGAGCATGCTATGAACGACTTGATGTGGAGTGCCGAACATATAGCGGAGAAACCGGCAGAAAAAGGACGCATTGCCAAAGGAACGGTCCTCTCGATGATCGCCCGTTTCAATTTGTTGTGGGGCAACTATACGGAGGCATTGGATGCAGCCAATAAAGTAATAGCTCTGAATCAGTATGAATTAGATCCTGATTTTCTGAATATGTTTTCTATGGCCGGACAGAATTCAAAAGAAATTATTTGTACTTATGAACATGTCCAAACGACTTATGCTTATGGTGATGTGATCCGTTTCTATAATAATTCGGATGGTGGCTGGGCTTCTTTTGTGCCGACTCAAAACATGGTTGATATGTTTGAAATGGCAGATGGCAAGTTGATCGATGAAGCTGGTTCCGGTTATGACCCGGTCCATCCGTTTTTCAATCGTGATCCACGATTGAAAAATACGGTTATTTATTCCGGATTGGATTGGGTGGGGCGTAATAATGTACCCCGGGTTTTCAATACGCTCGACAAGACGCTGCCGAACGGCTCTTCGAATAAAGATTATTATACGGCGGCGGATAATGCTTCCCATACCGGTATGTTGTGGGCTAAGTATTTGTATCCCAACCAGGGACAATATTCAGCTGCAATGAATGACGATGCCTTGTGCCCGATTATCTTCCGGTATGCAGAAATATTGTTGACAAAAGCCGAATGTTTGGTCGAACTGAATCAGGATTTGCAGGAAGCGATGAACATCATCGACCGGTTACGTTTGCGCGGAGGTCATATCGCTGTTGACCGTTCTAAATATGATACACAGGCCAAAGTACGTGAACTGGTAAGGAGAGAACGTACGATAGAATTGGCTGGTGAAGGTTTCCGTTTTGAAGATATCGTTCGCTGGGACGAGTATGACCAGAGCGGAGCCAAAACCGGAAAGAAGGTGGCAGAGACTGTTATGCCGGGTGACTTGTATCGTTTGTGTGGTACTGTCGACTATGATGAACCGGATCCGGACCGTCGTGCCGTGATCGATGTGAATGCTTCTCGTGAAGACCGTTTGGTTGAAGTTCGTTATTTTGACAAGAAGCAATTCCATTTGCCTATTATGCAGGCGGAAATGGATGCGAACCCTCAATTGGTTCAGAACGATGGTTATTAATAGATGCAATAAAACTTATTTACAATGAAGTATATTAAAAAATTGATATATGTCCTTTTACTCACAGTTGCCACTCAGGTGGCAACTGCGCAGATAAAGATCCTTTACGGGCCTTATCTGCAGAATGTAAAAGAGAATGAGGCAACTATTGTCTGGGTAGCGGATAAACCGTCTATCGGTTGGGTAGAGTTGGCTCCGAATGACGGAACTCATTATTATGGAGAAGAACGGCCTAAGTATTTCGATACGACTAATGGGGTTAAAAATACCTCCTTGCTGCATGCCGTGAAGGTAAAAGCGTTGACTCCCGGAACAACCTATCGTTATCGTATTTATTCTCAGGAAGTGTTGTCGCATGAAGGAATTAATGTCATATACGGACGTGTGGCAGCATCGGATGTATACAAAAAGAATGCTTTGACGTTTACAACGTGCGATCCAAATAAAAAAGAAACCTCTTTTGTCATGATCAATGATATTCACGGACGTGAAAACATCATTACGAAACTGTTGAATAATGCGAACTATAAGGATAAAGACTTGATTATTTTCAATGGGGATATGGTTTCGGAATTTAAAGACGAACAAACAATCTTTAATGGATTCATGAAAGAAAGCATCGATTTGTTCGCTTCGGAGAAACCTATGTATTACGCTCGCGGAAATCATGAAACCCGTGGTGAGTTCGCCACTTCGTTCCAGAAATATTTCTCTCCGAAAGAACCGTTCCTATATTATCTTTTCAGACAAGGACCTGTATGTTTCATAATGTTGGATACGGGGGAAGACAAACCGGATTCCGATATCGAGTACAGCGGTATTACCGATTATGACGGTTATCGTACGGATCAGGTGGAATGGATGAAGGAACTATATAAAAATGAAGATTTCAAGCAGGCTAAATTTAAAGTTGTCATTGCACATATGCCTCCTTCTGCTGACCTCAATATCTGGCATGGACAGAAAGACGTCTTGAAGAAATTCGTACCTATCCTGAATGAACTCGGAGTGGATCTGATGCTATGCGGACATCTCCATCGAAACAAATATGAGGAACCGAGTGCCGGTATCAAATTTCCGGTATTGGTAAATTCAAATAACAGTGTGGTTTCTGTGGAGACTAATGGTGATCAGATGAATCTGGAGGTTCTTGATTTGGATGGTAAAGTCGTTACAAAGAAGTCATATACGGCAAAGTAATCTTCATCATTCAATGCTACACTTCGCATAAGTGCGATTACTCTGACAGAGATCCGGGTAATCGCACTTGTCTCATTTTGCGTAAAAATATAAATAAAAACACACAGGAAACCGACATCTGGCATTTTTGCTCGTATCTCTCTAATAAACATTTAATTAAAGGATGTCGGTTGAACTTTGTAACCGGCATAGAACCGACACCTTTTTGTTTCCGGCGGTTTGTCCGGAGTTTCCTCGTTTTCACGGAGCAATTAATACGGAACATGCTGGAAACTAATTCGAAAGTCATAGTAAACTAACTCAAAGCATATAATATATTATTGATATGTAGTACTACCTATCGTCCTTATATAGTACTACCAATCGACAATAGGTAGTACTACATAAGGGTAATAGATAGTAACTGCTAACGGCTACTTTACTATATGTTTTCATTTAGTTCTTCGGGTGATTTGACTTAGTTTGCGACGGGAAACGAGTTAGTTTGTCCGGTTGCCTGAGATTGAAACTTTTGTTTTTGTTGTAAGTGGTTAATTATTAATGTCTTATTTGCCTGCTGAATGACTGCCCATTAATTGTATGAAAAAAATGCTTTTTTGCTCCGTATTTTTCTGAAGTTGTTCGTTTAGTATAAATAATAGGAAATAAAAATGGATTTTGATTATAGGCTTTTAGCAAAATATTTGACAGACATGCTTTCTCCTGAAGAAATGAAACAGGTAGAAGAATGGCGTAAATTATCAATTGATAATGAGGAGGTTTTCTCTGAATTGATGAAACTTCGCGTTTCGTGGAAGTTCACTCAATATAATACGCCTGAGCATATCGAAGAGGCATTGAATGGATTGAATGCCAAGATAAATAGTAGAAGGCGATTTCAAATACTTCGCTCTGTGATGAGATACGCAGCCGTAATCTTGTTATTTGTCTCTTTTTCTTATGTGGGATGGGGCTATCTGAAACCGGACAATTGTGTAACGATCAGGGTGGAACAAGGGGAAGATGTGAAAAAAATCGTGCTTGCGGATGGATCGGCTGTTTGGTTAAAGGAGGGGTCTTCTTTGAGGATACCTGAGGTTTTTGCCGAAAATAACCGAAAGCTCTCCTTGCAAGGAGAAGCATTCTTTGACGTTGCAAAGAATGCTTCTCCTTGCAAGGAGAAGCATTCTTTGACGTTGCAAAGAATGCTCAGTACCCACTATATGTTTCGACCAATTATGTGAATATTAAGGTTCTTGGAACCGCTTTCAATGTAAAAACAGACGAGAAACACCAAAACGTAGAAACCGTTTTAGCAAGAGGTAAAGTTGCTTTACTCGATAAGCAGTGGAACCCCATTTTAGATATGTCACCGGGAGAAAAGGTGACATATGACAACAATAAGAACGAATATGCCACAGAGGTTGTGGATGTGAATGTATGTACGGCGTGGCGACTGAACCAGTTTGTCTTCGAAAATGTCACGTTGAGGGAAATAGTTAACCAACTCTCCGTAAAATTTAATGTAAACATAAATTTAGAATCAACGAAGCTTGCCCAGCGTAAGTTCCGATGTGTGATCAATGAGGATGAAAGCTTGCCTGACGTCTTGAAACTCTTGAAATATTTAGCTCCCATCCAATATCGGATAGAGGGGAAAGAAATCTTTATATATGAATAATAAAAAATGAATGCCTATGATGAAATGACAGATTAGAAAAGTAACACACACAACAAAAGAAAACTATAAACTTAAAAACTTAGTACTAACATTATTGAATCACATGTATGATTAAAAATGCATCAATTGCTACATTAGCAATGTTTTTGTCAGCTGCATCGCCCGCTATGGCGACGAGCGATGCGTATTCTTTGTATGTGAATCTGGAACTGGCCTTGAATCAAACGACAGTCGGTACCGTCATACGAAGTATTAGTGAACAAACTGGGTATGAATTTTCTTATGATGAGACTTTATTAAATAAGAAAATCTCCAAAGTCTCTGTTAATCTTAAAAATGAACATATAGAAAATGTTCTGAAAGAGGTATTTAAGAATACAGGGATCTCTTATAAAATAGTAAATAATCGTGTATTTCTGAAGGATGATAATTCTCAAAGGAGTGTTCATTCCGAACCTGTTGTGACAGCACTCCAACAGCAGAAGAAAAAAATATCAGGTGTTATTGTCGACGATACCGGTTTGCCGGTCATTGGTGCGAATATTGTCCTGAAAGGTGGGGCTGGAGTCGGTACGATAACGAATATTGACGGAGAATTTACATTGGAAGAGATTCCGGATGGAGCTACTTTGCTTATCTCTTATATCGGATATTTGGATCAGGAAATTTTAGTGACGAAAGATAAAAATACATACCAGATCACCTTGCATGAAGATACTCAGAAATTGGACGAGGTTGTTGTGGTTGGGTACGGTGTGCAGAAAAAAGTAAATATGACAGGATCCATTTCGAATGTGAAGTCGGAAGAACTGTCGGTGATTCCTAATACTAACTTGTCCAATTCATTGGCTGGACGTGCTCCTGGAGCAACTATTACCGGTAATTCTGGTCTGATGGGAGCTTCTTCTGAGATCCGTATGCGTGGTGGATTCGGCGATCCGTTGTTCGTTATCGATGGTGTTATCCGTGATAAAGAGGCTTTTGATAATTTGGAACCGTATGAAATAGATCAGATGAGCTTCCTGAAAGATGCCGCGTCCGCTTCTATTTATGGATCGGCAGCTGGTAATGGGGTTGTGTTGGTCACGACAAAAGGAGGTGTTAAGAATCAGAAACCTGTGTTTAATTATCAGGGATCCTATGCTTTTAGCAAACCTACCCAAGAACTGTTTGCGGATAGATGGACGGCTATTGATGATTTGGATTACCAAAATGCTGTAGCCCGTTTTCAAGGCACTAAAGAGCCGAACGGTGAGGCGGAATATGCTTACTTCCGTGACAACAACATCAATTATAATGTAAACGATTATATTTGGCAGAATCCTTGGAACACAAAACATTCTTTGAGTGTGACAGGCGGAAGCGAGAAAGTGCAATATTATGTAATGGGGTCTTTCTTGGCAGAAGAAGGCTCTTATGTATCGTTGGAAAATAAGAAATTTTCTTTGCGCTCGAATTTAACGGTAGAATTGAGCAAATACATCAAGATGAATGTCAATTTGGATGCAAATCAGTCTAATGACAAGCGTTTCTATTGGCCATTCTCGGATGACGACGATCAGGCTGTGTATGATTTATACCGTTGTACATTCAATGCAATGAAGACAACGCCGTTCTACTCTAATTTGGACGGGACACCTTCTGCTACAATTACAGATTATCCGATTTATCAGGATTATGGTTCATGGCAAGGGTGGAATCCTGTAGATCAGGTTGTCGGTAACCGTTATCTGAAAACTCGTCGGCGCAATATGAATGGGATCGTTTCGTTCGATTTTAACTTGGATTTCATTACGAAAGGCTTGAGTACGAAGATCATGGGGAGCTATATTGGACATGACTACAATCGGAAACGTTTCATGACTTTCCAGAAGAACTACAAATTTCAGCAGGCAGATCCTGAAGGAAATCGTTTCTTGCCGGCTCCTTTAAATTTGAATGAGTTCAATACGTTCAACTTCTCTCAAAATTATGAAAACTTGGATTATCGTGCTAAACAATTGTGGACCGAGCAGTTCAATTGGTTTGTGAACTATGCCAATACATTTGGTAAACATGATGTTAACGCGATGGTTGTATTCGAACAGGCTTCTAACGGGGGGGAATGGATACAGGCTAAAGGGGAACAACCACTTTCCAACTTAGACCAGATGTTTAATTATTCGAGCGATGCCGAACGTCGTTGGGGTGACGCTGAAGAATATACCGGTGGACGTCTTTCATGGATTGGTCGTTTTAATTATACATTCGATCAAAAATATATAGCCGAGTTCTCTTTCCGTTATGATGGTAACACATTGTTCCCCGATGGGCATCGTTGGGGTTTTTTCCCTTCTGTATCGGCTGCATGGCGTTTAAGTGAAGAATCTTTTATGGAAAATACGACCGATTGGTTGAGTAATTTAAAGCTGCGTGCATCGTATGGAACAACAGGTAATGACTTGGATGTGAATGATGAAGAAATAGCAGCATTCTCTTATCTACAGAAATATAATAAGGGGGGAAATTATGTGTTTGGTAACAATTTAGCTAATACGATTACGCCTGGTGCTACGCCGAACTTGGCTTTAACATGGGCTACATCTAAGACTGTTAATGGTGGTTTGGATTTCGGTTTCTTCAATAACCGACTATCTGGTACAGTCGATGCATTCTATCGTAAAGAAACCGATATTTTGGGAGCACGCACCGTGACAATCCCTAATACATATGGGCAAACATTAGCTCCAGAAAACTACGCTGAACGTTCTTGGCGAGGAGGTGAAATCGCTCTGACTTGGATGGATAAGGCTGCTAATGGTGAGATCGATTATTCTGCATACGTGAATTTAGGTTTTGCTCGCGACAAGTGGGATGTCTTGGATGTTTCAGCTACTTATCAGGAAGGTGGAGCGTTACATGCATTGTCACCGGTAGGAAAGGCTGACGGTATTTTGACCGGTTTGATTGCTGATCATTTGTTGACCGATCCAGCTGAAGTTGAAGCCTTGAAAGCGAAGGGGTTTAAACAGTATGGTCGTGATCCATATTTGGGTGGTATTTTGTATAAAGATACTCGTGGAGATGGTTATACGGAAGGTCCTGATGGACGTATTGATGGAAATGATGCGTATAACTTGTTGAGTGAAAATGGAACACCGCGTATTAATTATGGTTTTGGAGGTAATATTAAGTGGAAAGGTATCACGGTAGACGTGCATTTTCAGGGTGTTGGCAAATATGATCGTTTTGTCGGTGGAGTTGATGGTGGTTTCTATCAGCATGGTGGTGCCGTTCGTCCTTATTTCCCAATTTGGACAAGTGATAAAGTCTATGATCCAGATTTGAATCCGAATGGTGTTTATCCACGCATTGTAGGGAATGGTTGGTATGAATCAGGTGCAGGAAATACAAGTTACTGGATGCGTAATGGGGCATACTTGCGTTTGAAGAATTTGAATATCGGCTATGATTTGCCGAAAGCGATTCTTCGTCCGTTGGGACTTACGCACGCACAAGTATTTGCCAATGCAACAAACTTGTTCTGTATTTCGGATGTAACGGAATTTTTGGATCCGGAACAAGAATATTATGATTCCTATCCGTTGATGAGAACATTTTCTTTTGGTCTTAATTTCTCATTCTAATTTTAAATCAGAAAGAATATGAAAATGAATAAAATCAAATATGCCATAATAAGTGCAGCTTTCGTATTGGGAGGAATGGCAACCGGTTGTGATACATTAGATATTGACAACTTGAATAGTTACGATGAGTCGATGGTTTGGGATGACGTTAACTTGGCTACGGCGTATGTGAACAATCTTTATTCGGAGTGCTTTGGAAACTGGAGTGCTGGTGCAGACAATAACTCAGAACAAGTGACAGGTATGCCATGGTATTTGGGTACTATTACAGAAACAGGTAGTGCTTATAAAAAGTGGGATTACACGACGATTCGCCATATTAACGAGGCTATCAAACGTTTGGAAGAAGGTGCATTGGATAGCAAAACGGCTAATGGCTTGTTGGGCCAGGCTTATTTCATGCGTGCCTATATGTATTATTGGATGGTTTTGCATCATGGCGGTGTTCCTTATATAAAGGTTCCTCAAGACAAGGATATGGATGATTTATGTGTAAAACGTAACTCTACTCCAGAGTGTTTCCAGTTTATGGTTGAAGATTTGGATCATGCCATCACATTATTGCCTGAGAAGATTGCTGGAAGTTCTGCTGAGTACGGACGTATCGACCAGTGTTTTGCCAAAGCATGGAAAGCAAAAACTTTGTTGTTGAAAGCTTCTCCACAGTTCAATCCGAACAATCCATATGGTAATGTTTATTGGGAGGAAGCCTATGTGGCAGCAAAAGAAGCTTATGATTATTGTGTGGCTAAAGGTATCGCTTTAACTCCGAATTATTCAGATATTTGGATACAGGAACAAGGACCGGAGGTTGTTTTTCCGGTAGTGAATTCGAATCCGAATAAGACTTCAGCATGGGAGTACACGACCCGTCCTGCTTCTGTCAGCCGTGACAAATCTTATAGTAACCCGACTTGGGAGTTTGTAAAAAGTTTTCCTATGTTGGATGGAAAACAATATGATGATCCGAGTAGTAAATATTATGTTGGAGACGAACAAGCTTTACTGAAATCTTTCTGGCAGAATCGTGATCCGCGTTTCAATAATGTCTGTTTATATAATGGTCGGGAATATCCAGTGGCTGGAAAGTCTGCGAATTATAGGCAATATAATGCTTTGGGTATCAGTAGTCCTGATGATCAATATGGTGTAAATCCGAATGCACATACGAATGCCGTGAACAATGATATTTTCTCAGGTTTTTATATTTACAAAGCAGCAGATTTAACATTGACTCAGGATAAAGTGATGACGTATGATATTGATTATATCCTGATGCGTTTTGCTGAGGTGATGTTTATCTATGCCGAAGCAGCTAATGAAACCGGACATTCGGAAACTGCTGTTGAAATGTTAAAGCAGATTCGTAAACGTGCCGGAATCGAGGCTGGGAACGATGGACTTTATGGATTGAAAGTCGGTAATCGTGAAGAGATTCGTCAGGCTATTTTGGATGAACGTAATATCGAATTGTGTTTTGAAGGGCATCGTTTTTGGGACTTGCGTCGTACGCGTAATATGATGAAATTGGCTGGCTGGACTAAACATGGACTTGAAGCGATTGCTATCAACCCGGATGGTACGGATATGGATCTGAACACTGCTAGAGCCAAAATTAATAATAATGAGTTGACTACCGGTGATTTTCGTTATGTGATTCGTCAAGTACCTTATACGGAAGCAGCTGAACGTGAGTTCGTGATTGAAGAGTCTTTTTATTTTTTCCCAATTCAGAAAAGTAACATCGACCAAAATCCGAATCTCGAACAAAACAATAATTGGGGCGGAACTTTTAATCCGACAATGGAATAAATTATTACTTTTGTTTTTTCATAAATGAAGAGGGAGGCCAAAAAGACTTACAACCCTTTGGTTGTCCCTCTTTTTAATTTTCTTTATTTATAACTTAATCTATATCAGATGATGAAAACTAAATTCTCTTTATTGATTTTTGCATTGCTGTTTGTGTGTTCCGGAATGATGGCTCAGGATAAGATAACGATTGGGGTTATCCAATATGACTTGGGCGATGTAGATAAAAGCTTTAAGGATTTGCATGATCAGGGATTTGGTTCTTGTGAACTTAATTATCAGAAAAACAAGTTTACAAAAGATTTTGCTGAAAAAGTAAAGGCGGCCTCCAAGAAACATAATATAAAGGTAACAACGGTTGTCGGTGTGCCCGGAAGCCATTGTGTTTGGAATTTTCGCCAGGGACCGGCTACGATTGGTCTGGTGCCAAAAGAAGAACGGGCAGAAAAAATTAAAGTATATCATGAAATGATTGATTTCTGTGCAATGGCGGAAATTCCCGCTATGCACTCTCATTTCGGTTTTATACCGGAAGATCCCTCTTCCGAACAATATAAAGATTTTATCAAGGTCATGCAGGATTTGGCGAATTATGCCAAGCAGCGCGGTGTGATGATCTATTTTGAGACCGGACAGGAAACGCCGACGACTTTGATTCGTGCCATTAAAGACATCGCTACAGGTAATGTGTTTATCAATTGCGACCTGGCTAATTTATTGATGTACGGAAAAGCGAATTCTCTTGATGCCGTGAAGCAGTTCGGCAGCCTTATCAAGGAATTCCGTGCTAAAGACGGTAGATATCCGGACCCGAACAATCCGTATGAATTGGGAGCTGAAGTACCCATTCCTACCGGAGAGGTGAATTTCCCGGCTGTCATCGCAGAACTGAAGAAGCAAGGATTTCAAGGAGCATTGACTATTGAATGTGAATTGAATGGTGCAAGACATGATTATGTGATAAAAACACGTGAATATCTGCAAGGATTATTAGATAATTAGTATATTTGTCAGATATTATTTATATTATTAAAATAATAGGTTGCTAATCTATATAAATTATAATTTACTATGAGAACAAGCAGAAGAGGTTTTCTGAAAACTCTTGGAGGGGTTGCGCTCTTTTCGATTGTGCCGCGTCACGTATTGGGAAATGGGTATATCGCTCCGAGTGATCAATTGACTAAAGGTATTATTGGTACCGGAGGGATGGGAAGAGGCCATGTCAATTATGCCGGTACACGTTTGGTTGCCGTTTGTGACGTTGATAAAAATCACCTTGAATTGGGAAAGAAACTGGTGAAGGAAAAAATAGCCGCTTATCATGATTTCCGCGATTTGATTCTGGACCCGAATGTCGATATTGTGCACATCGCCACTCCACCTCATTGGCATGGTATCATGTCTGTCGAGGCCGCTAAAGCCGGGAAAGACATCTGGTGTGAAAAGCCGATGACGCGTACGATCGGTGAAGGAAAGCGTGTGATGGAGGCCGTACAGCAATACGGACGTATGTTCCGTCTGAATACATGGTTCCGTTTTACAGACCAGTTCTATGGACTGGGCACTCCTGTCAAACCGTTGAAGAAACTGGTGCAAAGCGGATTGTTGGGATGGCCGTTGAAGGTGACGATCAGTGCGCATACCGGTTTCAACTGGAAGTTTTTCTGGGTAGGAAAAGAATATCTCGAACCGCAACCGATTCCGGCAGAGTTGGACTACGACATGTGGCTCGGCCCGGCTCCTTACAAGCCTTATAACCCGCATCGCGTACACCAGACTTTCCGCGGATACTGGGATTATGACGGTGGAGGGCTCGGAGACATGGGGCAGCATTACATCGACCCCGTACAATATATACTAGGTAAAGACGATACCAGTCCTATTAAAGTGGAGGTTGATGCCCCGCAACAGCATCCGGATGCTGTCGGTACTTGGCGTTCCATTACCTACACGTATGACGATGGTTGTCAGATTGTCCTTTGGGGGGGGGACTTCGGTGATCCGAATACGCCGTATATTGCCGGACCGAAGGGTAATGTTTATAAAAATTTTGTATGCGATATTCCCGATTGGGAGAGGAAACTTGCCGATTTCCCTGAACCCGAACCTCAGGTTACGGACTTTATAGAATGTGTGAAGACACGCCAGCCTTTCGCCCTGAACGAAAAGAATGGTTTCCGTTCGGCTACTATTGTCAATATGGGAGCAGTGGCTCTGCGTTTGAACCGGACGCTGAATTTCGATCCTGTAAAACTTGAATTTATTGACGACGAGGCTGCAAATCGTTTGCTGGACCAGCCGATGAGAGCACCCTGGAATATATAACGAATTGACAATTGATAATTAACAATTGACAATTACATAAATAGATAATAATATGAGAAAAGCATATATTTCAATAGCTGCCCTGTTGCTTTGCGGAAGCATGCTGATGGCGCAGACTCCGGCCAACCGTACGGCCAAAACGACCGCTGCCGATGTGTTGGCTCAGATGCCTGCGGCGAAACAAGCGGCGTACAATAAATTGATTGGTGATTTGAGTTCTACCGGCGAAGAAGGTGTTCTGATGCTGGTAAACATGATAAATGCTCCGGGCAAAGGCAGTAACGCAAATGTCGACTACGCTTTGAGCGGTCTTACGCATTATGTCATGGCGAAAGGGGAGGAGAATGCCCGGTTAGTGACTGCAAAGGCTTATCTGAAGGCTTTGGAAATGGTGAACGAGCGTGAAACAAAAGCGTTTATTATCCGCCAACTTCAGATGTTGGGGAAAGACGAATGTATAGATGTACTGGCTTCTTATCTGAACGATGAGTCGTTGAGCGGTCCCGCCGCTCGTGCGCTGGCTTCTAATGGCAGTCAAAAAGCAGGTCAGGCATTGGTTGCTGCTTTGAAGAGTCGTACCGGTTCCTCTAAAACACAAAAGGATGTGATCCGTGCGATTGCCGATGCCCGGGTGGATGGGGCTGAACCTGTTTTGTTGGTATTGCAGGGAGCGTCTGATCCGAATATGCAGAAAGAGGTATTGTATGCCTTGAGTTGTGTCGGAAGTTCTAATTCATTGCCAGTGTTAGCAAAAGCGGCCGAGAATGCCGGTTACACGATGGAAGTGACTGGTGCCAACGAAGCTTATATCGCTTTGTTGAAGCGATTGGTCCAGAGTGATCGTGATGCGGTGATGAAAGCTGCAAAGAAATTGCAGAAAGCAGCGGCTAAAGCCGGACAGGAGCAGACACGGGAAGCTGCCTTGCAAATACTTTTAGCAGCCGAGGAACCGGCCAAAGTATCTAAGATGGTTATCGCTGCCATGAAAGATCCGAGCAAGAACTACCGGAATGCGGCTTTGAGCTATGCTTCCGGTTTTGCAGATAAGGAGTTGTATATAGAACTTATGAAAATGGTTCCTAAAGCCAAACCGGAACTGAAAATAGACATCTTGAACTGGATCGGACGCGAGGCCAAGAAACCTGTCAAACATGACATTATCCAGAATCTGGAAATTCGTTTCGATCTTCCTGCCAAGCAGATCCTGTTGGAGCAGCTCGGTGATGTGAACTTCGACGTGAAGCAGGCTGCAACCTGGACATTGGTGAAGATAGGCGATAAGTCCTATATCCCTTCGTTGGCCGAATTGCTGAAGAGCGATGACAAGCAAGTCGTTCTGTTGGGACAGGATGCTTTGGCTGCCTTCTCCGGAGATATCGACGGGGCAGTGGCAAAGGCCGTCTCTTCTGCTGCCAATGCGGGAAAAATAGCCGGACTTGAATTGTTGGCCATGCGCAAGGCTACTGCCAATATCAATACCGTACTTGATCAGATACAGATAGGCTCTCCAGAAGTGAAAGCCGCGGCTTATGTGGCTTTGAAGGATGTAGTGGGAGAACGTGATATAACCAATATGTGCGGTATGCTGGAAACGGCAGACGCATTGGCTGTTCCTCCCATGCAGCGGGCTGTTATTTCAGCATTGTCCTCTCTTCCGGTTGCCGATCGGGTCGAAACGGTGACACGTCGTATGTTGCAGGCCGGCAATAAAGATTATTTGTATTATCTGGTGTTGGCTTCTACCGGACAACCGGATGCGCTGGCGACAGTCGTGAAAGGTTTCCGTTCTAATACGGGTGTCAAAAGGGATGCAGCCTTCGAAGCCCTGTTGAACTGGAAGGGTATTGAAGTGGCGGACGAATTATATACGATCTGTAAGGAAAGCCCGTCGTCCAACTATTTTGATCCGGCTCTCACTACTTATGTGAAACTGGTTTCCAATCCGGCATTTACAGGTGAAAACCGTTTGTTAAGCTTGCGTAAGGCAATGGAAATTGCCAAAACGGATGCACAGAAGATCGCGATTTTACAACAGATTGAAAATACCGGAACATTCTTGGGCATGCTGTATGCCGGTGAATTTCTGGATCAGAAACCTGTACAGCAGGCTGCCGCCAATGCAGTCATGAATATTGCTTTGGGTAATAAGGAGTATATGGGGGCAAATGTCCGTGCTTTGTTAAATAAGGTAATGGAGGTGCTTGACAATCCGGATGCCGGCTATCAAAAAGAAGCGATCAGGAAACATCTGGCCGAGATGCCGCAAGGCGAAGGATTCGTTTCTTTGTTTAACGGTAAGGATTTGACCGGCTGGAAAGGTTTGGTACAGAATCCGATTGCCCGTGCGAAGATGAAACCGGGACAGTTGGCCAAAGAGCAGGCGAAAGCCGATGAGGTCATGCGTAAAGGCTGGAGCGTGGAAGACGGTATGCTGATATTCAATGGCAAGGGGGACAATCTGTGCACGGAAAAACAATACGGTGATTTTGAAATGTATGTGGACTGGATGCTTGATCCGGCCGGTCCTGAAGCGGATGCCGGTATTTACTTGCGTGGTACGCCTCAGGTGCAGATATGGGATACTTCGCGTGTAAACGTAGGAGCGCAAGTCGGTTCCGGTGGATTATACAACAACCAGATGAACGAGAGCAAGCCGACGAAAGTGGCCGATAATAAGTTGGGTGAATGGAACAGTTTCTACATCAAGATGGTCGGTGACCGTGTGACAGTCGTACTGAACGGAGAGAAAGTGGTGGATGATGTGATTCTGGAAAACTATTGGGATCGCAAGCTCCCGATCTTCCCGGTCGAACAGATTGAATTGCAGGCTCATGGCAGCAAGGTTTATTACCGGAATATTTATGTAAAAGAACTCGAACGCAAGGAACCGTTCAAACTTTCAGCCGAAGAAGAGAAGGAAGGTTTTAAGGTTCTGTTTGACGGTACGAATATGCATGAATGGACAGGTAACACGGTTGATTATACCCTGGAAGACGGTTGCATTTCCATGATACCGAGCAAGAGCTATGGTGGAAACCTGTATACGAAAGACGAGTATGGCAACTTCGTGTACCGTTTCGAATTCCAGTTGACGCCGGGTGCTAATAACGGTGTCGGTATCCGTACCCCGATGGAAGGGGATGCCGCTTATGTTGGTATGGAAATCCAGATTCTGGATTGCGAACATCCGATTTATAAGGATATTACTCCTTTGCAGCATCACGGTTCCGTTTATGGAATTATCCCGGCTAAGGCGGAACATCATAGTGCGTTTAAACCTGCGGGTGAATGGAATTATGAAGAAATTGTAGCTAATGGGGATAACATCAAGGTAACGGTCAACGGGGTGGTAATCATGGAAGGCAATATCCGCGAAGCGACAAAGAACGGTACTGCCGATCATAAGGAACATCCGGGCCTGTTCAATAAGAAAGGACATATCGGTTTCTTAGGTCATGGCTCTCCTGTCAAGTTCCGTAATATTCGCATTAAAGAGTTGAAATAACGTTTTTTTATCTATAGTTAAATAGCAGCATAAGCAGAAATTAGCTTATGTTGCTATTTTTTATGATTAATGTATGTGGAAAATCCTTGAATATTAAGGGAAATAAAATTTGTTGGTTCGGTTTATTATAACGACTTTTGTATGAAGGATAATAAAGAAGTCGTATTCATGGATGTAGACCAGTATCAATTAATATTAGACAATGCTCAGGTTGGCTGGTGGAAAGCTGATTTTGAAGAAAGATGTTATATCTGTTCTGACTATTTGATTAGTCTCTTGGAGTTGGATGGTCCGAAAATATCCATAGTAGATTTCTTTTTGTTGATCCGTGGAGACTATCGGGATCGTATCGCTAACGAATTTGCTTTCTTTAAAGGTATTGGTATATACGAACAGATCTTCCCTATAAAGACTTGCTATGGTTATAGGTTCGTCCGTACAAAAATTTATAAACGTGAAAAGGCTTCCGATGGCAAGTTGACCGTATTGGGTATTTTACAGTTGATTCCTTTTAGTGAAATGGAGGAGAATAGACCTGTCGTGAATGGACAGGTTGATAGTGTTCTCAGGCATTTGGGGAGTTTGTCCCATGCCTTACATTCTTTTATCCAGACAAATGATTTGCATAAATCGATCCATTTGGCTCTTACGGAGGTTCTATTTTCGATCGATACGAAGGGGCGTGTATACATTATGGAATATGAGGATGAGAAGCAGATTGGCTGCACATATGAGGTGTGTAGTGAGGGAGTTGAGCCTGTCCGTCCGTTTTTGCAAAACATTCCGGTTGCTACGTTACCTTGGTCTACACATAAAATACGGAATTTATATCCTATCCTAATTAATAATCTGGATGAATTACCTCCTGAAGCGGTTGAGGAGAAGCGCTACCTGAAAGCGCGTCGAACCTGTTCTCTGATTTTAATTCCATTAATAATCAAAGGTGAGTCTTGGGGGTATATGGGAATCGATATAGTAGATAAGTATCGTATGTGGAGCTTGGAGGACTATCAATGGTTGTCGTCTATTTCCAATATCATTAGTATAATAACGAAGATGGCCCGTACCAATGAAGCTTTGGACCATAGTGAAAAGTTACTTCGGAATATTTATACCAACATACCGGTCGGAATAGAGTTGTATGATAAGAAGGGCTATCTGGTGGATTTGAATAATATGGATGTCGAGATATTCGGCCTTCCTTCCAAAGAGTCTGTTTTGGGGCTTAATATCTTTGAAAATCCTATGATTAATGATGAAATACGAGAAAAACTGATTAGTCGGGAGCCAGTCTCTTTTCACATGGATTATTCATTTAACACAATTGAAGATCGGAAGAGCACACGTCTGAACTCCAGTCACCCGTCCCGATCTCG
>OMGI01001025.1_pt1 | contig 18263 bp, 10 predicted proteins | sample 1645801 | NCBI WGS metagenome assembly OMGI01 (sample SAMN05578584, study PRJEB25193) | human gut metagenome | biome: Human Microbiome; feature: human-associated habitat; material: feces | host: Homo sapiens | place: USA:Birmingham
GCGACCACCGAGATCTACACTCTTTCCCTACACGACGCTCTTCCGATCTGCTGCTTCAGCTTTAGACAGGTAGCCTCATAGGTCATGGCTTGCGCATCAGCCAATACCCTCAATTCGTTTTCCAAATAAGTATGTATCTCTTTCTCGGTGATGCCGCATATTTCTATGTACCGGTTATCCATTGATATATCCATTAGGTTGTTGAGGTCGCTGAACACGCTCACCTTGCCGAACTTGGTCACGCCGGTCAGGAACGCTAGGCGGATATATCCGTCCATGCTCTTCAGAACGCCGTAAAACGCTTTCAGTATAGAGCGGTAGGCCTCCTGTAACTCCGGATTCCCGATCGCCTGTAGCAAAGGCTTGTCATACTCGTCTACCAGTATGACCACTCTCCGTCCTGTTCTCTCATAGGCACGGCGTATCACGCCGGTGAAACGATCGGATGGTGTTATCTCTCTCTCGTCTTTCCCCCACAGGTCTTCCCAAAGGTTCAGATAACGTCGTAATATACTCTCTAATGCCCCAGGGTCAGAATATCTCTCCGCATTTAAATCCAAATGTAAGATGGGGTATCTTATCCAGTCTTTTTCCAATTTCTCCATGGCCAGTCCCTCGAACAGCTCCTTCTTTCCTTGGAAATAGGCCTCCAGCGTGGACAGCAGCAAGCTTTTCCCGAAGCGCCGGGGGCGGCTGAGGAAGTAATACTGTCCGGTAGTAACCAATTGATAGACCAAGGCTGTCTTGTCAATATAGAGATAGCCGTCCTTGCGAATTTTCTCGAAGTTCTGTATGCCGATTGGATAAATTGTCTGGCTCATGGCTTTGTGTATTTATGTGACTTATATACAAAGGTAATTCTTTCTCCCAAAAGGGCAAGTAACGGCGCTTTTTTCTGTACGGTACGATCCGTGGATGGCGCGTGCCGTGAGCGTTTTGCCTTTCCACAGCTATCGCGTGGGCTCAACCAGCCACTTTTCTATATTGCGGGTCTCGGAAGAGAAGTTCACGCCGATCTTGAAGACCTCCCGATTGTCTCCGGCGAAGGGTAGGGCGTAGCCTTTCTCCTCGATTTGCCGCAGGGCCTCCTCGGCGGTTCCGTTCAGCTTGAACTCCATGATATATACATAGCGATCGGTTTGCAATACGAGGTCGATACGCCCGTTCGAGGTATGGTACTCCACTTGCGTGTACAGGCCGACCAGCTTGAAAACGATGAAGAGGACGTTCCGGTAATGCAGCTCCGTGTCTCGTTCCGGCTTTTGCCCGGCGATCACCTCGTAGGGTGTGTCGGCGAAGAAGCTTTGGAGGCGGTGGAAGAAAGCGTCGTAATTGCCAGACCGTATCTCCCGAACGAACTGTCCGATCTCGAAGGGGGTCTTAGAGGCTCTGACGCTGGTATAAAAGGGTAACAAGTATTTGACGAAACCCTCTTCCACCTCCCGATTCGGAAAACCTAGGCGGTAGATCCCGAACTCGGGTTCATAGCCCTTGATGGTCAGGTATCCGCTTTGGTAGATGACGGGTATGGGATTGTTCGAGGCGGAGTCGATGCTGTTCAGCACATCGGCGTCGGTCTCCGTGTTGGCCATCTCGTAGAGGTCGTAATGGGTGTGCTTGAGCAGCTCCACGAGGTAGGAGGGTGTTCCGGTCTCGAACCAGTAGTCTCCGAATTCCATCTTAGCGAAGGTATTCAATAGGCTGAATGGATTGTATATACCCTCGGACTTGGCGGTGAAATGGTATCCGTCATAGCGTTGCTTGAGTTTTAGGCAGGTTTCCTCGTAGGTCGTCATTTGGGTATCAGCCAGTTCCTTCACTTCGTCTTCCAGATAGGCATGTATCTCTTTCTCTGTGATGCCGCATATCTCGACGTACCGATTATCCATCGACAGGTCCATGAGGTTGTTGAGGTCGCTGAACACGCTTATCTTGCCGAACTTGGTCACACCTGTGAGCAGGGCGAAGCGGATGGCCCTATCCATGGTCTTCAATACGCCGTAGAAGGGTTTGAGCATGTTCCGGAGCCGGTTTTGCATCTCCTCGTCGTGCAAGTTCTGTAGCAAGGGCTTGTCGTACTCGTCTATCAGGATCACGGCCCTTTGTCCGGTTTTGCGGTAGGCCCGGTCGATGATTCCGGCGAAACGGAGGGGCAGGGTCACTTCCGAGGGACGTGTCCCATATTCGTCTTCGTACCGGGACAGGATGTCGTTTAATATCTTGTATAAGCTATCCGGAGAGTCGTATTGGGAGATATTCAGGTCAAAATGGAGGATCGGGTATTCTTTCCAGTCCTTTTCCAGTTTCTCCATGGCCAGTCCCTCGAACAGCTCCTTTTTCCCTTGGAAATAGGCCTCCAGCGTGGACAGCAACAGGCTTTTCCCGAAGCGTCGGGGGCGGCTGAGGAAGTAATACTGTCCGGTAGTAACCAATTGATAGACCAAGGCTGTCTTGTCAATATAGAGATAGCCGTCCTTGCGAATTTTCTCGAAGTTCTGTATGCCGATGGGATAAATTGTCTGGTTCATATCGTCCTATATTTTATGCGACTTATAAGCAAAGTTACATAAAATATAGGAGAGGAACCGTATCTTTAGAAGTAAATTTTCAACAATAATATCTTACTATGAAGTCGATTTACAATTCGCTGATAATAAGATAGATAAATGTGCTTGTCGGATTTCCGTAAAAACACGTACATGTTTTCACGGATTCACGTACGTGTTTTTGGGAATTCACGTACGTGTTTTCCGAAAAACATGTACGAATAAAAAACAAGTCTGGAAAAATAGACAATAAGTAAGAAGTTTTTTACTCCTTATACTTAGCCACCATAATCACGGGGTTGGATTCCTCATTCAATCCCGCTGCGATCTCATTCAATCGGCCTTTCAGCTTACCTTTCTCGTAGGCTTCCACCAACTCATTGGCTTCTAGTTTCTTTATGAAAGCGATCCCATCGTTATTGATGATCTTTAGTATTCCGTGTTCGTACCACATATTAACGGGTGTCTGATCTACGAAATCGTTATTATATACGACACACTCAAAGATAGCGTCCTCTTGTTTATCATATACCAAGTCGGTTCTGGGGAATCCGGTTTCTTTCTCAAAATCCCATTGTTTCTTTGTTGTTTGCATGAAATAATACCGGTCGGTAAGAATACTTGGATAAAGAAATACTTCCGGGGCCATAGAGCGGATAGGTGGAGTCCTTACGATAAAGGGTTTGATAGAGTGATCTTGCGAATAACTATAAATCGTATCTGTAGATGGCTCTACTAAAACCCAACTTCCATTTTGGGAAATTAATTCGGTATTACGAGGTCCCGCGGCCCAACCTCCTTTCGATAAAAACGGTGATATCTTATGCTCATAAGGGAGTTCGATTTCCTTGACAATGCTCCCGTCTTGTTTGGACAGGAGCCAAAATGCGCTTTTTCTCAGATTTATATAATTGCCAATCTCATCGTAGCAGATTAAGTTGTCTTGATCGAAATTGTATGTCTTCCCGCTATTGAAATTAAAATCTTTATCGTACTTTAAAGTTCGCTTAAAGTTTCCGGACAGGTCGTATACGATAAACTGGCTCGAGTAGTAGTTGTTGATAAACAGCTCACCTTTCTCCTCATCGAGGGCAATAGACCCGATATTCGTGTATTCTTGGCTACCTTGGCCGCTGCGGTTGATTTTTCTCTGGCCTTTTCCGGTCCGGTCGAAGATAAATATATCTCCGTCTTGTCCGTTCTTGTTTCTAAGGATTATGAGATTTTTGCCGATGGCTTGCATGCTGGCTGAGGTTATGAACTCCTCATTCGTTTCTAATGGGATGTATTCCACATCCAAAAAGTCTTGAAGAATCAGTTCCTTCTTCGGATAATTTGCCGTGATATCCACGGTTAAAAAGTCGTTAGCCGGTTGCTTACCACTTTCGCATCCCGTTATCAGGAACAGGATCATCGCAGAGATTGTGAGTATAAGTTTCATGGTAGTATGTTTTTAAAGGTGTTCTTTTGGCAAACATATGCTTTTCTCACTGTCAGAAAAATATTTTATACATCTATTTTCGTGAATGTGTTGTTTAACATTATCTTTGCAAGTCAATGAACGTGAATATGGAAGATGATTTTGATATAAGGGATGCCCGGATGCCGGAAAACGAGCGAGAGTACGAGAACGTGCTTCGGCCGCTTTCGCTCCGTGACTTCAGCGGGCAGGCGAAGGTGGTGGAGAACCTGAAGGTGTTCGTCATGGCTGCCCGCATGCGTAAGGAGGCGCTGGATCATGTGCTTTTGCATGGACCTCCCGGGTTGGGAAAGACGACGTTGTCGAATATTATAGCGAACGAGTTGGGGGTTGGTTTCAAGGTCACGTCGGGGCCGGTGCTGGATAAGCCGGGAGATCTGGCCGGGGTATTGACCTCGCTGGAGAAGAACGACGTGCTTTTTATCGATGAGATTCACCGGCTGAGCCCGATCGTGGAGGAATACCTGTATTCCGCTATGGAGGATTACCGGATCGATATCGTGATCGATAAAGGACCGAGCGCCCGCTCGATACAGATCGATTTGGCTCCGTTTACATTGATTGGCGCTACGACCCGTAGCGGCTTGCTGACTAGTCCGCTGCGTGCCCGTTTCGGTATCAATATGCACTTGGAGTATTATGATATGGAGACGCTGACGAAGATCGTGCTCCGTAGTGCTAATATTTTGAATGTAAAATGTGAGTTGAACGCCGCTAGGGAGATCGCTTCCCGTAGCCGGGGTACGCCTCGTATCGCCAACGCTTTATTGCGCCGTGTGCGTGATTTCGCTCAAGTGAAGGGGAACGGAGATATCGATAAGGCGATCGCTTGCTTCTCTTTGGAGGCGTTGAATATAGATCGGTATGGCTTGGATCAGATCGATAATAAGTTGCTGACGACGATCATTGATAAATTCCAGGGAGGCCCGGTCGGATTAACGACGATCGCCACGGCTTTGGGCGAGGACCCCGGAACGCTAGAAGAAGTGTACGAGCCTTTCTTGATCAAAGAGGGCTTTATCAAACGCACGCCCCGTGGCCGTGAGGTCACCGATTTAGCTTATACCCATCTGGGACGTAGCCGGGTGGGGGAACAAGGTTTTTTATTTGATTAGACAGATAGATATGGCAGGAGGAATGAAGCGGCTCGCTAAAGAGACAGCCGTTTATGGATTGAGTAGTATAGTGGGGCGTTTCCTGAATTGGATGTTGGTACCGATGTACACACGTGTGTTGGCCGGAACAGGGGATTATGGGATCGTGACGAATTTATATGGTTGGACAGCCCTGTTGCTGGTCTTGCTTACTTATGGCATGGAGACGGGGTTCTTCCGTTTCATCAATAAGAAAGAGGAGCAAGAGCCGATGCGGGTGTATGCTTCCGTGCTGTATTGCTTGCTGGGAAGTTCGGCGCTGTTTAGCGTAGCGGTTTTCGCCTTATTGCCATCTATTAGTGCCGGCTTGGGATATGGCGACCATCCGGAGTATATCGGGATGATGGCGGGTATCGTGGCGGTAGACGCTTTTTGTTGCATTCCGTTCGCTTATCTTCGGTATAAGGGGAAAGCATGGCGTTTCGCCGGGATTAAGTTGCTGAGTATTTTCTTGAATATTATCTTGAATATATTCTTCTTGATCACTTGTCCGTGGTTGCATACGCACTATCCGGAGGCGATAAGCTGGTTCTATCGTCCGGATTATGGGGTAGGCTATGTATTCGTGGCGAACGTGTTTACGACACTGATAACCTTATTGCTTTTGATCCCGGATATCTTGCCGGGCATACGGGCGAAAGTAGACGGAACGGTATTGAAACAAATCTTGCGTTATTCCTTCCCGATCCTCATTCTAGGTATTGCCGGTATCTTTAACCAGACGGCAGATAAGATCCTGTTTCCATTCTTGTTTGATGATAAGGAGTATGCGAATGAGCAATTGGGTATATACGGCGCATGCTTCAAGATCGCCGTGGTGATGGTGATGTTCACGCAGGCTTTCCGGTATGCCTATGAGCCGTTTATTTTCGCTAAAAACAAGAGCGATGATAATAAGAAAGCCTATTCGGAAGCGATGAAATATTTCATCATATTCGCCTTGTTTATCTTCCTCGGGGTAATGTTCTATATCGATATCTTGAAGTACTTTGTCGGTCCGGCCTATTATCCCGGATTACGGGTGGTGCCGATCGTGATGTTGGGCGAGTTGTTCTTCGGTATTTATTTCAACCTCTCCTTATGGTATAAGCTGATCGACCAGACACGATGGGGCGCCTATTTCTCCACGATCGGATGTGTGGCCACGGTCTCTATCATCTTGCTGTTCGGTCCCTCGTACGGTTATATGGCTTGTGCGTGGGCATCGTTCTTTTGTAATTTATTGATGATGCTTTTATCCTATTTTGTAGGACAAAAGAAATTCCCGATCGAGTACGACTTGAAATCCGCGTTTCTTTATTTCGGAGTGGCGACGGTGTTATACGTGGCAGGCATGGCACTGCCGATACAGTCTGAATGGCTCCGGTTGGGATACCGTACAATCTTATTAGGCGTATTCATCGCGTTTATGGTTAAAAGGGATTTACCTTTACGAGAACTCCCGTACGTAGGACGTTTCTTTCGTTAATCGGTAGGTTCGGAGGGCTTGGACGGCGTGGCGATTGGCATCGTGATAACGAAGCGTGAGCCTTTCGTATAAGACGGATCTGTCTTTATCTTACCGTTTAGCCGGTTAACGATCAAGCGACATAGGTAAAGCCCCAGGCCAGAGCCGGGAATGAAATCATTGGTCTTCGTGAAACGCTCGAATATCCATTCCTGTTTGTCTTGAGGGATGCCGCAACCCGTATCTGTTACCGACAGGGTCACTAAATTGGCTCCGCTATCCAGATGGTATGAAAGCGTGATGCTTCCTTTCTCCGTGAATTTATTCGCGTTTGCCAGCAGATGCGAGATGATCAAGCTGAAATAAGCGCGGTTGGTCAAGATCATATCATTCTCCTTATCGCCTTCCACCACATAGTTGATCTCCGGCTTCTCTTGATATTTCTTTACCTGTTGCATCTCATGTAAACAAAGCTCATGGATTCGTGTGGGAACAAGAGGAAGGGAATCATTGCCGCTATCGAGCTGGGCGATCTCAAGGAGATTGTTCAGCATGGAAGTCAAGTGGTAACAGTTTTCATAGATAATACGGCTGAAAGCCTGTTTCTCGTCCATGGAGATATCGTCGTTGGTGATGAGTTCCGAGAAACCGTTGATCGCGTTTAAGGGAGTCCGTATCTCATGCGACATATTCCGGATGAAGGCGGTCTTCATCTCCTCGCTCTCTTGTGCCTTCTGGTTCGCTATCAGGACCTGCTCGTTGGATTTCTGTAATGCTTGATAAAGAGATCTCATCTTGCCTAACCGGAAAAAGATATAGAACACGGCGCATAAGGCTAGAAGCAATAGGGATATATATAGGTAATTCTCCTTCTTGCTTTTCTGCAATTCCAATTCCAATGATTTCTTTTCGATTACCAACTCGTTCGCCCCTTTCTCGATCTCGAGATTCTCCATTTTCTTCCGGAGTTCCTGCATGCGCAAGGTATCTAGCAAGACCGCGTATTCCTTGGATGTCTCATACGCCTCCTTGTACATCCGGAGGCTGTCGTAGGCGGCGGCTTTTGCGGATACATAGGCGATTACATGCTCCTTGTAAAGCGGTATTTGTTTGGAGAAATTGATCAAGGAGTCGCTGAACTCAATGAATTTCTTATAGTCCTTGATGCCTAGGTAATAATTCGCTGAGGTATAATAAAGCTCATATTCCGGGGCGGCGCTAGCTGATTCCGGATAAGCCTTCAACAGATTCATGAAGTCACGATAGTAAGAGGTCGCCAGATCCTTTCCAATAGCCTCGGCGCTAATGGCTAGGTTTGAATAAGCGCTTAATAATTGGCGTTTATTGATTGCGTAAGGCCGTTTCCTCATCTCCGGAATGTTAGAGTAACCTAGGATCGTATTTAGGTAGCGGGTAGCATATTGCCCCCGTTCTTGGGAGTCACTTGCGTAAGCGCATAGCATGAAATAGGTATTTGGTAAGAAATTGTACGCATATCGTAGGGGGAGTTTCTCCGCCGTGGTCAGGACATTATCGAAATATTCTTTCCCTTGCTTGAAATCCTCTTTAAGCATGTTATCCTCCATGACGCTGTTGCTGACAGCCATGCCAAGCACATAATTGCAGGCTATTTTCTCATACGGAGACAATTTATCAGGTTCTTCCAGCTTGAATAGGCAATTCATGAGGACTTTCCTTCTCGGTTCCCCCGATGTGTAGAATATGACGCGTGTATCTTGGATCATTTTCATGAACGACACGAGGCTGGTTCTGGCTTCTCCTTTTAGCTCCTGCTCGGCCTTGGCGAGGTAGACATTCGCGCTATCGGTCTGGTCCGTGTTGATGTAACGCCGGAGAATCTCGGTCAATGCCGCTTCCTTATAGTAATTGTCATTCGCTTTTAAGGCTTCCTGATAGAGTTGTTTAGCGTTTACTAGTATGTCATCGTTTCGTGAGATGTCCATTAAATTGGTAAGGATTTCCAATCTTGAGCGTTCGGAGGTTGCTTTTTGCAAGGCGTTTTTGAGTGAGTCTGGTGTGGTCGTTTGAGATGAAACGACAAAGGGCATGAACAATAAGCATAAATGTATTAGATATCGTTTCATATAAATAGGATCTCTTTTTGTTGTGTTACAAGTGCAAATATACGTAATCTCACTATAAAAAAACGATTAGATAGTTAGAAAAACAAACAATTGAAATATCTTTGCATAAATATGGGACAAGATTAATACCGCATGGAAAAAGGATTGCTACATAAACAGATTATGGATTTTTTTGTCCGTAATTTCGACGTCAGGCAGGACAAAGAGGATGAACTGGACACGATAGAATCTATTAAGAAGGGAGTCGAATTTAAGGGGACAAATTTATGGGTACTTATTTTCGCTACATTTGTGGCCTCTCTCGGATTGAATACGAACTCTACGGCCGTGATTATCGGCGCCATGCTGATCTCGCCGTTGATGGGACCGATCATGGGATTCGGCTTGGGATTGGGAATCTCCGATTTCGAGTTGATCAAGCGTTCGTTCCGTAATTTCGCTACCGCTACTATTTTTAGCGTGATTACCTCCACCTTATATTTCTTGATCTCACCGATCAGCGAGGCGCAAAGCGAGTTGCTTGCCCGTACGCAACCTACGGTATATGATGTATTGATCGCTTTCTTCGGCGGTCTGGCCGGAATCGTGGCGAGCTCGACAAAGAGTAAGGGTAACGTGATTCCGGGTGTAGCTATCGCTACGGCTTTGATGCCTCCGCTTTGTACGGCTGGATTCGGGTTGGCGAGTGGCAATTTGTATTACTTTTTCGGTGCTTTTTATCTGTATTTTATCAATACGGTTTTTATCAGTTTGGCTACGTTTGTCGTCGTTCGTTTGTTGAAATATCCGAAGAAAGTTTTCTTGGATAAACAACGGGAAAAGATCGTGACTCGTTACGTGGGTATCATTGTTTTTTTCACGATCGTGCCGAGCCTTTTCTTGAGTTATAACTTGATCCGGAGTAGTTATTTCAATGATCGGGTACGTAACTTCGTATCGGAGGAGTTGACTTTCCCGAATACGCAAATCTTGAATAAGGTCGTTACGGATACGAGCGAGAAAAAGGAGGTGAAAGTAGTCTTGATCGGCCAGACGGTACCGGATGAGATGATCGCTAACGCCCGGGCTAAATTGCCTAAGTATGGATTGAAAGATGTGCATTTAGTCGTGCAACAAGGCTTCGGACAAGAGGCCACGGATATCAATGAGTTGAAAAGCCTCTTGATGCAGGATTTATATAAGAATAGCGAGGAGGTGCTACGTGCGCAGACCATCCAGATAGATTCGTTAAAACGACAGGTTGACAAATATCAGAGTTATAGGCGTTTGACATCCGAGTTGATCCCGGAGATGAAGGTTCTTTTCCCCTATGTAGTCGAGGCTTCTTGCTCGAATACGTATATCGTGAATACGGAGACGGCGAAGCCGGATACGGTTATGCTGGTTTATCTGAAAAGTAAGACGATCATTAAAGATGCGGAACGTAAGAAGATCAAGGAATGGCTGTCGGCTCGTGTGGAAATGAAAAATATTAAATTACTAATCGAATAATTTAGACTAATCAGAGTAGAATGAAGTTGATGAAAAGAGTGTGGGCGGCTTTGTTGCTTTTAGCCGCTTCCGGTCAGTTATATGCCGATGAGGGCATGTGGGAGCTGAAGGAATTAAATAAGCAGAATTTGGCGAGAATGGCCGAGTTGGGTTTTACCCCATCCTATGATCAGTTGTATAGTGAGACGGATCCTTGCGTGGCGAACGCCGTGGTAATCTTCGGTGGGGGATGTACCGGTATTACGGTCTCTAACGAGGGATTGATCTTCACGAATCACCATTGTGGTTTCGGAGCCATCCAGCAGTTGAGTAGTGTGGAGCACGACTATCTGAAAGATGGTTTTGTCTCTCAAAGTAAACAGGAAGAACTTCCGGTTCCAGGCTTGACAGTACGTTACCTGAAAGAGACCGTAGACGTGAGCGATCGTATCAACAGCCAGATCTCCGGTATCGAGGATGAGTTCCAGCGTTTGTCGGCGGCTGATTCTATCGGTCGTGTGATTTGTGATTCCGTGGGAAATAATGAGTTCCTAGCGGCTGATGTTGTTCCTTTCTATAGCAATAATAAATATTTCTTGGTAGTGTACGATGTTTATCGTGACGTGCGTATGGTTTTCGCTCCGCCTAGCTCTATCGGTAAGTTCGGTGGCGATACGGATAACTGGATGTGGCCTCGGCATACCGGTGATTTTTCCGTATTCCGTGTGTACGCCAACGCGGATAATAAACCGGCGGAATACAATGCGGATAATAAGCCTTATACCCCGAGATATGTAGCGGAGGTGTCTATGCAAGGCTATCAAGATAAAGATTATGCCATGACAATCGGTTTTCCGGGAAGCACGGATCGTTATTTGTGCTCTTGGGGCGTGCAACAGCGTATCGAGAATAGTAATAAGCCTCGTATCGAGGTGCGTGGCATCAAGCAGGGCATCTGGAAAGAGGCGATGTTGGCTAGCGACGCTGTACGTATTAAATATGCTTCTAAGTATGCGGGAAGCTCCAATTATTGGAAGAACTCGATCGGTATGAATAAAGGATTGGCGAATCTAAACGTGATCGAACGTAAACGTGCGGAGGAGACGGCCTTCGCTGATTGGGTAGCGAAAGATCAGGCCCGGGGCGCTAAATATGGCGAGGTCTTGAATTTGCTGGAAAAAGGATATACCTCGACCAATAAATATAGAGAGGCTTTGACCTATTTGAATGAGGCGTTTTCTAGTGGAGCGGAGATTATTCGTTTGGCCCGTATGGTGCAATCGGTGGATATTGAAGGAGCTACCCCGGAAGAGATTACTGTCTTTTTAGAGGATCGTATCCAACCGTTCTTCAAGGATTACGAGCCGTCTTTGGATCAGAAGGTACTGGCCGCGATGATGAAGATTGCGAAAGAACGTGTATCTCCGGAGTTCTTGCCGGATATTTATACGAGCGTTGATAAGAAGTATAAAGGAAATTATGAGAAATATGCGGCGGATGTATTTAAGAAGACTTCCTTATTGTCGTACGACAAGATCGCCGAGATGTTGAGAAATCCGAAGCAATATGAGAAATTGAGAAAAGATCCGGCGGCGGAACTGAGCTTGTCCGTATTGGTGTCTATCTTCCAGTTACAGCAGTTGATGGGTGATGCGGAGTATGATATCGCTAAGGGAGAACGTTTGTATTTCGCGGGCTTGAAGGAGATGTATCCGGAGAAAACTTTGTCTTCCGACGCTAATTTCACGATGCGTTTGAGCTATGGTTCTATCGGAGGGTATCGTCCTTATGATGCCGCATGGTACAATTATTACTCAACGGATAAAGGTATCCTAGAGAAAGAGGACCCGACGAGCGATGAGTTCTGGGTACAACCGGAGATACTGGATCTGGTTCGTAGCCGTGATTTCGGACCTTACGCGAATGAAAAAGGGGAATTGCAGCTGTGCTTCCTCTCGAACAATGATATCACGGGTGGTAATTCCGGTAGCCCGGTATTCGATAAGAACGCCCGTTTGATTGGACTTGCTTTCGACGGTAACTGGGAGGCGATGAGTGGTGATATCGCTTTTGAACCGGATTTGCAACGTTGCATCGGCGTAGATATCCGCTATGTCCTTTTCATGATCGATAAATGGGGTAAATGCCCGAGGTTGATTGAGGAGTTGAAACTGGTTCGATGAGAGAAAAAAGAGATGGGCATCCGTGATTTCCGCGGATGCCCATTCTAAGGAGCTTATAATGCCCATCGTAAGGTGCTTTGAATGCCTATTGTAAGCGCCTTACGATGGGCATTGTACTAAATGCCTAATTTAGACTTGATTGCTTTCGGGATAGCGTCCTTATGCACCATGATGTAAATCGTCTTGGCACGGACAAAGCTATCTGACATGTTGAGGTAACCGCCGAATGTATTACGTTCGGTTCCCCAAGAGTTCTTCGTGATATAATATTTCGTGCCGTTTTGATCCTTGGCGATGCCGGTAAGGTGCATCAAATGGTCATCGGTCGTGACGAACGCCTCGAAGCCTTCTTGACGGACCTGCGGGGTGACGTTTACTTCCGGGAAAGGTTTCTCGAATTTGTAGACTTCCTCCAAACGTTCCTTCTCGTCCATTTTCTCAAAGCGAGCACGGTCGGTAGTCGAGTAATCTTCCACCTTCTTTACCTCCGGGTTGATCGCCACGCCATTCTTGAAAGAGAAGCCTTTCTCGCTCACGTCGCCATCCCAGCATACCGTGTAACCGTTATTCAACGCATAATCCGCTACTTCCATCATTTCATTCAATGGTAGGTTATACATTTGCGCATGCTCCCAGTTATCGGGAACCTCTACCTCGAATTTCTGGTAATACGGATGATGCGTGAAGCTTGTCAGCTCGATATAATCGTCCATATTCAACCCTAGGGAGGCGGCGAATGTCTTCGGGGTATATTCCTTGCCTTGATAGGTGAATTTCTCCGGAAGCTTGCCTAGGTAGGTATCGAATAGGTTATCGATTAGTTTGTAATATTCCGGGCTCCGTTTTTTCATATCCACGGCGGTCGTTGCGATCGCCTTGATGTATTTTACCATCTCGGCATGATTGTGCCGGTCGGAATCGTAGTTGATACCCGAGTACACCTCTTCAGGAACGATACCTACTTGGTTGAAAGCGTTCATGAAGGTGTGGGAGAGACTTCCTTGACCGATATTACCTCTACCTTGGCGGACATAATTATCCTGCAACTGGTTCATGTATTTCTGGCGGACGATAAACATCTCGGAGAGATCGTACGTCCCTTTTCCCATACGGAGTAATTCGGACTCCATGAAAGAGGTCGTGGCGAAACACCAGCAGGTTCCCGTGGATGCTTGATTCTTGACTGGCGTGGCGGGTACCTTTACTACATCCGTAAATTGGTAGCCTTGAGCGAATGTGCTCAAGGAACCTAACGCTAAGGCGCATGATAGAATGAATGTTCTCATTGTATATGAATTTAAGTTTATATTATTATTGTAGAGACGGGGCGTGCCTCGTCTTTACTATCGGATGTGGTGATTAGAAGCCTCTTTCGAATTGGGTCCAGAATGAGTCTCCCATTTCTCTCCAGCGTAGCATCGTGGCTCCGGCGAAATCGGCGGTATATCCGGTTAGGTATTCTTTTGCGGCCTCCTCACCTTGTTGGGTAAGAATCTCTTTGTAACGGCTCTCTACGAAAGGAAGTTCTGTCTGCCCTTTCTCCGTAAAATGGGCGATAGATGCTTTCATACGATCTTTAGTCGCTCCCCAACGTACGGTAGCGAGTTTGTTGGCACGACGGAAAGCCCATACGGCGGCATCTTCCCGGTAACGGTGCTGTCCGCAAACCTTGAAGCAAGCCGGGAGATCTTTCGTCCCACAGAAGATGGGGATGCGGGGGCTTTGTCCGGGATTATCATAGGCCATCCAAACCACGCCGCCTACCGCGTCGGGCAGCCAGTCACGCAATTGGATCACGGTAGAGTAGGAGCATTGCGGCACGGCTACAAGGCGGTAGCGTTTCACGGCATCCGGTCTGAGTCCGTTTAACATGTTTACCATATCCGTAGTCATCCACGGATTCGCTACCGGGCTGATAATGGTATCTGTCTCGTTGCTGTCTTTTTTCTTGACGGCGACTTTCAGGTTCTTCGTCATATCATATTCCGTCCCCTCATACGTCTCGGAAAGAAGGGCCATCACGTCGGTCACGTCAACCGGTTTTTCCGGTTTTACGCTGATCGGAAGTTCCTCGGCATCATAAGAAAGATGCAAGGATGGCGCCAGCTTATTCAAAATGAAAAACTCGCGGATGCTGAAGGATTTCAATTCTCCCGAATAGTTCCCGCCGCCATAGGCCTCCCAGAAGCGGAACGGTTTCTTCCCGTCCCAGAAGCCCATGCGCTTGGCTACCTCGAATACGTTGGCGGAAGCCATGCAATTCTCCTTGTCGCTCGGATCTACCTTGGAGATACGGGGGATATTGGCCGATACGCCCACATGATCGTCGGGGATGCGGATCGCCGCCCATACGCCACCGATCTTATCCGGACCCTCGCCGAAGACCTCGAAATGCCATACCTCTTTCGGATCTGCTATCGTAAGGCACTCGCCCCAGTCGCCATATCCGTATTTCTCGATCAGCTCGCCCATTAAGCGGATCGCGTCGCGGGCGGTAGCGCAACGTTGCAAGGCGATTCGCTGAAGTTCCTCGATCATGAACATACCTTTCTTGTTGACAAGGGCTTTCCGGCCGGTGATCGTTGTCTCGCCGATACCCAACTGCTTCTCGTTGAGGCAGGGATAGGCGGTGTTGAGGAATTGATACGTAGACCGCGCTTCGGGCAGCGTTCCTTTCGCGATCATCCCCCGGGTTCCCTCGGCGTATTCGGTATGCATACGTCCGGTATAGACCGTGGTTGTCGTATCGTGATCGTACGAGGCGGAAGGTACGATATCCATCCAAGTGCGGTAATTGCTATCGCAGGTGTGGCTAGTCATCACGGAGCCATCCGCCGAGGCTTTTTTGCCGACCATGATACTCGTACAACTTTCCGGGTTCAATATCGGCTCCGGATACTGGATTTGCTGCGCCACCGAAACAGATAGGCTGGCGCAAAGCATAAGAACATAGGTAAAAAGTTTCTTCATATTTCTTGTGTTATTTAGATGTTTGTATCAATTAAATTTGTAGGCAGCTTTTCGTACGTCTTTTACGGATTTGAATGGCTTATTGGGTTTTAGATGCTTGGCGAGGAACTGGTAGATGCCGAGTCGTATCTCGGAAGCTTGTTTCGTGTCGGTCCGGTCGAAGCTATGGGCACCGGGAGCACGGTCGAATATTTTGTAGTCGAACTTCTTTCCTTCGGCCTTGAGAGCACGTATCATATGCTCTACTTCCACTACGTTCACGTCATCATCGCTAGTATTGGTATGGATGAGCAGGGGATCTTGTAGTTTTTCCGCGTGCCAGACCGGTGAGCGGCGTTTGTATTCCGCCATATCCTCCCGGGGAGTCTTCCCGATATGGCCCTCGTCGGAGAAGATTTTCCGATAATCATCGGTGGAATATCCCATGCGCATGATCACGTCGCTTACCGGTACTCCGGCGAAACCGCATTTATATTTACCGGGGTAGGTGAAGAGGTTCATCAGTGTGATCATTCCCCCGTGGCTCCATCCCATGATACCGATACGATTGGCATCTACGATATCGAAATTCTCTACCATGTAATTGCGGCTGACGTAGACATCCTCGTTTTCTAATCCTCCGTAATCGATATTATCGTAAATAGCCTTGCCATACCCCGTGCTACCCCGGTATTCGGCGGAGACTACGATGTATTCTTGGGTGATCAGTTCACGGACGATATGGGCGTAATACGTGTTGAAATCTGCGTGTACGCCACTGTGCGGGAGAACGATCAAAGGATATTTCTTGTCGGGATCCACATTTTTAGGGATGAAGATATAAGTCCAGAACTTCAGTTCGTTTCCGGCGCTCATCCCGGTAGGATTCGTTTCTTTCCAACGGGCGGGACCGCAAAGGTAGACTTTGTCGATATGGGCGATGTCGCCCACTTTCTCGTACCATAGGAGGTCATCTACCTTCTTTACGACTTGGTCAAAATCATGTTGGTAGTTTTGCGCTATGGCATAGTTTGTTCCGAATATAAAGAAGAGGCAAAAGCAGGAAAGATGTTTAAGCAGTGTCTTCATGTGACTTATCTTTGAATTTGTGATTGACTGTGATTTTCTGGCTGTAAATATACAATAAAAGAAGCGTGATCCGTAATAAACGAACCACGCTTCTTTGATAAATTATGTATAAGTTGTATGTTACTTACGTTTCTTCCTGCTACGAGGAGCGTCATCGTAGAATTTACGCTTCGGCTTGTCATCGCTACGGCTGGAACGTCTGCCGCCACGGTCGCTTTCCCGGCGGCTGTCTCTGCCTCCTCTACCGCTATCCCGTCGGTCTCTGAAACCGTTTCCACTACGGCTACCTCCACGGCTACCACGACTGCCTTTTCCACCTTCGCCTTTCGCTTGCGCCGGTTCTACGGAGATACGTCGTCCGTCTACCTCGAAGCCGTTCATCGAGTCCATGACACGGTTGGCTTCTCCCTCTTCTACCTCGAAGAATGAGAAATTATCACGTAAGTCGATACGACCGATACGAACCTTACCCGGTACACACTTATTAACCAACTCTATAAGTTGAGGAGGCGTAAGCTCGTCTGTCTTTCCAAAGTTGATAAAGAAACGGGTGTAGCCTTCTTCCGCTTCGCCTCTACCACCACGTTTGCCTCTTTCTCTTGGGGCGCTCTCGTCTACAACCTCGATATCATCGTTATCTTTATAATAGTCGATCATCCGGTTGAACTCCAAGGATACGACACGCTTGATGATATCTTCCTTATCCAGCCATTCCAATTTACGGTAGATAGAAGGCATCAAACTAGCGATTTCCTCCTCGTTCACTTTCACTTTCTCGATCTGGTCCACCAAGTTGAACAATTGCTTCTCACAGATTTGCTCACCGGTAGGCATCTCGCCTTTATCGAATTTCTTGTTAATGATTCGTTCGATCTCGCGGATCTTGCCTTTTTCCCTTACGTGGCAGATAGAGATAGCGATACCCGTTTTTCCCGCACGGCCCGTACGTCCGCGGCGGTGGGTATAAGATTCTACCTCATCCGGCAGACCGTAATTGATTACATGGGTTAAGTCATCCACGTCCAAACCACGTGCGGCTACGTCCGTAGCGACCAATAACTGGATATTCTTGATACGGAACTTCTGCATCACGTAGTCACGTTGCGCTTGGCTCAGCTCGCCGTGCAAGGAATCGGCGTTATAGCCGTCTTGAATCAATTTATCGGCGATCTCCTGTGTCTCCTTACGGGTACGGCAGAAGATGATACCGTAGATGTTCGGGTAATAATCGGCTAGACGTTTCAACGCGAGATATTTATCCTGCGCACGAACCATGTAATAGATATCGCGGATATTCTTGTTTCCCTCGTTCTTCCTGCCAATGACGATCTCTTTCGGGTCCTTCATGTATTTCTTGGTGATAGAGGCAATCTCTTTCGGCATGGTAGCGGAGAAGAGCAGCATATTGCGGTTTTCCGGTATAGCCGCCAAGATCTCGTTGATACTGTCGGTGAAACCCATGTTCAACATCTCGTCCGCCTCATCGAGAATGACGTTCTTTACGTTGCTTAAGTCAACCGTCTTGCGGTTCATCAAGTCGATCAAACGTCCCGGGGTAGCCACTACCACGTGTACGCCTCTCTTCAGTGTCTTGATCTGGCTCTCTATACTGGAACCTCCGTATACAGGGAGAACCTTCAGGTTATCGATGTATTTAGAATAATCGTTCAAATCGTCCGCTATCTGTAGGCAAAGCTCGCGTGTCGGACAAAGGATAAGCGCTTGAGGCTGATATTGAGAGACATTGATCTTTTGCAGGATCGGCAGGCCGTAAGCGGCTGTCTTGCCGGTTCCTGTTTGTGCCAATGCGAGATCGGAAGAGCACACGTCTGAACTCCAG
>OMGI01001034.1_pt1 | contig 18171 bp, 18 predicted proteins | sample 1645801 | NCBI WGS metagenome assembly OMGI01 (sample SAMN05578584, study PRJEB25193) | human gut metagenome | biome: Human Microbiome; feature: human-associated habitat; material: feces | host: Homo sapiens | place: USA:Birmingham
CTTCCGATCTGCGATGCAGGATGGCAAAGTTGCAGCTTTCATAGAAAACCCCTTCTTCAGACGCCCCATCCCCCAAAAACACAACGCTCACAGCGTCCTGTCCGCGCATGGCAAAGGCCAGAGCATGACCCGTTCCAATGGGGATTCCCCCTCCGACAATAGAAGAAGAACCAAGATGTCCGACAGCCGTGTCAATCAGGTGCATGGAACCACCGTACCCCCTGGAGCACCCCGTTGCCCGCCCGTGCAATTCTGCTATCATGGCGCGGAGATCGCCCCCCTTGGCCAGATAATGGCCATGGCCTCTGTGGTTGCTGGAAATGACATCATCGGCCCGTAAGGCCGCGCATACACCGACAGCGATGGCTTCCTGACCTGTGCATAGATGTACAGGGGTATGCATCATGTTTTCCAGGTAACGGTCATGAATGCGCTCCTGCACACGGCGGATACGAAGCATTTGGGCAAACAAATGCCTTCTCTTTTCGAAGTCCATACTTATACCGTGCCAATATTGCTACGAATAAAGTCCTCAACAACATCCAGAAAGTACTGCACGTCTTCAGGTGTGATGTCCTGGTGCACGCCAATATGTATGCCCTGCTTGCCAACATATTCCGTGTGCGGGAAATCACCCAACTTGTAACCAAGGAATTCGTAGCCGCCGCATTGAGTGGGAATGGAAGTAAAAAGGGTGCGGGGGTCTATGCCGTTACGCTGGAGATGAACAATGAGGGCGTCCCGCGTGAAGGGGGCGCCGGGTTTGACCACAAAGGGGAAAGCATGGGGTCCGATACGCTCAAAGGATTCTTCGCGGAACGTCCACAAAAACTCTTCAAAACGGGCAAAACCCGCGATCATCTGCGTAAGATTACGATGGCGCACGGAAATGATGTCATCATACACCTCCATGGACCCTATGCCCAGGGCGGCTTCCAAGTCGTTCATGCGGCTGGAGTAACCAATGCGCTCAAAGTGGAAACGCCGATCCCCGATGGCCGGATCTGCAAAACGCTTTTCGCACTGGCCCCCAGAGACGGTAGAAATACATACTTTGCAGGCGCAGGCCCGGCCGTGGCCGCGCAAAGAGCGTAGGATTTCGGCAAAATCCTCGCGGTCGGTGCTCACGATACCGCCATCACCCGTGGTTATAATGTGGGCCACATAGGAAGAAAAGGCCGCCATATCGGCAAGCGCCCCGGCGGGCTTGCCCTTATACAGAGCACCCCAGGCTTCCGCAGCGTCTTCAATGACAAAGAGACGATGCTTTTGCGCAATGGCTGTGATCTCATCCATGGGGGCAGGCTTGCCCATGACGTGAACAGGCATGATGGCCTTGGTCCGGGGAGTGATTGCCGCCTCTACCGCTGCCACATTCAAATTTAACGTATCAGGATCAATGTCCACAAAGACAGGTCTGAAACCTGCATGGATGACGGCGTGCCCCGTCGCAACATAGGACAAAGCGGGGACAATACACTCGTCCCCGCGATTGGCTCCAAAGTCATGCAAAACAGCCAAGGCCAAGGTATCTGCATCAGTACCCGAGCTGACCCCCACAACTTCGCTAACTCCGAGAAGTGAGGCAACCTTCTCCTCAAACTCCCGCACAAGCTTGCCACCAGAAACACGCCCACGCTCCAGACAGTCCATAACAAGTCTTTTCGAGGTAGGGGTAATCGTCATTGTTCCAAAAGGTATGCGCATAGTGGCCATGATCATCTCCCATCTATATCACGTAAAAAAACGTCTCAACCCAATTTTAGTCTCATTTTTTTCTTGTGCATTAAAATGTATATTCCGGATAAATAATTCTGCAATTCTATTCTTAACAGCAACAATATCATAATCGAAAAAAACATTTTGCCCATCAATTAATTTATCTATATTTTCGAAATCACACAAAAATCCTTGTTTTACAGCAAAAAATTTTTCATTATAAAGTGTTATATTCCATCCCATATATCCATATTCGACGGGTGAAGGAGTATCATAATACCAATTCTTGAAAAACTTGAAATGTCGCTGTAAAAATTCTTCCGTTCGGCTTGAAAACAAACTGCCTTCTGTCATCCCGCTATAACCAAACAGTTCTAAATAATCTTTATTCAACAAACGGAGGGAATTCCAGATACCATCTGTAAAAAATTCTCTATGTCGACCTATTTGGGACTTAAAAAAAGTGCGTGCATTGGTGTTGTACAAAGTGCTTTTTACTAAATCTGGATCTCCACCTACCTGCAGTTTAAGCATTATAGCCCAGACAAGCTTTCGCTGGCGATGACTGTCCCCCCTGGAGTTGCCCCTGCTAAACCGGACACTTCAAGTTTTGCAATGAACGGATAAACTCACGAGGTGAGAGCATCCGGAGGGCCTTATGTGGGGCATTTTCATTATAGTCTTCAAACCAACCGGAAAGCTGCGCCATCACAGTTTCGGCATCCGATCGATCGTTGCAGAAGACGTAATCCCGTTTGAATGTTTTGACGAGAGCTTCAGCCATACCGTTGCTTTGGGGGCTGCGAGATGGAGTAAACTTGCTGACGATGCCCAGCGCGGCGGCAAAAGTTATTGTTTCTCTCGCCGTGTAGCAGGATCCGTTGTCGGAGAGCCATTCAACTGGCTGCAATGTTTTGACATCCCCAAACCGTTTTTCAACGCATGCCAGCATGACGCTTTGCGCCATGTCAGCACTGTACCCACCAGTGGTGGCGGAATAGGCCATCACTTCTCGGTCGCAAGTATCTAGGGCAAAAATAACGCGCACCCGCTCACCGTTGTCGCAGGCAATTTCAAACCCGTCAGAGCACCAACGCTGATTTCTTTGTAGTGTGGAAACCTTGCCCGTGTGGGCTTTGTCAGGTCGGCTGCCAGTAAACCGTGCCAGCAACAGGTTGTTCTGCCTCATTATTCTGTATACACGTTTATGGTTGACCGGGGTGCGCCCACCGGCAATCAGTTGCCGATTTAGCAGCCGCTGGATACGCCGATAGCCATAGGTCTGTCGTCCGCCCAAAAGTTCGACGATCAGCGGTAGAAGAAATGCGTCTTCCGCTTTGTTGTATCGTTCCGGGCGAGGCCGTGGGCTGCGGCTACGCTCATAGGTGTTGGATCGGGACACCGCCAGGGCGTCTGTGACCCGTTTCACTGGAAATCCTCCACGCCGGACAAGGGCAGCCGCGAGATGAGTTTTTTTTCGCGGCCAATGCGAACAGCTTCTTTAAGGATTTCAACTTCCAGTGTTTTGTTACCGAGAACGCGTTCCAACTGCCGGATTCGCTTTTTCAGGGCCTTTACTTCGGCAACGCTGACAACCTCGTCATTGGCTTCAATGGCTGTTTTGCCGCCTTCACTCATCTGCTTTCTCCAGCGGTAAAGCAAATTCGGAGCAACGCCATACGTTCGTGCCACCAGGGAAACCGACTGACCTGGGGCCATGCTGGCCTCTATCAGGCGAACTTTTTCGCCGACAGACCAACGGCGACGGGGCGTTATGTTTACTATCTCCACCGTTGAACTTGTTTTAGCACTAGTTCCAGCCATAGTTCCAGCACCTCATCCCTAGTTAGAGGGGTGTCCGGTCGATATGGGGGCTACTCCATCACGCCGATGCCGTGCAAGGCGGACAGGATGCGCAGTTCCAACTCCACCTTTCCGGCAGAGGCGATGGATGTGGTTACCAGATATCCTTCATTGGCCCAACTGGAATTGCTGACAGCCTGGAAGAAGCACTCACGTACATTGGAAGCCGTAAGCTCTTTTTTTACCTCAAAAGACCATAACCGGCCTTTGCTGCTGCCGCTGTTTTTCAAGCACTTATGCACTAAGCTATCCCAGTCACGATTTAGGGGTTGGAGAGCCACAATATCCGGATGCAGCCATTTATTGCCTCCAACTCCGCGACAGTTACGCGAACGGGATTCGCGTATGCGTAAACAGTATAGTCCCAATTCAGACTTGAGATAGTCCATAAGCACAGGATACAGATCTTGCTCACTGAGGCAACGTATGTCCTGTGAGAGTGAGGGCACCTCCCTTTCCTGGTCGTCCTCTTCGCCAACTTGGCTGGGCGTGGTTGAAGCTCCGCAACTGGGATTGCTTTCGATTGCTGACCAGAAATATCGGCGCGGCTTTGGTCTGTCCTGCCAGGAAATGCCTACATCGGCGCGATGGAGAGCGTCTTTCTGTGCGCCTATTTCAGCCGCTACCTGTGCGATGAAACTATGCTCATCCATGAAGCGCGGATTTTCCCGTTTGGGAGCGTACTCTTCTGCGTGGCGCTGGATGATGGCAGCGGCAATTTCCTTAGCTGTGAACAACACACCGTCATGTTCTCTAAGAAAAGCTACCACTCGTTCGACCTGCGTCATATATATTCCCTCGTTCGGAGTAAGGCATAGTTCAGATTCGGCCCGGATAGGCCGTGGTTCCACTGGTACTATTGTTGCTCACGTAGACGTTCATACACCTCGCGCACGAGCTGCTCTTCGACCGTCCTGCGGAATTTTTTATCGCTCATGACACGGTTGAAGATACCTTCATTGCCTTCCATGCGGGCAATGAAGAGGCGTTCCAGAATTTCGGCAAACACCAGACCAAAGCCTTCCAAGGTATTCACTCTGGAAGCTCTTTTGAGCGTCTCGTCCTCGGCTGCGGCTTCCGCCACCTGGTCGAAAAAGAGTTGATCCGCCGGGGTAAAAGCTGTGCCGAAACGGGTGTTCAGTTCGTCCACCAGAGTGGAAAGCAGCACCTCAGTTTCCTCTGCTTTGCCTGTGCCGGTTTCGGTGGGGCCTTTCAGGGCCGAAGCCTCACCCTCGTCCAGGGAGATTTTGCGCTCTTCCAGTTTTTCCAGCCGATAAAAGCGCAGGGCCACTTCATCGTCCAGCGCAAAATACGGCCCTTGATCTTCCGTGGGCAGCTTGGTCAACAAAAAACGGCTGTAGGCGTACATTTTTTCCAGTTCGGAATCCCCATAGGGAATGATTTGCGACAAAAAAGCGTAGAGATTGCGGAAGGCCCCCAACTTGCCCCGGAACACATCCCGAGCCTTGTCGTCCAAAGCCGTAAAACGCTCCACAGCCAGGTCAATGAGGGCATTGAGTTTCTGATGACTTACCGGGCCGTCGCCGCGCCTGCTGAACCAGATGCCGCAGAAGTTTTGCACTTCTTCATCTTGTATCACCCCGCTGTCCAGCAACTCGCGGTATAGGGCATAGAGCCGCTGCGGTTCGGGCGTTTCGCCCATATCGGTCAGCTCATAGTAGGGCTTGAAGGCTTTGTATATGTCGTCCCTCTGATCACGGAAATCCAGCACAAAAGTATCCGTTTTGCCCGGAGCCCGACGATTCAGCCGGGAGAGAGTCTGCACCGCCTGCACCCCACCCAGCTTCTTATCCACATACATGGTGTGCAACAGTGGCTGGTCGAAGCCCGTCTGGTATTTGTCGGCTACCAGCAGCACGTTGAATTCTCCGGTATCGAAACAATCCGGCAATTCCTTTTCCTTGATGCCGCCGTTCATAACCGACTCGGTATAGGACTGACCGCTGTCCGGGTCATGCACCTCGCCGGAAAAAGCCACCAGCGTGCGCACGTCGGTATATCCTTTTTCGCGCAGATAGGCATCAAGCGCCAGTTTGTAGCGCACCGCGTGCAGCCGTGATTCCGTGGTCACCATAGCCTTGGCCCTGCCGCCGATTTTATGCAGCGTCGATGACCGGAAATGCTCCACAATGATTTCCACATGCTGGCGGATATTGTGCGGATGCAGCCCCACAAAACGGGCCAGCGCACGGGCGGCCTTGCGCTTGGGCACGTTGGGATCGTCTTCCACGGCTTTGACCAGTGCGAAGTACGTCTTGTACGGCACATAATGTTCCAGCACGTCATGAATGAAATCCTCTTCAATGGCTTGGCGCATGGAGTAGAGATGAAAAGGTGGTCTGCCCTCCGGTCCCGGCTCATCGAACACCGCCAGCGTCTTGAATTTGGGTGTGGCGGTGAACGCGAAATAGCTCAGATTGGGCTGCCGGGTGCGCGTCGAAAGTTCTCTGATCACATTGGTGCGGGCCTCTTCGCTGAGGTTTTCATCATCCTGCGTATCAAGCAGTTGCTCGGCAACCACAGCCTCAATGCCGTCCCTGTTCAGTATGCGTCGCAATTCCGTGGCGGTGTCCCCGCTTTGGGAAGAATGCGCTTCGTCAATGATGACGGCAAAACGCTTGCCCGCTGTGCTCAGGGAAACGTCCTGTCCTTCCTTTGCCAGACGTTGCAGGGTGTCGGCGATGAAGGGAAATTTTTGGATGGTGCTGATGATGATGGGCACGCCAGAGGCCAGAGCTTCCACAAGCTGGCGGGTATGCCGGTCAATTTTTTCCACAACCCCACGCTTATGCTCAAACTGATAAATGGTGTCCTGCAACTGCTTGTCGATGACGATGCGGTCAGTGACCACAATGACCGAATGAAAGACCTTTTCATTGTTCGCGTCATGCAGACTGGCCAGATGGTGGGCCAGCCAGCCGATAGTGTTGGATTTCCCGGAGCCCGCCGAATGCTGCACCAGATAGTTGTGGCCGGAGCCGTGCTTGCGGGCATGGGCCGTGAGTTTGCGTACCGCCGCCAATTGGTGGTAACGGGGAAAAATGAGGCTTTCGGTGGTAATGGTTCGGATGGTCTTGCCCGAGGCGATTTTTTTGCGTTTCACTTCCAGATGGATAAAACGCGCCAGTAAATCCAGCAGGCTTTCGCGGCATAGCGTCTCATGCCAGAGGTAAGCGGTGCGATACTGGCCGGAAGGGGAAGGGGGATTGCCCTTGCCGAGGCCGTTCCCCTGATTAAAAGGCAGCCAGTAAGTATTTTTTTTGTTCAGGCGGGTGCAGAGCCATGCCTCGTCGGTATCGACGGCGAAATGCGCCAGAACCCGTTCCTTGAAACGGAATAGCGGCGTGCCGGGATCACGGTCATTTTCGTATTGCTTTTTGGCATTCTCGGCATTTTGCCCGGTCATCTGGTTTTTCAGCTCCAGCGTCACCACGGGAATACCGTTGAGCGCCAGCACCGTATCCACAGTATCCCTGCCGCCGGGCTTGCAGGGAATCTGGCGGGCCACGGCGCAGATATTGGCTTCGTACAGGGCTATGGTTTCGGGGTTGAGGCCGGAGGCGGGCGCAAAGGCGGCCATGCGCACTCTTTTGCCGTAACATTTGAAGCCGTGGCGCAGCACATACAGGCTTCCGGCGTCCGCCAGTTCATCCCTCAGAGATTTGAGCAGATTGGCCCGCAGCGCGTCTTCCGTGCTCAATGCCTTGCGCAGGGCGTCCCATGTCCTGGGCTGGGAAGTCCGCACCCAGGTCAGCACGTCCTCCGGGAACAGGGCCTGCTCCACATCGAAGTCTTTGGCCGCGCGTTGTACATAACCCGTGGCAAGCAGGCTGTGTTCAATGGCTTCTTCAAAACGACGCTCTGTGTGCATGGTGGACATGGCGGCTCCTGATTGTGAGCTATGGAGGGCTATGCGTGGCGCTACCGCACGGGAACAAAATCCCGCACGTCGATCTTCCCGGTCACGGCATGTGTAATAAGTGATGCCCTATACTCTCGCAAGAGATCAATGGATTTTTCCAGACTTTCCCGCTGGGCATCCAGCGCGGCGGTTTGGGCGTCGAGGTAGTCGGCAATGGCGCGTTGTTCGGCGAGGGGGGGAACAGTCATGGTAAAATTTGCATACTTTTCTGCACTTACATTTTGTATTGTTGCCTGTATAAAAACACTTCCAATCCATTGCCAGTAGGATTGTGAATTTAAGAATGCATATATATACCGCGATGATAAATCTTTTGATACTGCAATCCGTATCAAATATCCTGCGTAAGCTGCGCTCCCCATGCTCTCATAATAAATAAAACTTTTCCCTACTGTTGCTCCGCTTCGGGCCAAGAGAATATCTTTGTCTCTCAAAATATATGGTGCGGCTTCTTCAACCGGTAATGAACGAAACGTTTCGTCTTTAAGTGTGCCATCATCATTCATATCTGTTATACGAATATACCGGGGGAGATTTGTGTCATCAAGTTCAGCAGCAATGTTTGCGCCGTATTGAAATCCACTTGAAACACAAAATTTTAATCTTTTTACCTCCCACCCCTCCGGCACCTGCCCCAGCCACTCCACGCCGGAATCCTTCAGGGGTACAGAAGGATCAAGCCCGCGAGTAACAGCCTGCGTGATGATGGCGCGGCGTTTTTCATCCAGCAGCTCCAGCATACGGCGCTTGTTTGTGATGAGAGCGTCAATCTGGGCGCACTGCTGGTCAAGAAAGGTGGCGATGGCGCGTTGTTCATCATATGAGGGAACTGGGAATAGGAAGCTTCCTAGTTTTTCTCCAGATAATTCTTTAAATGTACTTCCTGCTCCAAGCATATTAAGCTCATTTGTTACTGAACTTAAAAAATAGGCTAAAAATTCGCTGCTATATTCTTTTAGTAAAATAAGCGATTTACAGCCTTGATTTGTACACATGGCGAGTTTGGCTATGCCAAGAGAACCAATTGGTGCCCTAATAGAAATAATGATGCTTCCTGAAGGCACGAGTTGTAATCCACAGTTGACAAGACCGTCATTAGAAATTTTTGTTATAGAATCAGTAAGATAAAATTTGTCAGATTTTCCAAGATCTGCAGGCGTAATCCATATATGGTCATCCCCCCAATAGGAAGCCTCTTGTGTTTTGGGAGTCGTTCCACTCACAACTCGAAGCTTTCTTTTTAAGGACATGACCTCCCACCCTTCTGGCACCTGCCCCAACCATTTCACGCCGGAGTCCTTGTATGCCGGATAGGGCTTCCAGCGTCTGGTCCCGCCGCTCATGAGCGGCCTCCGCCAAAGGCCCGCATAAGGGCGGCCTGCTGCGCGGCCATTTCCGCTTCCAGCGCGGCGATGTCGGCCTCAATGGCTTCCAGCGGGCGCGGCGGCTCATATACATAGAAATGCCGGGTTATGGGAATTTCGTAGCCCACCTTGATCTTGTCATAGTCAATCCAGGCATCGGGCCAGTGCGGAGCCACCTCACGGGCAAAATAGGCATCGCAGTGCGGGCGCACCAGCTTGAGCAGAGCCGTATTGTCCGCCTTTTGACCCTTGGCCTCATAGCCGAGGGGCAGCGGCAGCGCGATATCTTCCGGCAGGGGCACGTTTTCCGTGTCGCGTAAATCCGCATCCGGTTCGGGGTTGCCCTTGGCGTCGCGCACAATGGCGGCATTGGCATCCCGTTCGCTCAGGGCCGACAACAACGCCTTTTTCATGGGCGCCTCCAGTTTGCAGCCCGTCTTTTTACAGGCTTTTTTCAGATCGGCTTCAAATTCGGCCCTGTCCATATACAGCTTCTGCGGGTCAAAGGTCGCCAGTAGGGCCAGCAGGCTCCGTTGCGCGACCTGTCCGGCCTCCACGTCCTTTTGGATGGCTTCCTTGTTCTTGCGCTTCTTGCTTTCCACCAGCCCCATAAAAGGGCCGCTCACGGTAAAGCGCGCTACCCGTTCCGGGCTCACCCGCACATTGACGCGCAAGGGGCGTTCCACCGTCAGTTTGAGATAGCCAAAGGCCTGATTGGGGAAGACTTTGGAACATACCCGCTCGCGGGGTTCCCCCGTGCCGTTGACCATGCTGACGCCATTGTGCGCGAATTCGCCATACAGACGGGCAATCTCGGCTATGTGGTCATCTGAAAGTTCATTACGCTTGTTGCCCAGGCTTTTTTTCATCTTGCGATAGTGCCGCGTGGCATCAATAAGCTGCACCTTGCCCCTGCGCTCGACGGGCTTACGGTTGGTCACCAGCCAGATATAGGTATAAATGCCGGTGTTGTAGAAGAGTTGATCCGGCAAGGCCACCACGGCATCCAGCCAGTCGTTCTCAATGATCCAGCGGCGGATATTGCTTTCACCGCCCCCGGCGTCCCCGGTAAACAGGGGCGAGCCGTTGAAGACGATGGCGATTTTCGAGCCGTCGCCGGGCTTACCGCTCTCTGCTTCCGAGGGGCGGCGCTTGGAAAGCATGTGCAGCAGAAAGAGCAGCGATCCGTCATTGATGCGCGGCAGGCCGGGGCCAAAGCGTCCCTTGAAGCCGAAGGTTTCGTATTCTTTCTGCACAGCGGGTTGCTGGTCCTTCCAGTCCACCCCAAAGGGAGGATTGGCCAGCATGTAGTCAAAGATTTTTCCTTCATGTTGATCAGAGCTTTTACCGTCGCCGAGGGTGTCTCCCAAGGCGATGTTTTCCACATTTTCGCCTTTGATGAGCATGTCGGAACAGCAAATGGCCCACGATTCGTCGTTATAGTCCTGCCCGCAGAGCACAAGGTGCGCCTGCGGGTTGTGGCTGCGGATATATTCCTCGGAAACGGACAGCATGCCGCCTGTGCCGCAGGCGGGGTCGTAAATGGTCTTGGCTATGTCCGGGGTGTAAATATCGCTGTCGTTGGTATAGATGAGGTGGGCCATGAGGGTAATGACCTCACGCGGAGTAAAGTGATCCCCGGCCTCTTCATTGGCCTGTTCGTTGAAGCGCCTGATAAGGTGCTCAAAAATATAGCCCATTTGCAAATTGCTGACCCTGTCGGGGTGCAGGTCAATTTGAGGGTCCGCGAACTCTTTGATGATGCTGAACAGACGGTTTTTTTCGTCCAGAACGGCGATTTCCGCTTCAAATTTGAATTTTTCAAAAATGATGCGCACATTGGGTGAAAACGCGCCGATGTACGCTCCCAGATTGGCGGCCAGGCCATTGGGGTCATGGAGCAAGGTCTGGAAGGTATACGGGCTGATATTGTAAAAGCTGACGCCATGCCTGTCGCTCACAAAGCGGCTTAGCATATTGCTGATGGTCTCGTCTGACATTCTGTTCGAATCACCTTCCCGAGTGGCGGCCTGTACGGCTTTAAGGCGTTCATATTCCGAACATACCGCATCCTTGCTGTCTTCGAGCATCATGTCCAGCCGCCGCAGAACAATGAGCGGGAGCATGACCTTGCGGTACTGCGGAGGGCGATACGGCCCGCGCAGGCGCTCGGCGATGCTCCAGATAAATTCGATGAGTTTGCTGTGCTGTTCTGTAAGCATGAGGATTCCTTTAAGTGCTGATAGCTTCGACGGTGCGGACTGTTGCTCGCCGTTTATGTCCCACAGACGGTGTATTTCTACCGGGCAGACTGTCTGGCAATGGGCAGGCCAAAGGTGAAGAACAAGCGCGATCGATCTCCGTGTGTTAGCATCAACTGCGTCAGCCGGTCGGACAATCGCCGGCAAAGGTTCATGAATCAGGAACACACAAGCTTGACAAAAGGGGCAATGAACCGCAACTTCTAAAAAGTGTTTCAGAACAAAATTTTATCAGGCCCACAGCATGTCCTACCCTCCTTTTAATCCTTGGCAGAATCAGCCTTCAGGCTTGGGCTCGCCGGGTTCGTCCGTGCAGGACATGTTGCTGCGTCAGCAGCAAATGCGCATGGAACAGCAGCGGATTGATTCCAAGGCCAAAGGCATGATGTACGATGTCGGGCGGCTTGTTGCCATGCGACGCAACAGCATGGGCCTTTCGCATGGGCAGTTGGCGGAATTGTCACGAGTGCCGGAATTTGAAATCAGGCAGCTTGAATTCGGAAATTTCGACTACATGGCAGCGCAAAAGATCTTTCGCATCATGGCGGCGCTTCGTCTGGAATTGAACGTGTTTCCTTTCTAGGCGTCTTCCGATGCTCAATATCTGGTACAACAGGGCATTAGTGGGGCGGCTGCACCCGACAGGAAGGGGAGGAGTGGTATTTCAATACACCTCCTCGTGGCTGGAGCATGCTGGCAGCTTCCCGATTTCATTGAGCCTCCCTTTGGTAGAGGAGGCATTCCCCGCCGATCTGTCCACAGCCTTTTTTGACAATCTCCTGCCCGAAGAGGGGCTCAGAGCGCTGGTTGCCGACGGGCACAACCTGGACTCCAACGCGACATATGCCTTGCTGGAAGTTCTCGGTGCCGAATGCGCCGGGGCTTTTGTCATTTTGCCTGACCATGAGACCCCCTCAGTGGATTCCTACAGATATAGGCCTCTCAGCCAGGCAGACTTGACCGATTATATTGCGCAACTTCCAACACAGCCGTTGCTTGGCGGGCAGGAAGAAATGCGCCTGTCGTTGGCGGGTGCCCAGAGTAAAGGCGTGGTGCGCATAAATGAGCATGCGGAATTTTTTTTACCGCAAAATGGTGCCCCAAGTACGCACATTATCAAGCCCGCCTCTCCCCGTTTTCCCAATCTGCCGGGAAACGAAGTCTTCTGCATGGGGCTGGCAGCCCACATGGGACTTGAAGTTCCACCTTTTTTCCTGACGCCTACTCTGCCACAGGCCTTTGTGGTGGCCCGTTATGACCGGCGAATGGCTGGCGACAGTATTGAGCGGCTGCATCAGGAAGACTTTTGCCAAGCCCTTGGATTTGAGAGCAAGAAAAAATATCAAAAGGGCATGGGAACGGCGACACTTCCTTTGTGCTTTAATCTTCTTTCGCACTGCCAGAATCCTGAGAATGACGCACACAGACTTTTACAATGGGTGATTTTCAACGTGTGTATCGGTAATTCCGACGCACATGCGAAGAATATTTCCTTGCTCTACGACGGGGAAAAACCTCGCTTGGCCCCTTTCTATGACCTTGTAAGTACTGCTCCTTACAAGGTTAGCCAGAAATTGGCTCTGAAGATTGGTGGGGGAAATGATGGTGATCGCCTTTATAATGGGGCATGGAAGCGTTTTTCTGATGATATTTCAATGGATTACAGTGTTATGGTAAACGCTTGTAATGAGCTGGCGACTCACCTGCGTGACAATATTGACGGACTTGTTGACAATTTTTTTGCGCAGTATGGCTTTATCCCGGAGACGACGGACATTGTCGAAACGGTCAAGAGCCGAACGGCATTCCTCTTACAAGAGTGGGCCAAATGATTTCCCCACTGACTAACGAAAAATCGCTGGTATCTGAGGCCACTTTTGCGGCATCTGCCCCATGTTTCCTGCTCGGGCCACGGCTGCCTTTCTGACAAACCGGCTCCGCATTGCCGGGTTATGCCCCAAAGGCTTCCGGGAGCGCGCCCGTGAGCGCGGCGTGATGCTGTTTTGAGCATGAAGACTTTTCCTATGTTAGGCTGGTGGGCTTTCTGGATATCCATTGGGAAGACGGCATCTCACACCGTGCCTGCGATTGAAAATCTCAGACGCATGAAGGCGGTGGGCGTGGCCGCATGGGTGGAAGAAGCAAAGGAACAGGCAAAATGCCTGCACTATGGCGAAATCAAACCGTGGAACGGACTTCATTGCGCCTGCCGCAAACGAATAGCTGCTGAACTTCACCACCTCAGCATCTTCTGCGTCAGTTGCCCGGCCACATCACTGCGAGAATCGAATATCCAGTGAATACGAACTTCTGTCCTCAGCGGCTCATAGATAATACGCCACGGATATTCGTGAAGTTCCCGGTAGCGGGTGATGCCCACCACCGCCAATTCCAGGGGAATGTTGCCGCGCAAGGGCAGCGTTTCCAGCAAGAGGATGGCAGTTTCCAGCTTATCCAGAATATCATCAGCCCGTTTCTGCCCGGCTTGGGCAGCCATGTATGCGTATATATCCCGCAAGTCCTGCTCGGCCTCTGGTGAGAGCAGAATTTCCGGATGGTGTGCAGTCGTAGAGAGCGTCATCTATCGGCCTTCCGATCCCTGCGCAGGCTAGAGAAAACCTCACATGCCGGGCGTCCATCGGATTCCAAACTTCGGCCTGAGAAACTCAGGGCCTTGAGCATGGCAAGAGTTTCCTGCATACGCTCATACTCCTGAATACCCATAAGCACGGCCTTGGCCTCGCCATTCTGGGTGATGATCACCGGGGGCGCGGCCTCCTCGCTGAAGCTGCGGATGATTTCCGCCGCCTGTGCCTTGACCTCGCTGATAGGGCGGATGGCGGTGCTGAATCGCATGGCTGCCTCCTTTAACCGAATATGTATTGAATTTGGTCATATCCGGTTAACGTGGTGTCGCTGGTCCTTATATTTCCGGCAGGCCAGATCGCGAAGATAGCGAGCGGATGGGCAGGCAGAGAGAGGATGACATGACGTGAACGTGCCCGCTCCCGCCCTTGAAATCTCCGCCTGCCACGATGAAGGCCATGCACCGGGTATCTTCCGTCCAGATGAAAATGGGCGATGTGTGTCCCCAAGTATGACGCTCTGCTGGGGTGTCTTCTGGATTTCGTGCAACTCCGTAGGATAATCGCCGTTACCTGCCATTTTGACGATGGATTACCCTCCATTGATAGCCGCGATGAGTGCGCTCGCCTCACCCTCCGTAAGGTCCGCCACATCTTTGTTGCAGTGGATACTGGCAAGAGCTTCGGCGTCCATGCCCTCCCTTTCAGCAAGATTACAGAGGTAGTCGAGCTGTCTGGCAGAGGCCGGGTAACTTTGGGAAGTGCGCTGAATCTGGGCCACGAAGGTCGTCCTGACGCCGGTGATTTGAACGTCCGTATCTGTATTCATGATATATTCCTTGTTGTTAACAAGTACTTCCCCCGGATACGGTTCAACCCGCTCTCTTGGGAAAGCGCGAAGCCGACGAGAACCGCGCGCCCTTAGGCCTGTGTTCTTTGGAGCGCACTTTTGCCAGATAGCTTCCGGCATAGACGGCATCTCCCTTGCGGCGTTCAAAGTCGGAAGCATTACGGTTAAGCATAATTCCAGATTTGCCATTGCTCTCGGAGAAATGGACAAGCCCCTGTTTATGTGTCCGTTGCCACTTCATTACAATACGGTTGAGAGCTTTCTTGACCGAGTAGCCGTCCTGTATGGCGTTGCCATTGACAAGAATAAAGCAGTGGTAGTGAGGGCGTTCTGTTTTGCTGGTCTGTTCAGTCGTCCAAACGTAGTGGAGATCCAGCTTGTTACTGCTATCTCTGAGCTTTAATTCAAGATGCCTTCTTGTTTCTTCCAGGACTCTGGTGATGTGATGTCTTTCCATGATTGTGTATTCATCGACATCATTCATGATGTCTAATCTTACACACAGTGTCTTGGAATGTACTTCTGTCATATATTCAACAAGATCAATTATTTGATCAAGAGTTGTCTTGTTGCATGATAGATTTGTATGTACACCAGTATTGACAATGAATGATCTGTAAATACTGTCATTTATTGTCTTCATATTCATCTCCTGTATCTTGATGTTGCTTATGCAGATAACAATATCCATTACTATGTTTGTAATGGATATTGCTATATACCTGAGTGCTTTTGATATTTTTGTTGTGCGAATTTCAGAAATTTTTGTGGCGTATGTGTGGAAATTACAGCGTTTTTGCCATCTGCCATGTGTGCGATAAAGTTTCATGGGTATGATCAAGACGTCCCGCTGCCCAGGACAAGCGGCGGGACGTCCTCGGATCAATGTCCCCGCGGTGCAGTCGGCTATGGGGCGTCTGCATGGAGGGAAGGGCAAGAGGTCATGCCGAAAATTCGGCGTCCTTGAGGATGGTCTTCAGATACGCGATGAAGGCGGACTTTTGGTACCAGACCTCACGTTTGACGAAGAAGCGTCCGGTGGGGCCAGTCTTTTCGCTATCCTTATTGGCCAAGGTACGAGGATTGACCAGGCCAAAGGTCAGGTCATGGACCTTTTTGCGAGGAAAGCAGGGCGGCAGGGTTTCTTCCAGCAGTTGAAGGATGCTCTGGGTCGCGGTGGGTGCCATGGTTGTGCTCCAATAGTGATGTCGCCTGAGCGGCGCATCACATGGGGGAGCGGTATAAAAAGTAATCGACCGAACAGTGGTTTCGTTCCTCAACCAGTCCCCATCCTGTGCGCCAGACGATACACGCGTCGGTGACAGACTGAGGGGTATCGTGTCACGGGTGGCAGTTTGGATGGCGACATTTTTTTATTTTGGGGAGATAACTTTTTTACATCTTCCGAGAAATAGGCTGAAATTGGCTATGAGAATACTAGCCGATATGCTGTTTGTCATTGTGTCATGTAAAAATGTAAAAAATTGAAAAGGCTTTTTTCTGTTGATAACATACAAATTTAGTATAATTTTATGATAAAAATTGTGGCACACTAGGAGCCGTTCTTTGTCCGGGGCTCCATGCTTTTCGCTGGAGGATTACGTCCAAGTCTTGCCCCCGAAAAAACTCTCCAAGGGGCTATCGTGTGATTTTTTGTATAGCCGTTTCTGAAAACTGGTAGATGTTGGCGGGTTGTTGTTTCAGCTTGGCGTCCAGCTTGCCCATGGCCTTCTGCTTTTTTTCGTCGGTGGGATGGGTGTATCTCTGGAGCATGGCCAGTGTTGACCAGCCGAAGATTTCCTGAATAGTACGCACATTTTCGCCCGCATCCAGCAGCATGGATGCGGCGCTATGACGTAGCGAGTGGAACACCAGTATTTCACGTCGGTCAGTGCGACCTTCGTTCAGCTTCAAACGATTCACTGCCTTGCGGAAATTAGCGGGCATGGATGTCCACTGTTTGCCGTGGGCATTCGTGAAGACGAGTTCCTGAACCTCCCCACGGGGCATGCCGCGCAAGAGGGCGAAGAGCGTTTCCGTCATGGGCACGGCGCGGGGTTTCCCCGTTTTGGTATGGATGAGGGTGATGTGTTTCTCACGCAGATTTACATTACCCCACGTCAACTGTGCTACTTCGCTGAGTCGTCCCCCCGTGTGCAGGCAGGCCAGGGTAAAAGCCCATGCCTTTTCGTCAATACGCTGTATTTCATCAAGCAGCTCCTGGGCCTCACTGGTGGAGAGCGCGCGGTTGCGCGCATTATTGATCTTGCCCAGCTTTATCTCCTGCGTGGGGCAGGTGCCCTCAACCAGCTTGTTGCCCCTTGCGTGGTTCCACACGGCGCGCATGGTGGCAAAGACGAGTTGCGTTGTACGTTTGGCCAGCCCGGCATTGGCCATTCTGCCCTTGATGGCGTCCAGGGCAGCCTTGGAGACCTCGCGTATCGGCGTATCGCCCAGGGCAGGGGCCAGCCATGTTCTGAAGTTGGATTCTTCCTTGCGCCATGTTTCCGGCGCTTTGATTTGCTTGCAGTCCGGAAAATAGTTGTTGTGCCAATACTCGCTCAGAGTAACTGCAAGCCGCCTGCGGGCTTCCTGCTGCCGTCTGGCTTCCTCGCGTTCTTCCTGGGCCTTGACCCGCTTCTCCCGTAATGTAACCTCACCCGAACCTGTCTTTTTGGCCACCATCAATTCCGCAAGCGTCAACCGGGCTCGCTCCAGCGTCCAGCCCTGACTTGCCCAGCCCAAGCCCTCTTCATACCGCTTGCCCTCCACGCGATAGCGCAGGGCATAGTACACGTCCGGCTTCGAGCCATGCTTGCGGGTCAGATGTTCGTATTTGCGGATGCCGCGCTCAACCGTGACCCATGGCGTATGATCTTTTCCCATGGCCATCCCTCTCCCCCTTTTATCGTTTCCTCTCCCCCACCTCTCCCCCTTTTGGGGCTGAAGCAGGGTGTTTTCGGGTGAAGCATGATGAAGGCAGAATTGATCGTAATATGTTATTTTGTCAAGATAAAATGGTATCCTGTGAATGCTGGTGAAAGTGTCTGAAAATGGCCTTTGGGGGACTGAAAATCCCCGTGTCGGCAGTTCAATTCTGTCCCTCGGCACCATAGATTTCAGAAGGCCGGAAACTGAAGAATCAGTTTCCGGCCTTTCTTTTATTCGGCTTGAGACCGCGCTACGGGGTCGGCCGCGCGTTTATCCCTCTTCGGGCTGGAGGCGAAAATCTGCCACCAGCGAGCACAGACTGTTCAGCGTGTTCAGAGGGGCCATCAAGGTGTCGCCCTGCAATGTTACGGCGTAGCCGTCCATGCTCGCGCCCGTTTCAAAGTGCTGCAGGAGAAAGATCAGGGTGTGGAGATGGTTGCACGTTTTGTCAAACATCTCCTGCCAGCTTTGGGCTTGGTGTTGCGCGAGCAGTATCCGCTCTTCCTCCACAATATAGCCGGGGACGCGGTAGCTGCGGACTTCCGAGGGCTTTTCGGCGTCGGCGGCGTTGCTGGGTTCGGCCACGGGCGCGGGCGGGCCTGCCGCCAGATCGGAAGAGCACACGTCTGAACTCCAGTCACCCGTCCCGATCTCG